>Ga0307510_10007855_pt1 | contig 12713 bp, 5 predicted proteins | sample 12_EM_MG_FD_207224 | JGI IMG/M metagenome (GOLD analysis project Ga0307510, IMG submission 207224) | Populus trichocarpa ectomycorrhiza microbial communities from riparian zone in the Pacific Northwest, United States - 12_EM | ecosystem: Host-associated > Plants > Roots > Unclassified | place... | reverse complement strand
TACCATCCCAGCTCTCTCTAGAGTGTTCAGCAGCATCCTCTGCTGGAGCAGACTGCAAATTCAATCTGCTAGATTTTGGTGAAGCCCGCAACTTAGATGTTTTGGCTATTCTTCTTGAAGGTAGATTTCGTCTACTTCTTGAGGAATCACTCTGATCATGCTTGAATCCACTGGGCTCTACTAATGCTTTCATTTCAGTATCACTCTTCAACTGTGCTTGATATTTATTATCCACTTGGAATGGCAACAGAAAAGAATCTCCACGTTGCACATCATTGCTAGACTTCTCCTCTGGCTTTTCAACAGTGAGGCGAGGTCGAAGCCGAATACTACGTTTTCGTTTTATTTTAGGTTGTAGAACCTGTTCATCTTCACCTTCATCATGATCATGTATCCAACTTCCTGATTGCTGGTGATCCATGTGAGAATCTCCAGACACCGCAATTTCCCCCTCTTCTAATTCATCTGGCTGTAAAATATTAATGGAATAGTAAATGGATAGCAAAATCAACCAAGTCAGTAACGAAGCACACGTATAGAGATAGAAGAAACATACCAGCTTCTTGGAAAGTGAACCTGGTCTAGCTTCTAAAGCAGAAAGAGACCCGAATTTCTGAGGAGAAACAGGAGAGATCATTCGTGTCATTCTTTGGCTGTCAGAGGATGACCCTGAGGAGCCAGCTTCATCTAGTGCATGATCATTTCTAGTGCTTTCCACAGCTTGGTGATACTCGTAGCCCCCATCACATGCTGGACCATCATCTTCTGATTGGTCCTTATTAACAGGTGGTGCCCCAACAGCATCACTGGATTCATCATCTTCAAATTCTCTAATTTCTCCCTCTTCTTCATGTGCAGAATAACCATTTCTCTCATCAGAACTTGCCTCAGAATAGTCTCCAGTTTCTTCATCAATTTCCTTGTAATTAGGAGACTTTTTCCCTTTCGGCCGCCCCCTTTTTCTTTCAGTTTCCATTTCACCGGATGCCATACCCATACCATCAGCAAAAAGGATCGCTTTTGATGGTTTCTTCGATAAGACAGCAATAGTAGCATCCACTTCTTTTGTACTGGCTCGAAGCCACTTGGGTACCTGGTCATACCTCGTCATCTCCTCGATCCAATCAAATTCTTCATCCATTTGATCAAATAACTCAACTTCATCTTCACTCCTGGCTATCATGCGATTTACCTCTTGGAGTGATGGAACATCATGCAAAGTTTCTTGATATCGCTCTTCGTCATGCAATAATGTCTCTAAAGTCATCCGCCTTTCCTCGTGTGTTGTTCTTTGGTCAAAACGCCCAGCATTGATAACCTCATCAGCCATGTCAATCTTGTATTGCTGGATATTGTTCCTTATAAGGCTCTCAATAGAACCCATATATCGATCCTTGCCAACAAGGTCATCTTCTAGATCAACTGTACCTCCGCTTCTTAATTCATCCTCCTTTTGACAGCTAGAAATTTTGTTAACAACTGCTTCCATATAAATGACTTTGACTTCTCTTGTCTGTCCAATCCGGTGGGCTCTAGCAACTGCCTGTTCCTCATTCTTAGGATTCGGATCAGGATCATATATGACAACTGTGTCAGCAGACTGCAGATTAAGACCCCTTCCAGCTGCACGAATACTAAGCAAGAAAATAAAGCAGTCTGAACCAGGGCTATTAAAGTCCACAATAGCTGATTCACGATCTTCAAGGCTAGTTGTTCCATCGATCCTTCTGTACACCAGTCGGCGCCATTGCAAGTATTCCTCTAATATATCAAGGAGTTTTGTCATGGTGCTAAAGAGTAGCACCCGATGGCCTGTTCTTTGAAGTTTTATGAGAATCCTATCCAGAACCCAAAGTTTTCCACAAGATTTAACAAGGAAATCCTTGGATAAGTCGTTAAAATACGGGTAATTAAGCAAAGGATGATTGCAAGTTTTTCGGAGCTCCATACATCTGTTATTTAAAGTTCTATACACCTTAGCCTGGTATGCTGGATTTTTTTGAACCCTGCGCTTCTCATCCTCAGGGTCAACTCGGATAGTGCCAGTAGATTTGATCCAATCATAAATTGTACTCTGTATAGCAGACATTCTACATCTCAAGACAATGGAAACCTGCAGTGCAGCCCTATATTAGAATCCATCGCTTGAAGACACGGCAGTATGTTAGAATCCACAACGTGAAAACATCATGATTGATGATGACAAATTAATGCCATACCTTGGGTGGAAGTGAACCTTCCACATCTTCCACACGACGTCTGAGCATAAAAGGCTCTAAAATTTGATGAAGTCGATGAATTATGATAACCTTCTTTTCAGTCTCAAGCCAGTCATCCTCTCCATCATGCACAGGGGCTTCCCTTTGAAAGGGCTTCGAGAACCAATCATGAAATGCTTTACGATTATCAAAAACTTCTGGTAGAAGTAAATTCAGTAGCGACCATAGCTCCTTCAAGTCATTCTGCAGAGACAAAAATCAATCTATGTAAAGTCATTGCCAAAATACCTTGTCGAGGAAGTTAAAATTGAATTTCTGAGCCATTATTTTTCTTAATATCACAATCTAGCTTCATACATATCAAAGCAAGACCATCTAATTTTCATTTGTAAACCACAGAGATTCCAATCTCTTGATCATTACCTTGAAACCTTTTCACAAGTCTTATCCAAAATGTAAGAAGACATCCAACCAGGAATCATAATATGTGCAAACAGAAACATATCAGCAGATGTAACAGGTTCTCTGATGGAAGGAATTTTTCCTTGCTTTCCTACAAAATCATGAAGTGCGAAGACAAGGACATGGATACACTAGTATATCACAAACATCCTAGTCAAACACGGCCAGGTTTTGCAAATCTTGCTAATTCTCCATTTTTAAAACTTGGCATCAGGAAATGGTGGGATGCTTGGATACTATAAGCCTGAAATGAATTTTTATTTACTCTGCTACATGTCAGATAAAGTTGGCAGTTTGATTAAAAAAATCTCTGAACATCAATTTTTTCCCTTGTGTACACTGTTGGAACATTTTTACCTGCTCTTAATTAGTTTAAACAGAATTGTCATTTAGAAAGGCCATGCTTGCATGTAGTAGTTCATGATTTATAAACATGTTTTATGCAGCTAGAATGATTATTTGGTTAACGTAAGGTTCAGTAGAACAACAGCCTTTTTGTGAACAACAGTGAATGCACAGCAGCACACCGATATTAACAAGAAAGATATCAAGGCTGCATTCAGGATAAAAACACAAAACGAAAGGTGGAGAGAATAGAAAATTACAATCTTATTGTGCTTGGAAGGAATTAAAATGTAAAAAAGAAAAGGTGAATAAGGAACAAAGAACTGCAGCTAAATATGTAATTGTCGTGCAAAACAATGCTGATCTATAAAATCAAACGTGAAAAAGGCGTATCTATGTAAATCAATCTAGTAAAAACTGAAAGGATTTATTTTCTTGCATTTTGGAGAAAGAAAATGAGCCCGAGGAGAAAATTTTGTCTGTCTTCCATGGCTCACTTTTTCACTCTTTTCTAAACAGCAGTAATATCACCTATTCTTTCTCCAATTTTCTTCCTGCTTTCACTCTTTACTCCCACCTATCCTCTCCCAATCACTTAAATAGCAGTCAGACCACGGAAGCCCAGACTACAAGACTGTTTTGTGGTGATAAGTTTTCCCAGACACACAGATAAGCATTTGTGAAACAATATTGTGTAACTGTAAAATAGACAGCTTTAACAGACCTGTAATGGTGTCCCTGTGAGAAGTAAGCGCCTCTGGCAGCGATATCTATCAAGATCACGGGCTAAAACTGATTCCCTGTCCTTCATTCTCTGTGCCTCGTCAATTATGATGTACTTCCAATCAAGTTTAGAAAGTTTCGTGCGATCATACATGATAAACTCGTAAGTTGTCACGAGAACATTAAATTTCATGGCAGAAACCTCCTACAGAGTGCCAGCAAAAGAAAGTTCAACAATTCATCATAAATCTGAAGAACGAAAAACAAATGAAGTAATGGTGGTTTTCTTACTTGGGAAAATAATTTTGCACGCTGATCCTTTCCACCAACATAATAAATGCAGGACACAGATGGCAGCCAGCTGTGCAGCTCGCTCTGCAGCGTGAACTCGGTCAGACATCAAAAAGCACTAGAAAAACCATACCATTAAATGTGGAACCAACAGTAACTAACCTTCCAATTCACCAAAACAGCATTAGGAACAATTATAAGATGCGGTCCATAGTTTCCTTTGAATTCCATTAGATAAGCAATCAGTGCCATCACCTGCATAGGAGCAAAATTATCAAAGAATAGCCAGTCCACATTAAGAAAAAATGTTCACTATGTCATCTATAAATTTTTCTAGTTGACTACCAAGCGGCCAAAAGAACTGAAGGAAATGTGCCAATACGTTCACTTTTCTTAAGCAAAAGACCAATAAGTTCATTATACAACTACCACCTCATATATAAGAATTACTCCCACATTCACATGCAAGTTTGCTAAAAAGAAAAAATGGGTACATGCATCATTCTTCTTTTCTTGACATGTATAACATTAGCTTTTAGGGTTTCACAGTTAATTTTCTCAACTTCTATAATTTAGGTTAAAACCTGCAATTTTATCTAGTTACTCCTTTTCTTATATTAAAAACAGGCTTTTAGAGTTAGATTGTTATGGCAATAAGTTCCTTTGTACATAATCAGTTAAAGTTCCAGGGTTGTTAAATACTTCCCGTTATTTAAAAGTGAACTTTTTCATAGGATACATACTTTGATATTATTTAATTTATATGTTTTTAATCATTGACACAACAGATTCATCTTTTAATTTATTAGATTTTTATCCTCGTAAAGAAAGTTTCTAGGATTTTCAATTGGTAATGAAAAGTTTCATAGGGTACTTTAAGAGTATATAAAGAAATAAAATCCTTTAAAATAAATTTATAGTTGAACTTATTGATCAACAAAAAATTCGATAGACCTTATTGGTCTGTTGCTTGTGAGAAGTGAACTTGTTAATAGTTTTTCCAAGAACAAAGGATCCATATATGTTTTCAAATTTTTCATTTTTCAAAAAGGATGTGGTTAAAGGCTTAAGCTTCCATAAAAAAGAAGCTTGAGCAAGAAACTTACCTGCACAGTCTTTCCAAGCCCCATCTCATCTGCCAAGATTCCATTTAATTTGTTGTTATACAAAGAAAGCATCCACTGCAATCCAACCTGGTGGGGGGAGGACCAAACAAACACACAGAGATCAGTAGCTTAAGAAACTTACAACATAATAAGGCTTGAAAAATAGCAAAAAAAAAAAAAGAAATAAGATAAAAAGGTACAGTAAACTTTAGTGACCTACAAGCTGATAGTCTCGTAAGGTTCCTGTTCGTAACATAGATGGTTGCCTTATGACCCTTTCATTCACTGCATGGGCAAGATTGTAATATCTGCTGACAACAGGGAATGACAAAATTTTAAACTATTACAATCAAACACCAATTTTGTGCAGGAAGAAAATATGGAAGTCAAATTATATGTATGTGAAGATTGGTTGTTAGATACATTTTGAATAATATTGTATTGCATAAAAGCCTCCATCTCTTGGAGCCAACTACCCCATCAGTACTTAATAAATCGCTTGACCAGTTCACTCCTCTCTTCAATGTAGGAAAAATGACAAAAATAACTCAAACAAATAACTTACTTGTTAACAGATGAACTGTCCCTGGGTGCATTCATTTCCATAAACCGGTTTCTTATCATTACTTCCTCGCTAGTACAAGCTGCAGCTGCGCGTACTTCTTCTTCTGATAGGCCCTTTAATTAACAATAAAACTAAATGAAAAGGCAGTTTGAAACAATACATCACATGAAGAATATGAAAAGGAAATTTACGCATCAGAAATCATGAAAGAAAAAGGGGGATTTTTTGTTTGAAGATAAATGAGGCATGTAGCTTAATTGTGCGAGGAAAATGTGAACATCTAATTGGTGGGTTGCAGAGAGAGAGAGGGAGAGAAGAATAAATCATGCCTGCAGTCGAGCAGCTGCGGCGGCAGCATTAGCTGCCTCCTCCACTTCCTGTTGATTCTTAGTAGCTGTTATTTTACCACCCAGCTTATGAAGATATTCTTCTGTCTGGGTCAAGAATGATGAGAGAACAGCATATCTCTCAGAAGCATCGCCTGAAATGCTAGTTTGTTGCTCCAACAACATTTCTCTGTACCTTTCAACATCATTGTTCTTTAATGCCTCCATCCTTTTATTTCGGTCATCATCCTTTCTCTTTGAAAATTCCCTCAACATTCTCTCATGGTATTTGGCAACTCCTCTGTTACGGGCAGTGCGTGAATCACGGATGGCCCAATGAGACTCAAGAAGTTTCTTGCGCCACTGCATGATGGATTTCAATTGCTTCTCTCTTATGGCTTTCTGAGAGGCCTGTACCTGTCTCGTCAGCTCCATCCTTTGACGCTCACATAGCCGAACAAACTTCCTGTATAGCCTGTCAGGCATTGCCATGATTTCCTGTTGCTGCTGATCAACTTCATCCCTTAAACGCGCCTGTAGATCTAGAAGCTTTAGCTTTTTCTCTTCAATCTGTAACCGCAACACAAGATCTGGCCTAATCCTTTTCCTCTCTAAATTTACTGCTAGGAGACCATTGATTTTCTTCAAATTCTCTAACCTTTTCCTGGTAAGCATTTCCACGCCTTCCTCAAAAAGAAGATCTTTGACATCATAGGCCAATGTTAGGTTATTATTCGTGTTAACTATCCCAGTTGACCCAACAGAGTCATGTTTCCTAGTAAAAAAAGGAAAATCAAATAATGGTCCGTGATACTTTCTGGTGGAGCCAGAATCTTTTGTCTGGGGCACAGTGCTCACTTGTGCAGGTTTCTTAGCTTGCGCAGCATCAGATGCAGGAAACTGTGGTGCAACACCCTTTCCCCTATCTGATGCAAGATCACTTATAACAGGAGCTTTCTGAAGTCCATGCTCACTCTCCTGGTCTGACTTGACAGAAAATGTAGCAGTTTGCTGCTCTTCCTTCCCAGAAGCCACCAAGGGCATGGGTTCCTTCATCACAGCCGGTGCCTTTTGCATATTAATGGTTGAGACAGCTGCTTTCTCATCGCCAGTAAAAACTTCCTCTTTAGAAACATTCTGTCCATTCATAGATGGCATTGCTTGTAAATCCTTATCATTGGACTCCGGATGACTTGCTTGTTCTTCAGGTATCTTTCCACCTGGCCTGTCCTGATTACTTCCTCCTGCGGGAAGAAGTTGCTGCTGCAGTTGCAGCTCAAGGGGTGGTGGGGCTATAGCTCGAAGAAGCTCTTGTGGAAGAGTACCTTCTCCTTTCTGTCAAGCAATTAAAAAAAAAAGTATGATCTGCTGAGTGCTTATTGAGTCAATTGAAGTTTTCACGTGTACATTAAAAAAAAAATGTAAAGTGGCGAGTGAAAAGAGATTTCCAGACCTTCAATCGCCTAAATGCTAGAATTTGTGCTTTCAGAACATGTGACTGCTGTTTAGTGAACCCGGTGCGCTGTTGTGCCATCTGAACAGCTGGCCCACCTTGTGAAGAGAAGCGGTTGCCCGAGCCTCCTTCAGTAGAAGGACCAGCAGATTGTGGAGAAGATCGATTCAGTTGCCTGAATTGCCGTGCCTGTGAAGTTTCTGAGCTGTTTAATGCATTTTTTGAAGGCAAAATCTGATCCACACCTTGGCCTGTGTTAGCAGGCATTCCATTGCCAAGCACAGCTGTCTGTCGAGGAGGCGCTTGGTTCTCTCTGCTGTGAAAAGCCTGCTGCTGCATTGCGAGGTTGCTAGGGTTATTCACCATGCCTCCACTGGAAGTTGAGCCAAAGGGACCAGATGGAACAGTTTGCCTGGCTTTCGCAGTGCCAGACTGCCCAGAGACATCACTGGATGAATTAGCACGAGGAGAACTTTCACTTGCAATGGATGGAGAGGCAACCTGCGGCTTTGACACAAGGAGATGTGATGACTGCGCACCAGGATTACTTTCATTTGCCTTTAGTTGTGCAGCCATCCTTGCCTGCATGAATGGAATAAGCTGAGCCATCAAGTTGACATTTGCAGGTTGTGACAGATCAATGTTGCGCTCAAGTGCCCATGCTTGAATTGCTTGTAACTGTGCAGTCATTGCGAGATGGTTGTTTGCCATGTTTTGGATGGTTTGTGGGGCCTGCATGGGCCTCGTAACATTTGCAGGCATTAGTTGTCCAGTGGCAGTAGGCTGGAGTGGAGACTTTTGCTCATTCCTCTGATCAGAGGCTAGGTGCTGACCTTGTTCTACCTGCTTTTCACTACGAGAAAAATGGTCAGATGAGTTCTTAGAAGAGGATGCCTGAGCCTGATTAGCCGCCTGCATGGACATGAGTTCCTGCATTTTCAAATTTCCCATCCGAATGTCCTGATCCTTGCCAGCAGTAGGGCCCAGCATTCCTATTTTAGCTTGTTGCTGAGACTGCATTGCCAAGGCCGACTTTTGTTGGGCGGCCTGGAAAGCATATTGAAGATACGCCTGTTGCATTGGGTTCAAAGCCTGTTGCTCAACACCTTGATTCCTATTCTGTCCATCCTGAGAGGAACCATGTTGTCGAGCCAAATCAAAAAATTGCCTGGACTGTTGAGGCGTTTGCATTGAGCCTGGAGATGAAGCAAAATTGTTCCCTACCGTAACTCCTTGAAGAGCCCCAGCTTGATAAGCTAGAAGGGCTTCATTTCCTTCAGGTTTTCTAAGTAATTGTTGCTGTAATGCCTGCATGGACAGTTAGAGATATAAAACAAACGTACCAAAAGTTCACCTGAAAAAGAAGATTCAAAATCCCCTTGCACATGAGGAAATCTTAGAACTAAAGACAACAATCATTCAATTCACTAAGTACACAAAATCGGATTCAGAAACAAGCACAAAGATGGTCAACTGAACATTAGAATTACCATTGCACCTTCACATTGCCAAGAATCTAAAGGAGAAAGCACTGTAACTGCATGCATGATGGATCTACAGGTCCATTTTTATGTCAAATGCACCATATACTTTCAGTAACAAAACAAAATGAAAAAAAAAATTAGTTCCTCCATCCAAAATTGCAGCTCAAAAATGAAAGCCAACAAAACACAACAGGCAACTGCAACCATAAAATTAGATGGACTCCACCATGAACATCAACTACAATACTTCTGATGAATAACTTCATGATCCTAAACAAAAAAAGGGTCTTCTTTATTTTTGTTAAAGTTAGAAGTAGAAAAATAAAATCACAATATCCACATAAACTAACAAGGAAAACAAGAGACATGATCAACTATAAATTACACATCGCCCAGATAAGGAATGCCAAATGGTAATACAAAATTCCCAGTAGCCGACCCCGCGCTTAGTTGTCATTAGTCTTCAGTCTTGAAACAAAACCTCAAGCAAACATGGATGCTTAATTACACCTAAAAATAGTTTAAATGACCTAATCTTCTCCTAAATTAAATGCATGCCTAGTTTGCCTCATCCAAACTCATGATTAATCAAAAATTCAAATTAATCAATCACATTAATTACAACTAGAATTCACTAATCACATATCAATTAATCAAGTTTGATAAATTGAAAAAAAAAACCTTACCTGCCTAGGCTGCTGCTGCTGCTGCTGTACTGAATCGAACCCCAACTGAAGGTTCCATACAGCAGCAGACGAAGACGAAGAAGAAGGTGATGCTGCAGCGGATGAAGTGGACCCCGCACGCCCAGCCGGTCCCACCCGACCGGGCCCACCTCCTCCACCACCACCGGATTGCATGCAAATTTACTCTATAAACCCCTAATTAATCAATAATTATAAACAAAAAAAAAATTCATGCCCGGACAAAAAAGAAATCGAAAGATAAAATGTTGTTAAAAAATCCCTCCAAGAATTTGAATAAAGCTCCGATTTTACCTCCGATCGCAACGTTAGAAGAAGAGGGAAAAGGGAAAAAAAAACAAAAACAAAAAACAAAGCTTGCTTCCTTGCTTGCTTTTAGTCTGTCTGTCCACTTTCTCTCTCTAGGTTTCGAATTTTCTCTCACTACAAAAAAGGCGAGAATATCGGTGAAACGAGGAAGAATGGATCCAGAGAGAGAGAGAGAGCGAGAGCAGATGATTGTTTTTCACTCTCACTGATACTTGTTTTCTCTCTCGCGATTGGATTTCGAGAGAAAAATAAAAAGGAAAAGGAAAGTCTTAATTTTTTTTTCCGGGTGTTAAGAGTCAAACAAACCCTAAGATTTATTGGTTTTATTTGGGGGTTTTTATTATTTTATTTTTTATTTTTTGAACGGGAAGGAGTAAATTGGGGTTGGTACCTGGTAATGAGTGAAGTTTTTCTGCTTTTCTATTTTATTTATTTCTTCTGTTAGAGTGGGGTCCACGTGACGACTACGGTTACAAGTTTACTAAAAGGTAGTGTAGAGGTTTAACCTTTGATTCTGGTTATAATTACTATTTTGGTCCTTTAGTTCATGGAACGTGAGATCTCAAAATATCTGTTTAGCTCTCTCGGAGTTCTTCGGATTAAATTGTTTTTTAAAATATTTTATATTAAAATGATATTTTTTTATTTTAAAAAAATTATTTTTAATATTATTATATCAAAATAATTTAAAAATAAAAAAAAAAAATTAATTTAAAGAAAAAAAAATAAAAAAAATTTAAATTTTTTCAAAAGCGTTTTTAAACACAAAAACAAATAGAGCCTCCGGGTCTGTTTGGAAGTGTAGTTGTTGTTCAAAATGTTTTTTACTTAGAAATATATCAAAATAATTTTTTTTTATTTTTTAAAATTATTTTTAACATCAGCAAATTAAAACCATTTAAAAACATAAAAAAAATTAATTTTTAACAAAAAAAAATTAAATTTTTTAAAAATATTGATTAGCCCGCGTTTTCATACTGGGCCTTAGCTTTCTGAAATCGAATTAAAGCCAAATTATTATTTTTTTAATATTTTAATTGATTTAATGTATTTTATTATTATTTAATTTTTAATTTTTTAGTTTCATTAATTTTTTTTATTTTTCTGCCGACCACGCAGGTGAAAAAACAAAGCTTAGTTAGTTGATTGCATAAAAAATAGTGCAATGCCACTACAAAACCGATCCAAGAAGGTTCCATGAGAAACCTACCAGCCTGCCAGCAGGATCCACGACTCAATAACGTGTAAGGAGAGTCTGAGATTGTGAAGCAAGATAAATATTAGATTTATTTACTTATTCTTGATTTCAGTATATTAAAATCAAAATAATTAATATTAAAAAAATATTAATTTAATATATTTTTTAAGTTAAGAATATTTATAAAAAAAACTTCAAAATAAAAACAGAAACAAAAACTGTAGCAAACACCTATGTAAGCTTTTAAAAAAAGGAGAAGAGCGATATATACTCTACAATTCTCTATACGTGTAGTATTTCTCCATGTGATTTTGAAACATACGGTGTTTCTCTAAAATAGACAAAAAGACTGGGATACTAAACTTTCTTTTCTTCCCGCCCTGATCAGACCTGGTCGCCGCGCACCCAACCATCAGGACAGACTCTCTCTTCAACTTTCTTACTCTCCTGGCCTCGTCTTTTCATTCTCTTTGAAGAATTGGTCCCAGTACTCCTTCTCGATAAGTAAGGTAGGGGTGTTGTTTGGTTCCAGTAATCGAGCGCTGCTATTCATAGATCTGGAGTTATATTCTATTGTTGATTTTGTTGCCTTCTTTCATAACCTTAGTAGCGAGTATCTTGTAAGTGTATTTAGCATATCATTTTTCTGTCGAATGTCGAGGAGGCCATCGAGTCCAGTGGTTATTGATCTGCCCACGCCAGTGTAGTATTTACAATTTGCTTGGGATAACTGCTAATTGCTATATAAGAGGGGTAGCAAGGGCAGACCCACCCGAAGCAGGGGCAAACCAAGAGCGTATCTTCCATCTTGAGATGGTGATTCGGTCCAGCAGCGGTGATGGTGAAAGCATCAGAGGCAATAATATGTTTCTTTTTTGTGCTTGTCTTAAAGGTCAAAGATTGAGTCTAATGAAGGGAAAGATTATTGCAAGCGCAAGATTATTTCTAACGCAAGATTAGTTCGAACCGGACTGGTTCAAAACTGATTGGTTTAAACTGGTTTTAGTTTGATTTTAATTTATTTTAAAAAAAAAGTTGATTTAGTTATTGTTTTTGGTTAAAAGGTGAATTGAACCGAAAATGTTTACTCCCATGCAGAGGTGCGCCCTTATTTATTGGTGTGTAGGCGTGATTAACTAGACAAAATTTCATTTTTTATAGTTAATTAGCTTTTGAGTCACGTGATATGGATTAATCCTACCCTTTCTTCTCAAAACTCCAACCCAAATTGATAGATACTAGATTGCTGGCAAGTGTTATGGCAAGTGGTGAGCTAAAATTTGATAATTGAATTAAACTTGATTAATTTGATAATAGAATAAAAAAAATTAGATGATAATAATAAACAAATTATAAAAATATAATTATAAAAAAGGACTTGAAAAAAAAATCCAAGCCAGCCCGGTTAAATCTCTCTAACTCGTGATTTGAGAGGTTAATAAAATTGTAATTAATAAAATACCAAGGGATAAAATCACAAAAAATATTTAATACCAAATAAAAAATCAAATAAATAGCAATAAAAAAA
>Ga0307510_10007854_pt1 | contig 12713 bp, 12 predicted proteins | sample 12_EM_MG_FD_207224 | JGI IMG/M metagenome (GOLD analysis project Ga0307510, IMG submission 207224) | Populus trichocarpa ectomycorrhiza microbial communities from riparian zone in the Pacific Northwest, United States - 12_EM | ecosystem: Host-associated > Plants > Roots > Unclassified | place... | reverse complement strand
TCTGATTTCATTACTGTTAAGTGAATGAGTAATGTGACTGGTTAGCTCGATCTGGGGCGTCGGTTTTGTGTCACATAATTTGTCATTGAGCATGACAATACACGATATCGCGCCATCTTCTCCAGCGGTGCGACCACCCGACTTTCACCAGGTCATTGACAAAAGCGGGCTAACTGGCTGGAATATGGCAGCGATCGGAAAGGGGAATAATAGAAAACACGGCGTTCAAAGCTCGAGGTCCCATGAACAACCTATCATTGCTAAAGAAGCGCATCATATTGTCAGAAAAACCACGCTCCAACGAGGAAACCTCCTTTTACAAGAGTGCCACAGAGGAATAATCGGACTCGGTCCAGGACCGTCGTCCAATTTTCTTCTCTTGGCTCTCTTGTAGCCTCTCGTAATGCGCAATGCGACCATTGGGCAATCGTAGATGGGGCAACATTTGCTGACTTTCATGTGTTTAATATTACGAATATAGTTGGTTGGGTCTACGCAGCAAATCGGAGATCATTCAGCGGGTGATGAGGGACACAACGAGTCAGGCTAAAGGGAGAACGAAATCGTTTACTCACAGAAAGCTAGACAAACAAGAACATGGACGGAATTCCGGGGGAGGTGAATCAAGCCATGCGTCGGGAATCTTGTACCCTTTGGGTTACTTGACGGTATAGCGGGCTCGGGCTGGAGTGTGCCAGTGGTAATGGCGTGTTAAATGGCGTCATTATTCACATTAATCTGCAAGGTTCCAGCCAGATCGCTAGTCACATCAAAAAACTCATAATATGGCGTACCTTCTTAAGAATGAGGTTATGAGGGGAAGGGGGTGGTTTCATGCACTGATTCTAGATCAGCTCCGACAACTTATAGGCGGGTGTAGCGGATGGGGCAATGACATAGAACAGTTGTTTCACCTTCAAAAAGGCACCAAAGTTCAGTTGGTATCATTGCCAGTCAATTCGGTTGTATTCAGAAGAGGGATCTTCCACATGCCCACATCATTGTCTTTCTTCAGCCCCAGGCCAAGTTGCAAACTCCACAGGGCCCATGAACCAAAAGCCCGAAAAGGGAGAGTTGAGATCAGGAGACTCAGAAGACATAAGCCTCTGGAGTGCACAACTTGGCCTGGGTGGAGGAAGATGATGATATGTGAATGGGGAAGACCCCTCTTCTGAAACTCTGATGGATGGTTGTTGGTGGGGCTTGGGCGGGCTCGAAACCCCTCAAACCGAGTTAACGCGAATCACGTGGCTGGTTGAACTGCTTTACTAGGCTACTGCGCTGCAAGTTTCTCATTATTAGACACCTCATCTCTGTCGGACGACCTTCTATGAAAGACTCAGTATAACCCATGGCATGTCGTGGGTCGCGTGTTTTTGTCCGGTACTGTGCTTGTATGGATCGTCCGGGACATGGCTGGGATACGTAAAAATGTCAGTTGGACTGATGTCCACCTTATCTCTCCGCCATGATGGCAGCATTGGTCCAGCAAAACAGCCCTGGTGCATATATTCAGTCGTCCTGGCGCCTATCAATTATACAGTTTTCCACGTCTTCCTTCAAACGGTCGTGCCTTAATGCGGAGCTTGCAACGTACGTTGTTTCAGTGACATTTAAAGGGCACCAGGGCTTATCATTTTTACCCCCAATCAGATAACTCCACGTGAGAACAACAGACTATAAACGGGTAAGGCGTAGATCCAGTCATTTTGTTGCCGTGGAGCCAACAAACGACGTGTGCCCCACTCATCTTGTTTCGTCGGCGAGGCGTAACGAAAGGGGTATGTGGACAATGGCAGCGATGTGGACCTGTCACTGTACCTTTGTGCTAACCGAAAATGAGAAGTGAAAGGTACGAATTGGGGTAATCGCAATTCGCAAAACTCGTCGCCGAAGTTCGCAAATCTAGCCGAATTGAGAACCCCCTTGCGCGCTAGTATATCACCTATAAGAGACCATGGGCGAAGCTCTACTCACATCCTCTATCCCACCGACGCCCCACCGTGCCCATCTGCATCACCCCACTTCGTCAAAACATGCGCTTCTTCTTTAGCCCACTTTGTGCTCTCCTCCTGGCTGCCTTTGTGGTCGCACTCCCCGTAAGGAGCTCTCCCATCGACTTGGTTTGATTGTTGCATGACTTACTCACCTTCAGGCACCTGAAAACGATATCAAGCGGGAGGACAAACGGGGTGGTGACTTTATCAAGAACCATGAGTGGTGACCACTCTTTCTCCTTGATCATAGGAGGTGAAGAAACAGATCTTGTAGAATGTGCTCTCAGCTGATGTCGAAGAAATTTTCAGGGCGATGACTGTCGATATGCTGTAGGACCGAGGGACACTTCAATTCTATTTTGTACTCTCCATCATCAGACGGGCGAGGTGTCGATCTTTTACCTATCGGTTTCTGTGCTTTCCCCGGGTTTCTATTCTTGCTGGTTGTGGAATATCAATATGTCTCTTTTTGGAGATGTGAGCAGCTCGCGATATTTGTGTGAGCTAAGTGGCGCAATGAGTAAAGTTTCGGTGGACTCGTGTTATTTGACACCACGTCAAATCTGGACGGAGCGTATCCGAGGTCCAGAAACTGATGCCTCTCATCCCGGGGCTTGTGCAACGACCATCTCTCGTCCTTCTACGTGCTTGGACGGACATGATGCCTAAGAGCGTGGGTCCTGGGTCTCAAGCTTCTATACCATTATGATGCCGAGTACAAGCAGTCCTCCTATAGCTTGTGACGTCCAGGACAATGCTCTGTCGTGCTACTTGTCGAAGGCAGAAACGCCAACTGCGCATCTTTACGCCTGCTGCATCTTAACATTAAGGCCTTCTCCACGTATACCCACAACACCATTCCCATGGCGCACCGTCCTCATGGAAAGCGGCGATCACGGCCACCCCTCATTGGAAAGTGCTTGCGTGCAGATGGGGGAATTTCGGCAACGTTTCAGGGTTCGCGTGTTTTTTTTTTCTAAACATTTGATTGCGTGGAAGCAGCCAATCTGTCAAAGCTAATGAACACCCTATTAGTGAGCAACCCACCCGGTTGGACATGCCGAGCCAGAGCCTATAATGGCTGACAGGGGCTTTGCCTCGCGGCATCAGCGACGTCTCCCAGCCAATTATCTTACCGAATCGTCACCCTTCAATTGAACTTTGATCACACGTTTATCCGTGTTGGGCAGTGGGCAAGGGATCGGCCGGTGCACCAGCCAACTGGAGGCGTTCCGTTAATTCTTTGTGGACACCCGTGAGCACTTCAACACCGCAAAAGGAACGCGGACGTCATGACATATGTGACATGAGGGGGCCAACTCCGACGGCTTTCTATCAGATGTGATTGACCAATGCCGAAGCCCGCGCTTTGGCCAGTTTGATTGGATAGAGAGCATGGGAGCCGGGTTTCCTGCCGAGAAATCCCTGCTTGGGCCGTTGGTAAGCCGTCAAACATGTCGATTTCACGCTGGTTTGTCCATTACTCCACGGCCGCTGTCAAGGATGTGAAAAACGCGTTTGCGGCCCTGCATTTAGCCTGGGAACGAGGACACAGCATAAGAAAACCCAGTAGAGTCAAATATGGGAAGGAAGGCCGCCAGTCTTCACTTGTCATTACACCCCACACTCTGTAACGCACAGTAATCATGGAGATTTTACGCCCCGCGATTATTGCGCCCTACGAGCTAGGAAAGAATGATGATGTCGAAGTACAGTACAAGTACCAATTCAAGAGTGCCTGGAGAAGCGGCCGGGTTTGCTTGTTTCCTAAAGGGTCGAGGAGTCAAGATTCCAGATTTGCTCTTGTCCAAACCTTACCTCGAAGGGCGCTACCTAGTACCAACGGCCCAAAAGGCACGCAGATCCCACAGTGGCAAATCTAAATAAGTTAGAATATACTAGCCGAGTACGTTCGGAAGCCCAGCAAAAGTAAGGATTGCAGAGTGATAAGTGATAAGTGAATGGTGAGCGAACGTGTGCTTCGAGTCGACCTCCGACCCGGTCCAGTTTTCTTTCAGCTTCAGGCTTCGTCCGCGGGAACATTCTTCCCTTCGTTCTTCTTTTTCTTGTTCCGAGAAGCAGAACGGGGAATAACAATTTTTTGCCACATATGTAATGTCGTGCTCAACCCTGAGGTTGTTTTGTATTACAGTGTAGAAATGGAAAAATGATGATAATGGCCCGTGCTCTCGGATTGCTGTCATTCGGGGCGCTCAATCCCCGCTCCGGCCAATGTGAGCGAGGCCCAAACACGGCCGCCGTCGTTGCGGCAGGTGATGCTGACTTTTGCACGAAATAAATTTGATGGGGGGCTGATGGAGGGCTCCCTTTAATTTGAAAGGTGTCGTAAGCAAATCCGAATAAGCGGAATTTGGATGTCCCACTCGCTGGCAATACTCAATCTACCCGTTCGCAACGTCCCGCCGGACGCCAACCGCTTTGATGCCTCCTCCCTCAGCAGCAATGTTAGACTCGGAACATCGCGTGCGACAATGATGCTATCCAACTTGGACGACCCGAACAGAGGCACTCCCACGAAAGAAATCACGACCACTGATAGCGCACCAAACCCCGGGTTTTTGCATCAAACATCTGGTCCCCATACTGTACAGGACAAACCGGACTCTCCCTCGTTGTTTTGGGGTGGTCATCCTCATATTCCATATTCCTTTGGTCCCACAGGAATTTATGACTACATCAGAATCCTCCCCATATACAACAAGGGCAATTGGGTGTTGAGAAGAGGGCACTCCTTTGATGACCAAATGACCGGGCGACGCTGCAACCCCAGATGACGTGTAGACTTCCCCAGTCGCCCAGAGGGTACGAGGGTGTACTTGCTTCTAATGAATGCATATCAAATGCGATATGGTTGCTTCGGATTAGGCAGGGTCTCGGGCGAGTCAGTGTGGCAGCTAAGAAAACTGGTGAGATTGGTCCTCTCTATAAACCCGGCTAGTTTGTCGCGCAAGTCCCTCAGTCAGTGATAGTTTCTCACATTTTTTTCTGGCTCACCTACCATTGTCCATAGGTCCTTGCGTTGATGTGTAGTGGACCGAAGGGCGGCCCCGATTCCCTGCATACCGACTCTCTCGTGCTGAAGGAGTTCGGGGCATTCCTGTGTACCGAGGCTCGTCTACTTTCGTCAAACCCTGTCGCCCACGCCCGGTCCTCCATCACCACCGCCTCAGGCGACATCGTCTCGGCTTACTTTGCATTGTACTGCGTGGCATGTCGCCATGCCCACGTCGGGTTTCGCTGAAGTGTATGGGAGCACTGCTCAAAATTGGGGTCTGGTACCTGGTGGCCAGCGGTCAGTCGCAGTTGCAACGGTGGCACCAACTCTGTGACTGGGCCCGTCTCGAATTCATGTTGCGGCAAGACGTAGGGGACTTTGCTGCTGACGGAGGTGGTAAACAGGCGTTTCATGGGATCTTCGAAGGTAAACATTTGTGCGGCTGCGGCGGTACTGTATCCCGGGAATGGCAGCCGGCCAGGTTGTTCAGCGACATTTTGTGGGCTGCGCATATCTTGGAAGACATCTTGGCCTACTGGGCGAAAAGGATCACATTATCAACTAGCTCCAAACAGTGTTTTCCTGAAAATTTTGCTGACGAACGAGCAGGCTACACTTGTTAGTCCGAAGACGGAAAAAAAATTGAATCGTCATGGCACTACGACTGTTTGGGATGAAAGGACGGGTGTTCCCCTGTCGCTGCAGTGTTGTGCGGTTGCCAATCGACTAAATCGCAGTTGTCAACTACCGGTACTATGATAGATCCCAGTCAGGCAACGAGTTGGGAATGTTGACCGTTCATCCTCCCAAATTCATATAAAATGTGCGGGAGGGTGGCAACCCGGGCTTCCGAACCCTCAAACTGCATTTGGAACTGCATTTGGAACATTCGGGATCTATATAGCCGAAGAGGCGCCAGAGTACATGCGGCGTCCTTCAAAGCCAATGGTACCTTAGTCGGGATCAAATTGCCGATTTTGGGCACTTGCAGAAGATCGGCCACATCACAGTTCAGTTGTCGTGCTCTCTGATCGACAAGTTGAGTAAATATCCTTTATTTAGACGAGATCTCACTGCCCAGGCCTTCCACGCTTTTAAATAGCGGACTGACGAACACGGCCTGACGTGCGCGGATTGACCCACTTAGACAGCGTGATCACCATGCATATCGTCACGTGACTGGAGACTATCACACGTCGCACGTCGCATCCGCGGCACACGTACTCACCCAGTTACAGTTATGCAATGAAAATTTCTAGCAGTTTGGCATAAACCTGTGAGGTACACGGTCTACGTTGCAAATTTTAATTAATGATAAAAATATATACCCGACAACACAATATCCGTTTTGATCGGCCTTCATCAGCACAAATATTTTCAAGTGTCGTCCCACAAGATGCTGATGTCATTTCTTTCTCTAATCTTCAGCAGCGGAGCACACTGCATGCAGCTCTGGATTCAGAAGGGCAGTCTGATAGGCTACCTTGCCTGTTTTCCCACCCCAATCGAAGCCGACCAGCGTTAGTTTCTCTCCATGGCACAGGAGCGTCGCGCCCCTTGAATCTCCCTCCATGGACCCGACCTCGAGATCATCAGCCACCGTGACGCAGCCTACCAGCCGCCGACTGAGCCTGATGTTCACCCCAGTCCTCCGCAACGCTGATTGGCGAGGCTGACAGCTGACGATGGCGATCCAGTCTCCGGGAAGCTCCTGATAGCCAAGGATCTTGGGTATGCATCCAAATTCAGAACAGAATGCGTGCAATTCTATACAATGCCAACGCGTAAACTTCACGATAATCTGCGTCTTGTTCTCGTTCTCGTCCATGGTGTTCCCGAGGTACGACAGGCGGTTCCTTGGATCCTCAGATAAGTGCTCGACGGCCTCAAAACTTAGCGTGCCGCGGGCCTCATCCCTGTAGGTGGGTAAGTCGGAGACGCAAGGGAAGTGACACGCGCGATCAGGGATTGGAGGTAGAGGGTTATTTATGAAAATTTCCGTGTCTTTGAGGATGCAGGAGAGTAGTACTGAAGCCGCGGAGAACGCAGAGTAGAGAACCGGTCTTCCAGCCCCGTCATACGCAGATGAACTGCAACTGCATGATAGCCCAGGGGCAAGGCTGACCAAGCGAAACTGCCCCAGAAAGACGATGGTATAAGACGTGACCCCGAAACCTAGTATGGAGATTGATCTTGTCGAGATTTCAAAGCCTCGAAACATGCCACTCACCCACAACAGTGAGCCTTAGACACGACACCCTCCATCCCTGAAATAGTTTTCCGATTCGGTCTGGTTTCATCACTGCCTCAAGTGAGAGAGCAATGTGACTGGTTAGCTCGATATGAGACATCGTTTTTGTGTGACATAATTTGCAGCGATATGGCCACCCGACTTCACCAGGTCATCGACAAAGCGGGCTGAGTGGCTGGAATATGGTTGCGATCGTAAAGGGGAATAGAAAAAGCGGCGTTCAAAGCTCGGAGCCCCATTCATTGCTAAAGAACGGATCATATTGTCAGCAAACTCGTCAACACCAACGCTTCAACGTTCATTGCATCACGTAACTTAAAACCAGGAACCTCCTCACTGCCATAAAAGATGTCGAAGAATTCGCCAAATCCATTACTGTATACAAGAGTGCCGCAGGAGGGAAGCGTATTTGGTCCGGGACGGTTGTCCAAGATTTTCTCCTCTTGTCTCTCTTGTAGCCTCTCGGAATGCGACCATTGGGGAATCGTTGATGGGGCAACATTGCTGACTTCATGCGTTTAATATCACGAATATAGTCAGTTGGCTCTACGCAGCGAATCGTTCGGCGGGTGATGACGGCCACAACGAGTCAGGCTAAAGGGAGAACGAAATCGTTTGCTCACGAAAAGCTAGACAAACAAAAGCATGGACGGAATCCCAGGGAGGTGAATTTAACCATATATCGGAAACTTGTACCCTTGGGTTACTCGATGGTATTTGCCAGCGGCAACGGCGTGTTGAATGATGTCGTAATTCATATTAATCTGCAGGGTTCCAGCCAGATCGCTGATCACATCAATGTTCACAAAAACGCATAATATGGGCGTACCTTCTTAAGAATGACATTACGAGGGGAAGGGGTAGATTCATGCACTGTTTCTAGACCGGCTCCGACAACCGGTAGGTGGATGTGGTGGACGGGGCGATGACAGAGAACAGTTGCGTTTTGCCTTCGAAAGGCACCAAAGCTCATGGTTGGTATCGGTGGCCAGTTCAGTTGTAAGGTCAGACTGTAAAAAAACCTGGTTTGCTACAGGTTTCGTTGTTAGACGCCTCTTGAAAAGTCTGTCGGAGGACCTTCCAAAACAGTGTGACTCATGGTATGACGTGGGCGCTGTATTGATCATCCGGGACATGACTGGGACACGTAGAAATTTTGACGTTTACATTATCTCTCTGCCATCAATGGTCAATAATCCTCGACAACTAACGTGTGAGAAAACCGAAAAAAGGACTAATAATCTCGCTGGGCGTGGTCGAAGTATCGTAAGTACGCAGTCCGGTTCTGCAATTTATCCAAGTTGACAGGCTGTGGGTATCATGATAGGGCGTTACAAGTGTGCTATATCGGTGTTATTGCAAATACTCCCCCAACGTGAAACTTACGGGAAACGCCCGCCATCTTCCACGCTCGTCCCCGCCATTCTCCCCACGTTCATAGTCAAGGGGAGCCTGAGGATGGGGAGATTGCATCGACTATACTTTCTCACAGTTCTCATCGGACCTGCAATTGCCCAAATCACATATCCAAACTGCACCGCGGGATGGGAATGGGTGAGCGGCCCACATTTTCCCTACATTGGCCCTGTCCTCGTGTCTGATCGTATCCCCATGAAAAGTCGTACAACAGCTTGTCCCAAAACCCCTGCAACATTGCCGCATCCTTGGCGGCTTCATGTAGTGCCGGCCGTGAGCTGTCGTACCCTTCTCTAGACACCTTGCCTTCTCAAGTTTTCCTTGTCATCCACTTCAGAGTTTAATATCCCAACATTACCACCTGGCCGTCAGTATTCTGGCCCAACCGCCGGAAGGAGTACCTCGTGCGAGTGCAACACGGTCTCCTACTCGCTTATGAGCGCTTGTTCAGCGTGTCAGGGATCAGCCTGGCTACAGTATGCGTTCCACTTGGCCCACTCAAAAACCACACCAATGGTGTTCTACTAGGTGGTCTTCCTGGTCATCCAATTGTACTGCCGTGGCCCCGCCTTCGACGTTAGTACTCTTCTACTTCAATTCCGATATCCCGATTCCATAGGTCACCCTCATCCTTGTCTTTGCTTCCTCTGAACGTCGGTCACAGATATCCGAACCCCGTTCCTAATGACACGCGCGTGCCCAACTGGGCGTATATCGATGTGGTGGTTTGTTTCATTTCTCTGCATTTCTACGTCACTGCAGGTGCTGAGAACGTCCCTTTGCTTGAAACGACTCAGACGGCTAACAATTGGAGTGTTGCTGCGGCACAAAGTGCGGGTGGTGAGTCGGTCCTTGTGCTATGATAGCGTCCAGGTTTCTCTAACATATCTCCCCCCTCCCTGTCATCTTTCCTTCCTTCTGCCCTACGCTAAGATTCGCCCGAAGCTACGCCGACTGCGTCCCAACCATCACCCACAGCGTCCTCAAGCCCCAACTCAAACCAGCACAAATCGCATGCAGGAGTAATCGCTGGCGCCGTCGTGGGTGGTGTAGCAGGCGCGGCTCTGTTGGCCGCATTCATCCGTTGGTACTTCCGCCGTCGACGTCGGCTTGCAGGGCCACAGCCATCTCCAGCTGGAGTGCCAGAACCAAACACCCCCGTGTCATTTAGCAAGTTATATGTGCGTGCAATAGCCTGCTTGCACTTCTTTTGTTGTGCAGCTGTTTGACGCAAATACCGTCTCACATGTTAGGACCCAAACGACCCGAGCACTTTCCCAAGGCCGTTTGTTGCGTCCTCGGCGACTATGGTCCAAATCACCTCCAGCGCTGAACGGGATAATGCCGATCCGATGGGTCCGCAGGGCAGGAGTCGGTACACTGGCCTGCCGCTTGTTTGATCTGATCACGAGCTTGTGCCCATGTGCCATTCTTCCTTGTACCCTTCTTTGACGATTTGGTATGTTCTATGGAATAGTCGTTCATGTTCTCGGCTGGCCTTTATTTGTAGGATTGCGTTTGATAATATTACGAGAAAACGGATTCAAAATGAAAGGATGTACAGTAGTGAGCATTGATTTGTCTTCGGTACGATACATATACACTACAGTAGCGTGTGTCCACATTACACGCGAACTCAGGTGCAAAATGAATTAACGAATTTCTTACCACGTGGTCCCACTTTGGCGATTGTGACATCCATCCAATGACCATAATGAAGTACAGTAATTACTGTATCATCGCTCATATGAGTGGACGAGATTCATAGGAATCTTTGTTTCTCAAGTCATAATATGGTTGCTCATCCTCACAAATCACATGCGCTTTGTCTATATCGCCGGGCGTGCGGGACAAGTGAACCCATTCGCAAGGACGGAAATGATTGAGACTCCAGGATTTTAATTTTCAGCTTAAGATGAACACCACATGTCGAAACATCTGCCATTTGTCAGTTTCACCGAATTGGATTACAGTTTCAAAAAACACGGCAATACAGTACTGGTCCACCAGTTGCTATGGCAACTCCGGAAATAGACCACTTTTTTCGGATCGATCATCCTCTAGTGGGACCATGACTCCACCGCATGTTGCTTTGAAGCACCGCTCTTCATGGCGGTGTGTAACAAGCCCGAGGCTACAGTAGTATTCCTGGTGGGCCTGGACAACGCGATCAACTTGAATTGGAGCGAGCCTACCCGCGCACCTCCATCCCTCGTCCTGTGCCCCTCGTGCTCAAGTTCCAAACGTGCTACAGCACGACCTCCATTGCTTGCAGTTGTGTTCACTGGCAAGGGTTTAATTCCCAAGGTCACACACATCACCTGATCGTAACATCTCCATGCATTAACATGACGCTGTATGTGGCCATCCCTCTAGAAACTGACATTATGCGATGAGTTCAGGTTTCACACAGGCTGATGCTTCAGTAGATTGATACTAATTCACTGTCACAATCATCTGCTACTAGCGGACATAATATATCAATGCTTGTACAATAGGTTAAAACGCACCATTATGGTAGCATTCCAAAAGTTTGGCCTAGACCATCTGATCGGTGCCCACACTCTACTCTCTTGGACTTCACGATCACCTCATGTTTTAATGCGGCTCGATTGCGGCACGCTCCAAGGCTGCTGCCCTGGCCGGGGTTTGTCTGTTGGCGGCTTGGGTATCGTTCAAACGATCCCAGGCTTAGACTGCACCTTGTTCCACAGTCGCATACCCTTGAGGCAAGCGGGCCTCTATGACCCCCTTGTTGTGCGCCCACTTAACGTACCTGGCGCAATGTGTTGGGGGCGTGGGACAGAACGTCGACCAGCATATCCAGGAGAGTCATAACCAATATTTCGATTGGCCCCACGCAGCAAATCGTTCGGTGAGATGATAGCTATAATGGGTTACGTTAAAGGAAGAATAAATTACCCACCCATGGGCAGATATGGAGGCCTGCTGTCCCTGCCCAGGCAATCCTGTTCCTGACGACAAATAAAGTAATGGAAGGAATTCCGCGGAGGTGAATCTAACCACATGTCGGAAACTTGTGCGCTTGGGTTACTTGACGGTATAGAGTGCTCAGGCTGGTATGTGCCACTGGCAGCAGCAACGCCGCGTTGAATGGGGTTGTAATTCGCATTAATCTGCAAGGTTCGAGTCAGATCGCTAGTTACAATAATGTTCACAAAAACTCATAATATGGCGTACCTTCTTAAGAGTGAGATTGCGAGGGGAAGGGGGTGAATTCATTCACTGTTGTTAGAGCAGCCCCGACAACTTGTATGCGTATATAGCGGATGCAGCGATGACAGAGAACAGTTGCATTTCGGCTTCGAAAAGGCACCAAAAAGTTCAAAGCTGGTGTTGTTGACCATTTCAGTTGTAGTTGTAACGATGCTTCAAGTTGTGGCCTGGGAGGCGCGACTTGAATTCAGTCAGGACGCGAATCACGTGGGTGGTTGGACTGCCCCTGCTTTGTTGCATGTTTCATTGTTAGACGCCTCTCGAAATATCTGTCGGAGGACTCCATGAAAGACTCAGTAGAACTCATGGTATGTCGTGGGTCGCGTGTTTTCGTCGGGCACTTGTGTGGATTGTCCGGGACGTGGCTAGGACACGTAAATTTTTCAGTTGGGCTGATGTTCACCTTATCTCTCCGCCATCAATGACCCATCGTCATACTCGACATTTACCAGCGCGTGAGCAAACACTTTCAAAACGAAAACAAAAAAATTAAATTAAATATTCAGTGGGCGTGGTCAACGTTTCGTACGTACAGTACGCAGTCCTATTCTACAATCTGTCCAAATTAACAGGCTTGGCTGTTTGTGTCCTAGGGCCCAGCCTGGGCTGTGCTACTGTATATGGGGTTGTTATCAATGCTCTATCATATGTGGAACTTACGGAAAATGCCTGCCGTCTCCCACGCACTTCCACGCCCTTCTCCCCACATTCATAATCAAAGGGGGCCCGAGGATGGGGAGATTGCACCGACTATCCTTTCTCTCAGTTCTCATCGGACCCGCTTTTGCCCAAGTCA
>Ga0307510_10007853_pt1 | contig 12714 bp, 13 predicted proteins | sample 12_EM_MG_FD_207224 | JGI IMG/M metagenome (GOLD analysis project Ga0307510, IMG submission 207224) | Populus trichocarpa ectomycorrhiza microbial communities from riparian zone in the Pacific Northwest, United States - 12_EM | ecosystem: Host-associated > Plants > Roots > Unclassified | place... | reverse complement strand
GATGATGGGAAGTCGGACCCATTCAAAGACCCTGTTGTACAGTTCCCATCTGCTGGATTATCTCCCCCTACACGAAGGCCTCCACCCTCAGGCAATTCAAATATCGCTCCACCGCCAAGCTATGAATCCGCACTGGTAGCCCCAGCGCCTGCTATCAGACGCGGGACCTTCTCCGATACCTCGCCGACCGCCGAACAATACTCGGGACTCAAGAAATTCGATACGGTCTTCCTGATAGACGACAGCGGTTCCATGGCTGGTTCTAACTGGGCACAAACCGCATCGGCGTTAGCCGCTATCGTGCCGATCTGTACGACACAAGATTCGGATGGCGTGGACATCCACTTCCTAAATCACAACAAGTCGCACACGAATGTGTCCAGCGCAGATCAATTGCAGCGCATCTTTGCCTCCGTGTCCCCGCGAGGGGTCACACCTACTGGGCGGAGGCTCGGCTTCATACTAGACGAATACTTGATGCGATACAAGAAAAATAAGAAGATCAAGCCGCTCAACGTCATCGTCATTACCGACGGAGAACCTACGGATCCGGACAGGCTTGAGAAGAACATTGTCAGGTGCGCGAGGGAACTAGATGCTATGGGTGCAAACGATAGACAAATCGGCGTTCAATTCTTCCAGGTCGGGAGCGACGAAGCGGCTACCGAAAGCTTAGAAGAGCTTGACAATGCACTTGTGGAGGAGCACGGCGTTCGCGACATGATTGACACTATCAGCTGGAAAAAAATGAATGAGGGGAATGGGCTTACGGCTGATGGTATCCTGAAGGTTGTTATGGGTGCTGTGGACAAACGGCTGGATAGGAGGCGGGGCTAGTTGACTCATTGTTTTCTGTTTTGTTTTTACTTTTTTCTTGTCCAATGCCGGCACGTTTTATTGACCCTACCGAATTACGGTAATTACGGCAACTGGCGACACTGGAAATGGAGCTTTCATAAATCAATCAAACGAAGTGTGGCTTGATGCACGAATGAAGCTACCTTTATGTGAAGCTCCTTTGGAGAGGTGGGGGCTCCAGCGGAAGCAGCGCCCTGTGCAGGTCGCTACAAAATTCCAACTATGATATATACAAGAAGCAACTCGCCTGCAAACCTAGGCGGTCACCGGGCCACACCTCCCTGCTCCACCTCCAGTGCCTCCAGTTAATACGGTAGCTTGGTCCATCTTTCTGCCGCCTTTTTTATTTTATTTTTTACCACTTTTTGGCGGCCCTCGGAAGGGATATTGATGATAAGCTCGGCGACTGTGGTACGCCTGCCAAAGCACGAGAACCTCTAATGTCAGGGCTGGGTCTTTGTTTACCTTTTTCCTCTTCTTCTCATAGATTTCTTAACCTACTTTAACTGGCAAACGGCGCTAAAACTACTTAATTTCGTTCATGGTTATGTTTCTATAGTACATCCGACCAATTAATTCATGAAGAAAAGAGCACCTCAGTTGACACAGCTCGTAAATGATTTTAAATTCTGCATAATATCTTGCTGGCGTTTCATGATTCCGACTCTACATAGCCCGGCTGCCCATTAACAACGTGGCAAAATTCCATGATCCGCCGAGCATAGGGCTCGGTCGGGCCCTAGAGTGGCGAAGCACCAACGACCTCTCACCCTCTCAAGATCTAAAATCGCCCAGCAATCTGCACTTCCGTCCAGCCACAAACTGTTCCAAAATATACCGGTCCGCGAAACGTTTTTCCTCCATTCTCACACCTTTCCTGCGTTCCACGCCTCCTCCGCGCCTCCAAGGTCATTAACGTTCCCGACCGGGAAGCTGGCCACGACCGGGAAGCTGGCAGCCATTTACACACAAGGTTCCAAATTTGACCAGACTATACCTCAGTAACTATGTCTTTAAAAAATGAGATTGAAAAATTAATAAAGAACACAACATCAGGTAACAAGCCCTTAAAAATGATAACTGTAACTAAATAATTGGAATCTACCAAGAGCAGGTTATCACTCCTACTTGATTGTCCCATACAAATCTAGTGCCAAGACCTGATTATTTTGATGGTATTCATGACAGACTCCTTTTGTGATTGAGGAATTGTCTTGTAAGAGAGGAAGGCTTCATATTCTGAGTCTCCAAGGGTCAGTTGAGCTATGGTAGGAGTTAGATAGTAAATAGTCCAGAAATAAGCTCCCTACTGGTAAAGTAGCAGACAGAGAGCAAAATCTACTCCTGAGACTGACCTACTAGTAAATCTACAACTTTACTACTTAAGATACAGATTGTCAAGATACAAGAGGACAGCCTGTCAGATATTCAGCTCCCAAGGTACTGAGGTTGTCAAGAAATGGTAGATTTTGTAATTTCTTCAAATGTACTACCTAAACATGACTTGGTAGATATAGAAACAAGCATTTTAGAATTCCTTTTAGCATGGATGAATTATCTGAGGCTCATTGAAGCTTCACCTATTTTTTTTCCACCTCTTCCCACCTGGTTGTGGAGTAGTTGAGCAATTGGTTTTTGCTGTCAGCCGGGACTTTTGGTGGTTGTAGGCGGCCAGCTTCCCCGTCGTGGCCAGCTTCCCCGTCGGAGACGTTACCGCGGAAACCCGAATAATTGAACTGTGTGCTATGTCGTTGGGCTTTCCTCTCTAAGTAAGGTCAATAAATTTTTGTTTTTTTCCGTCTCGGAAGGGGGAAGGAGGCTGTGTTTTTTTGCTTGTGTTTTTCGCCCCCCCTTCCAGAGAAGGGAATTTTGGACTTCATAGCACACTGGCACATGTTTCAATTACTCAAGTTTTTACGGTACGCCATTACGCCATCGCCGCTCTTACTACGAGCTTGAAAACAGCACTTTAAGCGAAGAAAGGCAGGTCATTTTGGCTCTGATGTTCACCTTAAAAAAAAAAAGACAAAAAAAGCTCGCTGTTCGCCGGCTACCGGTGTTCTTCCAACGGCTCAATCCCCGTCCACTGGGTTCTTGATTCTTTTAACGTTATATCCTCGGCAAAAGGGATTAGTTCTTTAGTCAGCTAATTATGTCGTTCCGCCCCAAACTCATCCACCATGGAACCTGGAAAGAGGGGCTTGGCGCCTTTCCATGAAGGGCCGATAGGCGACTGTATTGCACTGATAAGATTGGTTGTTCCGGACGATAGAAGACTTAGTGCTAGCAAGATGAGGTTGCTGTTCTTCCCGACATGTCTGCGGATGTGTTTAGTGAAAGTCCCTGAGGAAAGAAAAATACTCGGGGTAGGGGACTGGGGAGATGTGAGTACCAGTAGACCTGAAGGTCTCAAGCTCTGGAAAGGATACCACACCGTTAAGATACGGCCCGCTACGCTTTCTACTCCGTCCACCATTGGCTTTGGCAGCCGCGTTGTGCAGTGCGGCCATACTTAGGGAGAAGAACGATAAACAGGTTATCCGGGGTGGGATAAACTGAAGCACCTTTTCTTCTCCTGCGTTGGTTCTATCACTGCCACTTGATGGGCTTTGGCGGATCTTCCAAGGGAAGATTGCATAGGTTTAAGAGGGGGCATAAGGATGTTTACGGGGTTTTTTGATGCTGCTAAGGTATTTACCAGTGTTCTGGATAGGCTGAAACGGTATGGTATCAGGAAGACAGCGGCATACTATGAGCAGAATGGAACGTGTGAATCCACCCCCACCCTCGCCTTGCGCTTCTTCCTCCATAGGCTTCTGGATTGTCGGTATCAAGCGCAACGGAACACCGACATTGGGCGCCTACTACCACGGGCCCGGCGTTAGGCTTGGTGGATATTCCTAGTTGAACAGCTTGCACCCCACATAGCCGGTGCATAAGTTCTTGGGGAGAAGATTGCGGAGAGTCTATGGCCTACGCGGCGTGATGTAAGTGGGGAAGGGTTTGTAGTTTATAGAGCATGAGTGGTGCACTCTAGGATGGCAAAATAGTGTAATTTAACCTATATATTTATCCACAATTGCCGCATTGAGTGATGTATTGCGGGCTTTTAGTCGTTTGACGGGGTTACTACGGCCTGAGCCCCGGTTGTTATATGGTAGAGTATGGCAGTGTGGGAGTGAGGAAGGGCATAAGTTGATCGGAACCATTCATTATGCTCATCGACAAGGTCACAGTGTTTGCATAAAATTTCACCCATAACTAGATGCACAGAAGATTAAGTTGAAGATACGAGCACCACTGGAAAGTTAATGAACTGTTAATTTAGGTCAGCCCGCGAAACAATCCCTCTCTCCTGCGGGAACATCCCCCCTGTGCCTTGTACGAATAAGTCACTCTAACATAGATCCCGATATCGGATTAAAACGGAATAGAGGCGCATGCACCCACAGCACCGCCAACAATCTGATCCTTGTTTGTAATATTTGATAGCCGGATCGTAGCCCCACTCTTAATATGTATATTCGTATTAAAGGCCTCTATCACATCCCCAATAGCAAACCTGTGTGACAAGTTTGCGGACATTTGATAGGATCCCTCTATCTACGAGCCTGATCGCCCTGAGACATGTGTTGCAATACCGGGTACTGGAGCTTTAGGCAAACCTCCCGGGTGCTTAGTCTCATGAGCGGGAGCTTCATCTCGTTCTCCTCGACGCCAACGACGAATACGGTTGTTCCACCAAAGCGGATTGCATGAATGCTTGCAGCGATGGAACTTTCGGTACCTGTGCATTCTAGGACAACGTCGGGTTCCATCTCCAATGCTTCCTTCGTTCCTGCCGCTAATTCCTATTTGAGTTTCCCGTGCTATGCAAGGCAGGTGCGTAGAATACCTGGTGAGTTTGCGACGAGTGTCTGCGCAAACTTAAGGCGACCTTGATCAATATCTGTGATGAGAATCGGTTCAGCGCCAGCCGCCTTTGTGCAAAGGTGGGTGATTAGGCTAATTGACCCTCCGCCACAGATAATTACCTAAATCGCCCAGCCTAAGCTTTGAGCGATCGACTGCGGCGAGTGCCACGGACAGAGGCTCCGGGAGAGCGCCGTGCTCGTGGGACATGTTTGGTGGAAGCTTGTGGCACTGGTTTGCCGGATGGGTGACGCAGCGGCGGAGGAGGCCTGGGACAGGTGGAGTTGATAGGAAAAGAACGTGGTTGCATCCGTTATACCGACCAGTCGAACAGGGCTCGCAGGAATGGAATGGGATATTGGGCTCGATGGCCACATGGCCATCAGGCTTTAGATGGCTTACACCCGGGTGTACAGAAATAATCTAGCAGAAATCAGTCCTATAAATGGAGACAAGAGCAAGCAGCTTTTGTGACACCTCACGGGCAGACTCATGACCAGGAATATGTTTGTCCCCCCACTACCATGGGGTCGATTCACTCCGCGTGCGAGAAGTGACATCAGACCTCTGAGAGGGCCAGTTCTTATGAATAAAGCCACGAGCCCATAGATGTCCGAACACTCTTCAACTGATGGTGAAGCGTCAGCGATATAAAGGCTGTGCTGGAGGTCTGTAAAAACTCCAATGTTTACTTTGAAACTCCCAACAGATACCCCACCTTTTAGCGAAGACACCCCCACGGAATACTTGCCGGCGAAGTACAGTAGATTAGTTATTGGGTGGAGTGAACTAAGACCTGGTTGGTTTATCAGCAATTCCCTGCTTAGGGTATACAGCCGCACCCCGCTATAACGAACACCAAAATTCGGGACTTTTGTTCGTTATAGCGAGGCTTTGGAAGAAATCCCTTATAGCGAGGGTAATTTTTATGGGAGCGTAGGTGCAAATATCCGGTGGGTTCATCCGTAATAGCGAGGTTTACCTTATAAGCGGCGCATTATAGCTGGGTACATCTGTACTACCAACTCTTTGAAACGCACCGCTTGCCCTCTCTTCCCACTATTCAATAAAACAGATTGTGACAAAATCTTACGGTGTCACTAGAGGCATATCCGAAAGCAGTTGTCTAAAGACTCTCACTGTTTTGTTGCTAATAGGTACTGTTCTTGAGGCACCAGGAGAGGTACCAGGAGAGGTAAACGTATGAGAAGTTTACGGATGTGGTACAAAGAACCCCCAAACCCAAGGGTGGTCATGTTATCCCACTGCTTCGCCGAGGTGAGGTATATTCATCGAGCATCACTCTGCCAAGCAGAGTGCCGAGCCTCACTCCTACTGGCTCAGAGAGGGAATGCTAGAGCGGGCTTAGCAAATCTCATCAGTTTCTATTAGACCAGTAACCTGGATAATAAGCTCCCAATATACCCCGCTCATCGCGCTCCCCACCCCATACTCAACGCCTCACTTGACGGACAAGAGATCAGATCCTTCTTCCTACCGTTAGCGACAGACTACCGGGCCGGCAAGTCGTATCAGCCTCACCCCGATACCACTCACAAAGCCGAGCATAGCCAGACAAAGGAAGTATGGGACAAGATGTAATTTTCATGTACGGTTATTGCCTCCCCCTCGCCTCGCGAGCCACGCCATCAGAACTAAAGTTTCCTGGCTGCGAAGTCTCGCGATCGTGACCGCAATAAGCCTAGCCCTCATGTGTACCCGCCCGGCGCTGTCGCGTAGGGCTCGACAGGAGCGGATTGCAGAGGCACTCAGGCAGGCCGAACGAAGGGTGCCGACTGGGCGGCGGCTGGGGGAAACTCGTGTAGATTCCATAATGAGGTTAGCATTTCTTCGACCGACAGGAAGGCAAATTCAACTGACGGCTGTCTATGCTGTGTCAGGCCTGCGCCGGTTTATCTGTACAACACCAGACATCCACCAGTTCACGTCCATCCAAATACCAATGAAGAGATCGCCATTGAACCTTTACCAGTTTACGAAGCACCGCCGCCAAAGTATAGCAGTGTCATCAAGGAGGCACAGCCACCGGCAGATATGAGGGACCTCGAGCGTGGTGAGCCTTCCGGAGGAGCGGAGGCAGGAAATAATCCACCTGAATACAACCAAGGGAATGAAAGAGACGAAGGGGCTGTTGCCGTCAGAGTCGCCACAGACGGAAGCCATATGGCTGCTCCAGAAGGTGAACACAGTAGAGGGGTATTTTTGATGGCACGGCCATCCTACGGGTATGGGATATTGGGCTGGTTGCGGAGGTAATGGGTGAGTGATCAAATCGGAGGTCGGAATATTTTGTACAACACTCGAACTCGGTCGGAAATGGGGAGACGAAGGTTGCGCCCTCCTACCGGTATTCTGAGACGTAAGCTTAAACCAAACGAAGTGGTTTCTTCATCACGTCGGCAGTAAGCCCGTGGGACACGGACGCTTCTAGCGATGGATGCCAGACTCAGCGTTCTCACTCTTATTCCTTCCCCAAACATTCACACTAGGTCCTACTCCCGAGTTTGAGTTACCTTTCTCTTCCTTCCATGTCCACGGGGTGTTCGGGTTTGCTATTTTTGCTCTTGTCTTACTGGGAGCCCTTGAAGTTCTGTAGTGAGTAGTTTCTTTTTGGCTGCAAAGCTTGACGCACGGCTGGTTTCCCCGTTTCCCCTGCTCATGCGAGTCTTTAAAGTGGAGTTTGTATTTCGGTCAGGGTATTGTCATGCGTCCTTGCTTTGAAGTTTGGGGACCGAGTGATGTCCAAATGAGGGAACAAATTAACATAATTTACCGTATAATTTCAAATAATTGAACCGTGTGCTATGTAGTTGAGAATTACCTACTTTAGAAAAGGAGCAAAAACTACCGCAAAAAAAGAGCTGCTCAGCCCCCCGAGAGATATAAAAAAACAAAAGAAAGCACTGGACCTTGCTAGCGCAGGCAACTCCAACGACATAATATGCACATGGTTCAATTATTTGAAATTATACGGTAATCCTCAATGTTTACTGCTTAATCGCAAAAGCGAAAACACTTGACACTACAAATTAGAGTATGACAAAGCCTCAATTACAGCCGTGCAGCCTGTCATACCTGTTCCATAGGATTCCCTTGATCACTTGTATTATATTTCTTCCATATAAAACCCAACATCTAGGTGAGGACCAGATTTCACGCATTAGCAACCCTGCTTGGGTGCAGTTACTGTACCTCTTCTATTGGGTGTTACATTATCTCAATAAAAGTCAGATATTCTGGAATCAAAATTGAACCTTTTTGAATAGGAGAGACAATGCTGTTGTTTTTACTATCTGTCTGTGAAGAGATTTTATGCCTCCAAACCCCCGCCAGTGAGATCGAGAGTCATATTCCCCCTCCATTAGTGAAAACATCACCGAGTCCACCGGAATGTTTCCTTCACGACACAAGCCACTAGTAACCCAGGGAAAGCCCTCTTTTACGCAAGTCAGAGAGGACCACTCCATATATTCTCCTTGTCCGGGGGGGGAAGTCTTTCTCATCTTTCCCACTGTTTCCTCTAGTTCTAATATATCACTGTACCTGATGCTTTAGCTTTGATATTTGGCTTGCCTAAATCATCTTATTCTCTATATCCGCTTACAATTTGACAGCTTATGTAGGGGACAGGCCTTATCTAGACCCCTCAGTTTCTTTCCTCCTATTTGAGATTTGATACTAGAGTCTTCATACAACACCGGTACTACTGTTGCCGCCACGAACTGCCAAAAATAATGATATTACCAACCTTGTCCAGGATCCCCTGACCGGTATTCAATAAACTTCTCCTGCCACATGGTCTCCACCTATCTTACCGCAGTCAAAACCAAGCCGGCAAGAATATGTGAAGAAATGCATTGAGGAAGCGACCTTGAAAGAAATTCCTTCACTAAAAGCTTCATGGGAAGACTTTTTTCAGTATCTCGCAACACAAGTTCTAATGGGGATAATAGCAAGCTCTTAAAACTCTACATGGTGGCAGAGGACCATGAAGAGGCATTGGATCTTGTCATGAAATCATCGGAGGAAATTCGAGTTACCGCTACGCAAATCCCGTTCTTCAAGTTAGACAAGTCAAATTATCCAAAAAAAATATCATTATGGCGCAGAAAATAGTATTTAAAAGGATGGTGGAAGTGCTTCCTACTTATCTGATGGCCAGTCTTGCGAGGCCAATCGACCGGCAAAGGGCGTTAGAAGAGGAGATAAGATGGAGCAACAGAGGAAGCTCCAGCGTGAGGCCGAGAGAGAATTGGAGAGGAAAAGACAAGAGAGAGGCGAGCAGAGACGCAGAGAACATGAGTGGGAAATAGAAAGAGAGCAGGAGAGGGCTAAAACGGAACATCTCAGGCGGGAAACAGCGAGGAAACCGAAGACAGTGGAAGAGGAAAAAGTAATCAAACACAGTGAAGACCCAGAAGGCCAAATACCGCTTGAAAAGGACCTGGAAAGAAGCCTCAGGTCCCAAAAGGCCAAAGAAAAGACCCGCCACCCCAAGCGCACCTCCGGAGGGATCGCCCAATCCCAAATTTCACCGGCCATAGAACAAGTGCCCCTAGAAGACCTACCGTATCCAGACTATGATACATCGGAAATTTCCTACCCACCAGAGACTAGGGTCTCGCCTCCCTTGTCCACCGTGAGAAAAAGACCCTGCTGGACCCGCTCAGCGCAACAACGTCCCCAGCGCAAACGGCGGTCACAAAGTCCCACCAAAAACTCTCTACCCCGGTCCGCCGCCGTTTCCCTATCATGCGCACAGCTTCCAGCTCGGAAACAAAAGTGTATATGGCCAACTCTACCCAAATAAACCACTCTTCTTACAACAATCCTATCTCTCCTGCATGTCCCCCCGCCCAAGCATTGAACGTGCACAATCCCTCTCCTCGTTGGTGTTATAATTTGAACGGGAATTTGCTAATGACCATTAGTCAAAGGATCCCATCTCTGACAGCATAGGCGGCCCCGCGTATCTCAGTAATTGTATAAGTTTTGATTCTACAAAATATGTAATAATCAGGCTTAGTAAGGTCCTCGAACGAGAGGATCACTTGAAGATTGTTGGCAGAGGAATGTGATAGCATTGCGGAGAAGTTTCTTGATCTTGGGGAGGATGAGATAGACTATCGAGGAGATACTACCATTAGGTCATACGATCTTTATGATCGCTAGTTTGGATCGGATACCAGGCTGCTGTCTCCGATTCCTTTCCTCACCTCTTAGAGGAATTGTTACCTAGGTTATCACCCATACCCATTCTTTCCTATGGCATCCGCTCTTTTTCATATTTGAATCGTTCTTGCTTTCCTTTTTTCCAGTTTCTGGGTTTCTTGAGGAACCTGTAGGGGTCATGACACGTCACTCGTATTCAGGATATCAGTTGTGCCATATCTACTTCTTTCCTTATTCCTTGCTTGCCGATTTCTCTATCAGATTTCCTATCGTACTCTCTTTACGAATATTAAAACGGCCGATGCCCTATCACGCAACCTTACAGACGTTAGGAACCCCGAGAGGGGTGGTGAAGGAAAATAAAAAGAGCGCATCCTAGGCAAAACATGCCAGCACTTTAGCTAGTTAGCACACACACAAACGCAGCCCAAACCCATCCCAAAACCCAGCTTCCCCCCACCCTTCATATGGTAACCCCCTTCTCCCTCAAAAAGCCACCCGCAATCCTAGCCGCTCCCTCTCTGCAGGATTTCGAAAACAGCAGCCGAGTGACCATATATGAATTGGGGAGAAGCAATTTGTTCACGCGGCAACCCAACACAGTAACATGCATGCAGCAACTCACGGCGAAGCAGGAACACAGCAAGGAGAGAAGGCCAATAGAACCCTTACACGACAGGGATTATTTGTATGGGCATTCTCGTTATACTGCGGTGTCGGTTTGCCTTGGAATACTATATGCAGGTACGAGAACCACCCCGGGCGCTATTATCGTAGACCTCCTAGGGTCGGTGTCCAGTGCATTACCGATATGTAAGGTAGTGTTCGAGAGAACGCATGCAATGTACAGTACGCGCGCGCGGGCACGCTATATGCAGTTCTCGTACTCCCCACTCGGCTCTTGTGCGGGTGTGTCCGCGTCTGTCTGCATAGATGTCGGTGTTTACTTTAATCGATCGACGCGGGGGGGTTGGTGAAAAGAGGAAATATAGAAATGGAATAATAAAAATAGGAATCCGAGTGATCGGGAGTGGTGGTATTTGTTTGTCTGCCCGTCCACCCCAATTATTTATTTGGTTTTTCTGTTTTGTTTCACTGACTCGGGCGTGTGGAAATGAGGTGAGAGAAACGAGTGAATAAATTATTTTTCAGCTTCGGGAATGGCAGAGTTCAATTCCGGACTGAACTTATCGTCTATCTTTTTCTACTGTGCTAAATAGAGTTCAGCCGCGTCGTGGAACCTTAACAACTTGTGACAACAGCGTGTTGTCAGCAGCCACTCGGCCATAAGTTACCACACTCTTTTTTCTCCAGTCTCGGCTATCGGGCGGGATCGAGGGGGACTTGCTCCTTTCGAAGTACCTAATTGGTCGATGCAGGGGTGGAGGAGGAGGAGGAAAGTGGTACGGTGCTAGTTCGAGCATGACGCCCTCGAGATCGTTAGTGAAAAAGGTTTGATTTGGCATGGGAATGGAATCCTGGTACCGTTGCGTGCGAGAAGTATATATGCGGGCACAGGGATTAATGGAATAGGGTCGTATATCTAGGGGCACGGTGCTTGAAGATGGGTGTATAGGAGTACTTGGCGATCTGGAAAGTCTGGGGACGGTTTCGTGCCAAGGGGGGGTAATAATTGTGATGCGTCTGGAGATTTGTCAGAGGGAGAAGTATTTGTGGTAGGCTATAAGAACCCGGGACAGGGAGGATGTGTGGGCGCTGCAGGAGGTTAGCAGCGGGGTGAGAAGGGCCAATAAGAGTAGTCGGTACTTGCTAAGCAGGTGGGAATAAAGAATAGAGTAGATATAATTAAATTTTATATAACAATAAAAAAGTGAAAATAATATGAAAATTGTTTGTTGTCCAGTGTTTGCAATTATATTATAGAAATTCTATTTTCAGTATAAAGAGTATAAATAAAATGAGTGATCTAGTGGGAAAAAGAGATTGAACAAGTACTTATTAGTCCTGATAACATATCTCAAATATTTTCTAGTTAAATTATAATAAGCAATTCTATTTTTCCCCTTTAAGTAATAATAGTAGAAGGTTAAATTCTTAAGAGCAAAGACTCTTTTATGTACTTTTTGCTTAAAGTAAATTAAAATATTATAAATAATACTAGATACTTCAGGTTTGTAGTTTTTGTTATTACCATAATATTATTATCTGGGTTTATACAGTTTTTTGCCAAGCATGTTGCGTGCTCATCACATAGGTGCTATACCTAAAGTAGATAGTCAAGATGGCAGATCTTACCTAAAGTAACCTGACAGGTCAACTTTACCTTCTTAAAACAATTATCATAATATTGGCTTATATGCATCTCAATACACATAATGCCTATTCCAATCAATTACCTAGTTATATTTTGACTACTTTCTATGCTTTATTTTTTCTGGTACAGCAATCTGGATACAACCATAACTGTGTCCACTTACTTCCACTGAACTTAAGAGTTACCAACCTAGTCAACACACACTAGTCCCAAGCCCAAGTGAGAACTTGTAACAGGTTTATTCCTGTCTAACAATAATACAGTAGGACCGGCGGTAGACCTGCTAGCGCTGGTGCTAAGGGAGGCTTCAAGGGACCGGAGGTAAGAGATAATAGTTGAAGGACAAATAGGACTCAGGGATTGCCGTTCAACCAAGTGTATTCTTAGACTGAAGGTCTGTCGAAGTCTGCTGTCTCCTGCTAGCCAGGAGACTGGTTTAAATACAAAACCCAAGAGCGATAGCCTTCCTGCAATCA
>Ga0307510_10007852_pt1 | contig 12715 bp, 11 predicted proteins | sample 12_EM_MG_FD_207224 | JGI IMG/M metagenome (GOLD analysis project Ga0307510, IMG submission 207224) | Populus trichocarpa ectomycorrhiza microbial communities from riparian zone in the Pacific Northwest, United States - 12_EM | ecosystem: Host-associated > Plants > Roots > Unclassified | place... | reverse complement strand
AAGAACCTGAGCATTGAAGCTGTAGCACAGTATAATGTTGAAGATAACTTTAACCGTCCGGGCCTGGGCGATGCTTTGGGAAACCCGAACTGGGGTACTTATATGATAGCAAATTCTGTAGATATCAGGAGCCTGGCGCCAGGCTACGATGCAAGTGGCAATGAAACATTGTGGAACCCTTCAGGCTTTGCAACAAATCCTTACTTTGTTACCAACCGTTTCCAGCAAAAAGATACCAAAAACCGCTTCATCGGGTATGCCAGTGTTAAGTACAACCTGCTGGATAATCTGTTCATAAAAGGCCGTGTAAGCGATGATAATTTATCATACGATTATACCGGTATTACGCCGACGGGTACCGCCTATGCACCACAAGGATTAATGAACGTTATAAAGACCACTACTACTGAGATAAATACCGAACTTACCGCAAACTATAATACAAAATTCTTAAAGAATTTTAATGTAAACGTACTTGCAGGTGGTAACAAGCAACAGCATACAATTAATGGGGTAGAGGTTGACGGAAGTAATTTCAACATCCCTTTCTTTTATAGCCTGTCAAATGTAAATTCGGTAATTACCCTGCCTAGATATTCTAAAACAGCGGTAAATTCAGTCTTTGCCGCTGCCGATTTTGATTATAAAAGCATCGCATATTTAAGTGTGACAGGCAGGAACGATTGGTTCTCAACCTTAAGCGTCAATGACGATCATATCTTCTATCCATCAGTAAGCGGCAGCTTTATCCTTTCAGAAGCTGTCAAATTGCCTTCATGGATCAGTTATGCAAAATTAAGAGGTTCATGGGCCCAGGTGGGTGGTGGTGCCCCTAACCCTTACGGCATTAACCTGACTTATAGTCAGTTAGCGGGCAGTGCTATACCTTTGCAACAAATCAGCCGTGATGCTAATGGTAACCTGGTTGTTCCAAATAGCAGGCTAAAACCTTACACCTCCCAAACAGTCGAAGTTGGTACCGAGTTGAAGTTTTTTAACAACCGTTTAGGCCTCGATCTTGCTTTATACAACCGTACTACTATCAATGACATTGTTCCGGCTAATGTGGATCCATTGTCCGGGTTTAGTTCAGCCTATCTGAACATTGGTAAAATAAACAACAAGGGTATCGAATTGTTATTGACCGGCAGACCAATCAAAGCAAACCATTTTACATGGGATGTTACCTATACTTACTCGTACAACAAAAATACAGTTAAGGAACTGGCCGCAGGTCAAAATAGCTTTTTCTTAGGTACTTCAGTTAACAATTATGTTTCCATATATGCTGAAGTAGGTAAATCTTATGGACAGATACAGGCTTATCCACTCAAGAAAGATGCACAGGGACGCACAGTTTATGCCGCTAATGGCAACGAAGAGCAAGGCGATCCTGTTGATGTAGGTACCGGTGTAGCGCCTTCAGCAATGGGCATTACCAACAGCTTTAACTTTCATAGGTTCAACTTCAGCTTTTTGATTGATGGTAAGTATGGCAACAAAATATACTCTGGTACCAACCTTTACGGCGACAGGTTTGGCTTATTAAAAAGCACACTTCCGGGCAGGGATAGCGGGTTACCGCTTAGCGGCGTAGATGATAACGGCCAGCCATTCAATTACACAGTGCCGGTGAGCGATATTGCTACTTTTTATGATAACCGTAAAAACATATCCAGCTTCTTTGTTTACGATGGCACCTTTATCAAGCTAAGGCAGGTGATATTGGGGTATGATATCCCAACAAAGAGTATCGGACCAATCAAGATACAATCATTAAATCTATCATTTGTAGCACGTAACCTACTGATCCTGTATAAAAAGGCGCCTAATATTGATCCCGAATCAACCTTTACTGCAGGCAATGAACAAGGTTTGGAAATGTTTGGAGTGCCGCGTACCCGCAGCTATGGTTTAAACTTAATGGTGAAATTTTAATTTTTCGAATGATGAAAATGAAAAAAATATATTTAGGTGTATGCCTGGTATCCATAATTACCATTATGACGCCGGCATGCAAAAAAGATTTTGTGGCGATCAATACCGACCCCAATGCCATATCAACTCCAACCGTTCCTTATTTATTCTCAAAAGCTGAATTAGATGCATTTAATGCCGGCTATTATGCCTCACAAATATCAAATGTGGCCGGGTTTATTCAGCATTTTGCTAACTATAAGCTGACATCAGGTTTTGGTGATAAATATCTGACTAATAATGAAGCCGGTACTGCGCTGAACACTTATTATCAAAACACAGTAAGCGAGATCAGCGATGTAATTCGTTACAGCCAGGGCGCAGCTGATGTAAACAAGTTATCCCAGGCTAGAATATGGAGAGTGTATGTAATGCACCGTATGACCGATATGTTTGGCGATCTTCCTTATTCACAAGCAGCCCAGGGTTATAGCAACAATACGTTTTTCCCGGTTTACGATGCGCAATCGGTTATATACAGCGATATGCTTAAGGAACTGGATGGGGCTATCCAGGCTTTTGATGCCAACAAGGGCACTTTTGGGAGCGCCGACCTTTTGTATGGGGGCAATATCACTAATTGGAAAAAGTTTGCCTATTCATTAATGCTGCGTTTAGGGATGCGTTTAACTAAGGTTGACCCTGCAAATGCACAAACATGGGTTCAAAAGGCTATTGCCGGAGGGGTTATCTTAAATGATGCTGACATTGCTGTAATGAAGTATCAGTCGGGCTCAAATACCATCAACCGTAATCCTATCGCGGTCGACCTGATCGGTAATGACTATTCGGCTACCGCATATGGGCTTAACCTGATCGAGGGCGACAAATACAGCGATACCTATGTCAATTACATGAAAGCCAATAATGATCCGCGCTTAAGCGTAATGGCTGTTGTTTGGGATTATACTGACCCGAATAACCCGGTACCCGATACCACATTTGCCAATCAAAAGGGAATGGCTAACGGGTTAACATCTCAACCGGTTAATTTCCAGTCGTACTCAGAACCTAATCCGGCAACTATTTTGCAATATACTGCACCTGTAATGGTGTTGACCAATGCTGAAACCAACTTCCTGCTTGCCGAGGCAACACTAAGGGGATGGAATAGCGGAGGTACTGCGGCATCTTATTATAGCGCCGGAGTTACTGCTGCCATGCATCAATGGGCGCTTTTTGGCAGTGCCGGGGTAATTTCTTCAACTAAAATAAATGCGTACCTGGCCGCGCATCCTTTGGCCGCCGGAACGTTTGATCAGCAGATGCAGCAATTGCATACACAGTTCTGGGCATCGATGATATATGATGAATACGAATCTTTTTCAAACTGGCGCCGCACCGGTTATCCTGTGCTGACTCCGGTTAATTACCAGGGTAATAATTCAAACGGCACTATCCCGCGCAGAGTGATGTACCCGCTATCTGAAGCATCTATAAATACAGCAAATTACAACGCTGCCAACGCAAGGCAGGGACCAGATCTGCTGACTACCCACGTTTGGTGGGATAAATAGCCCATTCGTTAATACAGTTTATACAGTTGGTTGATTCTCAGGAAAGGCGAAAGCCTTTCCTGAATTTTTTTGCAGTTTAGTAGAATATTAATACACCTATTTATGAGAAGGTTTAAGCCCGGATTTATTTCTGTTTGTTTGATGCTTTTTATGCTGATGACCCAAAATAGCATGGGCATGGTACAAGAGCTGCCCGATAGTACAAAGGGCTTGAACATCATTCCTAAACCTCTTAAAACAAGACTTATCCCCGGTTCTTTCCATCTGAATAATAAAACCGTTTTATTATTGCCGGGTAATATGAGCAGAGCTGATGCACGTATTTTCCAGAGCTCCTTGCATGTAATTACCGGGCTAACTATTCCTGTTAAACACGCAGCAAGTTCAAACTATATAAAATTAGTTATTGATTCTGTTAAAATAGCTAATAAGGAAGGATACATTTTACAGGTACATCGGCACTATATTTCAATTACCGGTCATGACGGAGCCGGCGTGTTTTATGGTTTGCAATCTTTACTCCAACTCGCTGACGGCAGCAATAAAAATATTATTCCCGGATGTATTGTCGAAGATCATCCGCGTTTTGCTTACCGCGGTATGCACCTGGATGCGAGCCGTCATTTCTTTCCGGTTGCGTCAATTAAAAAATGGATAGATGTGCTGGCCCTATACAAGATCAATACCTTTCACTGGCACCTAACCGATGATCAGGGCTGGCGCATAGAAATTAAAAAGTATCCCGAATTGCAAACTATTTCGGCTTATCGTGATGAAACGCTGATCGGGCATAAAAAAGAAATCCCCCACGTTTTTGATGGAAAGCGATATGGCGGGTACTACACCCAGGACGAGGTGAAACAGGTGGTTCAGTATGCTGCCCTGAGGCATATCAGCATTGTACCCGAAATAGAAATGCCGGGCCATGCATCGGCGGCTTTGGCTGCTTACCCGGCCCTGGGCTGCACAGGCGGCCCATATAAAACTGCTACTTACTGGGGCGTATTCAGCGATGTCTACTGTGCCGGCAACGAGGCAACATTTTCCTTTTTACAGGATGTGCTTGACGAAGTAATAACGCTTTTCCCTTCAAAATATATTCACATAGGCGGCGACGAATGCCCTAAACAGCGCTGGCATGACTGCCCAAAATGCCGCAAGCGTATGGCGGATGAAAACTTAAAGGATGAAAATGAATTGCAGAGTTATTTTATTAAGCGCATGGAAAAGTATCTGAATAGCAAGGGCAAGCAGATAATTGGCTGGGACGAAATACTGCAGGGCGGCTTAAGTCCAGGTGCCACAGTAATGAGCTGGACAGGAGAAAGCGGCGGTATTGCAGCGGCTAAGGAGCACCACCAGGTTGTGATGACCCCTGAAAAATATGTTTACATGGACTATTATCAGTCGCTCTATCCTGGTGAACCCATCGCTGCGGGAGGTTACTTACCTTTGGAGAAGATATATAATTACGAGCCGCAGCCTGCTGTATTGAATGCAGACCAGGCTAAATATATCATGGGGGTACAGGCCAATGTTTGGAGTGAATACCTGGATAGCGAACAAAAAGCGGAGTATGCGATGTTCCCGCGAATGCTGGCCCTGGCCGAAATAGCCTGGTCGGCAAAGGAAAACCGGGATTATACAGGCTTTCTAAAAAGGTTACGACAGCAATACGGCCTGCTTAAAAAACTGAACATCCATGCGGCAAATGTTTTTGATGAGATTACTTATACGATAGATCAGGGGTCTGATGACAAAACTACGATAGGACTAAATTCTACATTACCGCAGGGGATTATCCGTTACACTACTGATGGCAGCATTCCGGGAATTAATTCCGCTGTATACCACGATAAGCTTGCTGTAGATAAACCAGAAATAATAAAAGCAGCTGTATTTAAAGACAGGCAGCAGTTTGGCAGGGTATTTCAAAAGAAAGCGCTGTTTCATAAAGCTGTTGGCAAACAGGTAAAGCTTACCTTTCAGCCTTCAGAAAACTATAACCCCGGCAATGCATCGGCGCTGGTTAATGGCATTGAAGCGAGCAATCTTTATAATGACAAGCAATGGTTTGGCTTTAGCGGAGTAAATATGGAAGCTGTTATTGATCTGGGCACTATGCAGGACATTAATTTGATAGGAACAAATATCCTTAAATACCACTGGCAAAGAATGTGGGAACCGATTGAGCTAAGCTTCTCAGTATCGGAGGATGGTGTTAATTACAAACAAGTATATAGCCAAAAGGATTTCCCGGTCAATGGGATCAATACTGTAAAAGCTGAATTAAAAGATACAAAAGCCCGGTTTATAAAGGTTGTAGCCATAAACAAAGGTATCATTCCCGAAGGCGAGTATGGTGCTGGGGGGAAAGCCCTGCTTTTAGCAGATGAGATATTTGTATATTAATTAAGAACTGACCCCAGAGGGGTCAAAGGTCGGTAGAAAAATAAGCATGTAGAAAGGCCGTGCCATCGGTACGGAACTTCGCGAGGTTGCGTACCGATGGCACGCCAAAATGTTTAATAAAATGAATTTTCTACCGACCTTTAGCACCTACGGCGCCATTTGAAACGTGTATATTCTTAACTTATGGGTTCACCACCGTCCATTTTGGAACATAGCCGGTCTGCCCGTTAAAGGAAACTTTGTAAAAGCCCGTGCCCTTTTCAAGGATGATTACTTTTGAATGGTCCGGTATTTTGGCTACCACGGATGAAGTATAATTATCCAGCTCACGCAAGTAGATTAAACCGGTAACATTGGATTTTAAGTAACTATCATAGGTAGACCCGGATTGATCACCAGCTTTGCGATCTTCTGCAATCTTGTTGTCAATAATAGGTGCCGGTTTTATGGTGTGACCTGTTGTCGTATCGGGTTTTCCGATAGGGGGCTTATTGGTAGCTTGGGTAGCCTTAACAATGTGTCTTTTTTTATGATGCGTGATTTTAGCGGGTACAACTGCTTCGGTTTTAACCTCTTTCTTAGCTTTAATATTATTCTTCGTTTTATCGTCACTGATCACTTTGATAACATACAGGGCAAATAACACAGTGAATAATAGGAATGCGAGTGTAGCAGCAATATTCAGGTGTTTGATCTTGAAGTAATATAGCCTTCTTTGGTAATTCTTCTTAAATGCAGCATCATACTTTCGGCGCCTGTCAGGATCACTTAATACCTGGTAGGCTTCACTGATCTCCTGCAAGTGGTCCTTCAGGAAATGGTCATGCTCATGTGCACCCGGCTCCAGTTTTTGGGCTAATTTCTGGTAAGCGGCGTTTAACTCACTGGTAGTGCAGTCGCGATCGGTACCGAGGATATAGTATAAATCCTTCATGATTAATCAAATAAAGGCAATTCCCTATTTGATTAATTTGAAGGATTATAGTTTAATTGGCTTTACGCCAGCGCGTACATTTCTTCGCGTTGTTTTTGTACTGCATCGCTATTGATGTATTCATCATAGGTCATCAGCTTATCGATCAAACCACCGGGCGTAAGCTCAATGATACGGTTTGCTACTGTTTCGGTCAATTCATGGTCACGGGAGGTAAACAGGATAGTTCCCCTGAAGTCTTTCATTCCGTTGTTCAAAGCGGTGATCGATTCCAGGTCGAGGTGGTTGGTTGGCTCATCAAACATTAGCAGGTTGGCCGATTGCAGCATCATACGACTAAACATACAGCGCATTTTTTCGCCACCGGATAATACATTGCTTTTCTTTAACACCTCTTCACCTGAGAATAACATCCTGCCCAGGAAACCACGGATAAACTGGTCATCCTTTTCGCCGGGTGAATATTCACGCAGCCAGTCGATCAGGTTATCATCTTTACCTTTAAAATATTCCGCGTTGTCAATCGGGATATCAGCAGCATTTATCGTTACGCCCCACTTAAACTCGCCTTTATAATCTTTATCTCTGCCGGTTAAAATATTATACAATGCTGTGGTAGCCAAACTATTTTGCGACAGGATGGCAATCTTATCACCTTTATTTACTGTCAGGCGGATATTGTCGAATAAAACCTCTCCGTTTAATGATTTGCTTAAATTTTCAATCTGCAGGATCTGGTCACCCGCCTCGCGGCCCTGGTTGTTAAATATGATACCCGGATATTTACGGTTTGACGGCTGTATCTCATCCAGGTTGATCTTATCCAAAGCTTTTTTACGACTGGTTGCCTGTTTTGATTTAGAAGCATTCGCGCTAAACCTGCGGATAAATTCCTGAAGCTCTTTTACACGGTCCTCAGCCTTTTTATTCTGATCGGCACGCTGTTTTAAAGCCAACTGGCTCGACTCGTACCAGAAAGTATAGTTACCGGTATAAATGGTCATCTTGGCAAAGTCAATATCAACCACGTGGGTACAAACTGTATCCAGGAAGTGCCTATCGTGCGATACCACCAATACGATGGCCTCATATCCGGCCAGGAAATCTTCCAGCCAGCTTACAGTATGTATATCCAGGTCGTTGGTAGGCTCATCCAGTAATAAAATATCGGGTTTGCCAAACAGTGCCTGTGCCAGTAACACGCGTACTTTTTGTGTATTGTCAAGGTCCTTAACCAGGCTGTAATGGAACTCTTCTTTAATGCCAAGATTACTCAGAAGGGTAGCAGCGTTGCTTTCCGCATTCCAGCCATCCATTTCGGCAAATTGATTTTCCAGTTCCCCGGCACGTTCACCATCAGCATCGGTAAAATCTTCTTTTAGGTAGATAGCATCCTTCTCCTTCATTACAGCATACATCTCTTTATGCCCCATCATTACGGTTTCAATTACCGTAAATTCGTCAAACGCATAGTGATTTTGGCTTAATACGGCCATACGCTCGCCGGGAGTAAAACTCACTGAACCACTGGTAGGATCGATCTCGCCTGAAAGTATTTTCAGGAACGTAGATTTGCCTGCGCCATTGGCGCCAATTATGCCATAGCAGTTGCCCTGGGTGAATTTTAAGTTAACTTCTTCGAAAAGTGTACGCTTGCCGTAGCGTAAAGAAAGATTGGATACCGTTATCATGCTGCACCTTTAATTTGGCGCAAAAGTACGCTAATTCGGGCGAATTTCATTGTATCCAGCCACTTATATTGTTAATGCTTTGTAGAAATACGCTTTTTATAAGGGTGATTGCAGGTAATTTAACCTCCGGTTAATATAAAAGAAAACTATTGATAACGGTTTAAGAAAGCAGTTCAGCCAGTTTTTGCGTTTCGTGGTCTGCCAGTTTCTGTAGTGGTCCGCTGGCCAGCATTTTCATCATCATATTCAGATCCGCAGCAATCGTAAATTGGACTTCTGTAGAACTACCGGAAGCATCAAGCACCCATTTTAGTTCAAGAGCAAAAGGCGGTTTTTCGAAAGGAATGATGTTTATTTCAGTATTTTCTATCCTGCTGTCAATTCGAAGCGCCAGTTTGGCCATATTCTGGATGCCGAAACGTGCCTCGTCTGTTGTCGATGTCCAATCCTGTATATTATCGGGCATCAGTTGCTGGTGATTGTTCATATCAGCCAAAAATTGATAAACCCCATTTACAGGTTTATTGATATTGACCTTGCTTTCAAAAGTAGTCATTTGTTGAGTTGATTAGGTTGATTAAGAGAATGGTTGATTAAGTTGAGAAATAAGGTATAAGATAACTCAATCAACTGTTAACTGAATCTATTGTCCCCAGGTGGATGGAGAAACACGCCATTTTCTTAATACCTCGGTGTCTTCTGCAGAAATGTAATTGTTTTCTTCAGCATATTTGAGCAGTGCATTATAATTAGATAGCGTATAGAATTTGCATTTAGCTTCATTAAAGTTTTCAGTGGCCTGGTCAAACCCATAACTGAATATAGCAGCTAAACCGGCTACTTCTAAACCGGCATTTCTTAAAGCCTCAACTGCCTGCAGGCTGCTTTTTCCCGTAGAAATCAGGTCTTCAATCACTATAACGCGTTGCCCCGGAATAACTTCTCCTTCGATCATGCTTCCTGTTCCATGGTCTTTGGGTTTTGACCGTACATAAATAAAAGGTAACCCTAACTCCTGGGCTACTAATACTCCCTGTGGAATACCGGCAGTGGCAACACCGGCAACACAGCCAGTTGCGCCAAATTCTTCCTGGATAACCAATGATAGTTTTTGTCTGATATAGGTACGTATAATAGGATGGGACAGGGTAACACGATTATCGCAATAGATGGGTGATTTCCATCCGGATGCCCATGTAAATGGATTATCAGGTTGTAATTTAATTGCTTTAATTTGCAGCAGGAATTCCGCTACCTGTTGTTCTATCTCACTTTTATTAAACATGGCTCAAAAGTACAGAATTTATATTAACGAAAAAGTTATATTGATTACTCAGTCGGTCCCCAAAAAGGTGGAGCGGTACCAAAAAATTGATGCTCAGAGTTTTGACCTGAAAACATTTTACAACGAATATAACGGTCAGCCCGGACCTAAATTCTTTTTCCTGCTTTGCAATGATGCCGGTGAATACTTAAAAAAAGTGATGAGAACTATTACACTGATAGATGCAGCAGGAGGCATGGTGATGAATCCGAAAGGTGAATACCTGTTTATATTTAGAAATGGCAAATGGGACCTGCCAAAGGGAAAACTGGAAAAAGGTGAAAGCAAGCGTGAGGGTGCAGTGAGGGAAGTGGAGGAAGAATGCGGGATAACCGTAGGCAGCATTGGAGCGAGGATTTGCAAGACTTACCATACATACACCTACAAAGGCGAAGTAGTGCTGAAAAGAACTTACTGGTACCAGATGGGCTATAAAGGAAATGGAAAGTTAAAACCGCAAAAAGAAGAAGGTATTACAGACGTGCGCTGGTTCAAAAAAGGACAAATTGATACCATCGTCAACAATACTTTCCCGTCTATAATGGATGTGCTGGCTAAGATGGATCTGTTTACAAATAAGCCAGCGCCTCTTTCGGAATAAACTGGCTCACATCTCCGTGGTGACGTATAATATCGCGCACAATAGTTGAGCTGATGGAGGAATAACCCGGTTTGCTCACAATAAAGATGCTTTCAATATCGGGAGCCAGGGCATGGTTCATCTGGGCGATCGCTTTTTCGTATTCAAAATCCGATACCGTACGTATCCCGCGAATCATATATGTGGCCCCGATGCTTTTACAAAAATCAACGGTAAGCCCCTCATAAACAACGATGTGAATCTTAGGCTCATTTTCAAATACGGCCCGCATTAATTGCTCGCGCTTCTCCATACTCAGCAGGCCTTTTTTTGAGCTGTTATCGCCAATGCCAATATAAAGCTTATCAAAAAGCCCTACGGAGCGTTTGATGATATCAACATGGGCCTTGGTAACCGGATCAAATGAACCTGGGAAGAGAGCGATCTTCATGATTTATTTAGTGCTTAGATTATCAAAAGTAATAATCCTTCAGCATATTAATTGCCAATTATCTCTTCGATATGATAATAAACAGATAAGCCAAGCTCCCGGGCTATTTTTACATCATTATCGGCCCCTGTCGATTCGCCTTTGATTCGTAATATAGCATCGCATTTGGTGATCAAACGATGCGCCACAGGGTAGGAAATTTCCTTATAGATTTCGTCCCCCGGTTTTTTAGATCCGGCTATTTTTAATAATGGTAATGCCAGCCACTCGCCGATGAGCGGAATATGCCCTGCCCTGAACAATTTTAATGCAGAAGCTTCGAGGCGTTCAAGGTTTTGCCGCATCAGTTCGGGGTTGTCGTTGGTGCCCGACCGGTATGGCCCGGCAACCAGGATAGTTAAAGGTTTTGTACTCATAGTAATTGGTTGATTTGTGCGTATTGTAAAAGCATAATGGTTTTGCCGTCTTTTATTTCTCCGGTATTTATCATTTCCAAAGCCTGTTGAAAAGGTATTTCGAGTACTTCAATATTCTCGCTTTCATCTTCAACGCCACCGCCATCGCTCACTTTCATTTCCTTTGAGTATTCGGCCACAAAAAAGTAGATCAGTTCAGTAACCGATCCGGGCGACATGTAGACTTCAAATATTCTCTTTACATCCGAAATTTTATAGCCTGTTTCCTCTTCAGTTTCTCTTTTGATGCATTCCTCGGGATTGTCTTTATCTAACAGTCCTCCGCAGCTTTCTATCAGGTAACCGGTTTCGTTTCCATTCACATAAGTAGGTATTCGGAATTGCCGCGTCAGGATGACGGTTTTTTGCTTTTTATTGCATAGAAGTATAGTGGCCCCGTTTCCCCGGTCATAGGACTCCCGGTTTTGGACGGTTACAGAGCCGTCGGCTTCAATGGTTTCGTAAGTGATCTTTTTTAGCGTGTACCAGTTATCTGATAAGACCTCGCTTTTTATAATTTTATGCGTGCTCAAAATTAAATTGATTGTTTTTGATTTATTTTGATTATTTTTGAACAAATTAAAACATAATAAATGAACTTTCAAAAAAGAAAGCAAATAATTCTGGATAAACTGAATGTTGATGGGGAGGTAGATGTAAAGCTAATGGCTGCCGAATTGGATATTTCAGAGATTACCATCCGCCGTGATTTGAACCAATTAGCAAGCGACGGATTGCTTTACCGCACCCACGGCGGAGCCATGAAAGTGAACCCGCTCGAGATACCCCACGAGTTTGTAAATAAGGCAGCAAAAAATGTAGAAGCAAAGGATAAAATATGCCGTGCCGCTGCCGAGCAGATCAATCACGGGGATATTATTTTTATGGATTGCGGCAGTACGGTGTTCAGGCTGTGCCAGTTTATAAAGAGTAAAAAGATCAAAGTGATCACTAACTCTATTCCAGTGGTTTATGAATTGCAGAACAGTATGGTATCATTGAATATCATCGGCGGTGAGTTTAATGCAGAAAGACAGGCCATACACGGCACCATGGCTAACGAACATATTGCAAGATACAAGGCGACCAAAGCATTTTTGGGAGTGGATGGAATATCGCGCAATGGCTTGTTTGCCAATAGTGAACTGGAGGCAGATATTACCCAAGCTTTTGCTGCACACAGCGCTAAAACCTATCTTTTATGTGATGATAGTAAAATAGGGAAGGAGAGTTATTTGAAATTTGGAGAATTAATGATAATCAACACTTTAATCACTGATTCAAATTCCGCAGAACTTCCTGAATTTACCAAACAGGGGATAAAGGTCATCAAGGTTTAATTCAGTTACTCTAAGACTACTAAGTTACTGTACT
>Ga0307510_10007850_pt1 | contig 12717 bp, 19 predicted proteins | sample 12_EM_MG_FD_207224 | JGI IMG/M metagenome (GOLD analysis project Ga0307510, IMG submission 207224) | Populus trichocarpa ectomycorrhiza microbial communities from riparian zone in the Pacific Northwest, United States - 12_EM | ecosystem: Host-associated > Plants > Roots > Unclassified | place... | reverse complement strand
TAGTTAGTCCCTCTGACTCCCTCATCTGTCCTTACAAAATGTAGGCATAGATTTTGTTAAATAAATGGTATGAACGTCGCTATAAATCTTCGACCCGTGATGTCTACCCAGGCGGGTTTTCCTGACCTGACTGACCCGAGCGACCCTGACCCCGAACCCGAAAAACCCGTACCCTGGAGACTGGGTCAGGGTTTTGTCGGGTCGGGGTTGGGGTCGCTCTGAAACGACCCGAGGGTGACCCGTGCTGATCCCTACATGATGGCGCCAATGCGACATTGCCACCATCGCATGCCATGCCCCCTTGTCCTCCGCCTCCTTCACCCCTTGTTGTCAACTCCTCGCCCTCTCACCACTCTCTTTGCACCTCAAATCCTGCTGCCGACAACACATGGATCGCCTACCCTTCGCTGGCTGATACCACAAGAGCATGCCGCCTTGACAGCTGTCATTCCAACGTGACATGATGCACACCCCACCGCATTTTTACTCTCTATGTCGCCACACGGGTCTGTCGCCGGCAGACCTCACTGCCTTCATCACATGTTCTTTTGTGATTCATACGTTCCTTGCCCTCTTGCTGTCCCTCACCCTTACCAGATCGTATCATGTCTTGTCGACATCTCAAGTATTGCTAGAGGGCAAGCCTTATAGCCACATGTGAACAGCCATGATGGCCCCTCCTTTTCCTTCCCCACTGCCTCTTGATGGCACTGGTACCCCACACAACCGCCATGCTCCCCCCAAATGCCCACCCCACACATCCAAGTGTGCTCTGACCATGTCTGAGCTCTTCACGGCATCGGCGTCCAGCACTCTGCGCAAAGTCTTCTGTATCGGCAGGGCAGCTATCATCATCCCTCTACGCGCATCAGATGGCAGCACAGCAGCAGTGGAGGTGAAGGCGGTGCAGGGCATTGTGTTACCTGTTGTTGGTGGAGAGGACAGCATCCCTCATGCGCCTTGGGAGCAGCTTGTGGATGTTCAGGAGGGGCACATCGAGAAGGAGGGGGTGTGCTGTGTGCAGTTGCCAACACAGAACATCCTTGAGCATCCACAATTTCGACACCAACACTGCATCCCGATGACACTGACACTGCACCCCGACAATACCGATACTGCACCCCGATGACACCAACATCGCATCCTGATGGCAAGGAGGTGCACCAACACCATGTCTCGACGACACCAACACCTTGCCCTGATGACACTGATGTTATGTCCTGATGACACCGACATCACACCTCAATGACACCAACACAATTGCTGCCTTTACTATAGTAGATATCTGTAGCTACTCAAATGTAGTGCATGCAGAAATTGAATCATTTATACATTCCTTGTGTGATTGCCCCTTGTTTGACAGAAGCAAGACTGTTGCTAGCAATTACTTGGCTTGGCATTGTGTAGTGGTCCTGCCCAGGCACTGATTTTTTTATTTTCCTAAGTACACACAAAGTCCGGCCCTAAATGCATGGTGCTGGTGGGTTGGAGACTCAAACATTTGAAGCTGCTGAAACCATGCCAACAGGTCCACAAGACAATGGGAACCCATTATTCAGCCCATTATTGACATTTTCCCAGGGGGGGGTTTCAAAGTTGACCATTAATCACTCATTATTTTTCTCATTATTTAGTCCATCAATCAAAAATTGGCCCTAAAAATGACTTAATGGTGAAAATAATGGAACCAATAATGGTGTCAATAATGGCAACTTTGAAAGTCCCTAATTGTACCTGGCATTGTCCCAGGGATCCCTCATTATCTCCCAGTTCGATGCAATTCCTGGAGGAGGTGAAACTGCCAGTTCTATCTATGTCTTGACACCATTTTCTGATGGAGACTACCTACAATGGAGGGCGTCCTTGGCAATTTTGGTGTTTGGCAAGCCATGCATGCCATGCCCAAGAACTCACACATCAAGTGCCAGAAAGTAGAAATCTTGACACCGTACAATTTCTACTTTGCCCCATGGTGCCAGTGTAAATGTCCCTCATGATGGAGACAACCCATTGTACATGGCACTAAGATTCCCTGTGTTAGACATGGTGGAACTCCTGGTCAGGTGGGGGTGGGTGTGAATGCACAGAACAAGTTGAACTTGACACCACTTCACAGAGCCTCAGGAAGTGGATGTCTTAACATTGTGCTACTTGCCCATGGCAGGAGTGTCAACAACTCTGATGAGGAGAGGGACACATCAGGAAGACCCCTCTTTTGCTTTTTGGTGCTTTTTCATGCTTTTTCTACTTTTTTCATAAAAAAGTAGAAAAAGCATGAAAAAGCCAAGTGCTACACTTGCCAGAGTGCTTTCCAAGGGGGTCAAAAAAGTATATTGCCTTCAAAAGTATAAAAGTACATGTATATTATGGAAGTACAGGCAAAAAACAACAAGTAGGTGTGAGATTGGCAAGTAAAATGGAAGTACCAGTATTTGCAAAAAGTAAAAAAGTAATGAAGTTGGCAAGCAACTTATGTCACCATACATCGTCAGTGATCATCTTTGCTGTGCGTCATCGTCACTGTCCATCACCATGTCACCGTCTGTCGCTGTCTATCGCTGTCTGTCACTGTCTGTTGCTGTCCTTCACTGTCCACTGCCATCTGTCGCCATCTGTCACTGTCTGTTGCTGTCTGTCACTGTCCGTTGCCATCCATCACTGTCCATCACCATCTGTCACTGTCCATCACCATCTGTCACTGTCCGTCGCTGTCTGTCACTGTCCATTGCTGTCCGTCACTGTCTGTTGCTATCCATCACTGTCCATCACCATCCATCATCAGTGGTCATTGGGTCATCAATGGTCATGGGTTGTTGTCGGGTTGTGGGTGGTTGTGGGTTGTCATGGGTTGTCATCGTTGCCGGTTATCAGTGGGAGTCAGGTGGTGATGTTTGGGTTTTACCTTCATGCTTCCTTGTTGTTCAAGTCTGCATCTCTCATGGACCATAACGTTCATTTGGCCTCCAGGCAGGACCACTGCAAGGGCATTGGCATCCTCAAAGGATAGGGCACTGTACAGGCCTGTCAAATAAACATTGTTTGGGGTGAGTGATGGAGCAATAAACAACGACAATGTACCAAAACTACCAGCCAGGTTGTCCAAGGCTTCCGCCACCTCTGCATCTCTTCCGATATCCAACCACAGCCTTGCCCAAACATACATGACAGCTGGTATCCTCAGCAACCACTCCAATGTCTTCCTGGCCACATCCAGGAATTTCAGAGAGCGGAGACACTCGTACCACAGCACCTCCAGTCATGCTGCATGTGGCGTCGAAGTAGCTTGCTGCAACCCACTCATATTAAGGAATGCATGTGCAGCAACAGCAAGTGGCGCATCAACTGCGGTGCCACTGATCTGCTTGAGCAAACATGGGAACAAGGCAGGTGTCGGTGCAGATGCAGCTGGAGCACTGCAAGACGTGGCAAGGGTATGGAGGCACGCTGCAACCTTATCCATGTCATCCATGGTGGTGAAAGGAGTGGTGTCAAATGCGGGCTGCTTGGTAGCATGGCAACGCCACGAAGAATGGCAAATATTTCGGAGAGTAGGCTGGGGTCCCAGTCTTCCAGATCTTCAGCAAAGAAAAAGAGGAGTGTGACAAGGGCCAAAATGAAGTCAATCGTGCTTGAACTGAATGCGTTGCATACGATGTGGTCAGCATGCATGTATATGTGGAGACATGTTGAAGTAGCAAGAGTTTGACTTCATCCTCCTCCATCTTTACAGCATGATCAAAGCCACCAACAAGGTCCAAAACGAGCCAGGTCGAAGCTTTGAGGTCGGCCACACTCTGAATGTATCCTATGAGCCAACTCTCTGCACCACTATCAAGGGAGTCATGGAATGTACCATGTGCGGCTATGTCAGCAATGATATCTGCATATGGAAATGCAACTTCTTGTTGCATGAGATCTACCACATGTCCCTCAAGTGTTTGGAGCCTGAGTCACGTGCGAAGATTCCATGTGATTTCACATACTGCAAATTGAGGTTCAGCACCCAAGTCAGTGTGGAGGTGGTGGTGCAACCGCAAGGGCAAGTCCTTGACAGCAAGTGTGCCTGTATGTTCACGCTTGGCTACAAGGACCTCTCTGTGAGGACCCATGCCAAGTGCGAGTGACCAGCACATGGAGTGCTTGACAGCACAACAGCATGCGATAAAACCTTCCCAGTCTTGCTTGAGGGAGATCCAGTATTTGTTATACAGCAGGGCTCCTGTTTGTGTATCGTGGGATAATGTCACAGTACACCCAACCATGGTGGGTATTTTCTCCCCTAGGGACACATATGACATAATGAGTGGTGCAGGTGGGGAACTGGGAAGCAATCGGCACACGTTGGTGTATTGATCAATGGTGGTGCAAAGGGTGTAAGTGGAAAAGATGCCCAGATGCATGATGGCAGAGAAAAACATATCCATGAGCAAGCTTGGGGAAAGGAACAACTTGTCCAGGTAGGCAGGGGTCAGGTCAGGTTCGAAAGGATAGAGGATGATGCACCAACCAACACCCTCAGGTTCATTGGAGATGTCCAACATGGATATGTCAAGAATTTCAATGGCTGCCTGGCCCTGATGATCCCATAATGTGTGGAGATGCCCATTGATAACAGTGGAGTCTTGCAAATGGGCATGTGCACTCTTGTGGGAGGCATCAATAGTTTCCACTAGTTGGAGATGGCCATTTGAAGCGCTGAACAATTGGAAGAAACCCCCAGAGGAAGAGGAAGGTGTTGGAATGAAGATGAGGATGTTGGGTCCGTCATAGATGGTTATGAGTTTTGTGGTGATGGGTCAAGAAGAATGCTTGGCTTACTCGACGAAGTGGCCATGCCTGGTGATAGCTCTCTTCCAGGAGAAGGTATGGAGGGAAGTGCTTTGGCTGAGGTGCACAAATGAAGGGTTCGGTTACGGGAAAGAGTCCAGATATGACCAATGTCAGTTGGCTGGGGGTGGCTCGCCATGGCGATCGTCGCGCTCACTTTCTTGAAGATAGCACCCACATCAGCACACAAGGCACCAAGTATTTGCGTGACCGTCATCTTGCCACATCTAATTCAGAAGAGGGTTCATCAATTCAGAGAGAGGAAAAACAGGAAATGCCACTTATATGGATGGACCTTAGAAAATGATGTTTTTGGTTGTGACTCTGCGATGGCTACCACTGGCATCATCACCATCGAAAAGCAGTGATTTTGGACTGTGATGGGAATCTGGCCAACAATTTCTTCCAGTGTTTGTGGGCAGAGTTGGTCTGCCAGGGGAGCAGTTTGTTGCAACTTGAACTCCATGTGGCAGTGAATTGGTGATGTATCCCAAAATAATAGGGAGAGCACAGTGTGCTGACTGGTTCATTTATGTAATTTACAGTTGGTGGATGAATTCTCACCAGACTTCAGCATTATTGTTCTGACGACCAGTTGGAGGGGTTCGAGACGGTGATGTGCCAAATGAGGTCTGAGGGGTTTGATGTGTCGGTGTGCCATACAAGATGTTGAGCCAGGTAAGTTGCTATGTATGTGAGGAAATGGGGCTGGGGAAAGAAAAGGGACAGCACTGAAAGAGACAAGAGCAGAGGAAGGGGATGGTGAGAAGAAAAAAGCAATGTGCCAGTGTCACATGTTGTATGTAGTCTAGTATGCATCCACTGGCAGTTGTCAATCACATATCAATGTACCTCATACAATTCTAGCAATTGGTAGAATTATGTCTTCATCTCGAAACCCATGGAAATGACAATTTTCACCTTGGTGTCCATCTTGTAGCTCTGAGTCATCAAACATGTACTACCAATGTAGTACCTCATACACTTCTAGCAATTGGTAGAATGATGTCTTGGTCTCAAAACCCATGGAAATGACATTTTTTTACCTCCATCACAATATCCATCTTGTAGTTCAACAATCATATACCAATGTACCTCATACACTTCTAGCAATTGGTAGAATTATGTCTGTCTCGGAACCCATGGAAATGACATTTTTCACCTCCATGCCCATCTCGTCGCTTGTCATTTGTACTAGTAGGGCAGTTGGCTGAATATTATTAAATACTTTCACGTTTGACACCAGATAATGAAGTTGTCATAGAATCTCAAAGGAATGATGATCTACATATTGATTCACATAGAACATGCCATGCCTATCAAGGCTGTTGTCCAGAGTGACATCTAGTTTGGCAAGTTCCTGTCCAAAAAATGGTAGAAGATGGACTGCACAGAGGATGGCATCCACATGCACCACCGCTAAGTGTGGTTGCTCATTCTGATATTCACGTTTGACAGGCCACATCCCTGTTGCCTCATCCCTTTGCCCAGCATTGTCAGAGAGGGTATACCACCACACCAGTGCCATGCAATAATCATTGCCAGCATATGTGAACGAAAAAAAGAGGAGAACCCAAGCGACAACATAGCCAGACATTGGGAGTTGTGTATTTCCTCCTTGGCCTGTATTCACCAAGACTGTGTCCTGCTGCAAAGGACCTTCTTGCCACTTCCACGTTGATCATATCTGCTCTTGGCGAAAGCCATGTAAGCTGCATGGGTCGCTAGGGGCGAAGAACACTGAGGATGCGGAACCGTGCAAGGAGATTTTCGCATTGAAGGTTGGGAGGGTAGAGATGGGGACGTCCGAGTCAGAAGCATTCAAGTCGTTCGACAGCCAGTGATGGAGGAACCACTGTATGAGGTTGGGTAGTTCTGGTTTATTGGTATAGTCAACAATCTCCGTCATTAGGCCCCTGTAGACTGAAAAGCATGTTAGCAACGTTGCTATATGCAAGTGGCACACACTTACAGGTGGTCTTCCCCAGTTTAGTGCAAGCAAGGATGCTCAGATCATTCACAATTGCAAGACAGTCTTCATGATTCATGCCCCCTTCAAGTTCCTCATTATATTGCCTTCACATTAGTTCTGCATAATTTGTCAGAGTCACGCAGCGCACAAGGGAACATGAGGGACAAACCTATCAATTTCAAAGAGCTGTCAAGCTCTGACTGCTCCAGCATTCCACACTGCATAAAATCTATTCATCCAGCTGCCAATTTGTCAAGACGTTGGTTGGTGAGAAGAATCTGCTTCAAAGGCTTGTAATGGTTGCTTCAGTGCCATGGTTCTTTGATGGCCTTGATATGCTTCGCCTCTGTAATGGATGAACACAGTCCATTTGGGGCCCCAAAGAGATGGATCATTGCTGGGTAATGGTTGGTAGCATGCTGTTGCGGAAGGGAGAAACCTTTTTCTTGGATACCTTCCTCCTGGAAAATGACCCGATACTCACAAAAGCGATGAAGAGTGTCTTTGAGCTCAACAAGGGTTCTCTCTGTAATGATGTCATGCCAAGCGATATAACAGAATTCTAAGAACATGTGAATTGCATAGAGCATTTTGTTGGGTACATATCCTTCGATTGCAGAGAGATACACCTGTTGAGAATTAGGATGAGATATGCATGACTTGATAATAGAGAGTAGAAGCGTACCTTCATCAGGGCCTTTGAATCATCCCTGGTCCATTGCTTGAAGTTCTGACCTTCCAGAAACCTTCGAAGACTGGTGAATGGTGGTGCTGCCCCAATGCTGGAACAGAGACATTAGTTGTTGGTACAATCAATGTGAAATTGGCCTCACCACTGGTCAATGTCACTCAGGATCACTTTGCTTTTCTTTTCAGAGTGCTGCTTGCATATATACTTTGTCACCCAGTCGACAAGGTGATCCTTGAATGTCCCTTTGATGAGCTGGTGTAGCAGATCAGGGGAGAGATGTTCGTAGATGCTGGTGCAAGGGAAATCAGTCGTGAATAACTATAGATAATCGTGAGTCTGGTGTTTCAAACCAGTGGCAAACATAGTGCCAGTATCTCACCTCAACCTTACCAATGACTCCATATACGTCCCACAAATCTCCCAGTTCGAGTACTTCTTTAATTGCATCTGTATGCTCCTTTGATCTTGGGGTTCCTGGAGTTTCAAGGTCATCCTTGGGTGTGGTACATCTGTGATGTCACAGAAGGGCTGGGTCAGTAACTTGGGCAAAGTGGTGGTAGACACATACTTTGGGCACCAACCTTGAACGATTCCAGAAATAAGAACCTGTTCTGGATAATCAGCAATGTATAGACTGATGCCATACATCACGCATTGGTGTAATCCATCTGGACACTTGACAACCTCAGGCTCTGACATCGCTGGTCATAAGGTGGAGAGGATCTGGGCGAGGGAAGTGTGAAAGAGCTGGCATTGAAAGTTTCGAAAGTTGGCATTGCCAGTATATTGCTTCTCAGCTACAAAATCAGGTTTTGTCAGATGAGTTCATCAATGCACATAGGAACATAGGAGAGCACTTACTTTTTGCTATAGCAAGGAATGCTATAACTATGATGCTGCCACAATGAGCCCTGTGAACGTTGTTGTGAAGGTTCCCAATTGATAAGTACAACAGATATGCTTCTGTATGGCCTGTTGCTACCGAAACTGTCATCTTGTCACTTCCTAGAATGATAGGAACAAAGGTCGCCCCATGTGTCTTTGGATCCTGAGCTATTGCATCCTACAGCCAAAGAGGTGTGAGCTGAAATATTCAATAGCTCAGAGAAGTAGGGAAACTTACCACCTGTTCCCATGCCCAATCCCCACTTATCAGATGCTGATATCTACAAATACCATCCTTATCAAAGACATAGTATGGAGCAAAGTTGATACCATCCTTGAAGTCTGGGTTAGCTAGCATCTCGTGAACAATCAGCCAGGGATCATGATAGAAGATCTTGTAGGTGTCCAACATCCACTTTGGCTGAGGCACATCGCTGTTGTTTCTGTACATGCCTCTATATTTGATTGAGAAGCTTTGCCAGGGAACCCCCCTGGCAGTTATGCCATCAATTGCTGCATAGAGTTCATTATGGTTGGAGAATGGTACTTGCCTGCCAGAACATATCTTGAAGAGGTTGTCTATGTTCCCTTCAGACATGTGAGCCTTGTGGTATGCCAGCTCTGCGATTTCGAACCCCTCCTTGCTCTTGAATGCTCCCCAATCAGTTGGGTCTATGTCTAGGGGTTGTGGTGGGTGCTGTTGCTCTCTGGGCATCAGATGGCTGCCGTCATGTTGACAAGGTTTTCCTGGTCAATAAAATTAGCAACAAACATACCGGGAATGTGGAGAACCTCACCGTTGATTCTCTGATGGGCCTGATAATGGAAATTTGGGTCCTTCAATGTGAAGGTGTTATATGTCCCATCCTCTGCCACTACTGAGGGTGGCTGGGGGAAATTGGAGTTGATCGTGAGATCCAAGAGTGCTGTGCATTGTTCTGACATATCCAAGGATGAATCTAAGGTGTCAGTCATCTCAGTTTCACATTCTGCCTGCCATCCATCATCTGATTGTCCTTCATCCCAAGGAGAATTTGGGGTGCCTGAACATTGAGAACCTTCAGAAACAGAATTTGAGCCTTAATTTAGAAATGAGGAGCACTGGGAGGAATAAGAGTGCATGCGTGTAGACTTGGAGGAGAAACAGGCACAGCGTGGGGCCGAGGAGAAAAAGAGGGGGAATGTGGGGCAGGAATGGCTACATAAAGCGGTTGCAAGAGATAGCGAATGCTCTTGCAAAGGTGGAAGCAGAGCGTCGGTGCAGGGCAGAGGGAGACAGCCCCAAAGCTGTTGAAGCTTCTGAGAACACCAACATACTCCCTGGCAATGAGGGCGCACTTGTGGCAAGTCTGATTTGTGTCATTCTGACTCACCCTGTTCAACTTCATTGTTGTGACTATATGCCACTATGGCTTCACAGTCTTTGGATCCTAACTTGTCTGAATATGTTGTGTAAAGGCCTGGGAGAGGATCTAGAGTCGTCATTAGTACAGGTCTATAGCTTTAGAGCACTCTGGAAGTGCTCTGAATCAAGGGACCGACCTTCATCTTCAGGAGAACCAGGGCTCCAATTCGGGTGGAAAGAACGCAGGTGCTTTGTGAGGCCTCCACTACTGCAAAAGTATCTCAGACAGCCTGGGAATGGACAAGGAATACATGAGCCAATGAGTCTAGCTTCTTCTTCCTGGTACAGCAACATGTGAGTAACAGAATACAGCCTTTGCAAGTCATGTAAAGTCTGAAAAAACATCTAGAGTTCTTGGAGGAAGGAGTGGACTTAGCGAAAAAAAGTGGCAATAAAATTCAAAAAGAAAATAAACCTATTGAAACACAGGTGCACAAAAGAACAGGGACCTTTAACTCAACTTCAACCCTTGCCATTTCCAAGTCGAACCCACCATCATCACTATGTCCACTGCTAATGAGCCCACTGGAAGAATGTCAATGAGGGGTGGAGCCAAAGACAAAATGGCCAGACTTGTGAAACAGTTCAAATCTGGTAGCATTGACAAGGAGGACAAGGTAGAAGTTACCCAGCCCTCAACTCAGACACAAAAGACAGCCACTGTCACCAAGGCAGCCAAGGAGAAGCTGAGTAAGAAAGCCAAAAAAAAGGAGGGTCCCAAAACAACAAAGCAATCCAGTGCTTCAAAGGAAGTCAACGTTGCAGCTATGAGAGCTCTTGCCTCCAAGCTGGCAGAGCTCGACGATAAACAATTGAAACAGAGTGAAGCTGCTTGCTCATCACACCCCCGCTACCAGAAAGGCAAAGTTCCAGGTAAGTATATGCTTTGATAGCCCCACTGACAACTAATAGGCTGATTGTATTTCCACAGAACAGCACACCATTGTGGGAGGAACATCTGTCAGTGACAGTACTTGTAGTGGACAGTAAGTGATGGGTTTTAACTTTGGCAACTAGGGAAACACAATTAACACATTCAGTAGAGATTTAGAATACAAGGATGGTGAGTAGCTTAAACTTACTAAGTCTTTTCAACACACCTGAACCATATGAATAGAACCTACTCATGCAGCCAACAAAACCATTGAAGTAAATGCCCTAGCTGATGCTGCTGGTGAGCATGTGGAACAGATGCCAGGGATCCCTTGTACATCATAGTTCACACGACTTCCCATCCATGAGACCTGTTCTGATAAACAATAAGCCTGCCTGCAGAATATTGTGGCAAAGATGCACCTCGATGCTGTCTGTGCAGACTTGGAGTACTCCACCCAACTTGAAGAAGAATATGCAACCCCCCCCCAGCAGCCCAAGCCAAGGTGTGTTCAACTGGATTGACCCCAACTAAAGGACATGGGCAATGGTGGAAAGTCAATGGCAGTTAACTCCATCATGTGGAGTGGGGCCAAGACAACACTGACAGGTAGTACTCACTGCCATACCAGGGTGACACCATTGCTTGCAGGCATTAAACTGACATCCTAATCGCACAGATGCGGCCCAGTCCCACGGTATCACAAGGAAACAAGCACACGATTCTGAAGAGCCACAGATCTTAGCTGGTCCTATGGATGATAATGTGTCTGATATCAACATGAAAGTCATAGAGCCAAACCTGGCGACAAAGGAAAAAACAAAGGTGGGGGTAAAAGGGAAGAAAAAGGTTGCCAAGCCAAAGGCAGATTTACAAGACATGATCATGGAAAACTGCAAGGAAGCACTAAATTTGGCAATTGGGGTGCGAAGATGATTCTTCTTTTGATAATGATGTGCATTAATTGTAAACTACCATTCAGGGCAAGGTCAGTTGTATTCAAATGTAAGTTCACTTTGACTCATGTCTCCTTCTTACCTTATGCTCAATGCCACATCACTTTTCTTCCACAACCGCAGATTTGAGACACCTGCCACGAAGAAAAACATAGTGAATTGCATCGAGGAATGGACCCAAGGACTTCCACAGCTGCTGTCTAAGAGGCAGAGGACATCTGCTGCAAGCTCTATCCACTCTGTGTACTTGAAGGCTAATCTGATCCCAATGAAAACTGCTGCCCCTCCCTCCACTGCCATCACCAAGTCTTCCTCCTGTGCGGTTGTCATTGGCTCAACCACTGAGGTCCTTGCTGGCAGGAAAAAATCGGCACCTGGTACAAAATGTTGGGCTGAAGACCTCGAATCTGCTAGCAGTGCTGACAATGAGGGCATGGTATCCAATCCATATTACAGAGGGCTGAGTGAAGATGAGGACAATACATTGGAGCAGGCTGATGCCGCTTCAAGCCCTGTAAGGGCACCAGTTGCTGCACAGATGAGCAAGGTGGGTCCTTGACAAGTTCCCAATAACTTAATCACTTATTGGTGTCCCACTATCAAAGGAGAGCCTCGATATACGTCACGGGATCACAGTTGTCATCCAAGACAACCAAGAGAAGAAACCCTCCAAGCGACAAGGCAATGTGCAACTTCCCAAGGGCGTGCTTGAACATGGGAGGTGGACGAACACATTTCTCCCAACATTTCTCCAATATGTCGGTGGCTCAAACAAGGATGTCTGGACCCTCACATTACAGGACACCCTTGCATCACTCCAAGAAATTTGGAATGTGGTCTACAAAGGAAGTCCTGACGGCCAGAAAAAAATAAAGCATCTAGTTCAGAGGTACGATGCTGTTCATGATGTGGTATGTTGATTCATTATGCTCTGGGTCTTATTAACTATATCCACTGACTATTCTCAGTCCTTACAGAGACTTACAGAGTGGCGCAATGTGATCGGCTCAAATGGACTTGCTGTCATTGGCAACTTCATGGATTCGTTTTGCCTGGAAACTACTGAAGAGCAGCAGGAAATCATGGATTACCTGCTCCATGAACATC
>Ga0307510_10007849_pt1 | contig 12718 bp, 15 predicted proteins | sample 12_EM_MG_FD_207224 | JGI IMG/M metagenome (GOLD analysis project Ga0307510, IMG submission 207224) | Populus trichocarpa ectomycorrhiza microbial communities from riparian zone in the Pacific Northwest, United States - 12_EM | ecosystem: Host-associated > Plants > Roots > Unclassified | place... | reverse complement strand
CGCGGCCCGCGCTCACGGTGCACATCAACCACCTTGTTTGCCTCCAGTCCATCACCACTGCATGGGTCTTCCTTTTGTCCACACTTCGTCATAAACAAATTCCTATGCTATGACCTCAATTACAGTTTGTGAGTAGGTGTCTCACAAAGAGAAATGACAACACCCACAGGCAAGTGCTAGTAGGCACAATAAAAGGCACATGCTGGATGGTCATAAATGCAGTTGGCCCTGTCATCCTCAAGCCATGGATTGACCACCCGAATGTGACCACAGTCGTCTGGGCCAGTATTGGGGGCATGGAAGTGGGAAATGTGTTGGTGGATGTGATGTATGGTGCCCAGACCCCAAGCAGGCGTTCCTACCATATACGATCACAGTTGAGCAATTTGGGCAGTGTGTTAAGGCTTCAACAGGCCTTGATAGTACGACTTGTACTAAGAGTGAACTGGTGGCGAGTACTTGAAGAGGTAGAAGTCTCTGGTATTGCTAGAGATGACTCTGAGTGGCTTATGTAACAAGTGGGTAAAAGGGGAGGCACAAGGGAGGCTTTCAAGAACGTTGATATTGATAATCAAGTCAAGCTTAGGGCTTGACTTTCGAAATACAGGGTGCTTATATACAGGCATGGCCGCGCACGGGCCATGGTCACTAAGGTAGGTACTTCTGGTCAAGAGGGGGCTGTCTGTATCGTATGGTACTCCGCGGACAAGTGCTGCGGTCTGTATGAGTCGAACAATAGAGAATGAGCGAGAGCGAATGAGGGATCAGGGAATTGCCTAATCTATCCTTAACCGGGGAACAATGGTGGCAGGTCATTTCAAGAAGAGAAGCGTCGTCATGATGTGATGACGACCATGAGGTTTGAGGCTGATCCGAGGAGATCTGATCTCCATGTGCCCATTCTGGTTTAATGGGCGTCTAGTGTAAGCAACTACCCTTTAAGGTAGTCCGTATTGATGGTGACCCAATCAAGGGCCATGTTGCTATCTGCATCGTCTGTGGAGCTCTGCATGGATAAGGGATTGTCTGCAGATCCTTCGGAAGAGGTAGACTGGTGGCCCTGACTCTGGGGGGAGGTGCCAGCTATGGGCGACAAGCCAGAAGGGGTGATTGACCAGTAACTGCCTTCACGACTAGTGTGTTGGCGTATGGATGCTGAAGAGGGACTTGTAGGTGACAGGGAGTGTTTGCGGGACACAGGAGGAGGGGGATCGTCATGGTACGTCCTCCAGGTTCTAATAGGGAACTCTCCGGCGGGTATGGCAACTGTGCCGTCCTCAGTATTCAGGTATTGGGTTGGTTCTAGTTTTGGAGGCGGCGTATCCTCTATAGGACTATTCTGGTTCTCCAGTGGGTTCTCTACTAGGGGTGGCTCTTGGTATAGCTCCATTGAGGAGTACTGGCGATGGTGGGTATTCCAAGGAATAGGGGTAGGAGGCTGGGCTGTTGGTAGGTCGAAGTCTGGGTAGATGGATATTGCAGGGGAAGGTGATCGTGCCATAACGACTTGGGATGGTTTGATCCATTGGGGTATGACTGGTATGGGCTGCTCTGGCATAGCTGGTCTGGTCCCCTCTGTCCTAGGTGGTAGATCCTCTATGGGCGGTAGAGATGGTGGGTTCAATGGTAATGGTGCCTTTTTCATAAGTTCTGGCGGTGAAGCACTAGGGAAGATGACTGGTGGTTTGGTAGCTGTCTTTAGGTCATAGGATATGACCTGTGGTGTGTCCAAGGAGGGGTAGGGTAAATGAGAAAAATTGGGTGGATCATAACACAGTGGGAGGTGGGTTATTCCAGTGGCGTTGTACGTAAATTGTCACGCTCCCAAAAAGGTCATTCCCAGTAGTTTGGTTTCCACTAGTGAAAGCTGTCAGAATTTTGTACTCAGACAAATAAAACGATCTCAGAATGAATTACGTGAGAAAAACAAACATAAAGCACGTGTGTCGCTAAGATACAGTGTTGCTAAGTCCAAGCAGGAGCCCCAGGGGTAAATGCAAGTGTGTGAGGGTGTTCCCGGGCATTATTTCAGCCCAGAAAGTGTCCGCGGGGGAAGTTCTCACATATACAAACCCTAGACCAGCAGCAGAAGAAGGTGCAAATGCACGTCTGAGCGAAGCGGGGGAAAGATGCGAAAACGCGAGCCTGAGCACTGGGCTTGAGGGGGGATGTGTGACCAGAACCGCTGTGGACGGGTTTGCGCGATTGAAGGAACGCGCAGCAGAGCTGGTCGCTGCAGTGGAAGGGGTTGTGTGGGTGGGGGCAAGCACAGCAGAGCAGATGTGCACACTTTTGCTGGGTTGCTTGGTGATGCTGGGCCCTTCCTCCTTCTCAATGAAAAATCAACTTGTCTATTTTTGCTGCCGCCTGGATCGGACTGCTTCAAGCCACTTACATTATTAATTTTCGCAGATAACATTTTTTGCTAACATCATGTGAATAATGAAAAAAAAGATTGCCCCATCACAGAATCAAACCCACAAACACACCCTGATCAGCGAAGAAACAATCAATGTAACAACCACCACACCACACTCACTTGCATTACTATTCATCTCAATTACATATGACTAGCTTCTAAATAAAGAACCCAGGCGGCACCCGCAGTGTGCGCATCCGCTCCGCTGTGCTTGCCCCTGCCCACACGACCCCTTCTGCTGCGCATTCCTTCAATCGCGCGAACCCGTCCGCGGTGGTTCCAGTTGCACATCCCCCCTCAAACGCAGTGCTTGGGCTTGTGTTTTCGCGTCTTTCCCCCACTTCGCTCAGATGCGCATTTGCGCCTTCTTCCGCTGCTGGTCTAGGGTTTGTATATGTGAGGACTTCCCCCGCGGACACTTTCTGGGCTGAAATAATGCCTGGGAACGCCCTCGTGCACTCGCATTTACCCCTGGGGCTCCCGCTCGGACTTAGCAACACTGTGTCTTAGTGACACACATGCTTTATGTTTGTTTTTCTTGTGTAATTCATTCCGAGATCGTTTTATTTGTCTGAGTACAAAATTCTGACAGCTTTCACTAGTGGAAACCAAACTACTGGGAATAACCTTTTTGGGAGCATGACAATTTACATACAACGCTGCTGGAATAACCCACCTGGCAGTGGGTCATGTGAATTGTCACAGTCTCAAAGAGGAAGGTGAACCAGCACTTTGGTAGAGCTGTCAGAATTTCATACTCAGAAATAAAGAGATCTCAGATTAATTGATGTAAGCAAAACAAACATAAAATATGTCAGAAAAAAAAGATTAGTCAACGCATAAGAAAAACAAACATAAAACATGTTGGAAAAAAACAAACATGTATTGCTAAATGCCAAAATGTGCACGTGCCACTAAAACTCATGCATTGCAACTAAGTCAAGTGGCCCTGGGACAAATGTGCATGCACAAGCACATGTGCGGACCCTGGAACAGTGGCAGAATGTGGCACAAATGCGTACCCGGATGGAGCAGTGGGAAAAGACATGAATGCAAGCCCTGGCACAGCGCCTGAGGCTGGATACACATGTGGGCCCATCATGGATCGGTCAGAGAGAGTAAAAGAATGCACAGTGAAGCCTGCCGCTACAGCGGAAGGGGGCGTGTGTGTGGAGGAATGCACACCGGGCAGAGCAGTGGGAAACTGGGAAAGCGCATGCCCCAGCACAGCACCTGAGGCTGGGTGTGTGAGTGGGTTCACCATGCTTCAATCTGCATAAGTGAAAGGATGTGCAGCAGAGTCTGCCACTGTAGCGGAAGGGGACATGCATGTGGGGGAATGCACCAGGGGGAGCGGAGCAGGCACAGATGCATGGGCACATTCATTTGCAGCAGTGGAGACTGCATTGGGCTTGGCATGCTTGCCCAATCTCTCGCCTGCAGCATATGGATCAGTATATTTATGGGCAAGCTTGCCTTTAACAGGGCCAATGCATTCCATGCTCATGTTTCCACCCATCAAGCCAGGTTTCCACTTTGGGGCTTTTCCAACTCCCATGCATTTTGCCATTTCAGCCCAGGTATTATTACTATTTGGGTGGAAGACATCTTTTTCGGGTAATGCCCAAGACCCATTTGCCAAGGAGATCACTGTGTTGAGGCTGTATTTGACCCCTTTGAGTGCCTTGAGATCCAGGGTTGGGTGATCGCTTAGAGCATTGAGCTGCTGACATAACATATTGATGTCTGTTATGAGGATCTCTGCAGTCTCCTCTTCTAATCTAGGTGGGGGTTTAGGCAGGTCAAGGACACATGCACATTCTGGGATCTTGGAGCAGCTGTCCACCTTTGGACAGAGTCGAGGGAAATGCATATTGATAGCAGCAATGTGCTTGCAGTGCCGGATCCTCAGGAAGTTGACACAATCACAAGTCAGTTCATTAAGATTGATCAGGTAGTGATGACTCAGATGGGATTCAGAAGTGACAAAGAACTCAGTGTCACTAATTTGGTGAATTGAGTCCAGGGCCATCTTCCTGGCACTCTGCAGGATTTGTTGGTGACATGTGGCCTCAAGGTCCAGGCCCTCTAACCCAGCAACTTGTCGGCTGTGCCAGATTTGGAATTCTGGCAGGAAATTGATCACAAGTGCCTGAATAATATAAATGACATGCCGATTGTGCTTCCTGCCAAGGCAATGGGACTTCAACACATGATGATATCTAAGATTGGTCAGATTGATTACCTCACTAAAGAATAAACCACATATGCTTTGATCAGCATGTTAGTATTCCCCTCAAAGATAGACTGGTGTTTTCTTCCAATTATAGACCACCTTTGCAGCACTGGCAACCACTCTGTTGTAAGGTATTTCACAATGCTTTCAGAACTGAAGGATTGCTTGAGATCTCATCCCAAATGTTGAAAAACTTGGCAATATTGTCTGTCATTACCCAGGCCTTGATTTTTTCCTACAACCCCTGAAATTGGCTCATTACAAAATGGCATTGCATTGTGCATAGCACATGCCATGTGCAGAGGAGGATCTGGCTCTGCAGGTACACAATTTCAAGTGCAGCAATCTGTGCTTGATTGTGATCAGTCATTATCACCATGGGCCAGACCAACAGGCTGGCGTCCCTGACCCATTTGACAAAGAAAGTGATTATTTCTGTCATCATGCTTGATGTCAGCATCCAGGTGACAGGCATGCCTATTTGAAAAACTCAGAGTGCCCCTTATCAGAAAATCAATGAATAATTACCATGTCCCCAACGATCCCTGGCAATGATTGTAAATAGCAAAAGATCTTGATACTGGGTGATATTATAAGTTGCATCAATCCCAATGAAGCCATTGCCAAGGCACCAGAAAGTGTCCAGTTGGAACTCTGTTTGGATGCACAGTACAAATGCATCTTCTGGCAATCTTGAATCAATCAGAGTGCGATCTTGCTTATCTTTGTAAAATGTGAGGACTCCTTTTTTAGATAGCTTGTCAAGTAGAAGCCTTGATGCAATCTGATCTTATGACTTTCAAGGACTTGAGCTATTTGGTTCACCTCCTTGAGAGCAACCAATCGATTGTGACTGCCCTCAGGTGCCATTTCCCAAACTACATGTTGCAGAAGTGGTGGCCAGCCTGGACTACCAGATCAAGACCCAACAATGCATGCTGCTGGTGCGCAGTGTGCTAGCATACTTTACCTGTAGATAGCATGCTTGGTTCAGGTCCAGATACAGTACATAGTCTAATTAGCATCTGTTTTGTAGTCCCTTAAAACACTTTTGTATTCATGTGGCAGCACCCTCAGTGTGTGCTTCTCAGCCCAACTGAAGTGTCCATTACACAGATCATTCACCACTCATGCTCCTTTGTGTTCATTGCTTGTTTTCCCTCAACTTTACTTTCATTTAGTGCAACAGGTTATGGGCCCTGTCCCTACCACTACTGCCCCCATCACTTGTTCCAAAGGCAAAGCAAAAGCAGCATCACCATCCACATCGCCTCCAGCATCCACATCTTTATCTCTGTCCTTAGCACCTTTCTCCATTTCCACAACAACTCCTGCCACCACCATGTCTTCACCAATATCATCTCCCACTCTGTACAATGAACATCCATCCACCATGCACTTTGTGTTGTCTGCTGACATTCCGCACCTTGATTCTGGAGGTGGGAACTGGGCAATATTTGTGGTGCAATCCCAGGATGCCATGGAAACCACTGACCAATGGGACCACTTCAACAGCTCAGAGCCATGCCCTGTCCCTGTTGACTCAGACTACCCCACTACCACTGAAACTCAGGAGCTAAAGCATTGGGACCACATGGACCAGATTGCCTGCAACCTCCTGAACAAGTGTCTTCCCAATGAGACAATGCTTGAAGTCCAGCAGTACCCAACAGTCAAGGAGAGGTGGGATGTTGTCAAGCAGCAGTTCACAGTCAAGAGCGCATACGCATGGAATGCCCTCTACTGGTTGTTCATCAACATGCAGTGCCTGAAGGGAGGCGATGTCTGTGCTTTCCTATCAAGCCTGATGAAGCAGCACAACAAACTCCTAGTGGCCAGCATCACCATCGGCAACGAGGACTTCGAGTACATGGTCCTTGACAGCATCCCAGACCCCCTTGCCACCTATACCTCACAGTTCCTGGGGCAGGCCCACCTCAATGGCAAACCACTGGAGATGAGGGATATCATCCATCTTCTCTCTGAGGAAGTGGACCGTATAAAGACCTGATGTGCACCAAAGGACCAGGCCCAGGCTCAAGGCAAGGGCAAAGCTAGTGGCCAGCCCAACAAGGCCCTTGCCACTACCAGTGCCTTCAAAGGTAGCGATGGCAGGTGCCACAAGGGGAAGTGCCACCACTGTGGCAAGGAAGGCCACTGGGCACGTGAGTGCCGTACCAGGAAGAGGGAGGAGGCTGCAGCAGCAGCAGACCAGACTGGACAGACAGCACAGGCAAACCCGGGCACCACCAGCAAGCCCAAGAACAAGCCCATGGGCTCTGCCAACCATGTCACCACCAATGATGATGATCCAGATGACAGGGGATTCTGGGCCATTGAGGAGGTTCATGCGTGCTACACAGAACCAGACCATCACATGGATGACTCAGATTCTGATGACGAAGACAAGGCCTTCTGTGCCAAAACATGGGGCACAGAGGACAAATGCAACCTTGACTGGGCTGGACCAGATGACCAACTAGTCAAGAAGGGGGAGGAACTGGAGGCTGAAGAGGAGGCCGGAGCAGCCATGCTGCCCAAGGAGGACAGCACCCCTTGCACTGGGTCCCAACCTGCTCCCCACAATGCACCACATGTGTGTGACATCAGCAGCAACCTGGAGCCACACCAGGCACCAGATGAAGAGGGGCACATGTCCCACATTGGAGATGGATGCCTCCAGACCACCTCCTCATGTGGAGAGCAGGTCACAGACACCATGTGCCTTGTGCACCATCCCCATAACATTGCAGACTCACCAGAGTTCGCATATCCCAACGACCCTGAGTAAGCCATCTGCATATACAAGGGTCAGTCACCCAGCTTCAACGCCATCACACAGGCTCACCAAGCACCTTGGCTTGGGCCTGGCACCACCACTGAGAAGCAGGATGTCCCATTGGCACCAGCAGCTCTGCTTGAGGGGGAGGAGAAGAGATTACCAGCCATGAGCAGCAAGCAGACTGCTGCACCAGCCACACCCTCAACTTTCAGCTTGCCCAAGTTGCCTGCCTCACCTCTCAAGGCCACATCACCCCATGGGCTGGACAGTTTGCCAGTCCAGCTGCGCAGAACTACATGCATCCACACACCCTTGTGCATCATGCACAATATTCAAACAGAAGAAGTGGTGCATCTTGGCACCAACACCCTTCACCTCACACCTGGCCTGCAAGCCCCTGGTGCCTTTGCCAAAGACCCAGACAAAGCAGGGGGAGTGACAACAATGGAGGACAGTGTGCTGGCACTATCCCAGGACTCCAAAGTCATGGAGTCAGCATTCATGGCCAAGACCACAGAGACAGGAATCAGTGGTGTCAACCCCAATGACACTGTTGCATACAGTGCTGCAGCCCAGGGTGGTATCCTCTCTGGAGAGCTTGGCACTGAGGACATAGCTCTTGTTGATGTTGCCACTCTTACCCTCAACATCAATGATCCCAAGCCCCTCTTGGCTCCTGTCCCTCATCTTGCAGACTCAGCACCTACAAGTGCAGCAGAGTGTACCATTACATGTGACATGCCCTTTCACAGGGCCGTCAACACATTCAACTGGGCCATGTCAGCAACGCACCTGTGCCACATTGGCACATGCATTCTGCATTGACAACAGTGCCATCTGCTGGCCTTTGGGGCAGCAGGACAATGTCTCTTTGACCACCCCCAAGAATGACAACATCACAGCAACATATGGCAGCAAGGAGGTGCCACAGTTTTGCAGCCCCAATTTGGACACCTTCAGCAACCCCAAGCCCCTTGATCCCTCACTTTCTGACAACCACCCACCCCTTGTGTTCACATGCGATCATCAATACCATCCCCTGGACCATGCATATCAACATGCAGCTCAGCTCAATCCCACTGGCCCACAGCCCACAGACAACACTGTGGCTGACCCACCCAACAACCCCTTGTCTTCTGCCAAGGGACAGCACTTTGTCACATCCTTTGGACTGCATGCAAAGTGAGGGGGAGTGTCGCGGAAGTGGTGGCCAGCCTAGACTACCAGATCAAGACCCCACAACACGTGCTGCTGGTGCACAGCATGCTAGCAAACTTTACCTGTAGATAGCATGCTTGGTTCAGGTCCAGATACAGTACATAGTCTAATTAGCATCCATTTTGTAGTCCTTTAAAACACTTTTGTATTCATGTGGTGGCACCCTCAGTGTGTGCTTCTCAGCCCAACTGAAGTGTCTGTTACACAGATCATTCACCACTCATGCTCCTTTGTATTCATTGCTTGTTTTCCCTCAACTTTACTTTCATTTAGTGCAACACCACACATGCCTTCAAATATATTAGATCAGTGGCTAAACTATTTTGGTTTCAGCAACTCACAATCTCACAATGATCAATTCTTTGCTGAAGCATTGATTTTATTTGTTCCTGGGTACCACCAGACAAGCAAGTATAGGCAATATTAGCAGCACCAATTTTGTGATTGTGCTTGTCTATGTAACATCCCTGAATGGCTGGCGTGTGGGGATATTGCTTGATATCAATATGACAACCACAACCAGATTTCCTGTCCTCCTCAAGCTTGCTTTGCCTGTCTGGATGCTTCTTTTCATAGTTCCTGTTTCCTCCTGAGTCCTTGCGCCTGCAAACAAAGTGTTGCCACCAGCTCCAAAGAATCCCACCAGCCTGGGTGCTGGACATGATGAACCTGATGCAGCTGAAGTGTTCCTCTGTCCAGTGCCACAATTCAAACTTGGCTAGATCAGCCCATTCAAGGGTATAGCCACCCTCCGCCCAATCCCAATTGAAGCTTCCTGCCTGCTTCAAAGTGGCAGGCAACTCAGCATTGTCCAGGGTATTGGCATGTAAGCTCCCAGTGCCCTCAGATTTGGAATCATCCATGTTGCTGGGTGAGCCTACAGTGCTTGAGCTCCCAATGCCTTTGGATTTGTCCAGGGTAGGCATGTGCAAATCCAGGCAGAGCATTGTGGGTGGGGCACTCAGTTGTAAGGGAGCAGTAGCCCCTTATCATTTACCAATGCTGCCTTTGTCTGTAAGGGGCAAGGGGGCAGAAAGATCGGGTGAGGAGAGCTTTCTTTAGTGCTTGATGATGTAGGTCGAATTGGGTGGCTTTGATGTAGATATCAGTGGGACTGTTATGCACAGACTCTGCATATTGTAAATACTCGCCTTGAGTACTTACAGGTAAGCGTTTAGAGTCTACCTTTAAAGATAAAGGTCGCACAGTTACTTTAGTGCAAAGCTAAGTTAAGACTAACTTAGGTAGTATTGCAGACTCTAGGTGCTTGACTTAGAGTGCAAGGGAATTGCTTAGAGGGATAGGAATGGATGGGAATGCTCTAAGGAGCTTTAGGTCCTGTATTGACAAAGAGACCAAGTCTGGAGAGTTGGGGGCTCTTCAGGAGGTCTTATATACATGAGCTACCTAGTCATCTATCTAGCGAGTCAAGGAATGTGTAGCAAGCCTTGGTAATGGATGAGTAAGTAGTTACTAAGGTAAACTATCATATGCAAAAGAGATTACAGTCCGCAGTAGAGAACTGCTTCACGCACATGTTAGAGATATACCAGAGGGTATGACTCTGAATGAGTCAAAATGACTTGTACAGTATGGCTGATGTAATGTGTGGGAGTAGTGGTCAGAATAGGAAGGTACTGTGGCTGTAAGGTAATTAGTATGCGTTAAGTGATAACTGCTATGTATCTAGATAACAGGTAAGTCCAAGAGTGCGGGAAAGTGGTAACGTGGACCAGGTATCGTACTAATAAGGAAGGAGAGCTGATATAAGTGAATGCGTGTTGTTAAGTGGTACTTAACTGTGTAAATGTTTGATAAATCAAAGGAGCTGTAACAGGGACAGTAAGGTTTTCCTTCTCCATGTTGGTAATCAAAATAGAAGAGAGGGGTATGAAAGTTTGCTAATTCCAATTTGAAGGAGGATCTAGGTTGATCCAGGTTTGGTTATGTAAGAAGAAGACTGCAATTGGGTAATAAGTCAAGTCTGGGGCTTGATGTCACAGAAGGCTTCTACTTATATACTACTACTGACATCACAGGTACAATCAGTTATCAACAACTGATGACATCATTCAGACAGTGGTATCATACACTGATATTCTGTCAGACAACCTTGATCCTTTCCGTATCGTAAGGGTTTACATAATTGAGACAGCTGTGTCATATCATTTGTACTGCAACAGCTTTAGGCAATCAAAGACAGTCTGTAACAAGGGCAGTCTGTAACATCAGTCCAGTCGCCACTGTGGACTTGCAGGATGTTGAAGGCAAACAAAATTGCAATAAAAAAGACATATTAGAGTGGAAATCAACCTGGGATGGCTGGGGATAACTGGCAGTAAATTGTATTTACTTCTGCATTTAAGTATATTTTCTTTTCAGTCAACACACAGCATGAAGAGCAATCAACAAAGTTTTTAGTACATTTTAGTGTGTTTTGGTGGGTTAAATTTCTTGGCTAACCACTAGTATGACAAGTGACATTTTGGCTAACTTTTTCTGTTTACCTGTAAAAATAAATAATTTATACAGCATGGAACAGTCCAATTGTCAGAGCAGGTGATGTGGACACAGAATATTGTACAAGTCAAATTCTCATTGAGAAAGCGAAAACACTGGCATTGCCCCGGGTGCATTCCCCTGCATGCGCATCCCCTTCTGCTGCAGCAGCAGACTCCACTGTGCATCCTTTCACTCATGTGGATCGAACCATGGCAAACCCACTTGCACACCTGGCCTCAGTGTTAAGGCCTATTGAACCTTAAGGCGCAACGTGCGCAAAGGTGGAATATGCAGCAGTGACAAAGTTACAAGGGTTGTAATCCCCTTAGTAACCTAAATGCTTTGGAAGGTGATAAAAGCGAGGAGGTCACTAAGACCAATGTCTGGGTGATGATAAAGAGGAAAAGGAAATATCTTCAAGGACTTGAAGATAATTTCAAAGAAAAATAAAAGGGAAATGTTTGTTCAAGCAACAAGGACTGAGAACGCAATAGATTGCAAACTAAGTCAGGCTTAAGGCCCAACTCTAAGATATAAGCCTGGCTTATATACAAGAGGGCAGCTACCTGACTAAGCATACAAAAGAGGAGAACAATGGAGTCACAGACAATAAGTGTCACAGAACAATAAGGTCATGAACAATGGTGGTCACAGACTACCATAAGAAGAGAACAATAGGAAACGTACAAAAAGGAGGGAACAATGAAGTTCCCGACAAGATGGCTCTGTTGTACAGGTAAGTGGTCATGTGAGTCGAGATCATGTGATCATATAAGTACATATCAGACAAGAAAGAAAGAAAAATGTGGGCCAAGTGCCCAAGATCATAACACTCAGGCACTGTGCCAGGGCACATGCTTTTGCAGTTTCCCACTGCTCTGCCCAGTGTGCATTCCTCCGCACACACACCCCCTTCCACTGTAGTGGCGGGCTTCACTGTGCATTCTTTTACTCTCTCTGACTGATCCACAACAGGCCCACATGTGTATCCAGCCTCAGGTGCTGTGCTGGGGCTTGCATTCACATCTTTTCCCACTGCTCCATCTGGGTACATATTTGCGCCACATTCTGCCACTGTTCCAGGGTCTGCACATGCAGGGACATCTGCTCAGGCATCATTCCAGGCCAAAATAATACCCGGAAATGCGCTCACACATGCACATTCGTCCCAGGGCCACTTGACTTAGTTGCAACGCACGAGTTTTAGCGGCACATGCACATTTCAGCATTTAGCAATACATGTTTGTTTTTTTCCAACATGTTTTATGTTTGTTTTTCTTATGTGTTGACTAATCCTTTTTTTCTGACATATTTTATGTTTGTTTTGCTTACATTGATTAATCTGAGATCTCTTTATTTCTGAGTACGAAATTCTGACAGCTCTACCAAAGTGCTGGTTCACCTTCCTCTTTGAGACCGTGACAATTCACATGACCCACCGCCCAAATTGCTCAACTTACGATCGCCAAGTCGCCGGATGACTGTCCTGCACAGCCCGTAGATCCCGGAGTGGCAAATAATTTTTTTACATCGTGAACGGGTGCGTTGTTTTCTTCAACAT
>Ga0307510_10007848_pt1 | contig 12721 bp, 11 predicted proteins | sample 12_EM_MG_FD_207224 | JGI IMG/M metagenome (GOLD analysis project Ga0307510, IMG submission 207224) | Populus trichocarpa ectomycorrhiza microbial communities from riparian zone in the Pacific Northwest, United States - 12_EM | ecosystem: Host-associated > Plants > Roots > Unclassified | place... | reverse complement strand
CTATGGAAAGGCCTACGGCACCCGACCGAGGGATGTCCGGATGTCGAGCGATCCGAAGGAACGAGCCCTGGCGCTTTGCAACTCGGTGGCGGGGCAGGCTTGCATCCTGTATGCCGTGGACAGTGATATTGTCTTCAAGGAATGAGGCGTAGATCGGATATCCGCCATCGGCACTTCCGTCGCCCACCGCTCTCAATGCCAGTTCGCCACGAACTGAGACGAACTGACGCAATTTCGTGATTCAAATGTCAGATCGAGCTGACTCGGCCGACTAGGACCCGTTAACACTAATTGCGTAGGATGCGATCTCCGAAGACACTGAGTCAATGGAGATCACCCCAGCGCAATTTGCACAGATCGAGCACTGCCTGCCACGCCAGCGCGGCAACGTCAGCCTGACGAATCTGCAGGTGCTCAATGCCATCCTGTACGTCGCAGAACACGGCTGCAAGTGGCGCGGTTTTCCAAGGTGTGAGCGCACCGCGCAGGTCGCGGCTGGGGTCGCTTTCCGCGCGGCCCGTCGCCACCGCGTATCGAAACACCTGGCCGCAGTTTTGTTGCACGCGGTGCGTCGTTTCGATGGCACCGCGGTGTTCGACGCGTTTGAGCAGTGAGAGCAATTCCATGGGTCGGATAGAAGCCACGGGTTTCGAGCCGATCCATGGAAACACGTCCTGTTCTAGCCGCCGGATGATCTTGAGTGAATGGGAAGGTGCCCAGCCCGAGACGTTTTTCTGATACCACTCCCGGGCCACGGCCTCGAACGAATCAGGTGGTGGCAAGCCCGCTGCCGCACGTCGCTCTGTCGCTCGCTGTTGCACTGCTTCCTCACGAGCAATTTTGCGAGCGGTGCTTGGATCGACGCCCGCGCTGACAAGCTTACGGGCCTCGTCGGCCTTCTTGCGCGCCAGACTTAAGCCAGTGCTCGGGTAGGTGCCGAGGCTCAGGGTGTTCCGCCTCCCGTTCAGGCTGTAGTCCAAGCGCCAGCCGTGCGAACCTCCTTTCACAAACAGTCGAAGCTAGAGCCCGGCGCCATCGGAGAGTCGGCCGCGGGTGTCTCCGGCCTTGATCGCCTTGATGGTGGCGTTCGATGAGATGAGGTGATGAGCTATAGAGGAACTCCGCAGCGCAGTTCCTCCACATTCTCTGGTTCCTGCAGAAGTTCCGGCAATGTGAACTCCGATCTGTCGGAATTGCTTGGGACCTGCTGGGACAAGAAAAAAGCCCTAGAGCGTTGATTCTCTAGGGCTTTTTGGACAATCTCGGACTGTGTGAGACGTCTTGGAATGAGTGGATGGTGGAGAGGAGGAGGATCGAACTCCCGACCTTCGCATTGCGAACGCGACGCTCTCCCAGCTGAGCTACCCCCCCACATCGGACCATAGTCTAGCAAATCAGGACCGAGCTCGGTCGGGATACAACACAGCTCCTTGCAACACGTGCCGGAGCCCGCATGCCACGACAACCCACGCCCGAATGGCTGGATGTCCAGTACAACAACCTCGCACGCCTGCCTGACCACCCGCGCATCTTCCAGCACTGGCGCGATGCCTCGGCGCGAGCGCGCGCGAACTCGCCGAACCGGCTTGACCTGCGCTACGGCCCGGGATCGAACGAAACGCTGGACGTGTTCACCAGCGACCGGGCCGACGCGCCGGTGCTGGTGTTCATCCACGGCGGTTGGTGGCGTGCGCTCGACAAGCGCGACCTGTCGTTTGTGGCGCCCGCCTTCACACAGGCCGGCGCGATGGTCGTCGTCCCCAACTACGCACTGTGCCCGGCGGTGAGCATAGAGACCATCGCGCTGCAGATGGTCCAGGTCCTGGCCTGGACGTTCCGCCATGCAGCGCAACATGGCGGCGACCCGACGCGCATTGTCGTCGCCGGCCATTCGGCGGGCGGTCATCTTGCCGCGATGTTGCTGTGCTGCCGATGGAACGAGGTGGCGCGTGACCTGCCGTCGCAACTCGTGCGCTCGGCGCTGGCGATCTCGGGCTTGTTCGACCTGGAACCGATCCGGCGCACCTCTTTTCTGCAGCCCGATCTGCGGCTCACGCCGGCGTCGGTGGCCCGTCTCAGCCCGGTGCGCTTCGCACCGCCGGCGGGCCGCTTGTTCGCGGTGGTGGGGGCGAACGAAAGCGAGGAATTCCTGCGCCAGAACGAGTTGATCCGCGCCGCTTGGGGCCAGCGCGCTGTACCCGTGTGCGAGACGGTCGCCGACACCAACCACCTCGACGTGCTGCATGCGTTGGCAGATCCGCGGACGCGCCTGCACGAGCTGGCGCTGGAGCTGCTGGGCGTGCGCCTGTCGCAAGATGAGAATGCCTATCATTCAATATGAGTTCATAGGTGCACTCAATGCGGTGCATTGCTCGTTTGTATTGCCGATCACTCGGCGCAGGAGTAGCGTCGGCCGCGTCGTCCGCTGAGACCTGCGCGTTTTGGCGGCCGTCGCAGATCAACCTCACCGGAGACCGACATGGGCTTGAAGGGATCGAAAACCGAGCAGAACCTGAAGGACGCTTTCGCGGGCGAGTCGCAGGCCAATCGACGTTATCTGTACTTCGCGAACAAGGCCGACATCGAGGGTCAGAACGATGTGGCGGCGCTGTTCCGTTCCACGGCCGAAGGCGAGACCGGCCATGCGCACGGCCACCTGGAGTTCCTCGAGACGGTCGGCGACCCGGCGACCGGTCTGCCGATCGGCTCCAGCCGCCAGAACCTCGCTGCGGCCGTGGCCGGCGAGACGCACGAGTACACCGACATGTACCCGGGCATGGCCAAGAGCGCGCGCGACGAGGGCTTCGACGAGATCGCCGACTGGTTCGAGACGCTGGCCAAGGCCGAACGGTCGCACGCCAACCGCTACCAGAAGGCGCTCGACGCGCTGGTCGACTGACAGCTTCTTCGCGTTCGACATCACAAGGGGCTTCGTGCCCCTTGTTCATTCAGGAGACAAGCCGAATGAGCACCCGCGAAGGCAACCTCGAAGCGCCCACGCGCCACGCGGTCGACTGGAAGAGCCCGGCGTTCTACGACCAGGCCGCGTGCGAAGCAGAGATGGAGCGCGTCTTCGACATCTGCCACGGTTGCCGACGCTGCGTGAGCCTGTGCCAGTCGTTCCCGACGCTGTTCGACCTGGTCGACGCGACGGCCGACGGCGAGGTTCATGGCGTGGCCAAGAAGGACTTCTGGAGCGTGGTCGATCAGTGCTACCTGTGCGACCTCTGCTACATGACGAAGTGCCCCTACGTGCCCCCGCATCCGTGGAATCTCGACTTCCCGCACACGATGCTGCGCGCCAAGGCGATCAAGTTCCGCAACGGCGAGGTGGGGGCGGGCGAGAAGCTGCTGGCCTCGACCGACACGCACGGCCAGTTCGCGGGCATCCCGGTGGTCGTGCAGGTCGTGAACGCGCTGAACAAGACCCGGCCGGTGCGCCAGCTGCTGGACAAGACGCTGCACGTGCACCCGGACGCCTGGCTGCCCGAACTGGCCTCGCAGCGCTTTCGCTGGAGCGCCCAGAAGGACGCCGCGGCGACGCCGGTGATCAACGGGGAGCGTACGCCGGGCAAGGTCGTGATCTTCTCGACCTGCTACGTCAACTACAACGAGCCCGGCATCGGCTTTGACCTGATCAAGCTGCTCAAGCACAACGGCATTGCCTACGCGGTCGTCGAGAAGGAAAGCTGCTGCGGCATGCCCAAGCTCGAACTCGGCGACCTCGACGGCGTGGCCAAGCACAAGGAAGCGAACATCCCGGTGCTCGCGAAGTACGCGCGCGACGGCTGGGCGATCGTCACCGCGATCCCGTCATGCACGCTGATGTTCAAGCAGGAACTGCCGCTGCTCTTCCCCGACGATGCCGACGTCAAGCTCGTGCAGGAGGCGATGTTCGACCCCTTCGAGTACCTGATGGCGCGCCACAAGGACGGCCTGCTCAAGCTCGACTTCAAGGCCGCGCTCGGCAAGGTGAGTTATCACATCCCCTGCCACGGCCGGGTGCAGAAGATCGGCAAGAAGACCGAGGAAGTTTTCAAGTTGATCAACCAGACCGTGCCGGTTCAACTCAACACGGTCGAGCGCTGTTCGGGCCACGCCGGCACCTACGGCGTGAAGACCGCGTTCCATGCCAACGCGATGAAGATCGGCAAGCCGGTGTTCAAGGCCATGGGCAAGGACGAGCCGGACTACATCAGCTCCGACTGCGCGCTCGCCGGCCACCACATCGCGCAAGGCATGGCGCAGGCGGCTTTGCCTGCTGCGAAGCTCGCGCATCCGCTGAGCCTGGTGCGCATCGCCTACGGGCTGGAGTGAACCGATGACCATCACCAAACCCATCACCAAAGAGAGCCTGCTGACGCTCGAGGCCTACGCGAAGATCCGCAAGAGCGCCAAGCCCGAGTTCATCGCGCACCGCAAGCTGCGCACCGTGCACCTGGGCGAGCACATCAGCGTGCAGTTCGAGGACGAGCGCACGATACGCCGGCAGATCCAGGAGATGCTGCACATCGAGAAGATCTTCGACGAGGACGGCATCAACGGCGAGATCGAGGCCTACGCCCCGCTCGTGCCCGACGGCACGAACTGGAAGGCAACGATGCTGATCGAGTACCCCGACGTGCACGAGCGCAAGCGCGAGCTGGCACGGCTGATCGGCGTTGAGGACCGGCTGTTCGTCGAGGTCGAGGGCCACGCGCGGGTCTATGCGATCGCCGACGAAGACCTGGACCGCGAGAACGACGAGAAGACCTCGGCCGTGCACTTCGTGCGCTTCGAGTTCGGCAAGGCGATGCGCGATGCGGTGCGTGCCGGTGCCAGCGTCAAGCTCGGCTGCGACCACACCCACTACCCGGCGCACGTGACCATCGCGGCGGAGACGCTGGCCAGCCTGGCAGGCGATCTGACGTAGAGGCGAGATAGACGCGAGAAGGGCGCCGCAAGCCGCTCAGCGCGCGGCCATGCCGAATGCGCGGCTCCAGGCGAGTTCGATCACCGGGCTGTGCGAGCCACCTCCGCGCAGCGAACGCACCGTGCCCAGCCCGGCGCGCCATTCGCCGCGGTCGGGCACGGACCAGCCCGCCCACGCCAGACCTTGCACGATGGCGCCACCGCCTGCTTGCACGCCGCCGCCGCCCGCCGCACCGGCCAGCATCTCGGCGCCGACGCGCAGATTCGTCGCAGGTCGCGTCGTGACCCCCAGACCGACGAGCCCGATCGAATACGCGCCGGCGCTGCCGGCAAATGCGCTGTGGGCCTGGCCGCTCACGTAGACGTGTTCGCCGAGGTCGCGGTTGAGCTTGAGGCCGATGGTGTCGAGCGCGCGCGTCGTGCCGTCGATGCGTGTGCGGCGGATGTGGTGTTGCCAGACGCCGACCCATTCGGAGCGCACGGCCGCATCAGTGTTGGCGCCACGCCCGTCGAGGTCGGGCTCCAGCGACATGCCAACCCAGACCTGTGCCTGCCGTGCGCGCAAAGGCCCGTTGGTACTGCGCACGTCGCCGTAGTCGCCGCCCAGGGTCCAGCCGGGGGCGACGCGCCATTCCACCGTGCCGGTCAGCTTGGTCATCAGCCCGCCACCCGTGGGCACCGCGCCGCCGCCGCCCGCGCCCACGCCGCCGCGCACGCCGATGCGCCAGCCGGGCAGCGCCGACGGTGCGGGCTCGACGCTGAAGGCCGCGGTGCCGAGGATCTCCATGTAGCCCGCGGCATCGCCCTGGGCGGCTGCTGCGGCCTCGATGCCCCAGCTCAACCCGTCGAGGCCGGCACGCCGCTCGGCACGGGCGCCAACGAGGCCGATGCGCCGACCGTTGCGATCGTCGATGCGGTAGGTACTCGCGGTCATCGCCATGCGGTCGAAGCCGAGGCCGGTTGATTGATTCGGCACGTTGCCGCCGTCGTGCTCGGCCAGGTGCCGGAATTCGCTGCGCCACGCCATCGTCAGGCCGAGCTGGCGACTGTCGATGGTCCCGCTGGGAAAGCGCACCGCCGACCACGACAGGCCCAGCTGCAAAGACGGCCCGACGTCCTTCCACAGCGTGACCGCCGGCCTCAGCATCAGGCCATCGCCGACCGGTGCCGCCGCGCCGCCACCGCCGCCTGCATACAGCCCTGTGGCGAGGCCCCATCCGCGACCCAGACGCCAGCGCCGCTGCACCTCGACCCCACCGACGAAGAAGCCGCCGCGACGACCGCTGACCGCGCCGTACACAGCCGGCCCGAACGACCAGTCGGCACCGGCGTCGAACAGCAGCGTGCCGCCCACCAGGCCCAGGTGTTCGCCGTCGGGCAGGCGGACGTTTTCGACGCCGAGCACGCCGGTGATGGGCAGCGTGTCGCTCTGGGCCATGGCGGGCAGCGCGAACGAGAAAAGCAGTGACAGCGGGGCGAAGGCAAGGAGTGGATGGCAACGCAAACGACAGGGCGGGCGAGTCAAGGGACTGGAGCGCGAGGCGGTGGCGCCGGCGTGGCGCGGCCGCGCATTGAAGCATGACCCGGACCACCTTCCTCGGCGTGCGTTCGTCTATGCAATGAATAGTTAAACTCAATCGAATATTGCTTATGAATAGCTTAGTATTAACCCTGTTAGTTCGCTCCTTCCCACCCTTTGCAAAGGAATTACCCATGTCCCTGATCAACACCCAAGTCCAGCCCTTCAAGGTCCAGGCGTTCAAGAACGGCAAGTTCATCGAAGTCACCGAGGAGAGCCTGAAGGGCAAGTGGTCGGCGTTCATCTTCATGCCGGCGGCATTCACGTTCAACTGCCCGACCGAAGTGGAAGACGCGGCCGACAACTACGCCGAATTCCAGAAGCTGCAGACCGAGGTCTACATCGTCACGACCGACTCGCACTTTGCCCACAAGGTGTGGCATGAAACCTCGCCGGCCGTCGGCAAGGCCAAGTTCCCGCTGATCGGCGACTCGACCCACGCGCTGACGAAGGCGTTCGACGTCTACATCCCCGAAGAAGGCCGGGCGCTGCGCGGCACCTTCCTGATCAGCCCGGAAGGCGTGATCAAGACCGCCGAGGTGCACTCCAACGAGATCGCCCGCGACGTGAAGGAAACCCTGCGCAAGCTCAAGGCGGCTCAGTACACCGCCGCGCATCCGGGCGAGGTCTGCCCCGCGAAGTGGAACGACGGTGCCAAAACCATCACCCCGTCGCTCGACTTGGTCGGCAAGATCTAAGCAGGCTTTTCTGCAGTATTGAAAGCAACAAGGAGCTTCACGATGTTGGACACAAACCTGAAAGCGCAGCTGGGGGCCTACCTCGAACGCGTGAAGCTGCCTTTCGAAATCACGGCGTCGCTGGACGACAGCGACGCCGCCCAGGAGATGCATGGCCTGCTGCAGGACATCGTCTCGCTGAGCGACAAGATCACGCTGAAGACCGACGGCACGGACGCGCGCAAGCCGTCGTTCGCGCTGAACCGCATCGGCGAGGCGCCGCGCATTCGTTTCGCGGCGATCCCGATGGGCCATGAGTTCACCTCGCTGGTGCTGGCGCTGCTGCAGGTCGGCGGCCACCCGCCGAAGATCGAGGCCGAGCTCATCGGGCAGATCAAAGACCTCGAGGGTGACTTCCGCTTCGAGACCTACATGTCACTCACCTGCCACAACTGCCCGGACGTGGTGCAGGCGTTGAACCTGATGGCGGTGCTGAACCCGCGCATCACGAGCGTCGTGATCGACGGCGGGCTGTACCAGCGGGAAGTGGAAGACCGCCAGATCCTGGCCGTGCCCATGGTGTTCCTGAACGGCGAACACTTCGGCCAGGGCCGCATGGACGTCGAAGAGATCGTCGCCAAGCTCGACACCGGCGCCGCGGCGCGCGATGCGGTGAAGCTCAACGCGAAAGATGCCTACGACGTGCTGATCGTCGGCGGCGGGCCTGCGGGCGCGGCGGCCTCGGTGTACGCGGCGCGCAAGGGCATCCGCACCGGCATCCTGGCCGAGCGCTTCGGCGGGCAAACGATGGACACGATGAGCATCGAGAACTTCATCTCGGTGCTCGAGACCGACGGCCCGAAATTTGCCGCAGCGCTGGAGCAGCACGCGAAACGCTATGACGTCGACATCCTGAACCTGCAGCGCGCCGAGAAGCTGATCCCGGCCACCGACAAGAACGGCTTGATCGGCATCCAACTGGCCAACGGCGCGACGCTGAAGAGCAAGACCGTGATCTTGTCGACCGGCGCGCGCTGGCGCGAGGTCAACGTGCCGGGCGAGCAGGAATACCGCAACAAGGGCGTGGCCTACTGCCCGCACTGCGACGGCCCGCTGTTCAAGGGCAAGCGCGTCGCGGTGATCGGCGGCGGCAACTCGGGCGTCGAAGCAGCGATCGATCTGGCCGGCATCGTTGGCCACGTGACGCTGCTCGAGTTCGGCGACCAGCTACGGGCCGACGCGGTCTTGATCAACAAGCTGAAGAGCCTGCCCAACGTCGTGATCCACACCCAGGCGCAGACGACCGAGATCACCGGCGCCGACGGCAAGGTCAATGGCCTGACCTACACCGATCGTGCGAGTGGCGAATCCAGGCACGTGGAGCTCGAAGGCGTGTTCGTGCAGATCGGCTTGGTGCCGAACTCCGAATGGCTCAAGGGCACGCTGGAGCTGACGCGTCACGGCGAGATCGTCGTCGATGCGCGCGGCCAGACCTCGCTGCCGGGCGTGTTCGCGGCGGGTGACGTGACGACGGTGCCGTTCAAGCAGATCATCATCGCGACCGGTGATGGCGCGAAGGCTGCGCTGGGTGCCTTCGATCACCTGATTCGCAGCTCGGCGCCGGAGCCGATCGCGGCTTGATGGGTGAATGCGTGTCAGGCGGCCGCTGAGGCGAGCCGCCCGACGCGCCAGCCATCGAGGCTGTAGATCGCGAGCGCGAGCCAGATCAGGCCGAACCCGATCAAGCGGGCCGGCGTGAACGGCTCGCGGAAGATCCAGACACCGAGCACGAACTGGATCGACGGGCCGATGTATTGCAACAGGCCGAGCGTCGTCATCGACAAGCGTCGCGCGCCGGCTGCGAACAACAGCAACGGAACGGCGGTGATCGGGCCGAGCGCGATCAGCCAGAGGTTGGTTCGCAGGTCCGGCGCGGGGAAGCTCGCCTGCCCGTGCACGGACCAGATCACGAGCGCGGCCAGCGCCAAGGGCGCGAGCACCAGCGTTTCGAGCGTCAGGCCCTCGAGCGCACCGAGCACGGCGACCTTGCGCAGCAAGCCGTAGCAGCCGAAGGTGGCCGCCAGCAGCAGCGCGATCCACGGCAGCCGGCCGGTTTGCCACGTCAGCCACGCGACACCCGCGCAGGCCAGCGTCAGCGCGACCCATTGCGCGCGGCGCGGGCGTTCGTGCAGCAGGCTGTAGCCAAGCAGCACATTGACCAGCGGCGTGATGAAGTAGCCCAGGCTGGCATCGACCACGTGGCCGTTCTGGACCGACCAGATGTAGGTCAGCCAGTTGGCCGACAGCAGCAGCGCACTGACGACAAACGCGACCAGCACCTTGGGTTGACGCAGCACCGCGGCCAGCCAGGCCCATTGGCGGCGCATGCTGAGCGCCGCGAGGAGCAGCACCAGACACCACACGATGCGGTGCGCCAGCACCTCGCCGGGTGCCACCGTCGTGACGATGCGGAAGTACAGCGGGAACAGCCCCCACCATGTGAAGGCGAGGGCGGCGTAAATGATGCCGGAATGCAAGCGGGCTCAGCCCTTCTTGATCAGCGCGTCGGCGTACTGCTCGCGCAACCGGTTCTTCAGCATCTTGCCGGTCGCGCCCAGCGGGATCGCGTCGACGAAGACGACGTCGTCCGGCGTCCACCACTTCGCGATGCGGCCCTCGAAGAACGCCAGCATCTCGTCGCGCGTGAGTTCGACGCCGGGCTTCTTCACGACGATCAGCAGCGGCCGCTCGTCCCACTTCGCGTGCTTGGCCGCGATGCAGGCGGCCATCGCGACCTTGGGGTTGGCCATCGCGATGTTCTCGAGGTCGATCGAGCCTATCCATTCGCCGCCGGACTTGATCACGTCCTTGCTGCGGTCGGTGATGTGCATGTAGCCGTCGGCGTCGATGGTGGCCACGTCGCCGGTGGGGAACCAGCCCCGCCCTTCGCCATCGGTCACCAGCGGGTTGCCGCCTTCGCCCTTGAAGTACTCGCTGATGATCCACGGCCCGCGCACCAGCAGTTCGCCGGACTGCTTGCCGTCCCACGGGAGTGCCTCGCCGTTCTCACCGACGATCTTCATGTCGACGCCGTAGACGGCGCGGCCCTGGGTGGACTGCACCGCCATGCGTTCTTCGCTCGACAAGCCGAGGTGCTTGGACTTGAGAATGGCGGCGGTCCCGACCGGGCTCATCTCGGTCATGCCCCAGGCGTGGATGACCTGCACGTCATACTTCTCCTGGAAGGCTTTCATCATCGCCGGCGGGCAGGCCGAGCCGCCGATCACGGTGCGGCGCATGGTCGAGAATTTCAGGTCGTTGGCTTCGACATAACCGAGCAGACCTTGCCACACGGTGGGCACGCCCGCCGACATCGTCACGCGCTCGGTCTCGAACAGTTCGTGCAGCGACTTGCCGTCCAGCCCCGGGCCAGGGAACACGAGCTTGGCGCCCATCATGCAGGCGGCGTACGGCAGGCCCCAGGCGTTGACGTGGAACATCGGCACCACCGGCAGGATGGTGTCGCGCGCCGAGCAGTTGAGCGCGTCGGGCAGCGCGATCGCGAAGGTGTGCAGCAGCGTCGAACGGTGGCTGTAGAGCACGCCCTTGGGGTTGCCGGTCGTGCCCGAGGTGTAGCAGAGCGACGAGGCCAGGTTCTCGTCGAAGCTGGGCCACTCGAAGTGGTCGTCTTGCGCATCGACCAGGTCTTCGAAGCACAGCAGCTTGGGCACCTTGCTGTCCGGGGGCATGTGGGCGCGGTCCGTCATTGCGACGAAGTGCTTGATGGTCTTGACGCGCGGCGCGATCGCTTCGATCAGCGGCAGAAAGGTCATGTCGAAGAACAGCACCTGGTCTTCGGCGTGGTCGGCGATGTAGACCACATGATCGGGATGCAGGCGCGGGTTCAGCGTGTGCAGCACCGCGCCCGAGCCGGAGACCGCGTAGTACAGCTCCATGTGGCGGTAGCCGTTCCAGGCCAGCGTGCTGACGCGCGCGCCCGGCTTCACGCCGAGTGTTGCGATGGCCTTGGCCATGCGGCGCGAGCGCGACGCGAGTTCGCGGTAGGTCGTGCGGTGGATGTCGCCTTCGACCCGGCGCGACACGACTTCCTGGTCGCCATGGTGGCGCTCGGCGTGGACCAGCAGCGACGAGATCAGCAGCGGCTGCTGCATCATCAAACCGAACATGGTTGTCTCCGTGATTTGAGGTAATGCTTTCGCGATTGATTGTGACGCAGCCGCAGGGCATCATGGCCCGCGTGGCACGCATCGTTTTCACTCAGCAGCTGCGGCGTTTCGTCGAGACGCCGGAGGTCGATGCGCCCGCCGCCACGCTGCGCGCGGCGCTCGATGCGGCCTTCGCGCTGAACCCGCGGCTGCGCGACTACGTGCTGGACGAGCAGGGCCACATGCGCGGCAACGTGGTCGCATTCATCGACGGCCGGCGCTGCACCGACCGCATCAAGCTCGACGATGCGCTCGCGCCCGACAGCGAGGTGCACGTGCTGCAAGCCCTGTCGGGCGGCTGAACTGCGGAGACTCTCATGGAACAACGTGCCTGGATCGCCACCCGCAAGGGCTTGTTCGAGATGCATCGCCGCCAAGGCGCCTGGACGGTCGAACGCATTCATTTCCTGGGCGAGCCGGTGTCGATGGTGTTGCCGCCGCAAGCTTCGGGGCGGATGCTGGCGGCGCTCCATCTCGGCCATTTCGGCGCCAAGGTGCAGGCGTCGGACGATGGCGGCGCGAACTGGCACGAGCTGCCGGCGCCGGCGTATCCGCCGCAGCCCGAAGGCGAGCCGGTCGCTGGCGTCGCCTGGACGCTGCAGCAGATCTGGTCGTTGGAGGCCGCCCGCGGCACCGTCTGGGCCGGTACCTTGCCGGGCGGACTGTTCCGCTCGGACGACAACGCCGAGTCGTGGCAGCTTGTCGAGCCACTGTGGAATCAACCCGGGCGCGCCGAGTGGTTCGGCGGCGGCTTCGACGTGCCGGGCATCCACTCGATCTGCCCGCACCCGACGCGTGCCGGCGAACTGCTGATCGGCATCAGCTGCGGTGGCGCGTGGGTGACGCGGGACGATGCGGCGAGCTGGCAGTTGCAGGCCGACGGCATGCATGCCGCCTACATGCCGCCGGACCAGGCCGAGAGCCCCAACACACAGGACCCGCACCGCATCGTCCGCTGCGCCGCGCAGCCCGACGTGCTCTGGTGCCAGCACCACAACGGCATCTGGCGTTCGACCGACAACGCGGTGTCGTGGCACGAGGTGACGAACGTGCCGCTCGCCAACTTCGGCTTCGCGGTGGCCGCACACCCGACCCATGCCGACACCGCGTGGTTCGTGCCGGGCGTGGCCGACCAGCAGCGCGTGCCGGTCGACGGCGCACTGGTGGTGAACCGCACGCGCGACGGTGGCCGCAGCTTCGAGACCCTGCGCACCGGCCTGCCGCATGAGAACTGCTACGACCTGGTCTACCGTCATGGCCTGGCCGTGGACGAGACCGGGCACCGCCTGTTGATGGGCAGCACGACCGGCGGTTTGTGGGCGAGCGAC
>Ga0307510_10007847_pt1 | contig 12722 bp, 10 predicted proteins | sample 12_EM_MG_FD_207224 | JGI IMG/M metagenome (GOLD analysis project Ga0307510, IMG submission 207224) | Populus trichocarpa ectomycorrhiza microbial communities from riparian zone in the Pacific Northwest, United States - 12_EM | ecosystem: Host-associated > Plants > Roots > Unclassified | place... | reverse complement strand
TAGAGATTCCCCACTCACTATGGAGCACTACAGAGCAACCTCTTCCTCTACGGAGCACTACATGTTGCTACATAGCCTATATAGTTTTCCGATCAACTACATACCAAAAACGTGTTTCCTGATGAAAACAGCGGAGTGCAGACCCTCACCCAAACGCCAGACATCAGTCCCAGCCTCGATTCAGAGGCATCCCCCCCCCCTGTACCCTCCCCTTCCAAAATACGTCCCTCCCGTCTAAAATACATCCCTCCTGCCTCTGAATCCGAGGCTGGACTCCAGCCTAGGTTTCGCACGCTTGGATCGCCTCCGAGCACCAACCAAATACCCAAGGGGAACATAGGATTACAACGGTCAAGACGACAAAATTACTTCCCCCAACTGCACCGTACCAGGCCATGTCTATTGGCAGCGGCCTCCAAGAAAGATCCTCATGAAAAAGTTGTGACACCAGCCTGTTGACCCCCAGATCTCTAATCGTCCACCGAATCCTCCGCCCACCTCGTCCTTGGAGTGTGCACCTGTGTTAGATCACTCGATTCCAAGCACCATGAAGTGTGCAATGTCGCACGTCCAGTACGGGATGGATCCGCAGAACTGGTGTTCTCGGAGATGACGGCGGTCTGTGAATCGATTGAAGGAAATGGAAGACAGCGGCGACCTCGACTTGGGATGGTTTCAAGGATAAAATACCCTTACCGAGGTCACTTGGCGAAACGGTCGGGCGCGGCACTTGAAACTCACCACGTAGGGCCAAACTCAGAGACCACTGTGACCGAGCTGGCGTACCAAGCCTTCCTAGTATCTCAGTCCTGTCCACATTTATCCCCACCTCCTCCTTTGCTTCCCGCAGCGCGGCGTGCAACACCGACTCGTCGGTTGGGTCGACTTTTCTGCCTAGAAAACTTGACCAGTATGGATGGAAGTCGACAAAAGTAAAACGAGAAGGTGCCCACCTAACTTCCCTGGAATGGACCCTCAGCTTCCCTCTCACTTCGGGCAGCAAGCCAGGATTGCCGTTGAGGTTACGAGAGCGGGACTAGGACCGCCGCGTGAGTTTTGGTGGGTTTTATGGAATACTCCGTGGTGTATGCTGGGGACAACGTATCCTCCGTTGTCCTTAGGGACCTTCTAGTAAAGAGACAGTTGAAGCATTTGGGTTGAGTGTCGGTAGTCGAGACATTTGCGAGGGAGTTCCTTTGTCCGACGGGACTTGCATGAGTGTAGTGAACTTAGGTCATGGTGATCGACCTTCTCTCCTCGCCGGTGCACTTCTCTTCCACTCGTGCATCTCGCAGTCGGACTCGAAGCCTGGCGGCTCGACCACCGAAATGTCTGCGTAATACCTCACTTTTACCATACCATACCATTGACACCTTTCCCCTGTGATGTAGAATTTATCAACGCATTTCATCCAACTTTGTCCTTCTTGCGTCTTAGGGAGGTAGTAGCGTTGGTGTTTGCATATCCTTCATCGCCACCCCCAGAGCATACAGGTGAACTTGTGTGCAGGAAGAGGTTGACCGAAGTCACAGGTCCAGGTGGTTCAACCCAGTTGATCACGACTCACGACCAAGAGGATGACCATTCACCTCGTCGTCGAGGCTCCCGCTCTACGAATAATAATGTCGGAAAAATCCCTGGGAAATTATTAGACAAGCGTGGGATTATAACACATTATAACGAATTATAATGGAATTATAACGTATTAAAACGGAATTATAAGCCAATTTTGATGATTACGAACGAATTATAACAGATTTTAATCAAAATGTATCATTATAATCAATTATAATTCACTTTCGGTTTTTCCGACCAATGTCTGATGTTCTAAAAGCCCGAAGGAGCCTCGCGGATGCGTTCTCTTGGTCTAGTACCCGGAGGTTCAGGCTCACGCTTGGTCACTCTTCAGCTCGATTTCTCCACTAAAAACACGAGGGCGAGAGAGTACGAATTATCCACGGGTAGGAGAGGAAAATGCAAAGGACGGGAATTCCAAGCGAAAAAAGGTTCGAGAATGTGCGTTTGGTGGTTTCAGGCTGGGTCTGTGACACCCGGTCGATTGGCCGCGATACGAGCCTGAGATGCGCTCGGATGAAGATCACTGATGCATTTTCGGCTGTCGTCGTCGGTTCCATCTGGGCCAGCTTGAGGCAAGCGGTCGGTCCACCCGGGAGATGAATAAATTTCGCGAGCCACCCTGCGTCTCTTGTCCCGCGCGGGATACGGGAGGGAGCGTCGCGGTTCAGACAGACTCTAGGGTCTGAACTTGAGGCCGACCATTTCCTTGAATCTCGTGTAACCACCAAAAGCAGCGCTCTGGATGCGTCTGTGACGAGTACTGGTGTGTGTCATTACTCGTCGTCATTATCTACTCGTCTGGCGGGGCTACAGGATCTTCGAGAGCTAGTGTAATAAGCATCACGATCGTCAAAATCCAGATCGAGCGGACTTTGGGCGCGTCCTCCGTTTCTCATCGACATCCGCGAAGCATCAGGAGCTAGAGGATAGCCTTCGACGCAATTATTCAACATTCCGGGGCGCTCTCGCAAGTCTAGCGGACGTAGCTTTTCTCAGCCGAGCTCCCTCCCACTCCCGACCAATGAACTACACGTCCGACAAGAAGCGCAAGAAATCGCCTGAACCTGCTCGGAAACGCGCCAACCTGGGGACCCCCATCTACATCGGCGCTGGTCCACTCCGCTTCAGACCAGAGCTGGACATTGATCCCCAAGGTAACCGATATCGTTCTCGTCGCGACTCGGAACTTCAGACCGACCTAATTCGACTGTGGCGATAGACGACAGGAACCCCGGGCCTTCTCGGATTGTATCCTATGAAGAGAAGAGCAAAGACCGAGGATATTCCGCTCCGGAAACATCGACCCATGGCATTGTGGTCGGTGGCACTGAACACGGCGGTAACCGTACTGGTGGGTGTGTTTCTGATCCTCGTTATTGCGACCGACGCTCATCCAGTTCTCTGTACTTCTCCATGTCAGGGGGCTACACTTATAGCACGGCAGAGGAAGTAGGAAAGCTAACAGAGCAGACAGGGAGTACGTGTCGACACGATCGTGCCATCTTCTCTCCGTTAACTTTTACCAGTTCGGGAGAGAGACCGGAGGGACATCCCGCCCGTGATTGCCCCCATGCTTGTCTATGTCGCAGAGGAAGCCGAAGATAGGTTCAGACCTCTTCAAGCCGTTCTAGGAGCGTTCTCCACCGTTTATGGGAAACACCAAGTTTGCCCACTATCCCCCGCTCAAAATTAGTTCTTGACGAATTCATTTACAGGAAACACTCGTCGTCAGAAACAAGATCGAAAATCTCCTCTCATGTGTGGCCTCATTGGAGGTAGACTTTGCGACTCTCCCAGGTCCTGTGGATGAACAGAGGCGCCGCCACGAGTTGATACTGTATGTCACTGTTCCCTTCCCCTGAGACTCGACACTTACTTCCTTCCAGCAAGCTCAAGGACATCGAGGGGAGATTGCGGTCGTTCTACGAGAGGCAAGAGCTGCAGCGACTTGATGACCACGTTCAAGGCGACAAAAATGTACTCGGGCTTCTCGAAGATCTGCGGGAGACTATCTTCGATTACCGGGTTCGTTCATCACCTTGGCGCTATTCTCAATATTGACAGGGAGAACAGATGGCGCAACGAATGGCGAACTATGAGCAACAATGCAAAACGATAGTGAGTGCCCCCCCCCCCCCATTCTTTGCGCCTGAGCAAGTGAAATGACCTCTCGGCAGGACCCAGGTCAGAACGTCTCCCGTCTCCGATCGCGGATGCCTGACACGAACCTCCGACAGCTGAGGCCGCCGTCCTCAACCAGTTCCGTTCCGCAAAGGAGGCCGAGCATCGACATGGCGGCCGTAAGGGTTGCCTCAAGGGAACCCGCGGAGCCATCCTAGACGAAATCGAACACTGGTCAAGAGACTTCGGCAGCCCCCCCGTCTACTGGCTCAACGGATTGGCTGGAACAGGAAAGAGCACAATCGCACAGACGATCGCAGAGAGGTTGTTCGCAGATGATCAGCTCGGTGCCTCGTTCTTCTGCTCCCGAGACTTCGAGGACCGGAGCAACCTCCACTTCATATTCCCCACCCTGGCCATCCAACTCGCTCGAAAGTACGCCGAATTTCGATCAATATTTGTCCCGCTGGCACGGTCCGATCCAGGGATCGCCTACGAGTCGCTATACAACCAGATGGGAAAGTTGATCGTTCAGCCACTCGTCGAATCTAACATCTCCACGGTGATTGTGATCGACGCGTTGGACGAGTGCAAGGACGAGGAGCCCGCTTCTGCGATCCTGTCTGTCATTGGCCAGTTTGTATCGAAGATCTCAAAGGTGAAAATCTTTGTCACTGGTCGGCCGGAGCCACGGATCCGAGAGGGGTTCCGCCTGCCGCTGTTGGGACGGGTCACGGACGTGTTCGTCCTCCACGAGGTCGAACCGAGTCAGGTCAACAGGGACATACGGCTATTCTTCAAACACAGGTTCTCGGAACTTACGGGTCGCCGACGTGGACTGGATGGCTGGCCGACCGAGGAACAGCTGGATGTGCTCTGTGAGCGTGCTGCAGGGCTGTTCGTCTATGCCGTGGCAACGGTCAGATTCATCGACCACAGGCACAAAAGTCCCAAGAAACAACTGGATTGTCTCCTGCAGTCGCCGGATAGCAGTGTGTTCGAGGGGAAGACCAAGTTCATGGCGAATGCGACGCTCGATTCTCTCTACATGTCGATTCTTCAAGAGGCTTTCGGTGACGACGACCCAGAGGGCGATCCGAAGGTCCGCTCTGTTCTCGGTGCTGTTGTCCTGGCCGCGAATCCCCTTTCCCCATCTGCAATCGCTATACTCCTGGGCTTCGATGTCGAAGAGGTGTTCCTCCTCTTGTCATCGGTACACTCGCTCCTCACCCTCCAGGACGACGTTGATCACCCCGTTCGTTCCTTCCACAAATCATTTCCCGACTTCGTCGTCGATCCAGCCCGCTGCGCCAACCTGAGGTTTCATGTCTACCCCCCCGATCGACACAAGGAGCTTCTGATTAGGTGCCTGGAGCTGATGAATCGGAGCCTGGAGCCGAATATGTGCAAGCTCCCGGATTGTGCATTGAACTCTGAGGTCGGCGACTTGAAGGAGAGGATCAAGGAATGCATTAACCAAGCTTTGGAATATGCTTGCAGGTCGTGGTACAAGCATCTCGTTGACACGACACCGGCCCACAGACCCAAGATCACATCCGCCCTACACCGTTTCCTGGAGGGAAAGTTTATATTCTGGTTGGAGGTGCTCAGTGTCCTCGGTGCGGCAAGGGAGGCGGTCAACGCATTGGAAGCGGCTGCGAGGTGGCTGGATGTGTGTTGAGTTCCGTCTTTCATCTTTCCATCAGATTTACTCAGAACGAATCTAGGCACCGCCAACTCTCGGCCTCGTCAACGACTACATTCGTTTTGTGGTCAGATTCTTCGACGTCGTCAGCACCTCTGCCCCACACATCCATCACTCCGCACTTTTCTTATCACCCCGAACATCGATGGTGTACAAGCTATACAAAAAATACGTCCATCCCCTGGCGAGGGTTGTGCGTGGGATACCAATCTCGTGGGGAACAAGTTTCGCGACCGTGAAGTATAGTGATGTCGTTCTAACTGCTGCATGGTCATCATGTAGCAGGTTCATCGCGCTTGAGCTGCTCAAAGCTACAGAAGTTCTTGATGCAGTAACCCTTGAGCGACTTCACACCTTCATGCACCCCGATTCATGGAATGGGTGGCTTAGTTTCTCCCCAGACAGCCGCTCGCTGATACGGACCGATGATGAAGATAACGGATCTACCGCTTGGGACCTTCAGACGGGCGGTCGGATCAGTGCCACCCCCTCGGCACTAGATACGCCCTCTTCATCGTATTTCTCATCCACTTATTCTATGGACGGCGAGATAGTTGCGTTTGCATTCAGAGATTTGGAAGACAACGCAGTCACCGGCATCTCCACCTACAACCTCATCTCTGGAACACACATATATTCCCATCGCGTCTCGGAAGGACGGATCGTGGCCCGAATTTGGACTCATGGCGAATTTCTCCGATTCGCCGCTGTGAAGCCAGGGTCGATCACCATATGGGAGGTTGGGTTTACCTCGGAACACACGCTGGCAGAGATCGAGTCTTTGCCGGCCCCAGGCGATACTGGTTCAGAAGAACATCTGTTCCTTCCCACCCTCTCCCGGCTCGCTTTCATCCTCCGAGGGGCAGTTCTGATATGGGATGCCCGGGATTCCGAGTTTCTCCTAAATTTTGTGGGCGGCGGTCAACTCGGGGGGCTCTCTTTCTCCTCTGAAGGTCGTTTCTTTGCTTGTGGGAGTCTCGACCAAGGAATTCACCTCTGGAAGGAGACTCCTACTGGCTATGTCCTTCATCGAAAACTCATATTCAAAGCCGATACCACACCACTTCTCTCCCCAGATGGAGAATCGATCATCGCGTCCAACTATCCAGACACTCAACTATGGCGCACAACGGATCCGATTAGCCCCCACTCCAGTATTCCAACTCAACCTACTGAGTTTCAAACCGAATTCGTTCTCGCATTTTCTCCAGAAAAATCATTCATAGCAACCGGACGGTTGGGAGAAAACATAGCCACAATCGTTGATCTCAAATCCGGTGACCCACGGTTGATCGTTGACACGGGCATGAAGGTTTGTGGTCTGGGGGTGACTGAGAGCACCGTCATTGTTGTTGGAAGTGGGAAGATCATCACTTGGGACCTACCTGCAGGGGACTGTGTTCTCGATGCCAGGGCGGACATTCACGACAGCGTCCGGACCATAATGTTCAATCATCCACCACCATTCCCCGGACGGTTACACTCCGCATCAATATCCCCCGATTTTAATCACCTTGTTATCACGGGGGAAGATGCAAGGGGTCTAGGCATTTACGACACATCTACCGGCAAGCATGTTGTGGGTACCACTACCGGGATCGTGCGCCATCCGTGGTTTACTCGGGACGGACGCGAAGTCCGGCATTCGATGCGTTTTGTTTGCGGCGGCGAGAAAATCATCAGGGGTGAAGGGTCCGATGACATCGGGCTGGAGCCCCTCGAGAAGTCCAATTATCCGTCAGGGGGATACCTCTGGGAATCTTCTCATGGCTACGATGTTACAGATGACGGCTGGATACTTGACTCGAGAAAGAAGCGAGTCATGTGGTTGCCTCACCACTGGAGAGTTTTTGAGTATCGGATATGGAATGAACGGTTTGTTGCGTTGTTCGATCCTGGACTACCAGAACCTGTTATTATAGAGCTGTACGAGTGACCTGTAGACAGTGCTTTACCTTTCCTCTCTCAATATGTCCACTTTCTGTTCACCACTTGTACTCGGTCTCATTCGAGTAGTTAGGTCTATAGTAGCCGTGCGTTCATCATCTCTCGTAGTTATATCTATGCTGGTGAATCTGTATATGTATCTATGCACATCGCGAGGGGTTGTTTTGATTGTGTGGTTGCCCGAGTGAATCACGCGGGGAGCTGAACGTTGACCACCGGTTCCCCGAGCCGGCGAAGACATTCACCCAAAGCAGGGGTACGCGGCTCAACCGCCGCTCTGGTGCCGCAAACATTCTTCAATCCCCCAACGCGACGCCCCCATTTGTAACTTCGGGGCGCCCGTGCTCACATATACACAATATCCCTCGTCACTACCTCCAGGGCACGCGAGTGAACTTGCATGCGCGGAACGGTTGACCAAAGTCACAGGTTCAGGCGGTCCAACAACTTGACAACCAGCCCAGACGCAAAACCAAGAGGACGACCGCCCACCTCGTCGCCGAGGCTCTCTTTCTACGACGCTATAAAAGTTCGAAGGGCCTCATGGATGCATTCTCCTGGCCAAATAACACGCGTTGGACGTGCGTTGAGGCCGTAGCGCGAGAGGGTGGTGGGGAGTGACACCCGCGTCTCTATAGTCCTCGATCCCTGCTCGGGGGGCCCCACGTCACCTGGGACTCGACTTCACTAACCGGCCTGCCCCAGAGGGCGGTGAGGACGCTGGGTGTGAGAGCAAGGTCGTCGCCTCTCCCGACGGTCACGGTGGGCTTCGGTTCGCCCCGGGTGTCTGTGGCGATCAGGGAGGTGGCGGCGAGACCCAATGCTCGCCCGTGACTTATCTGGGGCCAAAAGGAGCGTCGACCCGAATAGACGGTCACCACGTTCATGTCCACGATCGAGGAATATGTCTAGATGTGGTTCGGCGAAACCATTTTAATGCGGACACAGCCAAGGTGAGCCAAATCCAGAAACCGAAAACGGAGTTCCTCGTCGTCGTTCATGCCGCTCCTGTCCCCGCAGCCGATATACCCAACGATGAAGAGCCAACAGGGGGATCCAACCCGACTAGATGTCTATTTCTCGTTGTCGGCCCCGATCTCACGACAAAAATTAAGGAGCCACGGGGTACGGATTGCCCGTAGGGCGTCGGGAGAAAATGTAGGAGATCATCGACAAGTGATAAAGACTACAAAATGAATGTGCGCCTGGTTGTTTCAGGCTGTGGCATCCGGTCAGTGCGGTACGACAAGAAGCGAACCAGGATCACTCGCCTTCCATTGCTGGTGGTACTGCATCCATCAACCGCTGGCGGTTTAGTTTCCATTTCCACCCTCCACGTCCTTTTCCCCTTTTCCATTCATCGACTTCCTCCGGAGGCGGTTGGTTCGTCCCTTTGCCTTCGGGATGTCCCCATCTGCCGCCATGTCATCAGACCCGTCAAACCCCAGCTTCGTCGAGGGTTCCCTGAATTCCTTCATTGCAAGCTACTGCAAGCAACCTCAGTGACCTCAACCCCAAGGTGAAACGAGGTCCTATCTCTTGTAACGCCGCCTTGTCCGTTGATCTGAAGGCATGCCTGGACACCTACGAATCAACTTATCGTTGCATAATTGTAGGGTGGGGACGAAACAGACCTGTAACGCCTGAAGAATAGGAAATCCCGCTGATTATGCAGCGTGACTACCTGTCGGCCTTGGAGCTGGGGTACGGGGAGGGAACATTGTTTGGAACATCCTCCCGACGGTGTGTTCCAATTGCGTCACGAAGTTGTTCAAAACAAGTTCAGGAAAGTGAGCTGTCGACTGAGCGTGGCCCTACAATTTAATGATGTTAGCGATTGATTTCAACGAACGGCATCTTGAACGGACTCAAGGAGATGCGGTCTGAGAGTTCGATCGATGTCAGCTTGAAGTACGTAGTCGGGCCATCTGGGAGGTGAATTAACGTGATTGCGTCTAGACACACAGCCACAGGCGACAAACCACTCACTCGGCTTCTTCACGTCTTCATTCAAGACCACTGCATTCCCCCACCCTGCATTCCCGCCTATCTCAAATCCTCGTCCCTTCTTCCTGACAGATTCCGCCACGGGGAAAACATCCACCAGCTCCTCGGAAAGTTTGTACGTCACTTCTGCCGCCTTGGGTGAAGTCGTGGTCAGGACTTTCGGCGGGGTGTTTGGATTGCAATCCGAGAAGTATGACGCGAACGGATCCGAGTGTATGCCGGCGAGGGTTTCTGGGGCCATGCACCGTCTGTGGGTACTGTGCCTGAGCCACTCGAGCCCCTAATAGGTTGAGAGGAGGTTGGGTCCGCATTGTCCCGTTTCTGCCGTGGATCAGCGGTCATAACGGAAGAGTTAAACTCCCTCCGGTTGTCGAGGGTCTTGGGGACGTTCTGTACCAACTTTTTCTGGAGTAGGAACAAACGCCGTCTAACCAATTACCTCGGTATGAGATTAAAGACGCACTTTCTTTGCCACAGGATCTGTTGTTCAGCCTTGGTTATTGCGGCAGCCTAGACTATAGCTTCCTTTTGCCCTTTCCCCACCCGAGCTTCCTAGCCTTGTTCTTTATGGAGGAAAGCTCAAAGCGCGTTGAAGTGGGGGTTGGCAACGCCCAACCAAATTCAAACTCCGGCCGTCATCCGACATTTGTGGTCCCCATGCGGAGAAAAAATCGACGACCAACTAATCACGCATACGAGAGCCGCTGTGCTCGTATTTCCCTTCCAGTCCGGTGAAAAGGGCCGCGCGATGTTATTCATTAAAAATGCCAATAGCGTTCGGGGGTGATGCCTACAACCCATCTCTGATGAAAAGTACGGCGGGACTGGGCTGAGCGGTGGGGGGGGGGACGCTTGATTTTTTTACCCACTAGTTACTTATTTAATAGTAATTCCAGATATGCGGACACCGCCTAAAAGGAGGTCCGTCTCCCTGTCATCCTGCAGACCGTTCTCTACTCTCTATAACGCCTTCCAGAGGTCACCCAGCTATACTGGTGGGAACCACGCTCCCGCGATCATGAATCGTGGAGGCATGACGGCAGGTTTCGTCAGGAGTCCCGCAGGCCGACGACATCCAATCCGAGGTAGAGTTTCTCATGAACGACATTCGTTTTGGTCGCAATGACCACTGGAACTTGAAATCTGAAGTGTCACCACCATTCGTTCTCCTGCGCTGCCATCGGGTCGCGACTCGTCTTTGTTGTCCCGCTCTGTCACTGAAAATTATCGGCTGGAGTTCGCGCGCTTGTCTTGTCTCTGACCGACAGATATCCGAGAAAATTATAGGATTACAACTGTCAAGACTGCGAGATTGCTCCCGCCCGACTACACTGTACCAGGCCATGCCTATTGGCAGTGACCTCCAAGAAAGATCTTCATGAACGAGTTGAGACACCAGTCCGTTAACCCCTTGAGTTCTAACCATCCATCAAATCCTCGCCCTTGGGGTTCGCACCCGCACCAGGCCACCCAATTCCAGGCAAGACGAGGTCTGTAACGTCGCATGCCCGGTATGGGGCGGATTCGCAGAACTGGGTCTGTGAAATGATTGGGAGGGGGGTAGAAGGCAACGGCGACTTCGACTTGGGACAATGTCAGGGATGATTAATGACGAGGGAGACGATGGTAGTGGCGGCGCGTCGTATATATCTGGGGCTGATCCGTACGGCTTTTCGTGCAGAAACCGAGGTCACTTGGGTTGGCGAAATGGTCGAACACAGCATTTGGAACTCACCACATAGGGCCAAACTCGAGGACCGCTCAGCGACCGAGTTGGCGGACCGAGCCTTCACAGTATCTCAATCTTGTCCACATCTACCCCGCCTCCTCTTTTACTTCCCGCAGCGCGGCGTGCAACACCAACTCATCGGTCGGATCGACTTTTCCGCCTGGGAAACTTGACCAGTGAAAAACGACAAGAAAATAAGAAGGTGCCCACCTAACTTCACCGGAATGGGCCCTCAACTTCCCTCTCACCTCGAGCAGCAAGCCGGGATGGCCGTTGAGGTTACGGAGCGGGGCTAGGACCGCCGTGTGGGTTTCGGTGGGGTTGATGAAGTACTTCGTGCAGAAAACGCACGCTTTATTGTCCTTAGCGACCTTCTAGTGAATAGAGAGGTCAAAGAGACGATTGAAACACTTTGGTTGGGTATCGGTAGTCGAGACACGACGGGACTTGCATGAGTGGTGATCGACTCAACTCTCGCTTCAATTTCCGGGTGGTGTATTTTCCTTCCACTTCTGCATCTCGCAGTCGGACTCGGAGCTTGGCGGCTCGACTACCGAAACGTCTGCGTGATACCTCACTTTTACCGTACCATACCGTCGACACCTTTCCCCTGCGATGTAGAATTTATCAGCGTAGTTTCGTCCAACCTGGTTCTTCTTGCGTCCTAGGGAGGTAGCAGCGTTCGTGCTTACATATATATATAACATCCCTCGTCGCCTCCCCCAGGGCATGCAGGTGTCTTGGTCAGCTAGCACGCACCGGAGGTTCGGAAGATTCAAGATCAGTACGCATAGTACCCTTAATATAATACAGGGAATCCTATCACTTAGCCGACCTCCGTCCTAGCTTGAGGGACTCTCGACGATTTTCTTCTGCCATGAATTTGTTTGTATAATATCCACCGCACCTGCGGGCAGAAGGGTGAGGTTTGGTATTGTGGGTCCCATCACTTGGGTTTTCTTCTCGACACTGCGAAGAACAAAGATGGATCGCCTGCTCAGCAAGAAGTCCAAGAAATCACCAAAATATTCCCAACGGGATATCTTCCCGGGAATCTTAACCAACACCGCCGTTGGGCCACTGGGCTTTCAAGTAGAGCTCAACATTGCCCCCAGAGGTGAGCGAAATCACTTCTATCGAGATCCGGACGCTAATTGGACTGATTCGACCATGGCACCAGACGAAGAGAACGGCGGGGGTTCACGGATCGTACTTCAGGGCAAGACTGACGAAAGTCAAGAGCCTCCCGTGCCGGAAACCTCCACCACCGGTGCTATGGGCGTCGGTGATGCTGACCACGGACACGGCCCATCGAGTGAGTGTTTCCAATCCCTGCTACCTCGATTGACACTCATGTGGATACTAATGCCTTTTCGCACCAGATGATGGCACTGCTGACACTGGGGACGGGGGAGTCGGGCCGTCAGAACCGTCGAGCCGTACGTGTCGACATCGTTATCGCGTTGGCTTTCTCTTGACACATACCAGCTGTGAAGAGGGGCTGGATAAATACCGCTCTCGGAGTTGGTGGCATTTTGTCAGATGTAGCGATGGAGGCTTCAGATGCGTTTGGTCCTCTCAAAGCCACCCTGGGCGTCATCTCCGCCATCTACGAGAGTTACCAAGTACGTCTAC
>Ga0307510_10007846_pt1 | contig 12723 bp, 10 predicted proteins | sample 12_EM_MG_FD_207224 | JGI IMG/M metagenome (GOLD analysis project Ga0307510, IMG submission 207224) | Populus trichocarpa ectomycorrhiza microbial communities from riparian zone in the Pacific Northwest, United States - 12_EM | ecosystem: Host-associated > Plants > Roots > Unclassified | place... | reverse complement strand
GGGCGCTCAGGGGACTAGCAAGAAGCAGGAGAAGAAGAGGAAGAAGAACCTTGTTAGTTAGGTTAGTTAATTTAGTTATTAGTTTAGCTAGTTCTGTTATTAGTTGGGTATAGTATAATACTGTGCTGTGCTGATCGAGGTCCCGCCAGTACAGCACTTCAACGTCGCTTCATCGGATTTGCTCCTGGGCTAATGGGTGGTGGGTTTTGCCGCAACTGGCAAGGGTTTCTTTTTTTTTCTTTTCCTTTCGCTAAGTTGGTACATTTTATTGTTTGGGGGGTGATTGGATGGGGGTTTTTTATTGGGGGATACCGCAGATGGATGTGGATGGGTGGATGAAATGGATTTGATGAGGGAAGAGGCAGAACGTGCTGTGCTAATCAGATCTGCCGATAGTCATGAGCCGTCACTCGAAATGCGCAGAGCTCTTTGGCTAATATCCGACGGCGAATGAGTGGAGCTGGCACATGCTCGGATTGGAAATAGCCTGCCGGGTAGGTAGATGGAAGGATGGGTATCATAGATGGATGGGAGGAAGCAAAGTTGCCGCATGTATGATACTATAGTATATTCCAGAACCCACAAGCCGTCAATCACGGCATCACACAGTACGAGTACAGTACAGTTACAGTCCAGCACATACCGTAGATCATCGGAGCTCATCATCACCCCCGCCTAGAATGAAAAAAAAAAAAAAAAGAGAGGAGAAAATAAAATGAAAAAGAAATGAAAAAAACTTAACTTTGAGCGCAACCGCAAACCCCACACCGCATCTCATGCATCACAACCCAACCCTAAGACAAAAACAAGGCAAAACAAAAAAACAAAAACAAAACATCGCAAAAGCGGAAGGGAAAACAAAATGAATGGAAGAAGGCTCGCCAAACCATTCGCTTAAACGCCAAAATGTTTCACAAAGTGCTGCATGTTTCTTCGCTGGGGGCGTGTCCAATCAGGTGAGCATACTGCGATATCCCCGCACGGCGCAAAGGAAAGCACCTCATCGAAAAATTTAACGATGATAAATCTATCATACCAAGCCACTTCCTGCAGTTGCTAAGTTCTAGCCTGGATACGGTAGCACCTTAACCCCACGGCACGGGCCGTGCTAAGTAGTGGTAGCGTAGGGAATGAACTTGGCCGGCCGGCGGGTAGGGGAGGGTAAGCCACCCCCACCAACTGACTAAATATACCGTAAGTCCCTGAGCGGGCACGGAGGAGCGGAGTGTAGTATAGTGACGACGGTGGATACATAGGCATTAGGTAAAAATGAGAATAATAGCGGAAGGGCCTGGTGTAAGAAAAAAGCCTTGGAGAGCTTGGGTCGGCTCAACCCAGCTCAGGTCAACCCAAGAAAACAGTGCCGGGCGGCCAACTCGGGATCGCCCGCACGATTGCAATCAGATGTCAGCGCTATTCATATTCCGTCATCATTCAAACGGTTGAAACGACTTGAGGATTTCACGTGACGGAGCGTGAAGACAGCCAAATACGGGCTCTATGTCCCGAATCCAACACTGTCTTGTACACTACCATACCTGGTCTCCCGCACTGTACAAGTACTCTACCGGGGGGAGGGGGGGGGGAAGTAATTACCTTCTAGAATCACTTAGATTCCCTCCCCTCCCTCACGCTACCCATCGCGCACATCCGCATCAGAACGGAACGGCAAGCCCCACCCCAACCTTCTCTTCTCAAAGGGATGATGCCGCAGTTCCAGAACCCCTCCAGAATTGATGCGCTGTATCAAACAACTCAATTCTCCTATTTATTTATCAGTATTACTACGTTATGCGGAAACCCTTACCCTACCGTCATACTGTACTGTTCCCACAGTCAAGTGATGTTAATGAAGTGGGTGAGGTTTACCTCACCCACTAGATCTAGCCTATCACAAACCGCCCCCTTCCGAGACCTACCCAATCACAGGGTAGACTGTTGAATGGACCAATTATCCGTAGGGGGGTGATCCGCTGTGCAGTATCAAAAAGGGAGGGAAGAAAAAAAAAGAAAGAGGGCAGGAGGCAGAATAACTAAGTAAGGAAAGAGGGACAAAGAGAGACATAGGTTACGTATGGTTACGAGGGACCGGGACTTGTGTGAAATTATGTTGCCGTATAAGGCCGTGAATATGGTATTACGTTGATGACTGTAAACGGGAATCTTCGGCAGATGGGGAACAGTAGAGTAGGTATTGATTTTTCTTCCGCCAAGTCCTTGGATTTATTCGTGGGACTACGGGAAAATCCCGGCAAGCACCCCAAAGTATGGGGTACAGCACGCACCAGTCTTCCCAGGTACCGTATTACAGCTCAACCCAACGGCGCGAAAGTCATCAAGAGCATCCCCCCCCCGCTGTTCTCGCCGATAGGGACATCTTCGTTTGTTTCCCTCTCTTTTTACGCAATCGGTGTTCTGCACTAGCACTACGATTGCTACTGCTACCACTGCTGCTACTGGGGTGGAGAGAGGAGAAAAAACGTAGGGCGAGGGAAAAAAAGAGCTGAGATGACGTTAATCTGTCTTGCGCTGAGTTGACCGTACCAGTACTGCCGGTAACGGACACAACTGGCCGTACAGTATCATAAGAGAGAAAAAGGGCACGGATGCCTTTCCCATCGTTATGTAACTCCCTCGCTCCCTTGCTCTCTCGCTCGCGTGCCTGCCAAGTCCTCCCCACGCCTCACCAGTCTCAGACCCCCGTCCGACTCAGTGCCAGACAAACTCGCAACAGCCTTCCGTTTCCAGCTTTAGGGAGCAAAAAGGTAAGCAGAAATTCATCACATCCGGCATCGATACCGGTAGCGTAAAACCGAGAGATAGTAGAAGGTCAAAGTGTTCAGGTACTCGAGTACCGGTACCAGCTATCGCAGTGCGGCGGGGTTTTCGTTAGGTCGCCTTGTCACGGCGAGGGGGGGGGATTCCTAAAATGGAGTTTTTATGCGAGTACTTTTGTTTGCTTGCTGTTGTCTTGTCCTGGTTCCTGGGTTCGGGATAAGTAGGGGTATTTTTGGGGGGTGTTTGGGGTATTTGCCTGTTTTCTGCCCTGGAGGGGTTTATTGATGCGGCAGGTCGAGTTAACTTTGGGGCTCCAGATGCCTTCGGGAGTTTATTATTATTATTATTGCTTAATTGTTTACTGCGGTATGATGCATGCTATATTCCGGACGAGAATAGGTATGAAATATGGGAGATATCACTCGCCTTGTTAGCCTGGCTGTAGATACACCAGGGATATACCGGAGAGAGGGGGGAGACTCAGCGGGTATCCAGATATTGAAAAGCCCACACACACCTATATCACCACTCGATTAATAGGTATTAGGGAAGGAAGGAAGAAATTCGAACCCGGAAAGAACCCAGATCTCCTAACAAACAAAAAAAAGACTCGTTCACTTCCCGACCCGGCAAGGTGAGCCAAGTTGCCGTACCCTACCCGCCAGGGCAAGGTTCACCCACCACACACTCATTCACATACACATCACACATCACTCAGTCCCACACATGCAGTACCCATCCTTCCATGCCATCCCTCGGGAATGTCTCTCATATTATCGGACACCTCTCTGGCTTGTACCACGATTCCAGCACGTCGGCTTCCCACGAGATGGCCACGGCAAAAGTAAACATCTCCTGTGTGGTACTGTGCCTCCCCCGTAACGGGTTCTGCTGGGAAATTTCTTGTCGATCTAGCTTCCACAATGGTAAAAGTTTCTTGCCATAAGAGAGCAAACACTAAAGCGTCAGCAACTCCATCTCCGGATGCCTTCATCCCATCATGTACCGTACCTTGGTAACCGGAGGAAAAAAAGAAAAGAAAAGAAAAATGTCTGGAATTACCATGGAATGTATTTAGATTCAGCCACCAGCCACCAGGTGTGACTCGGACCTTCGACAGAGGCGCTTGAACAAGGGTGAGTGCGGTTCTGTGAAATTTGCCTTTTGCTCCCCCCGGAGCTGTGATTGGGGGGACGCTGGCTGACTGGATTTTTATTTTTATTTGTTTCGCGGGGATTGTATTCAATGCTGCATACCCGCTTCCGTAGGGAGTGCCGTAGTTGGTATTGCTACAGGATGTATGTGGGTATGTAGTCCATAGGAGGTGAGAGGAAGGAAGCTAGGGGAAACTGGACTAGCCGCTTTCTTGTTTCCCCTTCTGATTTCGGCCGTGGCAATTGGGATGGGAGTGGATGTGGTTTTTTTTAGGACCTTAGTAGGTTGAGATAATCGCGGGATGGTCAGTGTAAACAAGGGCTCTCGTGCTCCGAGACTGGGAAAGGGGGTGGGGATGGATTCTGTGGCAGTGGAGCTTTCACCCCGCAAGATAATGAGGCCACCATTAGGTCAATGAATGACTTGAAAAGCTCTGATGGTGGATCGTGCGCGGATAGGGCATTGAGGGGCAGCCTGTAACTTGTTTAGTCGCTATCAGTTTTTTTTTTTTTTCCTCTTTTTTCTTATTTTTCACTCCCTACTTATCCTTCCATATGCGATTCGCTGCTGGATTGGTGAGCAAGGTTATGCATATCACTCGCAGCTATTATGGCAGCTGCAAGCCAGGAAATTCGACAAACCTCTCATGATAGCTAGACTCAGAAGGCAAGTCCTCGAGGGCCAACAGCGAATGAGAGCATGTTCCCACCGAACTGCAAACACCAGCACGCAAAATACATGGCAGAGCAACTTCTGGTCAAAGGTATGTATGCGGACTTGCAGGGCCCTCTGATCGGACAAGGGCCAGATGATGATGGTAGGGAAGATAATGGCACCTTGTTGGAGATTGGGCCTCCTTCACAGCATGGGCCGCCCCCTTTTACGATACGGGCGATTGATCGCGGAAAATTGCAGGAAAATATTACGGGACTGGAGGAGGAGGTGGAGGAGGAGGAGGAGGATGAAAGGGCAAATCCTCGAAGTGGAGGGCAGGGAAAAAACATTCGAATAGGAGGGGAGGTTACAAAGACAAGTAGAATAGAAGAGGAAAGACAATGAGAGTCAGAAAAAAAAACTGCCGAGTGGAAACATCATTGGTCCTCAAGAGAGAGTGTGAAATTTTCTTATGGTCGAGTACTTATAGAAGATTCTACCCGCTTCCCTTTTTTCTTCTCACCACCCCTCTCAGATCAGCTCGTACACACGCACACCTTCACTCTTTTTTTATATCTATTTAATCACTCACTTCAAGCATCCTTCAAATTCTGGCGTTGTTAGGGTTTGACGTTGCTAGTTACTCTCCTCTGCTTGTTCTGAAATCTACAAGACTTGTCTTATACTCTCTCCCGTCGTTACCTCTTCAGATTGCGTATCTACAAACAGAGAACAGATAGCGTATAGATTCGAGCTCGGATAGCAATACACCGGTTTCCCAGGCGTATATAGTGGGCAGGATTAGGGAGATAGTACAGGCGAATACATCAGATTCTCGCCTGCACCCTGCAATACTAACTGTCCACTGCTTCGCCGACTACCACTCCCGGGAAGCTTACCTGCAGTGCTAGCGGGCACTACTAGTATCAGCTATTTGCTAGACTGGCCTTCTCAGCCTTTGGACCAAACAGCTGCATATAAGAGGAGCTCACTAGCCCATTTATTCACCTCCATCGGCTCGATATCTTCTCTATCCCACGCATCACTCTCAGCCCATATCCATCGCAATGGCATTGCCCAAACCAACCACTGTTCAGCCCTCATCACCCAAGCAAAAGCCAGCCTTTCCAATGACTCCCGCCCCAGCTCCTGCTCCACAGCCAACACCAGCCTCGAATCCAAGCTTCCGAAGCGTCGAACCAAAGCTACCACAAGCACAACCACACCCGAGCATCACACCTGGCACCGGCCCCCTTCCCAGATCTGATCCTCCAACCCCCTCGCATGGTTCACCACCCACACCCAAACGCAGGCCACACAATGAGCTGTCCAAGGCTGACCCGCCAACTTCACCGCGCGGTCCTCCGCTATCTCCGCGCCATAGAGAGGATAGCCTTGGAGCTCCCGACTCCCTTTCCCGGGGTGATTCCCCGACTCCACCCGGGGGATCACCAACTTCAGCCCGGAGAGCTCTCGGGAGGATGATGAGGGATTCCAACATCTTCAACTCATTGTCCGTTACAAATCCTCCCAGGCCTGCTACGCCTCCTGCTCCGCCGCCAAGTCCTGCAGCAGCTAGTAGAGCTCTTCCTATGGGCCTTTCGACTCCACCTAGTGCGCCCCCACCCTCGCCACAACGATGTAGGGCTAGGACATACACAGATCGTTCTCTAAGCCAACCCCCAAGCGCTCCCGGTGGACCCCCGCCTGCTCACTCGGTGCCCTGGACAACGCAAGAAATTAATCTACTAGTATCCGTTTGCGGAAGCGGTGTGGAACTAGTGAGTCAATTGCACTTGATTTGTTCTTTATTTTTTTCTTCTCCTTTACTTTAATGCATTGTTTGCCCTACTCCTCGCTATTTCCCGCCGAGTTGGCGGTGGTGGTGGTGGTAGGGAGTGGAAGATATTTGGTTCATCCCCTAGACAAAGCCTTGTTGCAAACGATCCGATAATTTCCTTTGGAAGGCTTTTTTGTGTCTCTCGATTTGTCAAGTTAGAGAAATTAGTAACGCTGACCCAAGCCCTTTTTCCCTCTACTGGCAGGGATGGTGCCAGATTGCCGGTTTGTTTCACGGAAGGAGCGTCCTGGAATGCAGGAACCAGTTCCAAGATGTCACTCATGGACAACGAGAGGCTATCGACTTGGAGCACGGGTGCTGCGCTTACGATTGCGGGTGTGGTTGGAGCGGAGAGGTTTTCTATGACAACAGCAGAAGCATCAGGTAATGCATATCATGCGTATATCATTCATCTATTCCATCCCCCCCCAACACACATGGCAGCGTCAGCAACACAACTTGCTCTGGAGGTAGCAAGCAGTCCACTAGCCGTTGAATCAAAAGCAAAATGCAACTGTCCGCAGTTGTTATTTGCTTTTCTTCTTCTTTCAAACCCCGGTTACTAGATTCAGATTTATTCATTTTTCTTTTTCTTGCCCTTTCCTCATTGGAGGAAAAAGGAAAGAATATTTGAACTGTTTTTTGTGTGGATGGGCTCACTTAGCTGATCCACGATGCGTTTCGCAGCAGAAAGTGTCTTTCCATTCCGACCGAGCCAGAGGACCTGGTTCCTGAATTAATCGTAAGCAACGAACCTTCACCAGTGGGATCGCCTGTGGCCGACCGCCGTGTCACCACAAAAAGAAGTTGGGGACAGATCGGTGACGTGGAAACCGCTGGTGAGGGAACCATCCACTACAATTCTTATGGCGACAATTCCTCCAACGGGCACTACTCCTCCAAGAAGGCAAAGACTATTGCGTGAGTTTGATAGTGATTTTTTAAACTTTTCAACACTTTTCATCTCGATAATCAACTCCCACAACATTGTGTCTTGAATGTGTCTTGTCTTATATTTGTCTTGCCTCGTCTCCTCTTGGGAATATTTTATCCCGAATTCATTTACTCCCTTCCTTCTTCCTCATACTCCTCCACATGCATGACAAGGGCTGTCAACAAAAGCTAATCAGACAATAGAAATTTATCGGACGAGCTAAACTTTGTCCTCTCACAGCAATGGGCCTCAAACGTCATGGACCGTATCCAGGAGCAGCACGCCATGTCACAGCACGTCCGGGAAAAGTATTGGTCTCCTAGCACTGCTCCTGGTTTCGAATTAGTCCAGGTGTCATCTGTACTTGGCAACCAATCGTAGAAAAAAAAACAAAAAGCATCAACCAAACCCAGCTCTTCAACGAATCAACTAATAAAGTTTCTGGTTGACCGAGATGTGATGACGAGGTTGCTCTCTTTTCTTTTTCCTTCTATGCATGAACTATTACTGTACAACCTCTACTCCTGTTTGTTTGTTGAACATTTCTATAAAACTTAACCCTTTTCCTTTTTCCATTGCCGGATTTATCTACCTACGGTATTTACTTGTCGAATTAGACGGATGGGATGGGCTCGGACGGGATCAGGATGGGCGAGATTGGCAATGGGGGGTTCCTATAGACGAATAAGTTAACTTATGTACTGTGCGCTTGTTATATCGGGGCGCTTCGATATCCTTCTCTTTTCCACTTTCGCATGCCTTTGATAGTGCGTACTGTGTGAGTACGGCAGTTGGCTTTTTGCTGTGCCTATATCACATCCTTGCCCGAAAAAGGAATCAATTAGGAGCATGTTGTACAATCGTACTCGAGTTCGGAGATACCACAGTAAGCTATTACTCATCGGGCCGCTCATACTAGTTTTCATCGTACCGACAGTTGGGCTCTAATAACTCCGTCGGAGTAAAATGGTGTGCTCGAGTGTAATCACTATTGCCGAAAAGTGGGTGGTGGCGGGGGCTCAATGTGGTCGCGTCGGATGCACTGTAGGCGATCGTGTATCGCGTTGTCGCTTGTTTGTTAGGGCCCTGGAGGACGGGCTAGTGATTATGATGTGGGAAACCCAAGAGGCCCCACATTATCGTATTCTGTTCTTGGATTATGTTGGTATCGCCAGCCAGCTATCCGCAAGGCCAGGCCCAGAATCCTCAAGTATCTTATAATAATGGTATTATGTATCACACTAAATAACAATACCAGTTATCACAACGATCCTATCAGATAAAACTGTAATCACAAAGATCTCATCTGGTTAAACATGTAAATATTATTATGAGAAAAATACATACAGCTCATATGAAAAAGTACTTTAACATACTAATATTAATCTAAAATTTGCTGAATAATATAGGATTTCAAGTAAGTTTAGCAAAATTCACAAGGTTACAAGTATGGTGCAATGCATCTAAAGGATGGACCAGAAGCATTGCATCCTGTAAGACTTGGAGGAGAGGTTATAAATAATCAAAGATCGTTTTAAAGGCCCAGTGTTCAGTCTATGAGATTGGTATCATTATTTTTTATATTTTCTTGGTAATTTTCATTTGCAGAACCAAAGGTGCATGATCAGCAGGGAGATGAAAAGGTGAAAATAGTTACTGTACACTAAGTAGATACAGGCAAATGAGAAGCAAATCTTGTATGAACTAGCCTTTCATATTCTGTAAATGTATAGACTATCTTAGTACAGTATCTAATAAACAAAATTATGAAAAGAAACCTTCTGATGTCTCAAATTGAACAATGAACCTTCAAAACAGATTTTGCATTATGGTAACCCCAAAATCTAGTATTACAAAATGCACTACTTCTAGTTTACTCTTTAGATGCATTGCATTGACTATATGCTATGTTTAGTTTGCTTTGCTGAAAGTTTATATTGAGAATTGTGGTTATGGAATGGTCATGTATCACTGGCAGAGGCTTAGCTATGACTCTTTGTTCTTGGAGGATTACAGGATTCCAATCGGTGTACAGTTACTGTCACTAATCATGATTGCAGGAAGGTTATGGTGCTAAACCTTTGTATTAAACCAGTCGCCTAGATAGCAGGAGACAGCAAGCAGACTTTAACAAACCCTCAGTCTAAGAATACACTTAGTTGAATGGCAATCCTTTAGTTCCAAAATACCCCTTAACTATTATCTTCTTACCCTCTAGTCCCTTGAAGACTCCCTTGGCACCAGCACTAGAAGGCCTATCACTAGTCCTCTTGTATTTTGCTAGACAGGAATAACCCTGCTACAACTGACTAGTATGTAAATTTGATATAATATAGTAGCCAAACACTCAACTTAGAAACTGTATTCCTTCAAGACTAAATGGGGGTTTTGTTAGCTTGAAGGTACTTCACTCGCCCAAGGTCTGTTGTCATGTCCAAGAACCTGTATATATTACACATTCACATATAGCCATTTTGAATAATAGCCATACAGATCAAGAGGCCTTCATGTTTCTCTATAGAACCCCCCATCAACAGTAGAGTATGCTCATCTGAATTTCTTCAACAAGTTGTTCCTAGTATTTCACATCAACTCCTTCCCTCCAACGCCCCTTATTCCAACCGGCTTTTCTTTCTTCCCCTTCCCTCAAATGGAATCTCCTGTCCAACTACATACTCCAACCCTTACCATCACACGTCAAAATTGTTCCCAACACCTGGAATCCCCTCCAGAGTCTTTTGGCGATCCGCTCAAAAACACCAAAGGCGATATCCCGGACTGGATGCACTATGGGTCATAGTAGTCATCTCTAGTATGGACGGACGCCTCACGCCCGACAGTTAGGGACGGAGGTGGGCTATGGGCCTGGAGGCACTTTTCACGGCAGCTCTAACAATTATCCCCAAGCCTTCATCCCTCCCTCCGCCTTCCTTTATATCCTCCCACTAAAATACACCTCTTGCGGGGGTCCACCGCCTTATTTACCCACGAACGGACCCATTCAACTTGAGCGCCCCATAGCGATGGGTGTTTCACCATCCTATAGGGTTGGGGATATGGTTACTAGCCAGGTAATGCTCACATGAATTGTGGAATACGCCTGGACTTGCCATCAATGGAGGCAGCAGATAAAGCCAGAGGATTCATTCAGGGGCCATATCAGAAAATTAGACTCCAAGTTTCCTACCCGGGGCATTCATTCCATTCGTTTGACCAGATTTCGGGGTAGAGATGGACAATGCTGAAATCATGAAACATCACCCATCCCTCGCCCAGCTGTCCTTCACATATCGTCGGAAGTCCTGCCTGTGCCCCCCCCACCTCTAGAAGCACTCCCTCACCCTATAGCGCCTACTTTGTGAGCCACGGACGTCTGCCTTAGGATTTCGGTCCCCTAGACCGACTCCACGGCACAAAAGTGGGAAGAGAACAGAGGTAGGGTTCAGTTCTGAGCAGTGCTTGATAGAGGAAAGGCCAGTGATCCTAATTACCCGGAAGCTGCAGCACCCAATTCTCACACCCCCTAGGAATCTCTCCCCAGCTGTAGCAAGAGAGTGCGCCCTTTGAGAAAGACTGTCTTGCCAGAGCGTGACAGCGGGTGTCTGCGGCCATCAGCCGATCAATACCAGTATGCATTGAGAACGCCACGACTTCGCCAGTAGCATATCTAGGAGGAACCAGAATGCACAGGAGAGAATCGGGAATATTTTGAAGATGAAAAATGGTCCGAGAGGTCATAATATTTCACATGATTTCTACAGGATTCCCCTCTTTTAGGGTTGTTTGGTTTCCACAGAGTGTGAGAAACACTTTGGGCCTATTTAGATACAACGGGCCCGTTCCGTTCCCCTACTCAAATGGCCATTACTGGGATATATGATGTGTCTATGGAGTTCCTATTAATCCAACACTAATACTTATTAGATTATGATATGTTTTGCTACTTGTCATCCAACTTAGTTTGGACTTTTTACCAAAACCTTGCTTGCGTGCATAGTACCCTGACCCCCACCAGCCCTAAACCGCTTCATGCTACCTCACCTTTATTTACAGATGGTATCAGAGAAACCTCCATAGGATAGTGCTCCTGCAGCCTGCTTTTTATTTTCATTCTGACTATTATCCTTTCCCTCTTTTTCTTATGATCCCTAACTGGACTGAGCCGCTGATAATTTGATTATACTACCGTATAATCTGGCAAAAGTCGGATTGGAGCTAAAGCGAAACTAAGGCAACCGAACCAACGGGAGAGCTCGAAGAAGGCGAATTCGCCACAGTTTAGACATATGGGCCGCGGTGGTTGGGCAGGTTCAAGAAAATCCTCACTAGCGTCAGTCCGACTTTTGCCAGATTATACGGTATAAGAGCTCTATTGTGCCTTCTTGGACCATTGCTGAACGGAGATGCTCCGAGTGTTCCCCAGGTGGCCATGAAGCCGCATGAGTGGGTCAGCACGGTGAACATCAGAGAGGACTGTCAGCTGGTAAGATGTACCGGAGTTCAAGGATAATTTGGGCGCTGTGCCATGAAATGTCTGGTTTTATCCCCATTCTGGAGCACGCCCGACTTTTCTCCAACATATACAAAAAATCTATAAAATGTGTTCATGAGATAGTATACTCCTGAAGAACAAAAGTAAATAGAGATTCTATTCGTGCTCTATTCCCAAATCGCATGAGAATCCTAAACCACATTCCGTATTCCCAACGGCCCAAGTTTTGCGCATGTTGGAGGTAGGGGGGGATTGACTGTGACGGAATATGGGCTATAGTCTGTGTTTTTTTGGGTATGATAAGTTGATGTTTTTGCCACCAACAGCTAAAAGGAAGAGATAGGCCGAGACCCAGACATCCTACACACTACTGCCAATTATCCCCAGGTCCTCATTCCCTTCCCCTACCATGCTTTAATTACGCGATTATGATGTACCTCTCACCGTGGCCTCCCACTTTTTTCAGGAACCCATTCAACATGTGCGCCCCATAGTGGTGGGCGCTTCACCATCTTATAGAATTGGGGGCACGGTTACTAACCCAATAATTCACCTCCGGATTGTGGAATGCGCTTAAGATTGTCACTGATACGGGTAGCGGGCGGGATCCGGAGACTCTGTCCCAAGTATGATAGGTATATCTACAGGTTAGTCTCCAGGGTTCCTGCACCAGCTATTTGTTCTACCCGCCGCACCAGATCCCGGGGTAGAGATAGGCAAAGCTAAAATAACTAAAAATGAGACGTCACTCGTTCAGCCCCACCCCACGCCCCCTAGCCATTCCTTAGCATCGCCGGTAGTCCTCCCCTGCCTCCCAAAGTACCCCCTCACCCTACAGGCCCACTATCCAAGCTAAAACCGGCAGTCCTG
>Ga0307510_10007845_pt1 | contig 12725 bp, 13 predicted proteins | sample 12_EM_MG_FD_207224 | JGI IMG/M metagenome (GOLD analysis project Ga0307510, IMG submission 207224) | Populus trichocarpa ectomycorrhiza microbial communities from riparian zone in the Pacific Northwest, United States - 12_EM | ecosystem: Host-associated > Plants > Roots > Unclassified | place... | reverse complement strand
CTTCAGGTTTCTGCGCCGATGTTCCTGTCTGCAGGACGCAAGGGGCCGCTGGCAAACTACCAGTACGCGACATGGAGTGGGAAAACGGACAAGCGAACCACGCAGGCTAACGGAAATCCCCGCCACAACAGCCAGACAAACTCGTGAGACAAAGTGACAAACGGGTAGCCAAAGGGAACGCCAAGCACGCATCACCTCCAAAGTCTCATCTCAGCCCAAAAGTCACCTGGGGCATCGGCGCTGCGCTCGTCGTCAATCTCACCGAAGTACACGTTATGCAACGAAGGGCCACAAGGCTATGGGGTAGAAAGCGGAATTTGTTATGTCACATGTACGGATATCACGCAGAGGCGCACAATAATGAACGAAAAAAAATGTACAAGCAAGATTATATAATCACCTCACGTGAAGGGCCACCGAGGCTCCGTCCGCGCGGACTCGGATCCGCGTCCGCATCACCTAGTATATGTATATGATAGTAATGAGATCGGTATAGCCCCTCAACAAACAGAAAACACTTTTTTTCCAATAATAGGCGGCATCACCACGAAACAATGGGCAAACTAACGTACATGTCCGGGTCATTCCAATACCTTAAAGGCCCTCCTTTTGGGTGATTTCGTCGGAAAGTCCGACCGTTGTAGCAGAAATCTTGACGTGATTGGCCGGTAGCGATGAAGACGCTGAGCTCGTGCTTGGGTCGGGTCTGTACCGTACAATATTAATAGGAATTCCTGCCTCCCTGAAATTGGATTTACTTGGCACCATAGCTGCAGAAGCTTTATTGCGAACGTACCGTCCAGGGTAGTTGTGGAGCATCCGGAACATCATGGTGGTGCCGATAGATCTGTCAGGTGGCAGTTCAGCTGGAATTTTTTACGACCGTGAAATCACTCACGCAATCACCACTGACACGTATTGACAACCGTAAGAACAAAACACAAGATCACTCAATGACTCACCTCTTGGTACTTGAAGCAGCTAATAAAAAGTTCAGATGCCGCTTATACTTTAAGTGAAAAATACTACGCACAAAGTTTATTGATGCTTCACATCCCGCGTATAGATATTGTTAAGTTGAGTGGAGCAGAGAGACTTTAGACACAACCACTTACGACGGAGGTCCAACAGGACAAGAACCTTAAACAGGTCAGCAACGGCAAATGATTTCAGTTAATAACACACGTACCAGAGTAGGAACTTCTGACGCCACCGCCAATGCGATCCATACCAACCCCTAGACAATTTTGCATGCTGGTCAGTCTCCTATTATTTGTCCCCCCATAGATACCGTACTTGTTGACAGAGCATGCTCCAAACTCCGAATGAACGCGTTTGTCGTTGGAGGAGAAGCCCAACGAGCATTGCAGTGAGAAGGAGTGCATAGGCGGTCATGGTGGCGATGGACATCGAAAGAAGATGTATTTGAGGGGCGTGCACCACGCAACCCTTGTACTCTGGGTCAGAATCCCAGAACGACCGGACCTAAAAAAATAGATTAGATGGTATAAGCCGCTTAACCTTTTCCCCAAAGGGTACAGGCATAGCACACGTACTTCAGTCAGTACTACGTGGCCGATGATGTCTCGTTTCAGCGCCCAGTCGGTGATGAAAACTGAATGACGAACGATGGAGGGATGCGCCCGAATGCACTGCGAGTATCATCGCTGTAAGGTAGATGATTGGGTTGGAACGCTTCCATATAGCGATCCTTGATACCAAGCTATAGGTTAAAAATAAGCAAAGGCCAAACGCAGAGCTTACACGCGGATAACAATGAGCAGCAGGGAGAGCTCCAGTTCGAGGAGAGGGAATGCCTGCGTGATCGTCAGAAGTCTCTGGGCATGCAAGGACTATTCCAGTACGAAAACTGACGACAGACGTCAAGACCCAAACCTGACAAACAAGAAAGTAAGCATTCAGCAAACCTGATGGAGCATAATCAACAAATCGACGTGCCTGACAATTAATTTGGGATGAGGCGTTAAGGCCCACCAGGAACGACGCAACACATGCGATGCTAGTAAAACGGCTCGCCAAATACACCTAATCGCAGGCATCAGCATGCAGCTATGCAGGTATGGATCCTGAATTATCTCTCGACGCCGTCACATACTAGGGTAGGCCATTTCAACGAAGACTTGCGGTGGACGAGCCCCCAGTCAAAGTTCAAGTTGGAGAGGAAGTACCAGCTAGTCGGATAACGCTGGGTGTGAGAAGGACTCGCATCATAAGGACGCCCTACATACAATTTGACTCCGTCAATGAAATGCAGAACTTTGACTACAGTCACTGAAAAAAGGGTGAGATTGATCTCGAAGAAACCCAGGGGACAGTCTTACGAAAGTCCTTAGAAGCGGTGACTTCAAACTCATTCATGTCAACAGTTCGGATTCTTTGCGTGAGGAGACCGTGAAGTGACCCCCACTGCCAAGTGAAGGCGACTCATATAAGTATAAGCATGGACTCGGAAAGTCATAGTTGCTCATCCTGTGACAAGAAAATGAGCGGCGTGACAGGACGTCACGACGATGAGATGCAATCAAGTGAGCACTGGCAGGAGGCACAGTTAGCCTCTCATCATGACCACATCTTGGTAGGAAGAAGCACCGAGGATGATACGCAGCATACATACATGCTCTTGGCAGTGGCCTGATGTGAGTGGCAGTAAGTCGGTGTTATTTGCCCCTATCACCTGATTATTATCAAGGTCCAAAGAAGTAAACACCAAAAGACCAACTCCGCCCGAGGAGAAGATACTAAGTTTTGGAAGGTCTCTATACTTCCGAGGTGGTTAATTGCGTGATAGGAGTTGGTTGAAGGAACAGTCGCGCTCTTTGCAGAAGGCGTAATCAATCGCCACAACAGGGTAAAGGCATTGAATTTACAATAAACTGTGATGTTGGTGTTCGTAGTATATGTGAACGTCATTTGTCTAACAAGCTGGGACTGGGAAAACCTACAAGTTAGTCGACCATGAAGAGGTACAAGATTCCCATATAGCATAGCCACAAAGTTCTGGCCATTTTTAGTACTCCAGCCTTGTCTAATCACACGGTTCATTGTCCACTGTACAATGTCCGTAGATCGGTTCTTGGCAGTGCCGGTTGTGCTTCCCAGAGGCCGCCCATGTCGCCACAATCTCTTGAAGACGTTTCATGGAAAATCTATAGCGTAATGGGTTCGTCAGAAATCAAGGCACTCACACTGTGTCGAATACCATATGCGACTCAACACAAAGTCACTGCATCAACAGCGAATGACAGCCAATTCACGACAGGGAGCCATTGGTGAGAGCGTACAGCAGATCATGTTGAATAACCAAATGCAAAACTTGATGATCTCAGATGAACGGGAACCCTGGCTATCAAGCCAATCTGCACTGGGGATGTTGAACCTCCTCCACAGGCAACAGATAAACGGATATTCATGTCACACTATCCCTCAGAACCAGTGTTTCGATAGGATAGATAAGGTAAAACAGAGAGATTGCGGGCGCTGGATAGGTTAGATGGGACGATGAAACGCATCCATATGACGATAGGACAGCCACCCATTGTCACAGCAGACACTGCCCTTCCGTCCGACTACAGGGCGTCGGACATCAGCATTCCCCGTTGGTGTGGAAGGTATCGTGCGAAGATGGAATACCACCAGGGTCTCGATAGGTTAAGGTGATCACCCACGTTGGTACAGCGACAGTCTGAAGGGGCACTAGGGAGGAAGCAGAAACCAGTAGTGTGACTCTCCGAAAGTCTGGGCAATCATGGTGTCGCTGTTGGAAGCACAATGGTCAGATCGTCACGTCGAAAGACAGGCTCCGAGATAGCAGAGAAAAAAAGTAGCAAGGATATGTAGATGTGCCTCTGGTCATGATGCATGGTCAATTGATACGGAGGGATGGGCGCATGTGCCCTTTGTGACACGCATCTCGAATCTGTCTGTCTATGGTAAGATGGCTTCAGGGACTTGGACAAAGATTCCCATGATACGGACAGGAAACGATTGAGGGAGTCCAATCCCGATAGGCCGATAAGAAGAAACGAAGATACTCAGAAGTCTTCAGCTAGGTCACTCCGCATAGCTGAAGCAAGGAAATAACCTTGTAACAAGCTGATGGGAGAAGAACCCGGAAAGGATTCGAGTTAGCGAGGGAGAATATTGGACCGCTTATTGTAACAGTTAACCGTAGGCACGTCGGTCCAGAACTTGAAGTGGTCCAGAGCCAGAGTCGGTTTCAAAGTCCGCACCGCATCACCAACCCGACCACGGCGGACCACATAATTTGAGGGCGTTACGTCAATAACAACATTTGTTTGCACGAGCTCACGAAATCCTTCACTGTATTATGTTTATCATATCCCCATCGTTTCAGGTACAACCGGAATTCCTTTCCGACAGCAGTTGGTGTTACCCTATTCACTTTCGTCTATTTATTGCACTTTCTGCCCCTACCGATGATGGGAGCAGCCTTTCTCACAACTTGAACAACCACTCCAACTGTGACAGGCCAGCGAAATGCGTTGGACGACAAAGAGCCAACCAACCACTGATCCTTCTACTTCATCCCAGCCGCCATCCTCATCCCCCTTAAGCCCCAAGGCTGACAGACCTACAACTAACGGCGGAGTAAATATAATTCCCATGTCCATGCCCGATAAGCTCGCCGAAGCATGGGACATGGTCAAGGACGGCCCAAAAGATGCCAACACGAGTCGAGTGCTTGATGCCGTTGGTGTGTCTTCAGTGCTTGGAATTCTTTCCTAATGTATGATAGCTGATTCTGATCTCTAGGTGACGCAGTTTCTATGACGCAAAGTAATTCTGCGCCGTTCATGCCCGTCATCAAGGCAACCGTCACAGCTGCCGCGCAAACCGACTTCGGCAAGCTCATGAAAGGATAAAATCGATACCTTCTCCGAGGGTATCCCGGTGCTCATGAATGCCCTGGATGAACTGAAGGCCTTGCACCCATTCATCGGAGGTGGGTCCATCCTATTATATGCATATACGGAGTAACCGGGGAAATAGTCGTTGTCCTGGCGTTCAAGACGGCCTATACCCTCCAGCAAAAACGTCGCGATAACGACAAGAAGGTCATCTCACTGTACGTTGGAATGAGGGATATGGTGGGGGTTGCTTCTGTATGCGTTCCCTTCTATCCAATGCAGCTCGCTCACGTCTCACAGCCTCAACAATATGAAGAATGACGACGATGTCTCTACGCTGGATGGCATGAAAATCGATCGCTTGAAGTCACTCGTTGAACGCACAGCAGATGACATCAAGGCGTGTTCGAATGTGTGCGACGCGTACATGAAGAAGAGGCCCCTAGCGAAGGTGATGCTGAGCTCGGTCTGGGATGAGAAGCTGTTCGCCTTCGCCAAGCTCTTTTCTCGGCGTCGCCAAGAATTCCAGTTCGAGTTGACTATACGCACAAATCAAGGCGTTGATAAAGCTAATGCGAAACTTGATGCCATCGAAGATACAACGAGGGAACTCAGCGAACAGTTCAGATTATCTATACTTTTGTCCCAACTACGCACTGATCATAGGCCACAGGATGAACGAAATGAAAGTGCTGTTCCAGCAGCTAGTCAGCCCCGAGCAGAGACGGCTTTCAGAGCTTGTGGAAGAGAAGGGCGGTGTGATGGCCCTCCGGGGAAATGAAAGGGTCTTTCTTGATCTAGAGAAAGCCGTGAGCAAGGGACCTAAGCTAGGCGATGTTGATCTGGCAGTTGATAGCCTTAGAAAAGACATCCTCGAGGACCCCAATGCTGCTGTGGAGAAAAATTGGACGGTGTTCACCCGCAAGTTCGAAGCGCAGAAGAATCAGATCATCGACAAACTCACCCTCGTTGTTCAGCGGGAGAGTGACCGTGTCATTCGAGAAGTGCAAGGTAGCGCCCATGAACGTATCCGCGACCGGGTGAGTTTTTATTACTTGTCCCCGTGTTCGACTTGTAACCAATTGTCATTCTCTGTAGTCAATCCACGAGATTTGGGTAGAAATGGTAGATATAATGCCCAGTCACTCCGTCGAATGCACGGAACTGACGACTTATATAGGGCTGGCGAGGGCATGTGAAAGCTCGGCACTTTGTTCTAGCCCTTCGAGACTACTACCTTGAGAAGCTCTCTGAAACGGAATGCATGGACGATCCTGACCCCAGTTGAATTACCTCATCCAATCCTGATGCATGGGCAATCGAATACATTGACGTTACGTGGCTGCGACCTATTTTGGAGGCATTCGACGATGACGCATCCGGATTCATCACTATCGCCGAGGTGAATACGTTCACAAGTTCTCGACCAGACGGGTGGAGGTTAGTATCTTATCATTTCAAATTGATCTGTCTCATGAGTTCCAGCTTGCCTCATTGGCTGGCTTTCTGGGCTGTTGGTGAGCCAAACATTTCCCCCTGTAGTCACCTTACTCAACCGTTTCAGGATTCAAGTGGTCGATCATCGATTATGCGCGGAAGATTGAAACCTTGTTTACTAGAATGGAGGGCCTGTGTGCTACGGTGCTCCCTCCCAATCGAAGGACCGCTGATATGTACTGTGAGGGCGTTTGGCAATTCGTTCATACCCTCACGGCCTCCGTACTTTCCCTGGATTCTAGCATGACCGACCCGGGAAAATTCAAATTTCACCTCGAAGGGGAGGAGACCCGGTTAGGAAAGAATCTACGAGCAGTAAACTACGTTATTGACGGAACCGACACCCTTGCGCTGATCGCTGGAGGAGGCCGCATCGAAAAGGTCAGAATTGGCAACGCAATCTACACCATCCATGACTCATCTCGGTATTCAATCAATCGTAGACGGTCTTTCCACTCTTATACTTGCTTATAAAACGTCACTATGAGATGATGCGAATTATGCGGACCAAGATATTAGATGAACGTGATTTTAAAGAGGCGGTGGATAGTATACTTTATATTTATTTGGCTATCCTAGACCGGAAAGAGGTCCTCCTCGGTGTGTCAGTTTCCTCGTCATCTTCAACCTGCCATGTTAACTTGACCAAACTACTCAGCCAACTTTTCTCAGCAGAGACTCGATCCAGAAAAGCAGTTTGAAATCGTTGCTTTCGGGATTGTTAGTCATTTCCCATCATTCGGACGTTCTACTCTTCTAATGTGTCTTACAGTTCAAGTATGTCGGTAAATCAGACGCCCTCAAGCTGTGGACCGTGGACTACATCCGGAGTATTGACCCCGAAGTCATACCGTACAACGAGGACAACGAAGACAGAAATATCCCGCCGGGGGATGTTTTGAACTGGGAATATAAAGAAGAGCTGTCCCTTGATGACTTGGTGTACGGCGGACATTCAATGGACGATATTCCAGATCATCGTGATGTTGAGCTACCATTAAAAGATATGTACGGCCTCCATTTCATTTGCATGAATCACACATTCTAATCTCCGAATGCGCTGCAGTTTGGGGCACTGGCATGGCTACCTTTAAGATGACGAAGGGGTCCGTGTCATGTGGGTGCCCTCAATGATAACGTTGGTTCTGGTACCTGGAAGTGGAGAGGGAGACATCAAGGCCGAATCCTGGTCACTTAAAGGACGCTCTTCGATTACCGGGACTTGGTCTAAGGGCGAAAACGGTATCATACAAGTCACCTTCAAGATGTCATTCCATGACGCAGGATATCATGGACCCATTTTTGTCAACGGCCACTTTGACCCAGAACGCAATTCCTTGACCGACGTATGGGGCTATTCTGCCGAACTAGGAGGAGCCAAGTGGATGACGGAATTCCGGCGGATTCCATCTCATTACCTCACCGTATATCCAAATATCAGGGAACTGTCAGACAGTAAGCCCCGCGCTTTGTGGAGATTTGCGATCACAGCCGTACGAAACGACATACGTCGCGACCATTGGTCATGGTCATACTTTTCCCAGCGTCGAGATGATCGCAAAAGCATAATCCCGCTATTACTTCGAATATTTTACTTTGGACCTGATCTCAGCGATGAGGAGGAGCGGGCGTTCCTTGCAACTACACAAAGGCTGACACCGGCCGATTGTTGTTTCTACGAATCCAACGCCCGATACATAAGAGCAAATGCACGTGTTCATTTGTGAGTCCGCGATGCTGCAAGTACGGTACTCGTGAGCTAACTTGGATCGTAGTTGCACTTGTTCTTCATGCAATGGTGTCATCAACGGCCCTCGTCTCCTCTGTCTAGATTGTACCGCCAAGGACCGGGGAGTCGCCTTTACCGTGGATCTTTGCACCACGCCGCGATGCATTGATGCGCGTATAACAGAGTACAGAGGCCTCGAGAGTCCACATGAACCAACCCACAGACTCGTTAAATTTCGCACTTATGTGTCGCTCCGCAATTACGGTTGGGTATATAGAAGGGCATGCGAGGCATTCGAGCGTGCGCGAGAGTTCCTCATGACGATTGCAGAATCCTCCTCGCATCTTCATGGGGCTGAACCTCGTGGCAGGAAACCATCAAGTTCCGGGCCGACCTCATCAGAGACCGCTGTTCAGAGTAACCAACCCGACGACATTTGCACCGGCCCTAACTGTACCAAAGGCGGATCCGAAATGGAGGATAAGACCACCCCTGACGTAGCAAAAGACCAGGGTCTTCCCACATGCGGCCAGTGCAAAGGTGGTCTCTCCTTCCCAATCTGGTATTGCATCTTCTGCGAAGGTCGGTCTCAAGACGACGACGACGTCCTTTTCCTAATTTCTGACCACTTATCCTGCCCATTTAGATAACCTCTTCATTTGTGATGCATGCGATGGAGAGGATATCCGGGACCTCATACTAAGTTCCGGGAAGCACACAAATGACCATCATCTCATTCGCTGCCTGGCACCGGAGAAGGAAAATGATGATCAAGTCTCCCCAACAGACCAACGATTGACGTTGATCGAAGGCCGCCTTGACGAAATGCAAACGAAGATACAAACGCAGTTAGACATCCTTGCTGGCCGACTAAATCGACAGGAGCTCCCACGGGGGCTGCTTAGTTTCATCATCCCCTATAACTTGATGTTATCATGTTATCATGTTTTTCGGTCTACTGGGAAGAATACCAGCTGTAGTACATATTTTCTTGTTCGGTTTGTTGTATGCTGTAAATTTGGGACGGAAATCCCACTAGGTTATTCCATCACCTGATTGCCAGAAGACAGAATAAAATAAAAGTTTGCGCCACTGCAGTCTAAGATGGGTCATGCACTGATACCTTGGCCGCACGTGATGGGCCAGCGCCAACCAGGCGTGAGGCAAATTCGGCATCCTTCTGGCAACGTCAGAAAACCGGTTGAGTAGAGCAGGGCAGGAAAGAATCTTTTCATGAATATCAAGTTTTTGTGGTGAGAAATATAGCGGTTAGCTCCTGTTTTTCTTCTGACACGCGTTGCCAGTGTTTCTCTTCCCATGTCACATAGTATTTAGGAACTCAGGCTGCATTTGGTGGTGTTTTCCATGCTTTTCAACAGTACGGCGGAGCACCGGCGAGCCAGGGTTTCCACTGCTGACCCTGTTCTCGTCCTTCGAGTTCTATTTCATGGCATCACGTCTAAAGACCCTGCACAACGTAGTAACCTTCTCGTCGTCTACAAATGAACACTTCAGATATCATACCCAGGAGCGCTGGCATTTTGGCTACTGTATCGTCACGGATGGCACCTATTAGTCGCCACAGAATCTTGACAATCGGAGGTCCGACGACATTAGTAGCGTCAAGGCATACGGCACAGTACTCTTAAAGTTATTTTCGGCATCAATCATCAATTTCTCCCTCACTCTCAAGTGGATGACGCTGTTGTATACGTCCACCGTCGGGGGGTACTAATCTTCTACCACGCTGTAAGAGCATGGGAATTCCTTGCATCAACTACGAAAAGTACGACAGAACATGAGGAATGATTAATGATGACCTCTATATGTACCAAAGCTAATAAAAATCTCGTCGTGTGTACCAAAATCCTCTAGGTATGTATAATGCGAGTATACGAGGCGATTATGTCCACAGATCACCATCCCCACCCGGCTAATTCACATTCGCCGAGTCACACGGAGAGGTCATCGCCAGCGCCTGGCTTCTTCAATTGGAGGGTTCACCTTTAAATTCCGAGTTGGCGTCCTTCTCGTTGCCAGATAGTTCTTCCGTAATCTGCGTGCCTGCCCTGAAATTCGCCATCGTGACAAGAGAAACAGCCCCATGTGCCGCCGCTGATGTTCGCTTTCTTCCATAGGCTTGTGATGGCAAACTGTGAGAGTTAGACTGGACGGGAGCCAAGGTCCATTTGAATCAATACAGAGGCCCACTCGTAGCGAAGTCGAATACCACACCTGCGAAGGAAACCCAAGCTCAAGCTCACTTCGTTCAGCCAACTGGCTACGCAGTCGGGTGCGCGATAATAGCCCGTCAAAGATCATCTGGACGGGTAGTTCTTGTGAGCACGTGACACTCGAAAGGAACGACTACCCACGTGAGTGTATATCAATCCAGAGGTCATATCAAAGATTGTGTAAATCGTCCATGTTGGCCATAAAAAGTATGTTCCCAGCGCTGCCAGTGACCAAAGCGTTGCAAAGAATCCCATTTGAACCGCATTGCGAACGAAATGGTGCACGATTGAATTCGATCTCTTCATACCACTGCGGGCTGACAGCAGTGCTCGCCTGAGGAAAACTTTCACAAAGGGAACATTAGTCTCGCCCACACCGATTCGAAATGACGTACACATAATGAGGCACTCGGATATAGCTTGTAATCCGTGCCAGATACCAGATGTAGCAAGTTGTGTGTGAGTAAATTTCTGCTCCTGGTTGCTGTAATACACATCAGTAAGGGTTGGCATTTCATGGAACGGTAATCGTACACTTGTTTCCAGGTCGCCGCAACGCTGACGATGCCGACAATAAATGCCATGGAAGAGAACGCTAAGACTAGCCCACTCTGCAGGCGACTACGTGTTAAACTGTAAATGCTAATCAGGTAGAGGCGGTCAATATTACATCCACGGTGAGATCATGTAAGCACTAACCGGACGACCAGGAAGACATTTGCCATCATAATGAGGACCAATTGACATAAAGAGTTGACGAAAGCCTGCCATGTTACCGCTACCAAAGTGATGAGAAGTTGTAAATGCTTGAAACAGGGAACAAACATTTCGGGTTAGTTATTAGAGAATAACTGACAGTACTGCAAACACGATCGATGAGCCTTGTGTTTTTGGGTGGGCGAGTAGGAACATACTAGATATTCCAAGCTAAATCCCAGAGCCTAGTTTAGTTCGCTTGCTGGTCAGACAAGGATTATCGGGCGAATCGATGGCTGATGCGTACATGGCACCTTGCAGGACGACAATGCAAAACTGTGCTACAACAAAGGCCCTGTAAAATTGTTGAGTTGTGACAGTAAATGATTGACGTGGAAAGCGTTTGTGCTCACTTTACATGTACAGGATCGCCGAAACCTACTAAAGGTCACCCATGAAATGCCTGCAGCCAAACGATGATACTCACGACTAATCCAATAAGAATACAGCTGTTGGGACACAAACCCGATGAAACACGCATTCACTGCACAGGCATTCAGCCGTGCTCCCTGGCAGAGAACATCGGAAACCTACGAAGGATTGCTATTAAAAGCACGCCTATTGATCAAATGCGCGTCATTGAAACCAACGAAAGAAAGAAAGGTTGAAAGCGCTTGCCCAAAACTTGCGCAATGTCGAAGGGGAGATGGCTTGCCATGGGAGGGAAAAGGGGAGGGAGGAATGATAGCTCGGCAGCTGGTCACCGCGGGCTCGCGGTATATATGCGGGGAGGAAGAACCACGGGGTCAAGCCGTCAATGTGTCTTCCGGCTAATACATAGTTCCGTGACGCCACCTTGAGTTTGGGAGACGGAAACATCAATTCACAATTCATGGTTTTCATTTGAAATGGCTTAATAAATGATTGACATTGTAGATATCAAGGAAGAACGAAAGCCCGAGTGGATGACTGGGGTCAAGCAACACATGTCATGTTGACGCGTTTCGGACTGAGAGCGATATCACGGCCTTGTCAAATTCAAAGTTTCGTGTTGCGCAGTTCGAAACTTAAAGAAATTGAAAAGAAATAAGCGTCAACTCGAAGACCTTCACTCTCGCCTCACCAGATGATCGTGCAGTCTGGTCTGCGTGGTTCCTTGACCCAGGAAAGTGATACAGCCACGGCGAGTACAGTATTTCTTGCTCAAGCCCAAGCCTAATGCATGCATTTGTTGTCTATGTGCCACAAAGAATGCTCGACATCACGACTCGCGCACTGTTCTTATCCAGTCAAGCCACGACAGTAGGCTGATCACTCTTCGTTGTGTCTCGGCACGCAGAGGCTCGTCGCTTGTTGGGAACGGTAAAACAACTCGACTAGGGCAATCTTGGCTGGCGGCAGGTACCACACGCCAAATGATTAGAATAACCTCAACAATTTGTGAAGGGACACCAGAACCCCTGACGGAAGTTTGACCGGCGAAACCTCAAGTCCTCAAATGTCAGGCCCTGATCCCTGACGTCCTAATAGTGCGTTGCGTCATGTTCAGAATGATCTTTCAGGTTGCAGAAGGACTACCCTTTCGTTCAGATGCTTGTAGTCTCCTTGACGGAAGTTGCATGAAGCAACAAAGCTGCCAGTAGTCGCCGGTGAGAAGGACGGTGCGCAGAGAAATACAGA
>Ga0307510_10007844_pt1 | contig 12726 bp, 19 predicted proteins | sample 12_EM_MG_FD_207224 | JGI IMG/M metagenome (GOLD analysis project Ga0307510, IMG submission 207224) | Populus trichocarpa ectomycorrhiza microbial communities from riparian zone in the Pacific Northwest, United States - 12_EM | ecosystem: Host-associated > Plants > Roots > Unclassified | place... | reverse complement strand
ATCTTGAGTCGATTTGGAATTTCTCGAGCCATGATAAGTGATGGTGGAACACATTTCTGCAACAAGCCATTTGAATCTTTAATGAAAAAATATAGAATCACACATAAAGTTGTCACCCCTTATCACCGTCAGACGAGTGGACAAGTAGAACTTGCTAATAGGGAGATCAAACAAATCTTGGAAAAAACAGTGAACCCTAATCGGAAAGACTTGTCTTTAAGACTTAATGATGCACTTTGGGCTTATCGAACTGCTTTTAAAACATCATTAGGTATGTCACCTTATAGGCTGGTTTATGGAAAACCTTGTCATTTGCCTGTGGAACTTGACCATAAAGCTTACTAGGCTATTAAAGCTTTTAATTCGAACCTTGATGATGTTAGCCAACTACGTAAATTACAAATAAATGAGCTTGAGGAAATAAGAAATGATGCATATAAGAATTCAAAAATTCATAAAGCAAGAATCAAAGAGTTTCATGACAAGAGAATCTTGAGAAAAACATTTGATGTTGGTCAAAAAGTTTTGCTTTATATTTCTCGACTCCACTTATTTCCTGGAAAGCTAAGATCAAGATGGAGTGGTCCATTTATTGTGAAACATGTGTATCCTTATGGGGCTTTTGATATTGAGAATCCAAAGAATGGCAATGTTTTTAAGGTAAATAGGCATCGTTTGAAAGTTTACTTTGATAATTTTCCTAGTGAAAATGAATCCATTGGTTTGACTGATCCTGTATATAAAGATTGATTATTTTTTTTTTCTCACATGGTTTTTGTGTTTCTTTTTTGTGTGACTTTTGTTTTGCTAGTCTTTCTCCAACCCCGGACAAATGGCGGATAACTGTACTTCGTGACTCTTAAGTCGGTTCTTTTAGTTTCCCATGATAACTGATATCTATGTATATATTTGTTCAATTCCTTGTTCCTTCTCTTTTCTTTGAATCTCTTCTCCACTTCTCTTTTGAAAAATGGACACCACTCTTGAAAAATTAAAAAAGTATTTTCCCGTTTTGCCTCAAAATGCGATTACAAAAATTTACCGTGCTAGGTATGAAAGATTAAGGTTGTTAATGAACCATGTAATTCCTAAAGATATTCGCTGCCTAATTGAAGCAAAGGTCCGATTATCAAGTGAGTCTTCTAATTCTTTTATTTCATACATGCCTAGGACAGGTAATAACACTTTTGTAAAGAAACGTCGTGCAAAACGATTGAAAGTCTGTCACAGATGTGCTAGATGGACTTGTAATGCAAAATGTCATTCTTTAGAAATGGTCTTCGTAAACCGTGAAGATAAAATACAATTCATTAAGGATGGCCTGAGTAAGGAGTCTTTAGATAATCTTCTATTAACTCTTGAGACGCATGCTAGTGGAGATGTGCATCGTACAATTCATGATTTTTGGCTCCAATTTCATAAAAAACATGATCAACATAGTTTTGGAAATCTGACTAAAAAAGACCTTGTTTGCCAGTTTTAAAAAAAAACTGGATGGGAAGTCTATCCTCGACCCATAGAGGGTGTTTAAGTCGTTCTTGGATGTAAAACCAAGGGAAGATGTTAGCCACACAACTACTTGCACATACATATGTTTTAAACAAAAAAAACAAAGAGAGAGAGAGAGAGTGTGAGACTCTAGCTAGCCTACATATAGGTGGTATGATTGCATTTTGAATTTCTCATTTATAAAATCTTCTCTTCCTTCCCTTCATTTCTACTTAACCCATACATTCAACAGATATAGAAGCATGTAGCAATGACAGGTTCCTCAGGTCATCAAATAAAAAATATTTGTATTTTTGGTGGATCCAATCCTGGAAAGAAAATGAGTTTTTAGAATCAGCACATTATCTTGATCAGGTACTAGCTGAGAGAAAGACTCATTTAGTATATAGGGGAGGCAACCTTGGGTTAATGCGGAGTGTGTCAATAATTGCATTTTTAGAAGGCAGTCAAGTGTTGGGTATCATTCCAAAAGCTTTAGCCAAAATGGATCTCATTGGAAAAACAGTTGGAGAGGAACTACAGGTCTCCACAATGTCTAAAAGAAAGGATACAATGTTTGCTCATGCTGACGCCTTCATTGCTTTACCAGGTGGTCTGGGCACATTAAAAGAGATATTTCATATTTCCTCTTGGGCCCAACTAAACATTCACTAAAAACCTATAGGTTTGTTAAATGATAATGGTTTTTATGATTATTTGTTGTCTTTTCTTGATCATGTTGTGGAACAGAATTTTCTTACATCTTCGGCACGACAAATCATAATCTCTATTGGTACTGTTGAACAACTGATTGATCAACCGCAAGCTTTCATCCCTGTAATTGATTCCTCCGTGAGTCGAATAGATTGGTCAAATAGGGAAGGCTGTAAAAAGCTAAGATTGGATTTGAGCCTTAGTTTGTAAAACCTTGTGTCTTTTGGTTTTATTAATATCATTATTCTTTTTCTGTTTTGTTATTTCTTATTTTTGTTTAAGTGTGTTTTAGGTTTGTCAGTAGTCGTTGTTTCAGGTGATGTCTTCTATACTCTACATTTCTACCTTAAAACATTGAGGACAATGTCTCGTTTTGGTTGGGGGGAGAGGGTAGTTAAATTAAAAAAAAAACTAACTGTTTTTGTTGTTATTAAAACCATTAGACAGAATTGTTATTATTAAGATGGTAGAGTAATGAGTATTGACTCTTGAGACACATCTTAGTAAACATTCATAACAAGCTCTATCATTACACTTCTTGAAATATTCAGGTTTACAAACTCTTGCATTGTTATCACTTGATTCTGCTCATATATTCATTTAAGAAGTATTCATAAATCTTTAGTGAGATCATTTCTTCACGCCTCCCATGGCCAGTCCAACATCGGCGCCTCTGCTCCAGCAACCAGTGAGCGTGCGATGGATCTTGCCTGAAACCCTAACGGGTCTCTGGCTTGACGCTTCCAACGATGGGGATTTTGTTGGTTCATCTGTAGCTCCTCTCTCCGACGAGTTAGATGACTCTCCACGCTTGCTGGGGTTGATCTGTCACGTCCACTGCCTTGGAGATGGTCAATTTGATGGATGTCCCCATTGTTCAGGTACTGTTCAGCTTTGTGCTTTTCTTAGATTTGGAAGTGGTAGACCAGTTCCTGCCTCTCCCACTCCATAATTTATACCTAGCTGGCTCTTTAGGGGGTTCCATCTCCCTCTGCATCATCATGGGGTTGTTCCCTCATGACTTGTCTTGTATCCACTCTTTTTGCTGGTTTGCTGCTCTGTTCTCTGTTTGCTGTTGGTGCTTTCTTTCCTGTGCATTTGCTGTCAATGATGCCTGTCTACCAGAGCCAAGGGCTTGCTTAGTTGATTGGTCTATAGTCTTTCAGTGGTGTGAACCTTGTCTTGGAATGTTGGGTCTGGTTCCCTCATTCTCCTGTTCCTGCTGATTGTAGTTGGTGGACTCGCTTTGCTTGCAATCTCTGTGTATAATGATTGTTGATAGCTCTCTGGTCAGCTAGATCATAGCATGCGGTGCTTCTTGTTGTAGCTTGTTGCCTTTGGGACTGTTAGCTTTGCCTCTGCTCAGTTGCTTGTCCTGTGTCTTGTTGGTCGTGTTCTTTGAGTGGTTGGTTGGCTGCTGGACATGCCCTTGAACCCTCTAGAGGGTGTTGCTGCTGCTATTTAGCTTTGGCATTTTGGTTTAATGGAGGTTGCCTCCTTGTTCTGGATCCCCTGAGTTCCAGTGGATGTTGTTCAGTAGTGTTCCTTTCTTGCTGGATGCTACTGGTTTGTTGCAAAGGATCTCTTTGCCTACTTTGGGGCATTGTTTGGGGTGCGTTTGGGTGAGGTTCTCTCCCCTTGTTCACAAATTCTGCCTCCTGTTCCATTTTGGTTCTTCTGCAGGTCTAATTTGGCTGGCCTATCTTGATTTGGCTATGGATCCCAACAGTTTGGGTGAGGCTTTCTCCCCTCATATTTGGGCTACATTCATGCTGTGGTGTAGGGATGGTCTGCTGGTGATTGGCCTCTTGGTTGCTGCTCAATGCAGTTTGGTATGCTGCTATAAGCAGCTTTGACTATTGTGCTTCTAGAAGCTTACTGGAATTCTGGTTTGCTAGAGTTGGACTTTCTTCTCTGGTTTGTTATTTTTGGCTTACTGCCATGAGCCCATCTTCCCCTGCATGTTCTCCTTTGTTGGGTTTGCAGGTTGCTGCTGACGCTCGCTTGTTATCCCCATATTACAGGAGTGACCTGGGTGAAGCTCGGTACTTCCCTGCTTTCTGCGTGCGATGCTGGCTGAAGTGTGGTCCCTGGCCCCTTATTGGGTCTCTACTTTGATAGCTTTTTCCTGCTATTGCTGGAATGGGCTTGGTTGATGCTCTCCTCAGTGGGTGGAGGCTGGTTTTTGCCTGTTTCCCCTGTGATTGTCTTCTAGACATGTCTTTGGATCACCACTTTGGTGTTGTTGCTGCTTTATGCAGGATATTCTATCCCTAGCCTTTATCGCTGGGGAGTTGTTTGCCTTTGTTAGCTTTTTAGATGTTTGGCTACTACCACTGCATGAGGGATGTTCATGCTATCTGTATGTGGGATCATGTCTTTTATTGTTTGCTTAATGCCATAGGGCTTTGGTTGCTAGTCCATGGGAGCATGTTCTCGTTGGTTTAGGTTACTGATCTGCAAGCTTGTCTTGCTATGGTTTGTTCAAGGGAGCCTGTTCCCTTTGACTGATTATGTATATCCTTATGTACTGCTGGTTTCCAGCTTATATTGCAAGCTTGTCTTGCTCTTTTTGATCTATACAATTCTTACATTTGATCAAAAAAAAAAAAGTATTCATAAATCTTCATTTTCACACACACACTTTAACATATGCTTATGGGTTGTACATTGCATTATTATATTATTTTTGTTCTTTTGTTAAAGGTAACAACTAAGGGAAATGGATAGTATATAATTTTCAAAAAAAAACAAAAAAAAAATGATAAATAAATAAATAAATAAAAATATAGATAAGTTTGGTTTCGTAGCCTTCCTAACCTAAGCAATTAAGCCCGAAAGGGTGTTTTAACACCTAATACCCTAAAGTCAACTAACTTGAGAGCTATTGGCCTAGTGCTTGTTACATGGGTTGAGGAGAAAAGCTTAAGGGAATCAAACATTGCACTATCTATATTTTAGTATCTGCAACTAAAGTTACTAAGCTTGTAGGGGTGTCTCAACACCTAATGCCTTAAGACCAACTAGTCTGGGAGTCATTTGCCGAAAGCTCGTTACATGGGTTAAAGATGCATTGTATTTTAAGTTATATGTATATATATTAAAAAAAGAAAAAAAAAGAAGATACTAATCCCAACCCAAGGATTGTGTTTTAAGCCAGACATTATTCAACTTTTACCTTCTTTTCATGGTTTAGATCTAGAAAATCCATACTTGCATTTGAGAGAATTTGAAGAAGTTTATAACACTTATAATGACTTAAATTGTAGTATGAACATCATTAGATTAAAGCTTTTTCTTTTTTCATTAAAAGATAAAGCTAAAATATGGCTACAAAATTTGAGACCAGGATCCATTCGTGCTTGGGATGAAATGCAACAACAATTTTTAAAGAAATTTTTTCCGTCTCACGGAACAAACTCTTTCAAAAGATAAATCACCATTTTCACTCAAAAACCAAGAGAAACATTTTACCAATGTTGGGATAGGTATCGAGACTTGCTTAATACTTGCCCTCATCATGGTTTTGAAACATGAAGATTGGTTTCACATTTTTATGAAGGGTTAACACCTAAAGATAGACAAATGGTGGAATTGATGTGCAATGGAACTTTTGAAGATAAAGACCCTGATGAAGCAATGGAGAGTATCTAGACTTGCTAGCTGAAAATGCTCAAAATTAGGACACTACAGGTACTTATGAGGCACCAAGTAAAACTCAACCTTATACATCTAGTGGAGGTATGTACAACCTTAAGGAAGATCATGAACTCCAAGCCAAATTTGCATCTTTAGCTAGAAAAGTCGAGGCACTAGAATTGAAAAAGAGTGGTCAATTAAAATATGTTCAAGACATTGTGTGTCAAATATGTGAAACCAATGAACACTCAACCAATAACTGTCCAACTTTTTCTTCTTTCAAGGAATGCCTCCATGAACAAGCTCATGCTTTAAACAGTTTCCAAAGGCCCAATCATAACTCATACTCGCAAACATACAACCCTGGTTGGAGAGATCATCCAAATTTCAGTTGGAAGAGTGGTAACAATAATGCACAAACTTCACAGCCACCATTTCAAGCACTCCATAATTTCCAAAATTCTCATGGATATGCACCTCTTTATGTTCCCCCTCCTAGAAGAAATCTAGATGAAACTTTGCATGCATTCATTGAAAAGCAAGAGACAATCAACACTCAAAATGCTCAAACTATGGCTGATTTGAAAGATACTCATGCAAAATTCACATTTACTCTCAGTTTTCAGGAGAAAGGTAAGTTTCCATCTCAACCATAGCAAAATCCCAAGGGACAATACAATGCAAATGCAAGTAGTTCCGGAAGCCAACACATGGATCAAGTCCAATCAGTCATTACTCTCCACAGTGGTAAGGTTATTGAAAAACTCATTCTTGAACCTTATGAGAAAGATGATGAGTCAATCTCTGAGGGTAAGGAAGGGGTTAAACCTGAACATTGCAAAGAAAAGACCGATTCCCCACTAGTATTTCCATTTCCTCATGCCATGACCAAACAAAAGGAAGTCAATCACGATTATGAAATCTTTGAAACTTTCAAACAGGAAGAAATCGAGGATGAAAAAGGCACCGAAAATGTTGTTGCAGATCATTTGTCAAAATTGGCAATTGATTCGACATCTGACATCACACCAATTGATGATTACTTTCCTGATGAATCTTTACTTTCTCTTAGTTCAATACATTGGTCTGCTAATATTGACAATTTTCTTGCTTCAGGATTTTTGCCAGCTCATTTGGATACCCAAAACAAAAGAAAGTTTTTTAGCGACATGCAAAACTTTTATTGGGATGACCCTTACTTATTCAAATATTGTCCTAGTCAAATATATCAAAGATGCATTCTTGACAATGAGGTAAGTAATTTCATGAAATTTTGTCATGCAAAAATCTTACAAAGTGGATTTTACTAGCCCACCATGTTCAAGGACTCACATGCATTCTACAAAACATGTGAAAATTGTCAAAAGGTGGGATTTATTTCAAAACATAGAGAGTCTTTAGATAATCTTCTATTGACTCTTAAGTCTCTTCATAGTGGAGATGTGCATCATGCAATTCATGATTTATGGCCCCATTTTCATAAAGAACATGCTTATGGTCTTGGGAATCTGACTAAAAAAGACCTTGTTTGTCAGTTTTTAAGAAAATTGAGTGAGAAGCCTATCCCCGACCCATAAAGGGCGTTTAAGCCGTTCTTGGACGTAAAACCAAGGGAAGATGTGAGCCACAATCACAACTACTTGTACATACACATGTTTTCAAAAAAAAAAAAAGAGAGAGAGAGACTCTAGTTGGCCTACATATAGGTGGTATGATTGCATTTTCAATTTATCATCTATAAAATCTTCTCTTCCTTCCTTTCATTTTTACTCAACCCACACATTGAACAGATATAAAAGTGTGTAGAAATGTCAGGTTCCTCAAGTAATCATATAAGAAATATTTGTGTTTTCGGTGGATCCAGTCCTGGGAAAGAAAAGGAGTTTTTAGAATCAACAAATCATCTTGGTCAGGTACTAGCTGAGAGAAAGATTTGTTTAGTGTATGGGGGAGGCAGCCTTGGGTTAATGGGGGGTGTGTCAATAGCTGCATTTTTAGGAGGCAGTCAAGTTTTGGGGGTCGTCCCCAAAGCTTTAGCAAAAGGGGACTTCATTAGAAAAATAATTGGAGAGGAACTACAAGTCTCTATAATGTCTGATCGAATGAATGAAATGTTTAACCATGCTAACGCCTTCATTGCCTTACCAGGTGGTCTGGGCAAATTGAAAGAGATCTTTCATATTTTCTCTTGGGCCCAACTGCACATTCACCATAAACCTATAGGTTTGTTAAATGTTAATGGTTTTTATGATAATTTGTTGTCTTTTCTTGATCAAGCTGTGGAACAGAAATTTCTAACATTTTTAGCATAACAAATCTTAATCTCTGTTGCTACTGTTGAACAATTGATTGACTACAATCTTTCATCCTTGTACTTGATCCCTCCATGAGTCGCATAAATTGGTCAACTATGGAAAGCCGTAAAAAGCTTAGATTGGATTTGAGCCTTCATTTGTGAAACCTTGTGTCTTTTGGTTTTATTAGTAGCATATTATTTTGTTTTGTTATTTCTTATATTTGTTTAAGTGTGTTTCAGGTTTGTCAGTGTTTGTTGTTTCAGGTGATGTCTTTTATACTCTATCTTTCTACCTTAGGACATTGAGGACAATGTCTCGTTTTGGTTGGGGGGAGAGAATAATAGTTGACATTAAAAAAAACTAACTGTTTTTGTTGTTATTAAAACCATTAGACAGAACTGTTATTATTAAGATGGCAGAGTAATGAGTATTGACTCTTGAGACGCATCTTAGTAAACATTCATAACAAGGTCTATCATTACACTTCTTGAAATATTCAGGTTTACAAACTCTCGCATTGTTATCACTTGATTCTGCTCATATATTCATTTAACAAGTATTCATAAACCCTTATTTTCACACACACACTTTAACATATGATTGTGGGTTGCACATTGGATTATTACATTATTTATGTTCTTTTGTTAAAGGTAACAACTAAGGGAAAGGAATAGTATATAATTTGTAAAAAAAAAAAAACAAATTGATAATATTGATGATATTAAAATCGTGAAAACTTCTAACTTCTATTATTGATTTTGGTGTAGGACATTCTGGAATAGCTTTAACCTTAGCTCCATCCATCTCTATACCTTTTGCACTAGCAACATATCCAAGAAAAATAATTATATCCATGCAAAAGTCACACTTTTTCAAATTTGCATATAAGGACTCTTTTCTAAGCACATCAAGAACTTGTCTCAAATGATCCATATGCTCATCAAACTCCTTACTATAAATCAAAATATCATCAAAGTAGACAACTACAAACTTACCAATGAAAGCACGCAAAACATGATTCATCAATCTCATAAAAGAACTAAGTGCATTAGTAAGTCCAATAGGCATAACCAATCACTCATACAAACCATAATTAGTTTTAAAAGCAGTTTTCCATTCATCCTTTTCTTTCATCCTAATTTGATGATAACCATTTTTTAAATCAATTTTTGAAAACATTTTAGAACCATGCAATTCATCCAATATATCATCTAATCTGGGAATAGGATGTCGATACTTTACAGTGATGTTATTTATAGCCCTGCAATCAACACATATTTGCCAAGTCTTGTCTTTTTTTGGGACAAGAAGCATGGGAACTGCATAAGGACTCATGCTCTCATGAATGTATCCTTTCAACATCAACTCCTCCACTTGTCATTGGAGTTCCTTAGACTCTTCGGGATTGCTCCTATATGCTGGCCTATTTGGTATAGATGCTCTTGGAACAAAGTCAATTTGATGTTCAATTCCCCTAATTGGCAGCAAGCAATTAGGAATCTCTTCTAGAAAGACATCTTCAAATTCCTGTAAAAGAACTTTAACAACACTAGGAACACAGGAATCCAAATTATCAGAGTTAAAGTATGCCTCCTTATACACAAGTAAAATCATAGGCAATTCAGAAAGATAAGCACGTTTAAGATCACTAAATTTTGCAAAGAAATTTAGGTTTTTCCCCACTTTTTCTACAAACTTTTCTTTTCTCACCCTTTCTTTCTCTCTCCACTCTCGGCCTCCCTTCTATTTTTTTTTTCTTTTTGGTTGTGACCCTCCTCTAATTTCCTAAGGGCCAAAACTTTGTCCCCTTTTGTTTTCAACTCATGGCTCACTTTATTTCACTCTTCCTCACATTCTCGCCATGTTGTTCGGCTTGTTCTTCCACTTTGGCCGAATCTGAGTGCTCCTCCTCATAGCTTTTCTTCAACTGAATTTGATCTTCATACGCTTGCTTTGGTGTTAGTGGGGCAAGTGTATAAATTCTACCATCTTTCTCCAATGAATACATGTTCTTAAACTCAACATGCTTGGCTTTTCTATCAAATTGTCAAGGCCTCTCTAGTAACAGATGAGTAGCATGCATAGGCACAACATCACATAACACTTCATCCTTATACTTGCCTACTGGAAAAGAAATCACCACCTGTCTATTCACCCTAACAACACCACATTCGTTCAACCATTGAAGCTGATAAGGCCTCTCATGCTTAATGGTATTCAATCCCAACTTTCTAACTAAAGTAACACTAGCAATATTAGTACAACTACCACTATCAATGATCATACTGCATATCTTATCATTGATTAGGCATCTAGTATGGAAGACATTCTCTCTTTTTGCTCCACATCATCCTCCTTAGTCTGAACACTAAGCGACCGTCTAATCACCAAAACTTTATCACCAACAACATACTCTAAATCACTAGTATCCTCAAGTGGTGACATGTCATCACAATCAGACTCCTCACTAGTGGACACAATCTCTCCATCATTGTCTTCAACTCCCTATAATTTGTAAATGATTAAACAACTCCCTATAATAGTGTTTAGGAACATACCTCTTCTTCATTATTGTCTTCATCTCCTCCCACGTGCTAATTGGTCTTTCTTTATTCCTTCTTCTTTCTACCACCAATCTCTCCCACCAAACCATGGCATAATCAGTAAACTCCACTACAGCTAACATAACCTTCTTTTCTTCAGAGTACCTATGGATGTCCAAAATCATCTCCACCTTTTTTTCCCAATTAAGTAAGCTTCCTGATCAGTTTTTCCCTTAAAGGTGGGATTTTTAACTTAATACTACCCAAATTTCGGTCTATATCACCCAAATCATAAAAAAATCCCCTTTATACTCAAAATCCCTAAATGGCCGAATATGTCCCCTCATTGGCCGATTCTCATACCTCTATCCCCTATGTGTATGGAACCTACTACCACGGTAAAGATCATCCTTGGCTTCATCTGCAAAGTTTCTAGCAACACTCTCCTCATTCCTAGCTTCTCAACCCTTTTTACTACGTCCCTCATCAGACCTAGTCTTCAATTTTTCAATCCCAATCATCAGCTCACCAAACATAAATTCTATCTGTTGTTGTATTCTCGAAAGCCCATCTTCTGGGATTTCACCCTTCTTCTGTGACACATTGTTAGAAGACAATATTTTTTAAAAATATGCACGAAAATCATTAGCAATAAAAATAACACCTCACACACTCGTGTTTCATACAAATTTATAGGTTTTTCACTCTAATATGTTCCCTACACCTTTTTCCACTCAAATTGCCTTTCTTTAGTTCTTGAAATCACTTAGCAACAATTAAGAAAAGCAACCAACTACACAGTAAATTTATAAATTTGTGATTAGTACTTAAAAGTGCATTTTTATCAAGGTTTTATATCATCATTTTGCACTTGAAGTATCAATAACTCCTTAACTAAAGCATTTTTTATAATAACAAGTCTGATACCATAAGATACCTTTAATTTATGGTAAATATTCATCTTAAATGCAGGCCTATCACAAAAATGAAAGGATTGATTGATGAGTTTAAGTACGGAAATTGAAAGGACAAAGAGAAGGCCAAACTTAGAATAGAGATGTTGGTTCAGTCCAAACTGGAACACTATTCGGTCATTGGGTCATATCTGGAGCTGTAGATCTTGGATTTAGGTCTGCCTTATATGGATAGAAATCTAAGACATAGGCCTAAAACTTTCATGGGAAGTCCAAGATTTAAAAAGGCCGTTTCCAAGTCCAAATTGTAGCAACAACGGAGAAGTCTGAATCTATCCTGTAGCTCAAATACTGTTTAGTGTTCAGCCTATATCTCGAGTTCTAGAAGTCCAAATGACCTCAACTTTTTTTTTTCTGGAAAGCTAAGACAATTTCCTAGAACTTTCATGATTTAAGTCTGTTCAAATTATAACTTTATCAATGACGTTTTCGGCAGACAAAAAGATAAGGATTGTTACCAAGTCAAGATGTGGCCACCCACTCAACAATTAGTCAACAAATCAATAATTCTGAATTTTGGCCTATAAAAGGAGGCATTTGTCATGTATTTAGGCATCTTGGTTTTCAGATCAAGATCATGTTCTTGCTCTCTCTCTTTGTAATGCTTAAGTTTTGCTTATATTAATCTCTTGCTTATGCTTTTCATTTCCTTTCCTTGTTTATTTATGTTTCTCTCTTTCATTATGTTTAGCTAAGTTTATCATGTTAAGGTGAAAAGGTTACACTAATGGTGTAAGAATAAGTATAATATAAATTCAACATGGACCTTAATGTTTGATACTAACATGTTTTATATTTGTTATCTTGTTCACTTTTAATACTTTGCTTGTTAAATGATTAATCTAGATTTATGTTGTATAACCCTTGGTACAACAAATACTTGGCACTTTCATAGCCCAACCGTATGGTATAACCGACACCTGTGCTATGAAATGAACTTGATTTGTTGTTAACATAAGTTATAATCATGAATGCCTGACAACATTTACAAGTATTTGTATTATTTGAATAAGATAACTAATGTAATCATGTTAACAATTTATAATCCGATTGGAACCTCCTTTATGTGTG
>Ga0307510_10007843_pt1 | contig 12728 bp, 11 predicted proteins | sample 12_EM_MG_FD_207224 | JGI IMG/M metagenome (GOLD analysis project Ga0307510, IMG submission 207224) | Populus trichocarpa ectomycorrhiza microbial communities from riparian zone in the Pacific Northwest, United States - 12_EM | ecosystem: Host-associated > Plants > Roots > Unclassified | place... | reverse complement strand
CGGCGCCCTCGCCTTTGCCGACAGCGCCGAAGACGTCGCGCTCGACTTTTGTCTCACCCCTTATGCGGCAAGCGATATCGCTTCGCGCTGGTGCGCCGCGACATTGGCGCGGCTTTTGCTGCTGCCCGACGAGGGCGAGGTCGCGCTGCTCGGCGGATTGAAGCATGATGTCAATCTCGGCACGCTCGCACTGGCCCCGATGGCCGACGGCGATTTCGTCCGCCGCCAGATCACGGCGCGCGGCCTCTCCGCCGCCTGCACGTCGGCGGCGCCGCCGATGTGGCTCGCGGGCAGCTTTGCGCTGATGTCACCGTCCCACGCCTATCTCTACACCCTGTTCGGCGCCAACCGCCTGCCGGCCGACGTCTTCGAGGAAAACGCGTGCGGACCGGTTCAGGTCGGATTGTTCCGCACCAGCGGTGAAGCAACGCTGGAGACGGTGACCGTCCATCGCACCGGTCTCGGTGAGCTGCGCGTACGCATTCCGGTCTCACGCGCGATGGGCATCGCCATGATCGCACTGCCGCTGCCGAAATTCGCCGCCGAAGGCCTCCTGCATGGCGTCACCATCCAGACCGCCGACGACGTCCGCGACGCCGCCGAGAGCCAGGACGTGATCGGCATCGCGCCTGAAAGCCTGGTTTATGCCGGGATACAGCGGAACGGCGACCACTATCGCGCCGAGAGCGAGGACGGCTGCCTGCTGATCCCCGTCGCCCCGATGACAGAGGATATCGCGGTCTACTCCGTGGCAATCACACCGCTCGGCTCCAGCCCCAAATAATGCGCCTGATCGCGCCGCCCGGATCGTTCAAGTCCAAGGGATGGGGCCGGGGGCACGGAATTGACGGACGGAACGCACGAAAACCTGGATCGGCTGCTGCAATTCGGCGGTGTCAGGCTCGGCTCAGCCCAGCGCGATCGCTTGGGTTGGCTGGTTGGCCAATACGGCGCACCAACGCTGGACAGCGCCGACGGGCGGCGCAGCGGCGTCGTCATTCTGAGGGAACCGCCGAGTGGCGCGGCAGCGGAGCTGTTCTACCGCTCGCTCAACCCCACCTGTGCCGTCGTCATTCCAACAAGCGAGAATCCCGGCTTCGACTTCCTCAAGTCCAAGCTGACCGAGTTCGGCACCGTCGGCCCCTCTGGTGCGGACGGCCCGCACGAGATGTGGTGGGGCGGCATCGGCTGGTCGAAGTTCCTCACCGCGACCGATGCGTCCGGCCTCCGCCCACGGATCGTCTCCTGCCATCCCCGTGGCGGCGATGCGACGGCGGCCTTCGCGCTACGGCATTCGCTCGAGCGGTTCGATCTCGATTGCCATATCGAGCCGATCGACACCCAGTTCGACGACCGCGTGCTCTGCTTCGAGAAAGCCGAGTTCATCGTACGGATGTGGAATAAGTACCGCGAGCCGCTGCTGTTCGTCGAAGCCGGCGCTGTTCTGCGCGAGGCGCCGCTGCTGCCGTCCTCCCTCGGCTGTGACGTCGCACTCCACAAGTGGAATCGCTGGGAGATGTCGGCCCGCACGCTCTATCTGGGTCGCACCAAGCGCGCTGAAATGCTGTTGCACACCTGGCAGCATCTCGCCGCCTCCTATCCCGCGATCTGGGAAGGCTATCTGCTCGACCAGGCCTGGAGCCTGACCTCCTCGCAAGTGCCGCTCGATACCGTGTGGCTGCCGCGGTCGTATCACGCGCTGAAGGGCGACCTTGGCGCGATGCGCGCCACGGTTCTGCATGACCAGCAAACGACGACACTGGAGCTGGGACCCGATCCCGCCTTCGCGGGCATCGTTCGCACGGCGCGCCGCGCCGGCCGCACCGGCGCCCGCGACGCCTTCATGGTGATGACATCGAAGGGCGGGGCCGGCAACGGCATCTCCGTAATCCTGCGCGACATCTCGGCCAACGACGCGGGCGCGGTCGCCGCAACCGTGGAGGCCGTGACCGGCGCCTATACCGCCGATTGCGGCGGATATGGCCGGCTGGAGCTGTCGCTCTGCGCCTGGCAGGACGATGTCGCCGCCGCGCGCGAGGCCGCAGCGCAGGCGCGCTATCGCATCCTGGAGATCGCGCCGGGACAGCGCATCGCCAACGATTTCTTCGCTCACCAAGCAGCCGACGACGCAGTCATGACCGCCCGCCATCTCTTTCCCTGACGGATATCACCGATGCTCAAAACCATCATCCTGCTCACCGATACCGTGCAACAGCAGCAGCCACTGGCCAATTTGCTCCGTGAGCACAATCGCGACCTCGCCTTCTGCTCGGCGTTGCGCGCATCGGACCTCAGCGCGATCGAACCGGACGTGCTGAGCGAAGCCCGCCTAGTGTCCTTTGCCGCCGATATCGCCGTCTCCGAAAGATTCCTGCTCCAGCTCGGCTATGGTGCCTACAAATTCTACGCCGCGCCTGTGCAATATCCGGGCTTGCCGCCGGCGCCCGACGAGAGTGACGACGATCCGCGCTGCTACTCCGTGATCGCGCAATCGATGACGATCTGGCCTGATTTCAAGAAGGTGGTCGGCCTCGAGACCGTGACGGTCCCGGACGGCACCGTTCCCGCCGAGCGCGAACGGCTGGTATTCTCCCGCCTTGCGCATCTGTTCTGGCAGATGTCGGGCATGATCGCCGGCGAAGCGACCGATCTCCCCGGGATCACCGGGTTTGGCGAGAGCCAGCGCCCGACGCTCGCAATGATGAACTGAGCTAGCACGCAGAACCGCGGAGCTGTGCCGACAGCGTGTCGCGGTGCTCGGGTGCAGCGATCGCGATCATGCGGCGCGCGCGCTCGGCAAGGCCGCAGCCGCGCAGCTCCGCAATGCCCCATTCGGTGACGATGGCGTCGACATCGGCGCGCGGTGTCGTCACGGTTTCGACGTCAGCAACGATCCGGCTCGTGCCGTCAGATGCCGTCGCCGGCAGCGCGATGATCGCCCTTCCCCCGCGCGAGGCATTGGCACCGCGCACAAAATCGAGCTGTCCGCCGATCGCCCCGATGGTCACGCCATTCAGCGTCTCGGAGTTCACGCTGCCGTCGAGCCCGACCTGAAGCGCCGAGTTGATCGCGACCAGCCGGTTGATCCGCGCCAAAACGATCTGGCCGTGCGTGTATGAGGTCGGCCGTACCGCAACCGCCTTGTTCTGATGCACGAAGCGGTAGAGCCGCTGCGTCCCAATCACCTGGTTGGTGACGGTGATTCCGGCATCGATGCCTTTCTCCGCATTCGTGACCGCGCCGCGCTCGATCAGGTCGACGACGGCGTCATTGATCAGGCCGGAATGAATACCGAGATTGCGTACATGGGACAGCGAGGAGAGGATCGCATCAGGAATCCGTCCTACGCCGAATTGGAGCGTGCTGCCGTCGGCGATCACGCCCGCCGCATGCGCCGCAATGCGCCGCGAGACATCGTCGAGCGGCGGCGACGCCAATTCGATGGGCGGACGGCGGGCCGGCACGCGCACATGGATCGTCACGTCCCCGGGCCATTCCGCCCCGAACGTAAAGGGCGCATCCGGATTGATCTCGGCGATGACGAGGCGTGCACCGCGCGCGGCATCGATGACATAGTCGTTGGAGAGGCTGGCGCTGAGCCGTCCCCCGGCCTCCGCGAGCTGCACCAACACGACGTCCGCCTTGTGGCGACGCGAGGCGAAGTCGGCACAGAAAGCGCTGTAATTGCTCGGGATCACATCGAGCCGCCCGGCTTTCGCGAGCCGCCGCGCGTTGCCGATCACGCCATAGCTCTGGAACGAGACGTTGGGCGCACAGGTCGTGGAGAATGTGTCTGAAAAGATCGGCCCGACCATCATGCGGAACGAAGGCAGGTGCCCGGCCTGCGCGATCAGCGCTCCGGTCAGCGTGACCGGCTCCGCCGTCGCCTGCCCACACGCGACGAGATCGCCCTCCCGGATCAAGCCGGAGAAGTCGATCGGCGTTGCATCCGGGGCCATTGCCACCTCAGTCCATCAGCGCGAGGCGCGCGGAGGACTCGGCGAGCAGCGTCCGCAGCTCCGTCTTCACGATCTTCCCGTAACTGTTCTTCGGCAGCTCGCCGGTGATGTAGTAATGCTTCGGCCGCTTGAAGCGGGCGATCCAGGCATTGCACATCTGGTCGAGTTCGTCCCGCGTGACTGCCCTGCCCGCGACGGGAACGACAACCGCGACTACCTCCTCGCCCCATTCCGGATGCGGCCGGCCGATTACTGAAACCTCGGCCACGCCCTCATGCCGCAGCAGCACCTCCTCGACCTCGCGCGGATAGATGTTGGTGCCGCCGGAGATGATGACGTCCTTGGAGCGGTCCTTCAGCGTCAGAAAACCGTCCGCGTCGAAGGCACCCATGTCGCCGGTGTAGAGCCATCCGTCGCGCAGCGTGCTCGCGGTCGCCTCAGGATTTTGCCAGTAGCCGGACATCACAGTGTCGCCGCGCACGATGATCTCGCCGATCTGGCCGGGCGCAACGTCGTTCCCCGCTTCGTCTACGGTGCGGACCTGCACGACTCCTTGCGCGATACCGACCGAAGCGAGGCGCGCCTCATGACGTGGATTCCAGGCACCAATGTGCATTGACTTTGGCAAGTAAGTGATCGTCATCGGTGTTTCGCCCTGACCGTAGATCTGCGCGAGCTTTGGCCCGAACACCGCGAGCGCGGCCTTGCAGTCGGCAACATACATGGGACCACCCCCGTAGATGATGGTCTTCAGCCCGGGCGTAGTCGCACCTGACGCTTCCGCGGCGGCCGTCAGGCGGCGCACCATGGTAGGGGCGGCGAAGAAAGAGATATCGTCGCGCCTTTCCGTAAGCTCGAGGATCTCGTCGGGCTCGAAGCGGCCGCTCTCCGGAATGATCTGCGAGCCCATGCCGAGCACGTGCGGCACCATGTACAGGCCCGAACCGTGCGACATCGGCGCGGCGTGCAGCAGCGCCTCGCCGCGGACGACAGGATTGATCTCGGCGAGATAGTTCAGCGACATCGCCAGCAGATTGCGATGGCTCAGCACTGCGCCCTTCGGCCGGCCGGTGGTGCCGCTGGTGTAGAAGATCCATGCGGGATCGGTGATCGCGACATCGGCGATGGCGATGCCTTCGGCCTTCTCGAGGCCGCGATGTTCGGCCGAGCCGATTTCGACGATGCGCGGCTGTGCCGTGCCGAGCGCCAGCGCTTCCGACGCGACACCCGCCATATCCTCTGTCACGAACACGACCGCAGCCCCCGAATTGTCGAGAATGAACGCGACCTCGCGCGGATGCAGCTTTGCATTGATGGGAACAGCAACAAGCCCGGCATGCCAGCAGGCATAGAGGCAGGCGACATAGTCAGGCACGTTCTTCATCAGCAGCGCGACGCGCTCGCCCTTGGCGAGGCCAAAGCGTTGCCGCAGCGAAGCGGCCAGTGAGGCCACCGTCGTGGCGAGACGGCCATAATCGGAGACCGGCGTCAGCCCCTTCAGCAAGGCCGGCGTGGACGCGTCGGCCTTGGCGGCACGCAGGAGATGATAAGCGAGGTTCATGGCGATCCTCCGCGAGCGCTGAGGCTAGTACGACTTGGCGAGGCCCAGCACCTTTTCCGCGATGAAGCTGAGCGCAAGCTGCGGACTGACCGGGGCGATGCGCGGGATCAGGCTCTCGCGCATGTAACGCTCGACGTGAAACTCCTTGGCATAGCCGAAACCGCCATGAGTCATCACAGACTGCTCGCAAGCCTGGAAGCCAGCTTCGCCCGCGAGATATTTTGCGGCGTTGGCTGCGGCCCCGCACGGCATGCCCTTGTCATACTGCCAGGCCGCCGACATCACCATCAGCCAGGCGGCTTCCAGCTCGACCCAGTTCACGGCAAGCGGATGCTGGATGCCCTGGTTCTTGCCGATCGGACGGTTGAAGACCACGCGTGTCTTGGCGTATTCGCTTGCGCGCGACAGCGCGACCTTGCCGAGACCTACCGCTTCCGCCGCGATCAGGATGCGCTCGGGGTTCATGCCTTCGAGGATGTACTGGAATCCCTTGCCCTCTTCGCCGATGCGATCCTCCATTGGGATCTCGAAATCCTCGAAGAACAGCTCGTTGGAATCGACGACCTTGCGGCCCATCTTCTCGATCTCGTGGACCTTGATCTTCTTGCGGTCGAAATCGGTATAGAACAGGCTCAGCCCGTGCGTCGGAGAGCGCACCTCTTCCAGTGGCGTGGTGCGCGCCAGCAGCAGGATCTTGTGCGCGACCTGGGCGGTGGAAATCCACACCTTTTGGCCGTTGACGATATAGCGGTCGTTCTTGGCGACCGCGCGGGTCTTGAGCTGGGTGGTGTTGAGGCCGGTGTTGGGCTCGGTGACGGCAAAGCAGGCCTTCTCGCGGCCTTCAACCATCGGCGGCAGCATGCGCTTGCGCTGCTCCTCGGTGCCGAACACGACGACGGGGTTGAGCCCGAACACGTTGATATGCACCGCGGAGGCACCGGACATGCCGGCGCCGGATTCCGCGATGGCGCGCATCATGATCGCGGCCTCGGTGATGCCGAGGCCAGAGCCGCCATATTCTTCCGGCACGCAGATGCCGAGCCAGCCGGCATCGGCCATTGCCTTGTGGAAGTCATGGGGAAAGCCGCCGTCGTGGTCCTTCTTCAGCCAATAGGCGTCGGGAAAGTCTTCGCAAACTTTTGCGACGGCGGCGCGAATGGCTTCCTGCTGATCGGTGAGCGCGAAATCCATGTTCTTGATTTCCTTATTGGGAGCCGAGAGCTCCGATCCTAGCGCCCCATCTGCGAGGGCAGCCAGAGAATGATGCTCGGAAACGCCACCAGGATCGCGATTACGATCAGGTGCGCGATGAAATGCGGGAAGGTGCCGTGGAACACTTCCGCGACCGGCCGCTTGGCATAGCGGGCGACGATGAAGCAGTTCAGCCCGACAGGCGGCGTGATCATGCCGACCTCGGCGGTGACGATCTTGATGACGCCAAACCAGATCGGGTCGAAGCCGAGTGTCTTGATCAGCGGCAGCACGATCGGCACGGTCAGCACCAGGATCGCGATCTGGTCCATGAAGGACCCCAGCACGATGTAGCCGCACAGGATCAGCGTGATGATCACCCAGCGCGAGGCCGGCAAGCTACCGATCCAGGCGACGAGGTCCTGCGTGACATGGGTGAGCGTGAAGAAATAGCCGAAGATCGAGGCGCCGACCAGGATCATGATGATCATGCAGGTGCCGTGGCTGGCGCGCAGCAGCGTCGCATAGAGCGAGGACGGCGTGATCTTGCCCTTGACGATCGCGAGCAGGAAGGCGCCGAACGCACCGAAGGCGGACGCCTCCGTCGGCGTGGCGACGCCGAGATAGATCGTGCCGGTCACGATCGAGAACAGCACCACCATCGGCGAGACCTGCCACAGCAGCGCGAATTTTTCGCCCCATGGCACTGACTTCGCAGCCGGCGCGCGCGAGGGATCCTGCCAGACCAGAAAATAGATCGTGGCCATGATCGTGAACGTCACCAGGATCGCCGGGACAATGCCGCTGATCAGCAGCTTGCCGATGTTCACTTCGGCCAGCAGGCCGAAGATGACGAGCGCGACGCTGGTCGGCAGCAGCATCGACAGCGTGCCGGAGATCGCGACAACACCGGCCGCCATCTTCGGCTCATAACCCTGGCGGATCATCGCGGGAAGGCTGGTCGAGGACAGCGTCGCGGCTGAGGCCGTCGAGGTGCCGCAGATTGCGCCAAAGCCGGCGCCGGCGAGTGCGGTCGCCATGCCGAGCCCTCCGGGAATGCGGCCGACCCAGGCGGAAGCCGTCTTGAACAGATCATCCGCGACGCCCGAGAGCAGCACGAGATCCGCCATCAGCAGGAACATCGGGATGGTGATCAGCTCGTAGGACGAGACAGTCGAGAGCGGCGCGGTTTGAAGAATGCCGAACAGCGTGCCCCAGCCACCGACCATGACAAGGCCGACCGAGCCGGAGAAGGCCATGGCGAAGCCGACGGGCGTGCCGAGCGCAAGCAGGCCGAACAGCAGGGCGAGAACGATGAAAGGTGTCATGGATGCCTGCCGTTACTCGAAGCTGCGCGCTTCGCCGACGCCGGTCACCGGCGGCAGCGGATAGAGGTCTCGGCCGCTGACGAGGCTCAGCACATTGCCGACGAGCTGGAGCGCCAGCCGCAGCACCAGCACGCCGCAGCCGAACGGCACCAGCGCCGCCGAAATCCAGGTCGGCCAGGGAATCGCGCCGGCCAGCACGTCATGCTGCTCGTAGTTTTCCAGCGCGCGCTCGAACCCGAGCTTGCAGATCAGGACGAACACGAACAGGCCGGAGAGCGCGGTGATGATTTCGGAGAGCCGCCGCCCGGCCGGCGAGAAGCGCGACAAGAGAATATCGACACCGACGTGGACATGCTCGCGCAAGGCGTCCGACAGCGTGAAGAAGAAGACGCCGGCGAGAAGATAGAGCCCGATCAGATCATAAGTGAAGGCAAACGGACGGTTCAGTGCGTAACGCATGAACACGTCGGTCACCACCAGCAGCATGATCACGAACATGAACACCACCGCAATCACCGTCAACGCGCGTTCCAGCACGCCGAGCACATCTCCTGCCCTCTTGATCACTTCTCGCGCCCCCCTTTTCGATGTCGGATTCCCTGACGTCCTACTTGGCGCCGCCGGCGGCGAGCAGACCTTCGAACTCCTTGAGCGCGGCGGAGGCCTGCTTGCCGCGGCTGTCGAGACCGGCCGCCCATTCCTGGCCGACGCCCTTCAGCTTGTCCTTCATTTCGGACCGCGTCGCTTCGGGAAGCGGATCGAAGCTGACGCCTCCATCCTGCAAATGCTTCTTGGTCGTCTCGGTTTCCTTGTCGACCTGGGCACAGGCGGTCGGCTCGATCGCGTCGGAGGCCTCGTTCATCGCCTTCTTCACGTCATCAGGCAGCTTGTCCCAGACCGACTGGTTGATGGAATAGGCGACGATGAAACTGCCGAAGCTGACGCCTTCGGTGGCGTGCTTGACCAGCTTGTCGAGACCATAGGCCACGACGCTTTCCATCGGGAACAGCAGGCCGTCCATCGTGCCCCGCGAGAGCGATTCATAAGCGTCCGGCGCCGCCATGCGCACCGGCACGGCGTTGAGCGCGCGCAGCGTCAGATCCTGCGCGCCGCCGGTGGTGCGCAGCTTAAGGCCCCCCATGTCCTTCGGCGTCTCGACCTTCGTCTTGGCGGTCCACACCTGATAGGGCGGCAGCACCACGGCGATCAGCAGCTTGATCTTGTTCGGCGCATATTCCTGCTTGGCCAAGATGCCTTCGCGCGCGGTCTTCCAATAGGCGAGCGTGCCCTGGCATGCGGTCTCGAACGCCCCCGGCAATTGCGCGACTTCCGATAGCGGCATCTTGTCGGAGACATAGGAGGGTCCGATGTAGCCGATGTCGACCACGCCGGACTGGGTCAGCCGCAGCATGTCCGCTGCCTTGCCGATCTGCTGGTTCGGATAATAGGTGAAGGTCACCGCGCCGTTGGTGCGCTTGGTGACGTCGTCCATCCAGGGCTTGAGCATCAGGCGGACGAGATAGTGACCGGCGGGGAAGGAATCGGCGACCTTCAGCTCCAGCGCCTGTGCCGACATTGTCGAGACCGGCAGCGAAAGAGCGAGCGCGGCAACGGCCCGGACCAGGTTCTTCTTCATTTCATTCTCCTTGACGCGTCCCCATGCCGAAGGCGGCAGCGAAGCGCTGCAGCACCGTCCGGCCCTCACTCCATTTCTTGCTTGAGGAAAATGTACATATATGTGAATTTATCTGTCAAGTATATGAATTGTGCATAAGGCCATGCGTCGTAACGTGGGCTGGCCGAATTGACACCGGCATTTTCTGAATTCTAACTCCACGTATATGAATTTATCCAACGAGGCCCCATGGGACCGCTCGCCGGCTTCACCATTCTCGACCTGACCTCGGTGCTGATGGGTCCCTACGGCACCCAGGTGCTGGCGGACATGGGCGCCGATGTCATCAAGGTCGAAAGCCCCGAGGGCGACATCGTTCGCCAGATCGGTCCCGGCCGCACGCCCGGCATGGGCGGAATGTTTCTCAATGCCAATCGCGGCAAGCGCAGCATCGTGCTCGATCTCAAAAAGCCGGAGGGTCGCGACACACTGCTGCGGCTGGCCAAGCGCGCCAACGCACTGGTCTATAATGTGCGGCCGCAGGCGATGGCGCGGCTCGGCCTCGACTACGAGACGCTGGCCGCGATCAATCCCGCCCTCGTCTATGTCGGCGCGTTCGGCTATGGCCAGTCCGGCCCCTATGCCGCCAAGCCCGCCTATGACGATCTGATCCAGGGCGCGGCGACGATTCCGACGCTGCTCGCGGCCGCCGGCGACGGCACGCCGCGCTATGTTCCTGTCACCATCGCCGACCGCATCGTCGGGCTGATGATGGTCAACGCGATCATGGGCGGGCTGATGCACCAGCAGCGCACCGGCGTGGGCCAGCGCATCGATGTGCCGATGTTCGAATCGATGACGGAGTTCGTGCTGGTCGATCATCTGGGCGGACTCACCTACGATCCGCCGCTGGATCACGGCGGCTACGCCCGACTGCTCTCGCGCTATCGAAAGCCCTACAAGACCAGCGACGGCTATCTCTGCGTCCTCATCTACAACGACAAGCACTGGCGCAGCTTCTTCGAGGCGATCGATCGGCTGGAGTTCCTGGCGCAGCCGCGCTTCGCCAACCATGCCGCGCGCACGAAGCACATCGACGAGATCTACGAGGAGATCGGCCACATCTTTGTCACGCGCACCACCGCGGATTGGCGCGAGCTGCTGGAACGCGCCGACATTCCGGTGATGCCTATGCATACGCTGGAGACGATCCTCGAGGACCCGCATCTGAAAGCGATCGATTTCTTCAGGACGGTGGATCACCCCGTGGAAGGCCGCATCCGCCAGATGCGCGTGCCCTCGACCTGGAGCGTGACCCAGCCGGAAGCCGCCGGCCCCACGCCGACGCTCGGCCAGCACGGCCGCGACATTTTGCGCGAGGCTGGATTTTCGACCGATGAGATCGAGCAGCTCGCACAGCAAAAAGCAGTTCACCTGGCAGCGCCGCCCTAAAGCGCAGGCGCTGGCCAAAATCGTACGAAACAGGGAGGAAACCGCGATGGCCGGACTATATTTCGAGGACTTTTCCGTTGGCCAGGAGTTCAGGCATCCGCTGACCCGGACGGTCACGGAGATGGACAACACCATGTTCAGCCTGCTGACGCTCAACCCTCAGCCGCTGCATATCGACGCGCATTTTTCGGCCCAGACCGAGTTCGGCCAGCGCATTTTCAACAGCCTTTACACCCTTGGCATCATGATCGGCATGACGGTCTATGATACCACCATGGGGACCACCGTCGCCAATCTCGGCATGACCGACGTCACTTTTCCGAAACCGGTCTTCCATGGCGACACCTTGCGGGCGACGACGAAGGTGCTTTCGTTGCGGGAATCCAAATCGCGCCCCAAGGCGGGCATCGTGGAATTCGAGCACCATGCCTTGAACCAGAACGACGAAATCGTCGGCAAATGCCGCCGCATGGCGATGATGCACAAGAGGCCGGTCTGATGCGTTCGATGCTGTTCGTGCCGGGGGATTCCCCGCGCAAATTCGAGAAGGCGAGCGAAGGCAAGGCCGACGCGCTGATCATCGATCTCGAGGATTCCGTCGTCACCGACAAGAAGCCGGAGGCGCGTGGGCTGACGCTGGCGATGCTGAAGGGCCCTCGCGGCTCCCATCAGCTCTATGTCCGCGTCAACGCGCTCGACACCGGCATGACGCTGACCGATCTCGCCGCGGTGATGCCGGGCAGGCCCGACGGCATCGTGGTGCCGAAATCGCAAGGCGGCGACGACGTGCGGCAGGTTGCAACCTGGCTCGAAGCCTTGGAAGCAGCCGCCGGCATCGCGGTCGGCGCGACGCGCATCGTCTGCGTCGCGACGGAGACCGCCAGTTCCATCTTCGGACTCGGCAGCTATAAAGGCTGCTCCCCTCGCCTCGCCGGCCTGATGTGGGGCGCGGAAGATCTCTCGGCTTCGCTCGGCGCGACCGAAAAGGCGTCCGGCGGCGTGTTCCACAGCCCCTATCGCCTCGCGCGCGATCTCTGCCTGATGGCGGCGGCTGCGGCCGAGGTCGCCCCGATCGACACCGTTTACACCGACATCGACAATCTCGCGGGCCTCGAACAGGAAACGCGCGCGGCGCGACGCGACGGTTTTTCGACGAAGGCGCTGATTCATCCAAAACATGTCGATGTCGTCAACGCGGCCTTCGAGCCGACGGAAGCCGAGCGCAATTGGGCGGAGAAGGTGATCGCGGCGTTCGCGAACAATCCGAACTCCGGCACGCTGCGTCTCGACGGCCAGATGATCGACAAGCCGCATCTTCGCGCCGCGAAGAAAATCCTCGGCCAGCCCTAGAGCAGGACGCAAAGCCCCACCATGATCGTTCGCCAAGCCGCAAACGTCCTGGAGATCATGGAATTCTTCGCGCAAACGAGGAAGCCGGCGACGCTTGCCGAGATCGCCGATCATTTCGGCTGGCCGCGCTCGTCGACCTTCAACCTGCTCGCGACGCTGTCGGAGAAGGGCTACCTCTATGAGCCGCGGCCTCGTGCCGGCTTCTATCCGACGCCGCGATGGCTGGCGATGGCCCGGATGATCTCCGAGGTCGAGCCGTTGCCGCCGTGGAC
>Ga0307510_10007842_pt1 | contig 12729 bp, 9 predicted proteins | sample 12_EM_MG_FD_207224 | JGI IMG/M metagenome (GOLD analysis project Ga0307510, IMG submission 207224) | Populus trichocarpa ectomycorrhiza microbial communities from riparian zone in the Pacific Northwest, United States - 12_EM | ecosystem: Host-associated > Plants > Roots > Unclassified | place... | reverse complement strand
AAAATTGTCTCACCAATTTTAAAATGACACAGAAATTTATTGAAAAATACTGAATTGATAGATCATTACATCAAGATAGGTAACTTTTAGCCATAAACATTCTTTAATGAAATACTATCAGATTTAGTAGGCTAAAAAGGTAATGTCATGTCTTGAACTAATCAACCTATTATGTAAATCAAGATAATAGTACTCACATATTTCTCTACCTAGATATTTTATTTGGTTTTCACTGTTGTGTTTATTTTGACTATGAACAACTCTTGGATTCATGAGTGTTTTAGAAAATTCAACCTTTATCAAAATTCTTAAAGAAATGACCACATTTCTCACTCATATATATATATATATATATATATATATATATGATATTTTATTAAGAGTATTATGTTATGCTCCACTTAGTGTACTAATATATAAAAATCATTAAGAGCATAATTCATCATTTATCATGCTGCAACTATCACTTATGTCATTATAGGAATAAAAGAAAAATAATAATTTTCTAGTGCTACCGAGAATGTCATATGATTTAGTTTTTTTATTTGAACATAAATCTTAAGATCTTTAATAAATTAGGTATCATTACTATGATTATATTCTTTCATCTTTAAATGATTTAAGCTCATTCATCTCGATAAATTATATACAAGCTTTTCGACAAACCTTTGGTTAACATATGCATAATATTTTTCTTATAATTTAATTATATAGTCAATGAAAATAATGTCTTTGTTGAACACATGACATTTATAAAAAATCTACTGTCAATTTAAATTTACATTGTATTTTTCAGGTTATGTTAAAAATATATTTTTTACAATTTTAAATAGAACCTTAAAAAAAAAACAATAATTCTCGAGTTTACATTATATTTTTCGGATTGTGTTAAAAATATATTTTTAACAACATGAAATATATATAACCCTAAAGAAAAAAACAATAATTTTTCGGTGGTGCAAAACAAGAGTAGTACAAAGATCAATATGGGAATATATACTAAGTTAGGAGACAATGATGAAATATTTATTTTTTTTGAAAAAATAAAAGGTTCTATAACACATTTTAATCCGTTTAAAAATTTAAAATCAAATAAAAAGAAACATTTCATCTGCTTAAAAGATAAATTCTCTCTCTTTAAATGGGATCGATGCTTGACTTGTTGATTTAATCTTAACTTAGATCGAATAATCCGTACTGGTATGTTCTTTTGATTTTTTTAAAGCTCTATCTTAATTATAATAATATTCTCCAATTAATGTGTTGCGTAAATCCTACAATGATACCTTATCTTTTGTCAAGAGTAGTGCTGGTGGGCTGAACATGACACTAAATCCTTAAGAGATGCTACATCTTAAGCAAGACACTCTCTATTTCCAGAAGACACCCACCACATTTTCATCTTCTTAAATTGTGAGAGGCACCGTTAATTGTGTGCAGCCTTCTCATAGCTTATCACGTTTCTTGCATCCTCTCGATTCTCTAATTCCTCGCCCAGAACAGTACTCCCCTCCCCGTTAATTTCTAAACAGATTAACAGCAATGGAACCACCAGCTCCTGATGTCCTCGAATGGTTGCAGAAAGTACATGTCCCTACAATTGTTGCAGTGGCAGTGATAGGTCTCCTGCTTCGTAGTTGCTACAGATGTCTTACCAAGAGCAAGAAGAATGGCAAGACAATGAAAGCACCCGGGCGGAACTTCCGCATGCCAAGGAGTGATTTTGATGAAAATCCTTCTGCCTATTTTAGTCGCTTGCGCAAGAAGTAGACTTAACATATATCGATCCCAAGCCCCCAATACGGTTGTTTCACCGGCAGCAGACCCTGCTGTGATTTCTTCTTTTCTAGTGGTTTTTCTAAAGCTCTGGACCGTGCATGGTGAGCTTGTGTGAACTTGAATGTTTCAATATCGAAGTTGGTCTTCATGGTCAACCATTTGCATCTCATCACTTCACACACACACACACACACACACACTAAATTTAAATTTGCTAAGTACTTCAAAATAACATGGAGTGTGTGTTTGTAGAATCGTCTAGAAAAAAAGTTTATCTCATTCGACGTAAGAACTAATTTGAAGATAACAAATAAATAAATACATGTAGCTTAAATAATTATATAAAAAAAAGTTAATAATAAATAGAATGATGGAGGAGAAAATATATATTAGGTACAAGAAAAAAACTTAATCTTGATCAACTTGTAAATTAATTTTAAGATAAAAAAAAAAAGAGGCATTTAACCTAAGTAATAATGGATCGAGGAGGGAGTGTGAGGGACGTCTGCTTGTCAGGGGTCTGCCGAACTACAGTATTAAAGCAAAGTCAAAACTAGCAGAGGTCTATATATATGGAGTTCTTTCCGTCCAGTCACAGGTAACAACCATGTTAATAGATATCAAGACCGCAATATTTAGATGGTCTCATGATCACCATATATCCCTTAAGTTTCTTTTCTTTTGCCTTGTTTTAATTGTTAAAACTCAAAAAAAGTTGATGATTGGTGTAATGGAAGGTAGCAAGAATCCCATCAAGAAGCAACAGAGCATATCTAGCCTTGCATTGTGCTGAATCTTCCATCATCATCATCTTGGAATTTACTCTCAAAGCTGTACAATGTAGCAGCAGCAAAGTTTTAGCCTAAACAAATATTTCATTCTTCCTAAAACAGATTTCAATGACTGTATATATAAGATCAACCTTGTATTAATAAAAGTGTGCGTGGAAAATATTCATTGAAATCATTGCAGTGATCATTTCCTATATGGTATCAGAGCATTTAACCTCCAACAAGCCAACGATCCTAATCTCAATCATCTCCTTCCCCAGACCATTGAACCAACTAGTATGAGGCAGGCAATATCTCATCCTCGTTGGCATGAGTCCATGTCCATTGAGCTCACTCCTCTTATGGAACATGGGACATACTTCCCTCTCTTTTAAATTGCAATTCAGGAGGTTATAAGTGGGTATCTAGGGTGACGAGAAAAGCTAATGGGTCAGTGGATAGGTTCAAAGCCTGTCTTGTTTCCCTGGGCTACAATCAAAGACCATGACTCGATTACAAAGAAACATCTAGCCCTGTAGTCAAACCTGCCACCGTTAGAGATGTTCTTACTATTGCTGTTATGAATTGATGGCGGTTGAGGAAAATTGATGCTCGCAACGCTTTTTTAATTCATGAACTAACTGGAGAAGTATACAAGTTGCAACCCCCATGTTTTAAAGATGTGTCTAGGCCTAATCATGTTTGCAGATTGTGAAAAGTAATCTTCCCGGGTTTGGTATACAGCTCTCAAAACTGCAATTCTACAACTTGGTTTTTAGAATCCCAAGGCAAATCCATCACTATTCATCTCCGACCGAGACTCCATCACTTGTTTTTGACTGGTTTATATTGATGATCTTGTCATTACAAGCAATCATTCAATATTTGTTAAGAAACCTGGGTGAGAGTTTTTCTCTCAAGGACATGGGTCTTCTCTTCTGTATTCTTTTTCTAGGTATTGAGGTTGTGCCCACTCAAGTAGGGTTATTTTTATCACAACATAAATATGCATATGATATCCTATCCACCACTAACATGAGTGGTGCAAAGGATGTCTCTACTCCAATTTCCACGAGTCATTCTCTTCAATTAGTTGATGGCACTGCTTCTGTGGACAGCACAGAGTTTCGCAGAGTTATTGGCAGCCTTCAATATCCTATTTGCAGTAAACAAACTCTCTCATTTTATACACAGTCCAACCCAAAGTCACTAGATAACAAGAAAAAAGCTTTTTCGATATTTAAAACCGACCATTTTCCATGGCATACAATTGTTAAAGATGGTATTCCTGCTTTAAGAACCTTTTCTGATGCAGATTGGGCAGGCAATATTGATGATCACACTTCCAAATCTGCATATATAAGCTTCTTGGGTTCAACTCCTATATCTTGGAGCTCAAAGAAGCAAAGAGTTGTTGCAAGATCCTCAACTGAGGCAGAATATTGTGCACTTGCTAACGCAACATCAGAAACAATGTGGCTCCTTAATCTCTTCCATGAACTAGGTTTCAAATTCACATCAACACCTCATCTCCTATGTGGCAGCAAATCATTCTTGCATGAAACACATTCAAATAGATCTTCATTTTGTACATGACTTAGTTTAATTAGGTATTTTGCAAGTCAGAATATGTTCATACTGAAGATCCTAGCTAACTTACTGACAGCCACTACCCAGGAACAAGATTGATCTTACTCATGGAAGCTCAATCTTGCAAGGGCATATAAAGGAATGTAGCAAGAATCTCGATCAAGAAGCAACAAAGTTTATCTAGCCTTGAATTGTTCTGAATGTTCTATTATTATCATGGAATTTACTCTCACAACTGTACAATTTAGCAGTAGCAAAGTTTAAGCCTAAACAATTTCATTCTTCCTAAAACAGATTTCAATGACTATATATAAGATCAACCTCATATTAATAAAAATGTGTGTGGAAAATATTCATTGAAATCATTGCAGTGATCATTTCCTATACTCGGTACATGACAATTGACATCGATGCTAAGAAAGGCTTGCATCTAAAAGATGACTTCGCAATTTTAAAGCTTGCCCTCGAAATACCACATTTTAACATTTGGTTATCTCTTCCTTCCTTCCTGGTTTAGAAAGACAAAAATACACTTTAAAATCGTCGTAAGAACATATTTATTCTTAAATGTGCAAAGCTCTCATAGCAGTTTCATTTTCCAGGAAGAGGATAATGAGAGCGTAAATGAAAATGATGCTGATCTGAACAAGAGTCTAAACAAGCAGAGAAGACATGCTGTAGCAGCAGCTCCAGTGGAGCAGAGGAGGAGTATTGCATCCAGAAGCACTTACAAAGACAAGGGTGGCAAATCCTCCCAGAATTCCCGAATGCAGAGACAATTGTGCAGCCGGTGAAATAAGCAAAAGCTTTGTGCAATGATAGGCAGAGGGTGTCAATTGAGTTGTTTGCGGCAATACTACAACGAAGAAATCATTTTCCCTAACTTTGTTGTGCGAAACAACTCGGAAAAAAGAAGTGAAAGAAAAGCTCCGAGTATAAGCATGATGAAGCGGCATGAATGGAAAGAAGCAGAAGGAAAGCTCTTGATTCTGTTTTCAGTACGTCGGAGTTGAATATCACGGGCTTCTTCTTGTTTTTTCTTTTTTCTACTATTTATAGATAGATGGTGTTATATAGCTAGGAAGAGGAAGAGGTGTGGCCTGTTGCGCCATTGAATTTTTTCTACTGAATTCTGATGAGATATGTCTGCGAGCATTTTCCTTGCCAATATCAGTGTTGGGATCTCAACTGAAGTGGATTTTCAGAGATGGTTTTGGATTGTTGCTCGTCGAACTCATAATATTATCATGTTTAAGATTGATAACTCGGAAATAATTTGCCTGTGATGACTTGCTTCTGTACCATCCTACTGCCCTTATGATGAAGCATACGAACCACCAACAATTGACATATTACATCCATATGCCAGAAACCCCTTGGCAGAATGAGAGACTACAACAAGTGCATCCATCCATCACATACAACTGGGAGGTAGGTGTGAGGACAATGCATCCATTCTTCAGGACGAAAATGAATAGTAAAACGCAGGAAAAGCAAAGGGGTTCATCTGACAACTGCTTGAAAACTGATGGTTGTGGGAAGGCATAACACCTTAGAGTCACATAAGCGATTTGAGTGAGATACAGCGCTTTTCTCAATATTGAAAAATGGAATGGATGAAACAATCAAAGCTTCATCTTTATGGCTGGTACTTGCGGAGAGATGGTAAACTGCGTTTATGCTTGATCAAGTTTCACTAATACGGGCCGGCTTCGCCAATTCACGGACCAAGTTGGCAAATTTACAATTATTGGGCCGAGGCCCATGTAGTGGTTCTAAAACAACAACTAACCCACGAGACCTTCGGCATCTCGGCATCATCAGTCAAGCTCGTCATTGCAACAGAGAGAGAGGATGAATGAGGCCGTTGAATTCAGTGGTTGAGAGCTCAAGACATGCTTTGTACAACGTTTTCTTAACCCATTGCCAGGCCTTCAAATCAGGTATTATTTCCCACATTTACGTTGCCAACAACATCCTCTTTCGCTATTCAAAATGTTTCTCTGGAGACTTAAATCTTGCATGCAAACTGTTCGACGAAATGCCCCACAAAGACACCGTTACCTGGAACACCATGATCACTGGCTATGTAGAGTCTGGGAACTTGGGTGCTGCTTGGGAGTTTCTAAAATCCATGAAAAGACGTGGCTTTCAAGCTGATGGTTATACCTTTGGAAGTATACTAAAAGGGGTAGCTCACGCCTGTCGACATGATCTTGGGCAACAAGTGCATTCCTTGATTGTTAAGATTGGTTATGAGCAGAGTGTTTATGCGGGTAGCGCTTTATTGGACATGTATGCCAAGTGTGAGAGAGTTGAAGATGCGTATGATGTGTTTCAAGGCATGCCAGTGCGTAATTTTGTCTCGTGGAATGCACTCATCGATGGCTTTGTGCAAGTCGGAGACCGCGACACTGCATTTTGGCTATTAGATTGTATGCAGAAGGAAGGTGTTAGGGTTGAAGATGGCACATTTGCTCCGCTTTTGACATTGCTTGATGGTGACAAGTTCTATAAGTTGACGATGCAGCTTCACTGTAAGATTATTAAACATGGCCTTGAGTTCTACAATGCTTTATGTAATGCTACACTCACTGCATATTCAGAATGTGGTTTGTTAGAAGATGCTAAAAGGGTGTTTGATGGTGCTGTTGGTACCCGAGATTTGGTTACCTGGAATTCCATGCTAGTAGCTTACCTAGTTCATGATAAAGATGAGGATGCATTTAATCTTTTCTTGGAGATGCAAGGGTTTGGCTTCGAGCCCGACATCTATACCTATACCTGTGTCATAAGTGCTTGTTTTGCAGCAGCGCATAAAAATTATGGGAAATCCTTCCACGCATTGGTGATAAAGAGGGGACTGGAAGAATCAGTGACTATCTGCAATGCATTAATAACTATGTATCTCAAATTGAATAATAAATCCATGGAAGCTGCGTTAAACTTGTTCCATTCCATGAAGTCTAAGGACCGAGTCTCTTGGAATTCCATTTTAACCGGGTTTTCACAAATGGGGTTTAGTGAAGATGCTTTGAAACTCTTTGGGCATATGAGATCTTCACTGGAGGAAATTGATGACTATGCCTATTCGGCTGTCCTTAGATCTTGCTCAGATTTAGCAATCCTCCAATTAGGCCAACAGATTCATCTCCTGACTGTTAAGACAGGTTTTGACTCAAATGATTTTGTAGCCAGTTCATTGATTTTTATGTACTCCAAGTGTGGAATTATTGAAGATGCTTGGAAATGTTTTGAAGATACCACAAAAGAAAGCTCAATTACTTGGAATTCAATTATGTTTGCATATGCACAACATGGGCAGGGTGATGTTGCACTGGACCTCTTCTCCATAATGAGAGAGAGAGAGGTGAAGCTGGATCATGTAACCTTTGTTGCAGTTCTGACCGCATGTAGCCACGTTGGACTGGTTGAACAAGGTCGCTGTGTTCTAAAATCCATGGAATCTGACTACGGGATTCCTCCTCGGATGGAGCATTATGCTTGTGCGGTTGATTTATTTGGTCGTGCTGGATATCTGGAGGAGGCAAAAGCCTTGATTGATTCAATGCCATTTCAACCCAATGCAATGGTGTTGAAAACTCTATTGGGTGCTTGTAGGGCTTGTGGTAACATTGAGTTAGCTGCTCAGGTAGCAAGCCAGCTGCTAGAGGTAGAGCCTGAAGAGCACTGCACGTACGTTATCCTCTCAAACATGTATGGGCATCTTAAGAGGTGGGATGACAAAGCCTCTGTGACAAGACTGATGAGGGAGAGGAAGGTGAAGAAGGTCCCTGGTTGGAGTTGGATAGAGGTGAAGAATGAGGTACATGCATTCAAGGCTGAAGATCGATCCCACCCCTATTCCGAAGATGTGTATCAGATATTGGGAGAATTAATGGAAGAAATGAAGAGGCTAAATTCTCTTGCTAGCTTTGATTCTTTGATGCATGATGTCAATCATATGTACCCGAGCAGTGATTTAAGTTACTGAGCCTTAAGTTATTGTTCATCGATTCCGGAAAATTTTGCAATTACCTAAGCTGAAACAAATATAAAATTTTACATCACTCGAGTGTATATTTGCTAGTGCATTGTAAGTGTTTTCATAAAAATTAAATACTATTGGATTGAAAAGACTTCAATTTGATATATATATCAAATTGAATATTTTGATATCTTATCAAAACCATTCAAAAAAGCGTAAAACTGATGTGTTGGGTGTCAAGATTGTCTTTCCATTTTTTAAGAGGCCCTGCTTCCTTCCATCCTTGCAGTCATTACATTTCTATCAGAAGTTAACTAGGCAAGCACATGTCATTCCAAAAAAAAAAAACCTAAGCAAGCATATGCGGCAGACAAGCAAGATGTACTCAAATCACCCCACCAACCATCCTGTCCTCAAAACCCCACGACCTGCTCAGATAATAGAGTACCTTACATTGTAAGAAACTGCATTGCCCTTTTCCACATTTGTGCCTCTTCCAAGTTCAAACTGAAGCAAATCCTTGCCTTTTCTATGAGGCATGGCATCCCACTAACCAACTTAGAAATGGGCAGGCACCTTATATACACCGCTGTTTCCCTTTCAGTCCCTATGACCTATGCACACTATTTTTGTTCAAATCCAAAGCCCAGATGTTTTCACATGGAATACCATGATTATGCTGAGAGTGAAAATCCAAAACCAGCCATTGAATTGTACCACCACGTGCAATTGAAACCTGACACACACGTCAAACATATCCTTTTCTTTGATTGTTGGATTGGCTGTTAATGGATTCGGTAAAGAAACGTTTGAGCATTTCCAGGAGATCGAGAGAGAGGAATTGGTGCCTAGTGGGATCACTTTTGTTGGGATCTTATATATGCTTCTAGTCATAGCGGTAAGGTTAATGAGGGGTTTGAATACTTCAAAAGGATCGATGGATCGAGGAATATGATATTGTGCCTAGAATAGAGCACTATGTTTGCATGGTTGATTTGCTAGGTAGAGCAGGCTTGGCGAAAGAAGCATATGATCAATCTATTTAGGATATGCCTTAGCAGCCTAATGCTGTTGTTTGGAGGACCTTGTTAGGGGCTTGCACAATACATGGGCGCCATTTAGGTTTAGGAGCCTTTGCAAGAGCCCAAGTACTCTTACAGTTGGAGCCTAAAGATAGTGGAGATTATGTGCTAATCTCCAATCTGTATGCATACGAGCAGCGTAGATGTGCATGAGGTGAGAAGGACAATGCTTTATGAAGGAGTGAGAAAAACTCCAAGGAAAAGCCTTGTAGAGTTGGGAAATCATGTCCATGAATTTGTTATGGGTGATTGGACTCATCCTCAAAGTAAGACAATAAATGAAATTCTAGTGGAGATAGCGAAGAAGTTGAAATTGGCAGGTTACGTGCCAATTTCAACTTGACCAATATAATCGTAAGGAGAAGAAAAAACACTCTCTGTGCATGCCATGTTTCTCCCTTACTTGCCGTGATTATACCGCTTGTTGCTGTCTTTTATTTTTCCGGACTGTGTGAGGGTGGATATGAAGATTTTGAGCTGCATGCCTTGGAAACCACGACTAGCATTTGGTCTTCTTCACGTGATTTGACTATACATGCAACTGGTGACTGATGTGGCAGTGACAATGACATGAAAGCTGGTGCTTTTCTGGTGGCTTCTTGTATGCATCAGGGAAGACTGGAGACTGGAGAGGACTGCTGGAGTGGAACCCGTGAGTGTACTTGTTGCATGTGAGTGTGGAGAGTGTAGCAGCATGCATGGGAGGAGATGGCAGGAGAGGGTGCAGCTCGGTCCATGTGTGCAGGGTGGATGTATGCGTTATTTGGTATATATACCAATGCACTTCCTTCTTCACAGCAACTTCAGCAACATATACTTGCCACGAGAACGTTTCCTGCATTTCACCATAATTTAGCTTGGAAGAGGAGGAGGAGACAGAAGAGGAGACAGAGATAGACAAGGACACAGAGGAAGAGTCTTCTGACTACAAGATGGAACGAAGATATTTGAGGTCTGCAGTTGCTAGACTAGCTACACGCAGGAGTAATAGGCGTGCATCTGGAACTCCATGCATGTTCCCCCATGATTTCTTCTTCGTCAGAGACTATTGTGGTTGACTCTCTTCCGCAAGCTCTTCGTCCAGTAAAGGTAGAGGTTGAGTCTAATTCGTGTTCTCGCCAGGATTTTCAAGTGATAGGCTATGCAAACCCTCTCGATCGACATCACATGGTCAAGGGATTTGGTGACCCCATGAGGGTGTTACCCCACGTTTTCATGGAGAAGATAGCGTGGCTACTGTAGGTACCAAATCCCATTTCTCACGTGCTTTGACTGTAATGTTGAATGTCTCTAATGGAAACTCAGGGAGAGAAAGATAGTTCGGAAAGTTTTGAAAGTGTTCGATATTTTTCTTATTGCTTCCTCAATGTGCATTACACCTTGTCTCCAGTTTTTGTTTCTGCTTTCCAATTGTACTATGTACTTGGGAAATCCTTGGTTCTCATCCGTCTCTTTAAGCTTTTTAGGAAGACGGAAGTCAGTGCGTGTCAATCAAGTTGCTTGCAGCAATACCATACTGAAGAGATCATTTTCCCTAACTTGGCTGCGTGAAACAACTCGGTAAAAAGAAATTAAGCAAAGCCCTGAGCAGAATCTTAATGGAGCAGCATAAATGAGAAGCATAGGAAAAGTTGAGAATGCAATCATGATTTTTAGTCTATGTTTTCAGTATCTTGGGAGTTGAATATTACACGTTTTTTTGAGTTTATCTTGAAATTGATGGTGGGAGAAGTTTCTATTATGGGAAGAGGAAGTAATGTAGCCAGCTGCAGATTATGTTATACAGAGCAATGATATTTTTCTTGTCAGTATTAATGCTCCTGTCTAGCTCATGTAATATTATTAATATGACTGAGATGAAATTTCCGTTCGGAATTGCTTTCATGTTTCGACAATTTCAGATGTTATACGCTTCTTCCTCCTTTTGTCTATTCATTCTGATCGACTTGAGACTAGGTAGCAGAAGCCAAGGTAAGAGAAGATATGTTTTAACATCTCTCCGTCTTAAAACTTTTTTGTGTTGAAAAAACAGAAAAGAGTGTATGTTAAGTATGACAATCAGTCTATTTGTCAGGTGACATGCTAGCTGTTGAACTATTTTTTGTCTGTGTTCGACAGGAAGGTTCATTCCTTTGATACTTGAAGTTGGCAGTGAAAGTTGATAGCAGTGGCAGTTGCCAATTTCCATCGACAAATGCATACCTGCTGCCCCTTTTCCTATCTTTCAACGGATACAGATAGTTGTTTTTTGAAAATGGAATTCTTGAATATACCAACACAAGCAAAATCTTACAAAATTGTTTGTGAATCTGGAACTTGGAATATAGATTTAGTTGGTAAAACCAAGTTCCAGGTGAGATATCTATTGCAACCCTTCTTTTCTAGCTGTCTAATGTCAAAAACATCGACTCTCTCAGCTTATATACTACTATATATTACAGAGTTGGCAGGTAAATCGGTTTCTGAGTGCCTCCAAGGTAGTTCATTTAGTTCCATAGTATGCAGTTCCATGTACAATCTCTCCTGGTTTGTTCTCTTCCATTGCAGTCTACTTTGATCCAGCCTTTGCCATCTGAATCAGAGGAGACTCCTCTCTGTGAACGACTTGGTTATGGGTAGATTCATTTGCAGCCTTTCTCAACACTGTCTTCTTTTTTGCTTGCTTAGCCCAACCCACAAGCCCTTCTTGAACATGTTCATCAAATATTGCTTTCTTAAATGAACTTCCCATCTGCATTATAAAAAGAAAATAGAATCAACCCTTCTCAGTCATACATCCTGGATTATTTTTTAACAAGACACCTCGGTACTACAACATCTTTCGGTGAGAAAATTCTAACTTACCTGTGTCACAATTGCATAGAGTGGTAGGGTACTGTAACTGCAGAGCAACTGAATGAATGCCCTAAAAGATGGGATTGACATTAAAACAAAGCGTGTAATTAGAAGTTATGCCTTTATATATGGTAGAAAACACAATAGACATGAAAGTGAATTTACCCTATAACGAGTCTTGGAATAATATAACTAACTTGTCCCATTATGCAGGAGTCGAAACCATATTGTAGCTGTAATAGATTGTGAAAAATGTCACATATTTCAGTAGCCATTTGCTAAATGTTGTTAGGAAATGTAGTGTTGTGACTTTACCCATATCCAGAAGAAAAATGCCATTTCGAAAGAGTTTTGGAATAAAATGATGTGGATCAAAATAAGAACGATTTTAGGCTTGTTGAACCAGAAGTGATCATCTGAAGGATGAACAACCAAATCCCCTTGGACTGCTACATGTTTCTCGGCGACCTCATGGGCCAACTGAGAGATTACATGCTCCAACTTAGTTCCCACGGCTAGTAGAAGCTGCCAAAAGAGCACTACCTTTAGATTTTCAAGTAAATTCTTAAACAACCTCTTTCATGGATAATAAGAGCAAAAGTATAAAATAATAGCAGTATAGGAAACGGTTGGACAGCTTACAATGAAGGGTATGAATGCAATCCAGAAATATGCATGCCAGCCT
>Ga0307510_10007841_pt1 | contig 12729 bp, 9 predicted proteins | sample 12_EM_MG_FD_207224 | JGI IMG/M metagenome (GOLD analysis project Ga0307510, IMG submission 207224) | Populus trichocarpa ectomycorrhiza microbial communities from riparian zone in the Pacific Northwest, United States - 12_EM | ecosystem: Host-associated > Plants > Roots > Unclassified | place... | reverse complement strand
AAAGTATTTAGGTCGAGTTTCCTGGGTGGATATCTAATTAGGTTGTAATTTCACCATCTTTGGAATATCCAATCAGAAGAGTTGCGCCACCTGAGACATGAAAACAAAGACAAAGAGCCGTTTCAACAAACTTACCAAAGTCCAGGTCAAAGGGATCGTGTGCCAACCGCAGCTCCCTGAGCCCCGAAAGGCTTATTTGGTCTTGATATTATAACGATCCCACCGTCAGCCATCAAATTAACCTCAAAGTCAAGAAGACTCTGGAGATGGAGACTCGTGACCTGTATCTAATGTCGGGGATGGTGCCAGACAACCACTCAAACACGAGGAATTACTATGACAAAACGTCCTCCATCCTCCACTCGAATCCCATCGGCAGGTTTCAAGATCTGGTCCGCTCCAGCCCGAATGGCGACTGTAAAGATAAGCCTGACAACGGAAAAGTAGAAAACCGGCAACTCCGTACGGTGAGGAGTAGCAGTGAGAGACAGGATACGCTTCCTGATGAGTGGTAGTTTTTTTGTTTCTCCCAGAGTCTCCGAGTCCAAGCCCAAGGCATGTGTCGCAATCGATCGCACATCCACGGTGATCACGTGATCATTCAATCACGAGTTGATCACGTAAAATTACACTGATATGGCATCATCGCTTATCGCTGCAGACCCTGTTGGAAAATGAAACGGTTGAGGCCCAGTGAAAACTGGAACCGAGAAAATCCGAGTGAATATGAGTTTATCAGCATTCAGCGGCACCGGCCCAAGGACTTGCGGTGCGAATCTGAGAAATTGATGTGACTTCAGAGAAACCCAGATAATTCCAAGTTGTGTCCCTCTCGTAGATCTTTTATCATCCAATCAACCACACTTGAAAATATGCCTGACCTATGCCGACCTTGTCCCTGCACAAAATGCAACGGTGCTCTTGTTGCAGCACATACTCTACAAAGGCATGCCTCCCGCGTCCCGCCTACTGCCCTCCCTTCGTTCTCTGCTTGGTCACAGCACTTGGCTGGTGCTACAATGACACAATCTTCCGGGAGCTCCGATTCTGACGTCGATGGTGTGGGTCATAGCCATGGTAGTTCTCAGCACGATACTGAGCACTCTTGGTGATGCAACTAAAGGTTATGGAAATTGAGAAAGTGCAAATGTGTTTGGATATTGTGGACTGTGCAAGAACACAAATGGTAGTGAACTCAGTAAACGCGCAAGTGGGCACGAATCTAGGGTTATATTCACCTGTGCAAGAACACAAATGGTAGTGAACTACGCATGGTAAGCACAGGTAACAAAAGTGTAAAGTAACAAGCAGAAGCTCACCTCAGTAAACATGCAAGTGGGCACAAATCTGAGGGAGTCGAGAGAGTGACTACTACTGTATTAAAGAACGATGGGAGGTCTGGATAAACGGGGGTACTGGACAGAAGCAAAAAATGAGGGTGGTATGGTACTTGTCAGCTAGTACGACACGATGTAAACTAAATGTCCATTCAAGTGCTATGTGTATTCAAAGTGATCATATGTAAAGTGTCTATCTACACGATGATCATGTGGGCCACAAAGCCCCAGATCCACTCCTCCGCGACACTCCCCCTCACTTCACGTGCAGTCCAAGGGATGCGGCGAAGTGCTTCACCTTGGCGGAGGGCAACGCCTTGGTGAGGGCGTTGGCCACCATGTCATCCGTGGGGCAGTAGACGAGCCGGATGGAGCCCTTCTCAACGACCCAGCGGATCCAATGGTATTGCACGTCAATGTGCTTCGTGCATGGGTGGTACTGGTGGTCACGTGTGAGCGCAATGGCCGCCTGGTTGTTGGAAAACAGGGTGGTGGGGGATGTGATGTCACCAAATACCTCTGAAATGAGGCTGCAAAGCCATAAGGCCTCCTTGCCGCCATGTGTTGCTGCGACGTACTTGCTCTTGGTGGTGGACAAGGAGACAATCTCCTGTCGCTTCAAAGACCACAAGACAGCGCCGCTGTCGATGAGGAAGGCGTAGCCAGAGATGGCGCGGCGGTCCTCGGCCATGCTGCCATCCACATCCGCATAGCCCTCAAGTGGGCTGCTCGCCTTGCTGTATGTGAGCCACAACTCGTGTGTGCCGGAGAGATAGCGGAAGATCCGCTTGACAGCATCCCAGTGAGCAGGCCCCGGGTTGGCAGCGAAGCGGGCAACCGTTGCAACTGCAAACACAATGTCCAGGCGCGTTGCCAATGCAGCCCAGTTGAGGGCGCCAACGGCCTCACGGTAGGGCACGTCACGCATCATCGCGCACTCCGCAGCACTTGCGGGTGCCTGATCTGAGGAGAGGCGGACCTGGTGGTCCATGGGTGTGGAGAGTGGCTTGAGATCGGCAAGGTTGTAGTGGCGGAGAATGGCATCAATGTATGCACGTTGGGACAGGTGGACAAGGCGACCTGGGCGATCGTGTTTGACCTCAATGCTGAGCATCCAGTGCAGCTCTCCAAGGTCAGTGACCTCAAAGTGCTTGCTGAGGCCGGCCTTGAGTTCGTTGATGAGACGAATGGTATTTGCAACGATCATGCAGTCATCCACATGCACCACCACAACAGTGAGCTCGCCCTTGGTGACAACCACCTTGAAGTAGACGGCCTGGTCCACACCGCATTGAGTGAACCCAAGGGACTTGAAGACACTGGAGAGTTTCTGGTACCAGCGGCGACCAGACTGCTTGAGCCCATAAAGGGTCTTGACGAGGCGCAGAACGTGCATGCCAGCATCAGGGGATTTGTAGCCCGGGGGATGCTGCATGTAGAGGACTTCGTTGTCCTGGAGTTCGCCATTCAAGTATGCACCCTTGATATCAATTTGGTGCATCTCGAAGCCAAGGCGGTTGGCCATCGCAATGACAGCGCACATGGACGCAAGCTTGGCCACCGGTGCATAAGTGTCGTCATAGTCAACGCCACCTATCTGGCTGAAGCCTTGTGCAACAAGGCGGGCCTTGTAATGAACAATGTTGCCAGCCACATCCTTCTTCACCTTGAGGACCCATTTGGAACCGATGACATTGGCTCCGGGCGGTGCCTCCTCAAGTCTCCAAGTGCCGGCAGCCTTGAGCGTGGCCAGCTCCTCCTCGATGGCTTTCTCCCAATATGGCCAATCAGGTCGATGCTTCGCCTCTGCAAGCGTGCAAGGCTCAAGGGCCTCCGCATCTGCCGTTTCCGTCGCAAAGACGAACTCCATGCCGTCGAAATCTTCAAGCAGCGCTGGTGCACCATCCTCCACAGTCCAAACTCCCCCTGCTTCCTCAGGGTCATCATCGCCGGAGTATCCAACTCCATCCTGTAACTCGCGGATGATGCGCGAGGGCTTGGGAATGCACATGCTTCGGCGCAGCAGGACTGGCGGGCTGTCAGGCTCAAGGGCCTGCAAGGGTGAGGACGTAGTGGGTGATGAGGGCAGCAATGGTGAAGTTGAAGTTGAGGGGGTGTCCGGCGCAGCAGTCTGCTTGCTGCTGATGGGGTCGATCCGTAATTCCTCCCCCTCAAGCAGACCTGCCGACACGAAGTATACGTTTCGCTCGACACTAACGGTGGTGGACTGGGGCCAATAGACCCTATGGGCCCATGAGTTGACGTTGAAGCCAAGCCACTGGCCTTCGTGTGCACGGGCATTGAGCTTTGACCTGGTGTCGTCATGGACCCAGACCTTGCAGCCCCACAAGTGGGCTACCGAGAGGTCGGGTGGGGTCCTAAACAGCACCTCGGAGGGCGTTTTGGTGTCCAGCGCACGCATGGCCGTGCGGTTCTTGAGCCAGGTCGCGTGACGCAACGCCTCACCCCATAGCATCTTGGGGAGGCCAGCCTCATGTCGGAGGGCGCGGACACGCTCGAGGAGCGTCTGGTTCAGCCGCTCGGCGACGCCATTGAGCTGTGGGGTGTCATGTGTGGTGAGGCGCTGTGCCATACCCACCGCTGCAAGGTGTTCGTTGAATGCCTTGCTCAAATACTCGCCCCCACGGTCGGAGCGCAGGACCTTGATGCCGGTGCAGTGCTGCTGGGCGATGGCCCAGGCCTCATAAGATTTGTAAGACTTGAGGACCTGGTCCTTGGTCTTGAGCAGGTACACGACAGTGTAGCAGGTCGCATCGTCCGTAAAGGTGACGAAGTAGCGCCGCCCCTTCACAGTGGAAGTGGATGCTGGCCCCCAGACGTTGGTGTGAACCTCATCCCCGAAGCTCTGGGCCGGGACGCTGATGCGCGGCTTGGACATGGGGACGCAAGTGGCACGTGTGTAGATGCACACCTTGCAGTCCATTTCAGGTGCATCGGGATCTAACTTGATCCCCTTTATGGCCCCGCTCTGGATGAGTTTGCGGGCGCTGGCGACGGAAATGTGCCCGAGGAGGCGATGCAGCTCCATAGCTGAGACGAGTTCGGCGGCGTGTGCGGACTCCGGAATGTGAATGACCTTGTAAAGGCGGCGCGCGTTGCGCGGGATTTCTGCGACGGAGTCGCCGCACAGGGAGGTGATGCGAAGGCGTCCATTCCCAATGAGGGTCATGAACCCTTCCTCATCCAATGCCCCAAGGGACACAAGGGTGTAACTGACTTGAGGCGCATAGAGGGCATGGAGGAGGGCGAGCGAAGACTCGCAGCTGCTGTTCAGCGTGCAGACGACCAAAGTTCCCGTGCTGATGGCAGGGAATTTGTGCTGGCTGGCAGCATTGAAATAGAGCGGGGTGGACAATGGCATGTACGACGTGAAGTTGTCCTTGTAGGGGCTGATGTGATGCGATGACCCCAAGTTGTAGACCTTGGTGCGTGGGGTGCCATCTGCGTCGATGGGCGCAATGACGGCCGCAGCGGTCTCCTCGATATCGAGATCCTCCCCCTCATTGTCCAGCTTGTTGGGATCCTCCCCCTCATTGTCCAGCTCGTCGGGACGCTCCCCTAAGCTCTCAAGCTTGTCGGATTGGTCCCCAATGCTCTCTACCTCGGCGTGGACATCGTCCCAGTCGTCGTCCGAGTCCGAGTCATCCAGGTAGGGGTCGGGATCGGCGCAGATGGTGCGCGCGATGGTACCTTCCTCCTCAGCTGCACAGAAGCCATCAGAGTCAGAATCGTCGTCAAAGACGGTGTTCGCAGAACCCACAGGCCAATTTTTGGATTTGCTGCTGCCTGATGTTGCCTGCACTGTCTGGCCATTCTGGTTTGATGATGCGGCTGCCGCCTCCTCCTTCTTTTTGGTGCGGCACTCCCGGACCCAGTGGCCCTCCCTGCTGCAATGATGGCATTTCCCCTTGCAACGCTTATTGGCGTTGTTGTTGTTCTGGCAGTAGGATGAGCTGGAGGCGGTGAGGGCCTTGTCTGTCTGACCTTTCTTGCCCTTTGGGGCGTTCTGTTCCTTGAGCGCACATCGCATTTTCATGCAGTCAGCTTCCTTGCAGACGGAGTCGATGATGTTGGACATGTCAATGGCCTTGCCAGTGTACTTGGTGGCGAGATGGAGTGTTGATAATGTCTGAGCTGCATAGACAGCGAGAGTGTCGGGGATCCCTTGGAGGATCGTGCTCTTGTATTCGGGTTCTGTGACAGTCACACCTGCCGCTTTGAGCTTGTGATGCTTTTTCTTGAGAGTGGTGAGGAACTCTTGAACGTCACCTCCTTTTGGACAACGCATGTTCAGGAAGGCCTGACGCAGGTCAGTCTTCGCATACTTGCTCTTCGCCGTGAAGAGGGCACTAATGACATCCCATTGTTCTTTCACAGTGGGGTATTTCTCCATATCCATGGCCAATTCGTCCAGAAGCCGCTGGCTCAAGAGACACTGAGCGATGGTGTCGTCACGAACCCATTGCCTGCCATCCAATTTCTCGGTGTCCGTGGGGTTGTCCAGGTCCTTAGGAACGGGCCTAGTGTCGGAACCGTCAAGATAGCCCCAACGACCAGCTAGCGTCATTGCACGACGGAAGCGGAAAGCGAAGGTCGCCCAGTTGGTACCTTCCGAGTCAAGGTGGGGAACGTCGGCAGACAGAGTGGAAGAGGGGCCGATTGCCGGAGTGGAAGACGGTGCAGGAGAGGACATCTTAGGAAAGGTGACTTTGGGAGAAGCGGTGGGTGCAGAAGTGTTCAACAAAGATGAGGATGAGGCAACAGCTGTGGATCTGGTAACACAGGATGATGAGGATGTGGGTGCAGGGCCCATAACCTGATGCAACTAAAGGTTATGGAAATTGAGAAAGTGCAAACGTGTTTGGATATTGTGGACTGTGCAAGAACACAAATTGTAGTGAACTCAGTAAATGCGCAAGTGGGCACGAATCTAGGGTTATATTCACCTGTGCAAGAACACAAATGGTAGTGAACTACGCATGGTAAGCACAGGTAACAAAAGTGTAAAGTAACAAGCAGAAGCTCACCTCAGTAAACATGCAAGTGGGCACAAATCTGAGGGAGTCGAGAGAGTGACTACTACTGTATTAAAGAACGATGGGAGGTCTGGATAAACGGGGGTACTGGACGGAAGCAAAAAATGAGGGTGGTATGGTACTTGTCAGCTAGTACGATGCGATGTAAACTAAATTTCCATTCAAGTGCTATGTGTATTCAAAGTGATTGTATGTAAAGTGTCTATCTACGCGATGATCATGTGGGCCACAAAGCCCCAGATCCACTCCTCCGTGACACTTGGCCTTCAAAGAGGTTCTGATTGTCCACAGTATGTTCATCTCCAACTGCTCGATTCCTTGCCATCCTTGTACCGTATCCCCACCACCCATGTATGCATGTATCTTCACACAAGAATGATCCACACATGATTTTCCTATCCTATTGTCTGTCTACTTGAGCCTGAGCAGAATCAACTCCAGGATCATCCAAACGATGTCAATGTCAGCAATCACTACGAACGATCACCAACTCCATTTCATGACAACTCAGGTCCCCTTCAACCTGACAGCACCAATAGCCCTACAAGTGATTTCAACCCTGGGGATTTTGACAAGCATGAGCAGTGGGATGCTGCATTACAGGCCGAATGGCATGCTCACACTATGGCATTCCAAGCTTTCAATCAACTTGAATCTGGCTCAGATACACCGTTGGAAACTGGCAGCGATGAGGAGCTGGACAACATACCGACCATTCTGTCCCAGATTGAAAACATCAAATTCATCCAAGGCTTTATTAAAGAGATCTCTACTGCGACTCTCAAGAATGGGTGCTTGGATGACGATCTCATATATTGTCTCCGTAACCCTTGTGATGAACTGACAAGCATATCTGATCCCGATACTCGCCTTTCTCTGGACCTTTTCTTGGGTGTTATGAATGCATCCAAGGAAACATATCACGCTTGTCGCAATGCTATTCTCCTGCGCTATCCAGACTCTGGGGTTCTGTCCTACCATGGTGTGAAAAGGCTCATTGCTGACTTAACAGGTGTTGTTGCTGTCTACAACGATATGTGCATAAAGTCATGCCATGCGTTCACCAGGCCATTTGCCCAGCTCCGATTCTGCAACATATGTGGAGAGGCTCGATATGATGTGGCCCAGGCTGTGCTTACTGGCAAGGATGTCGTTTGCCAGCAGTTCTGTACGATTCTCCTTGGTCCACAACTTCAGGCACTGCAACGATCTCACTCAGGAGCTATTAACATGCACTATTTGGACCAGAAGTTGAAGCAGGTGGCAGAAATGTTCAACAATCTTCAAGCTGAGGATGGTGGCGATGTCATCTATAATGACATCTTTTCTGGTAGTGAATTTCAGGAGCTTGCTGAGCATATCAAGATCACTGGCAATGATACCATTGTCAGCTTATCTCTTGATGGAGCACAACTCTATCAAAATAAGAAATCGGACACTTGGATCTCGATATGGATTCTCAACAACCTCTCCCCACATCAGCACTATCAGAAGCAGCGCGTCCTACCTGGTACCATTATTCCTGGGCCCAACAAGCCCAAAATCATTGACTCTTATCTCTACCGCAGCCTACATCACCTCTCTGCTCTTCAGCGCGAAAACAATGGGGCTGGGCTTTGCATGTGGGATGCAGCGACATCCAGGATAATCCAATCCCAGATCATTCTGGCTCTATCAACAGCAGATGTGGTCAGAATCACTGAACTTGATGGGCGTGTTGGCCACCATGGTGCACATGGCTGTTGACTTGGATGTCAAATGAAGGGCCGGCACAAGCCCCACTTGGGGCATTACTATGCTGTACATCTGAGGCCCAACGAGTATACTGTTCAAGATTGCGATCACTGTGACATCAATATATGCAAACTCCGTACTCCTTCATCCATTGACTATCAGCAAGACCTCCTCAAGGTTGTCTCTTCACTTGATCAAAATCACTATGAGAGAAATCGGAAAGAGACAGGAATCAGCAAACCAACTGTTCTGAGTGGTCTTGTCAACAATCTCATGGTCCCTGTACCGCACTGCTTCCCCCTCGATCTGATGCACCTGATCTTCATTAACCTTGGTGAACTACTAATACCGCTTTGGAGGGGCACACTGAAGTGCAACATTACTGATGATTTATCATCTTGGGACTGGGCAACTCTAACTGGAGACGCTTGGCAAGTGCATGGGAAGGTTGTCGCTGATGCAACACCATTCTTCCCATCATCCTTTCATCGTCCACCACACAACCCAGCAGAAAAGATTTCCAGTGGATATAAAGCCACTGAATACTTCCACTATATCTTTGGACTTGGACTGGGCATTTTTTGTATGATTCTTCCCTCAAAATATTGGAAGAACCTCTGCAAGCTTGTATGCGGGGTTCGGATCCTTGTACAGAGATGCATCATGGGTTCCCAGCTGCAAGAAGCACACTCACACCTTGTTCAGTTTGTGGAAGAATTTGAGAATCTTTATTATCAACGGCAAGTTGACCGCATCCATTTCTGCCGCCCGTGCATCCACACTCTGCTTCATGCTGCTCCGGAGGTCATGCAGGTAGGACCTGGCGCTTATACAACACAATTCACAATGGAGTGCACGATTGGAAATCTGGGGCAGGAAATCCGGCAGCCTTCAAACCCTTTTGCAAACCTTGCCTGGCGTGCTCTCCAACAATCGCAAGTCAATGCACTGAAGAGTATCTATCCGGAACTTGATCCGAATTCAAAGCCTCAACTACCTAAAGGAGTGGTAGATGTTGGGGAGGGCTATATAATGTTACGGCCCCAAGATAAGCTTCCTGCAGAAATTCCAGGACATTTGACCAAGGTCCTTGCTCAGATGATTAATGCATCAAAGATTAGGCGATGGGGACGAGCACGCCTCCCAAATGGCCAGGTAGCAAGGAGTGTGTGGAGTGAACAAAGACACACATCTCAAAAGGTCTGGATATCTCGCAACGTTAAGGTATGTATAACTCTCATTCTATCATCTCTTTACTAACACAACATGACTCTAGATGGTACTAAATGGGAAAATAGAATATGGCAAGGTCCAATTCTATTTCCTTCAGTTTACAGCCAGTGCCAGTCCAGCGACACCTACTGCGCTTGCCCTTGTCTCAGTTTACTCTTGTCCTGTTTGGGCACTCTTGGTCGAATCATCAAATACACTGTGGGCCTGCCAATATACAGGTGTTGACAATCTCCAAGTTGTTCCACTTTCAAGCATCGTCGCATGTGTTTCTGTACAGCACCTGCCTCCACTACCCAACGATCCGCCCAGACTCTGGTTTGTTCTGGAGAAGTCGGGGTTGGAGGACGTTCAATTGGCTGCGTTTGGGGAGACACTAGGAGACGAGCCAGGAGCAGGAGAGGGTGCATAGATTCTCATTATTAGAAACAGTAGTCTACTTGTACTACTATTACTTGAATTCAATGACTTTGCCCAAGTCAGTGGGATAGTGCAGTCGCATCGACGTGCCGCACCACCTGATCCAATCACATATCTCTCCTTCTCCCTACCATGAGTGGCTCAAGTGGCCACTTTCCTGATGCTTTCTTGGACAACAGTTACAATATTCCCTACAACAATATCCCTGTTTCTCGCCCTGAACACGGCATTTTGAACCATGCCCATGCCTCAGATGTGAGTATCCAAAAAAATTCCAACACTTTTGTATTGACGCATGTTGCAGCCCTTCTCTTCTTATTCTACCTCTATGTTCTCCACTATAGCCTCCGCATCTCATGATGTCCTAGTACAATCAGGGAATGCAGCGTATGCCTCAGTAAATGCACTCCATCTGCAAACCAAATGTGAGCTCCAGGCACAAAGGTATGTGCCAATGCGCTCATTGTATATGTGCATACAGCTTCTTGTTTCTCTCCCAGAACTCTTGTTACACAGCTGCAAGATGTAATCAACAGGCTCACATCTCCTCAACACCCCCAAGTCCTGTCAATCCCCAACACAGCTCCCGACCAAGAAAAATCTGATGGCCTTGATGTCACCCCAGATCTACCACAACCACTGGAACAGAAAGATTATCCACATATTCACTATTGGTGTGAAGGTGACTGGATCAAGTATACCGATCAAGAACGCGAACTTGGGCAAACCCCTCCAAGGCTTGGATTCCTCACTGATAAGGATGGTAGTCCAGTCCCAGAGTCATGCATCAGGGCATTCATGTCTGCTGCAAAGCAGGCATGGAATGAACTTTACCACATCCAACTTGACCCCAGTTTGTGGACAAAGAAGACACCGAAGGCCGCCTCCTATCTTGCATACATTATGAAGACAGGCTTCGACGAATTTTGGTATTGCGATGGAGATTGGAAGGTCGAGCGGTTTGCCATTATCAAGTACCCTGACTGGTGCCATGATGTGAGGGAACTGGGGTGTCTGACTCATATGTCTGACATCTTATTTTCTTGTTTCTTTCAAATCACCCCTCCTTCCTAGGTGCTAGACCTTCGAAGCGCAAGATCGGTGATGGCAACCCACTCAAGGATGAGCGTAGACAAAAGAAGGCCAAGTCCAAGGCCACCATGCTGCCCAGCGCGCAGGTGATAGGTGGCTTGGATGCTCCCATTTCCCCCGCCACTACTGCTGCACTCAATCCCTTGTCTACACTGTCTATACCGCTTGCACTGAGTCCTCCTCACGAATCATCAACTCCAACTTCTGTCCCCGGTCTGACCACTCATGTTCCCCATGCTGCCGCCATTCCATCCCCTCCCTCCTTGGCACCTTGTCTAAGTATGTCCACTAGTATACAAGGACAATAGACTGACACTTGCAACACAGTGCCTGAGCATTCAAGTCCATCACCTTCTGATACTCCACGCCCCTCCACCGCTGCTCCTCCCGCTCGCATACGTGCCGCTTCTCCTCCTCCTGCTCCATCTCCTGTGTCCGCACCACCACCTTGTCTGCCAGATGCTCCAGCTGCACCTGCTGCAAGCGCTCTGCCGCCTCCACCCACAGCACATGTCTGAATCCAAGGTATGTCAACAGAAATCCAAGTCGATCTTTCTCACTGACGCATCGCCATTACCAGACCCTTCGTTGTTTTCCCTCTCAGTAGACAACACCAATGTGCCACGCAGCCAAACGGATGCTGCTGTGGACATTGCTACAAGTCCAGCCAACCCTGTGCGCAATTCCACAGATGTAGCCGTAGCAAATGAGTGTGGGTGACAAGGCCAGCTGCGCCAGGTAGTAGGTCCTTTCACAAAGCCCAGGTCCCTCTTCGCTGATCAACAATATCTTCAGGTAAACCCACTGTAAGTTTCTACAAATAACTGACTACGACCCATGACTAATGTCACTTCATAGGGCTGGCCTTTCGATCCGAAAACTGTCAATACAGGTGGTAGAGGAAGATCCGCAGAACGTACCTTCAGGTGAGGTGGAAACTGCTACAGCGAGTAGGAAACCGGACAAGTTCATGGTCGCTTCATCAACAGCATTATTAGTGCAGTAAGGTTTTCTTGCATGTTTGATGATTGAAATTGCTTCCTGACACACTTGTCTAGTAACCTTTTTGCGATCGAGTACCTTAAAGAACACCCCACAACAACAAAGCCTCAATTCAAGAAGGTATGGGACAATATTGCCTCCGAAACCAAGAAGGTATGTAAACTACATTATTGCAATCCAGTAATGTGCTCATTTTTTACCAGAAGTACGAAGCGTTGAGCAAGGAATGGAGATCAGCTGCCCATCTCCCCGCTGCCACCACTGCAAATGGTTCAAACGTGGTGACTGACTTGGGAGTGCGTCAGCATCTTGTTCTCGCTCTGGAATGATTTCTTTGATGGTCCCCGCCTTTCTTTATATAGGGCTTAGGAAATATCAACAAGTAGCAGAGGAGGTGGGACCGTTTTGGTGGGCACAGATAAGATCAGATGGGCTCAGACATGGACTGCATGGATAGTAGTATAATCTGTATTTTCTGAAATGAGACAATTCTGAATCTTGATCTAAAAACCTCTGTAGAGTGCAGTGGGACACAGATCGAACCAAAACTAAGCTAATAATCATTCAGATTTAGTGCGGAAGACTTCAGATTTCATCTGAAAAATGGCCATTTTCTGGGATAGGCTGAGATCGTCTGCATGCTCAGCCCAACTCAGTCCAACTTGGAAAAACTCAGAAAAACTCGGCCCGTCTCAGTTCCGGTTTTCACTGGGGTTGAGGCCTGACCAGACCTCCTTTTATGGAAGCGTACCTACTTGCTTCTGCTGAGATCCACAAGTCGAACCCCGACTACCCACCCTACATGAAAATTTCTACGGAACCACTTTCGGATTCGGTGATCAATCTGGACTCGGCCC
>Ga0307510_10007840_pt1 | contig 12730 bp, 13 predicted proteins | sample 12_EM_MG_FD_207224 | JGI IMG/M metagenome (GOLD analysis project Ga0307510, IMG submission 207224) | Populus trichocarpa ectomycorrhiza microbial communities from riparian zone in the Pacific Northwest, United States - 12_EM | ecosystem: Host-associated > Plants > Roots > Unclassified | place... | reverse complement strand
TAGAAGTCTCACAGTGGAAGCAACAAGATTGGGTATTAAACCAAGTCAGGCTTAAGGCCCAACTCTAGAAATAAGACTGGCTTATATACATGAGGGCAGCTACCATGACTAAGGAATAATACTACTGGTACCTGTACTAGTAATGACAGAAAACAAGTACAGTAGTTAGTAGGAATGACAAATAACTAGGAGAGGGATCCTAGTTATGAGCTGGCAAACTAAAGATAGCAGAAACAAGTACAACGGTCCTAGAAATGAGCTGGCGCTCCTAGGATGACAAGAAAGTGGTCAAGTAAGCAAGAAAGGAGTCAGGTGATGTATCAAGTAAGCAGTCACATGATGGGAACAGATTGGTAAGCATAGAAATGAAAAATCAGTCCATGGAACATAACATGTTGTCTGCTGAGAGGGAAAGCGATGAGGGGTTTGCATTGTTTGGTAATGGCAATGGTGGAACTACAGGATATCACATCCATCAGTGGGAAGGATTAGGTTGGAGTTCCATCAACATACCTTGAATTGGAGCATGGGCTGTGGATGGAGGATTATCAGGTGATGATGGGCTTGAGTTCTTGGGTGCTGGGCCACAGGTATCAGTCTGTCATCCTTGGATACTAGGGGACACACTTAGACCAGATGCTGAGGGGGGACATGAATTGGAGGGTGAAAGGGCAGAAGTATAAGGAACATGGGTGGTCAAAGAGACAGCAGTTGAAGTCGACAATTCATGAGGAGGAGGGCTTGATGCTGGTGGTGTAGTCAATGTAGATGGGGGATTGGGTGTGGTGGTAGTGGTGGAGAAAGTTGGAGTGGTATCATTCAACTCTATTACCTGCATGCCAGGTGGAATGGTAAAATTGACCTTGGCTTTCTTTCATCTATGTGCATCCTTGACTGAGTTGCCATCACCGTTCTTGTGCTTTGAAGGCCTAGCACCTAGAAGGAGGGTGATTCAAATGCAATGAGAGAATGAGATGTCAGACTTACAAGTCAGACGCCCCAAATCCCTCACATCATGACACCAATTGGGGTACTTGATGATAGCAAAATGCTCGACCTTCCAGTCTCCATTGCAGTAATGAAATTCATCAAATTTCATCTTCATAATATACACAAGGTACAAGGTGGCTTTCAGCATCTTCTTTGTCCACAAACTGGGGTCAAGTCGGAGGCAGTAAAGTTCACTCCATGCCTGCTTCACAGTGGACATGAACATCTTGATCTGTGATTCCAGGACTGGATTACCTTCCTTATCAGTGAGGAATCCGAGCCTTGGAGGGATTTGCCCACAATCGCATTGTTGTTCTGTATACTTGACCCAGTCTTCATCATGCCAAAAGTAAATGTACAGGTAATCTTTCTGGTCCAGTTGTTCTGGTGGATTGGGAGTATCAAGGCTTTCGGATTTGTCTTGGTTGGGAGCCGCATCATGCATTGATGGGACTTGATAATGTCAAGGCAATGTGAGCTTGGTGATTACATCTTGCAGCTGAGCAACAAGATTTCTGGGAGAAAAACAATAAGTTATATGCGCATATACGATGAGTATATTAACACATACCTTTGTGCCTGTAGCTTGCATTTGGCCTCAAGATGAAGCACATTTAGTGATGCATATGCTGCATTCCCAGATCATATTAGGAGTTCACAAGATGCAGAGGCAATAATGGAGAATGTGGAAGTGGAATGTGAAGATAAGGGCTGTGATTTGCATCAATAGAAACAATTTTCATGAAAAGATGTGCAACTCACCTCTAAGGTATGTGTATGGCTCAATATGTTGAAATCAGGATGAGAAACATGGGTGTAAGGAATACTGTAGCTGTCGTTAGAGAAAGCGTCAGGAAAGTGGCTGCTTGTGCCACTCATGGTACAGGAGGGAGAGATGTGCAATTGGGTCAGGTGGCATGTCAAAGTGGCCACATTATCCCACTGGGCTGACTTGGGCAAACTTGCTGATTTCAAGTACCAGTACAAGTATATTTCTATTTCCCATAACAAGAATTTATACACCCTCTCCTGCTCCTTGTTCATCTTCTAGTGACTCCTCAAAGCTGGCCAATTGAACATTCTCCAATCCCAACTTCTCTAGAACAAACCAGAGTCCAGGCGGATCATCAGATAGTGGAGGTAGTGGCTGTACCAAAATGCAGGCAATGATGCTTGATAGTGGGACAATTCGGAGATCATCAGCACCTGTATATTGGCAGGCCCACAGTGTATTCGACGACTTGACCAAGAGTGCCTGAACTGGGTGGGTGTATACCAAGACAAGGGCATGCACAGTCATGGTAGCCTGACTCAGAGGTGGCTCCAAGTCATCTAGACCATGAGTTGTGAACTGGCAGAAGTAGAATTGGACTTCACCATATTCTATCTGCCTGTTTAGTACCATCTGGAGCCATCTCATGTTAGCAAAGAATTTACAAAATTAGAATCTTACATACCTTAACGTTGCAAGACACCCGAACCTTTTGAGCTGTGTGTCTTTGTTCACTCCACAAGCTCCTTACCACCTGGCCATTTGGAAGGCACACTCGTCCCCATCGCCTGATTTTTGATGTATTGATCGCCTGAGCAAGGACCTTGGCTGCTGAATGTCCTGGAATCTCTGCAGGATGCCTATCCCAGGGCCGTAACATGATGTAGCCATCTCCGACATCTATGGCACCTTCAGGTAGTTGAAATCTTGACTTTGAATTCAGTTCCAGAAAGATACTCTTGAGCGCATTGACTTGTGACCGTTGAAGAGCATGCTAGGTGAGGTTGGCAAAAGGATTTGACAGCTGCCAGATTTCTTGCCCCAGATTTCCAATGGTATGCTCCATTGTGAACTGGGTTGTATAAGCACCAGGTCCTACCTGCATGACCTCCGGAGCAGTGTGAAGGAGAGTGTGAACGCAAGGGCAGCAGAAATGAATGCGATCAACTTGCTGCTGATAATATAGGTTCTTGTATTCCTCCACAAATTGGACAAGCTGCAAGTGTGCTTCTTGTAGCTGGGAACCCACAATGTGTCTTTGTACAAGAATTCGGACCCCATACACAAGCTTACAGAAGTGCTTCCAGTATCTTGAGGGAAGAATTGCACGAAAATGGCCAGGTCCAAGCCTAAAGAGATAATGGAAATATTTGGTTGCTTTGTACCCACTGGAGATCTTTTCTGCTGGGTTGCGTGGTGGACAATGAAATGATAATGGGAAGAATGGTGTTGCATCAGCAACAACCTTCCCATGTGCTTCCCAAGCATCTCCAGTCATAGTTGCCCAGTCCCAAGACGATATACTGTCAGTAACATCGCACTTCATTGTGCCTTGCCAAAGTGGTATTAGTAGTTCACCAAGGTTAGTAAAGATCAGATGCATGAGGTCTAGGGGGAAGCAGCGTGGCACAGGAACCATGAGATCAATGACAAGGCCACTCAGAATGGTCAGTTTGCTGATTCCTGTCTCTTTCTGAGTTTTCTCATAGTGACTTTTATTGGGTGAAGAGACCACTTTGAGGAGGTCTTGCTGATAGTCAATGGACGAAGAAGTACCCAGGTTGCATATATAGGTGAGTTGCACATCTTTTCATGAAAATTGTTTCTATTGACACAAATCACAGCCCTTATCTTCACATTCCACTTCCACATTCTCCATTATTGCCTCTGCATCTTGTGAACTCCTAATACGATCTGGGAATGCAGCATATGCATCACTAAATGCACTTCATCTTGAGGCCAAATGCAAGCTACAGGCACAAAGGTATGTGTTAATATACTTATCATATATGCACATATAACTTATTGTTTTTCTCCCAGAAATCTTGTCGCTCAGCTGCAAGATGTAATCACCAAGCTCACATTGCCTTGACATCATCAAGTCCCATCAATGCATGATGCGGCTCCTGACCAAGACAAATCCGAAAGCCTTGATACTCCCAATCCACCAGAACAACTGGACCAGAAAGATTACCTGTACGTTCACTTTTGGCATGATGAAGACTGGGTCAAGTATACAGAACAACAATGCGATTGTGGGCAAATCCCTCCAAGGCTCGGATTCCTCACTGATAAGAAAGGTAATCCAGTCCCGGAATCACAGATCAAGATGTTCATGTCCACTGTGAAGCAGGCATGGAGTGAACTTTACTGCCTCCAACTTGACCCCAGTTTGTAGACAAAGAAGACGCTGAAAGCCACCTTGTACCTTGTGTATATTATGAAGATGAAATTTGATGAATTTCATTACTGCAATGGAGACTGGAAGGTCGAGCATTTTGCTATCATCAAGTACCCCAATTGGTGTCATGATGTGAGGGATTTGGGGCGTCTGACTTGTAAGTCTGACATCTCATTCTCTCATTGCGTTTGAATCACCCTCCTTCTAGGTGCTAGGCCTTCAAAGCACAGGAACGGCGATGGCAACTCAGTCAAGGATGCACATAGATGAAAGAAAGCCAAGGTCAATTTTACCATTCCGCCTGGCATGCAGGTAATAGTGATGCTGCAGTCCGGTTCTGAACCACAGTTCTGACCCGAACTTTTCCGAACTGGACTGAAGTCCAGTCCAAGGTTCGGCATAGTGCCCGAACTGAACCGGAAGTCCGGTTTCAGGTTCAGGAGGGGGCCCAATGTTGTGAACCCAGTTCAGACCGAACCAGACCCTGAACCTGAAGGTACCATACTCACAGCAGCAACTAAGTTCTGTGACCCTCAAGCGATAAGAGTGTGTGAATGAGATCGGAGCACAGTAAGCACAAGGGAGACAAGTGGCACACAGTACTGGAGTGGGGACTTGCTCATGTTATGATATTCGGGGTGACGATAAGCAGGATGCGGATCGTCCTGATAAGGGATCCTGGACTTTGTCATATGGGCCCGTGCACATGTTGACACGTTGACGCTTTGAAATTGGGTCCATTGGCGATGGACTTGGCCTTGCCTGGATGGCAGAGGTGTCATTGCCGGTCCTCCGGTGGACGATAATGCCCAGTGAGAAATGTGTTGACCCTATGTGACTTAGTTTGATGTCATGTGGCTCACCAAAATCTGATCAGATAGCGTCAGTGGAAGCCAACTAGTTGCTCAAAAATTGTCTTTATCTGATGTTATATGATTCTTTGCCAAATGGTCAGATCACACCCATTTACATCAAAAAAAACTGATATTCTTTGATGCTATGCAACTACAATACAATCAAGCTTCCCTTGACCATGCCCGCCATATCCACCACTCTGCTACATCCACCAAGTCCGCCACATCCACTGCATCCACCACCTCTAACATGTCCAATGCGTCCGCTGCATCTGCCACATCCAACACATCTGGGCCCAGATTCACATGTACATGTGTGGCAGGTGTTGCTGCTGCTACATGTATGGCAGTGGGGTGGGGAGTGCATCAGTGTTACATTGTGGACAAGAAAGACACGGGACTTACCACTGAGTGTGGGGGCATGGGTCTGTCAAGACCTTGCAACGGTGTGGCTGCTTTAGCTTCTGGGCAGGCTTAGGCGGAGATGCGTGAAGGTGGCATGCAGGAGGGCGATGTTGGGAGGGGGCGTGAAGCACATCGAACAGGGAAAAAAAGGGAGGGGGGCTCACCAATTTAAACTTGCATAAAAAGCCCATCCTCTCGTTGTGTTGTGTGTGTTGCCGATGTGGGTAAAGGTAGCGTCATGTCATGTGTGTGCCGCCAACACAGGTGCAGGCAACATCTGAGTTGTTGTGTATGTGTTGTTGACGTGGGTGCAGTCAGCAGTGCTGGCCGAATGGGGTAGGTCACCATGGGTGGTGGGGTTTGTCAGAAAACAAAATTGCAAGCATGAGAGGGACTCACCTGAAAGGGAAGACTCGACCCAAGGGACCCAAGGTCAGATGGCACTGTGATGGGGTGCTCAAATTTGAAATGTTGCTGGCTTGAGCTCGTTGCCATTGGTTTTGCCGCGTTTTCAGACTGACTGTGCTGGCAGTAGGGGTGGTTCCAGAGGTCAGGACTGGTCAGAACATGAAAAAGAAAATGCGAACCATATGGGACTGTGGCCTGCACAGGGTGGTGCATATATGCAAGTTGGCCGACAAGTTGAGCAATCCGCATAGATCTGGTGAATAGGCTTGGACACGATGAGGGGCAAGGCTTGTCTATTCCGACTATTCGAGGAAGGGGTCAATCTGATGGCAACAAGGGTAGAGGATGGAGGAATGGAGGCAAGGCAGGTGAGGGAAGCGGATGAAAGGGAGCAAGTGGTGGTGGTTGGAAATGTCATGCTTGCGGCTGCGCTGGGCTGTGGCACTTGTAAAGGGTGGGATAACATCAAACTGAGTCACATGGTATCAACGCATTTCTTGCTGGGGATGATGTCCCCCGGTTGCATGACTTGTCACACTGTCCTCAAATTGTTATCATGATGTCTGCGTGTTACCACAGCCGCTTTTGTCTCAATTGCCCCATTAGGCCATGTGAGTTCACACCGTCCACAGGTTGTTATCGTATTATCTCTGCATGTATTACCCCCCTTTCAGAACCTGCCTCAGCTAGGCAGTCAGGGATGGCCGCTTTTGTCACAATTACCCTGTTTGGGCTGTGTGAATTGATGGCAGCGCTTTAGCAGACACATGTTCCTTCAATGTGTATTCAAATCTCTTGACTCCGCTCAGCATTTCCGGTGTTCTTCCTTCCCCCAACATGTCCTGGTTCTCTCTACTCGACTCCCCCTCTCAGTGTTTCCATTGTTCTTCCTGTCCCAGCCCTCTTCACTTGACACCTCCTCTGTCCTTGTAGTGTGCGCGCACACATGTTTATGCTGATCTACTGGTCCAGCAGTGCTTGGGGCTCTTAGGGTGCTTCAAGTGAGCACCTGATGGCGACACTTGTTTATACATGTTGCGTCAACGTATATTCGACTCCCATGCCGCCTCACTTGTTTCTGGTACTTTGCACCCCCAATTATTATCTGTCCTCTCCCGTGCCATCTGTCCTTTCAATTTCAAGCATGCGCTCGTGTACACATTCTTGTGATGATCCACTGATCCTAGAGTGCGCTGGGTCTGAGGTCCTTGAATGGACTGCATGTTTCCTCTGTGCTTGCCTCCCCCTCCATCCTTGTAAGCTACATGCCTGCATACACACTCTTGCATGGATGTGGTGATCTGACAATGCCCCAGATTTGGGGATATGGGGTCCTTGAATGGAGTGCATGTTTCCTCTGTGCTTGCTTCCAAGTCCCCCTCCATCCTTGTAGGATGCATTCCCACAGACACACTTTCGTGCTGATGTACTGATCTGACAATGCCCCAGGTTTGGGGTCCTTGAAGGGAATATAAATTGGTGCGTGGGCTTGCCATTGTCCTCATCCCCATCCCCTTAACTCACCATGGCATCTGAAGGCTGCGCTGTAGGTCCTGATGGTGAACTTTGCGATGCATCTGAAATCGAATTTTTCAATGACCCCAACGACGATCAGCCCATAGCCCTGGCGACTACATCCTCGACCGTCCAACCCTCACTTGACTCTTTTGTCACAAAACTCCCCCCTCCTGCACGTCGATCTAATCATATTCCTTGTCCATCTACAAAGGCGATTGACCCAGATAACGCCATGGCCACCAAGCGTAAAACGAGCGATGCTCCAAACCCAAACCCAAGCCACCGCCTTCGCCAAGCCTCTCCAGAGCACAAGGAAGATAGGGTCTCAGAGCCTGACACTACGGAACCTGACCAAAGTCATTATGCCAACTCCACCAATACAGAAGAGGACGATTCCATCAATCCAGGCAAAGCTTATGAGGAGGTCAAGGCACTTGGCGATGCAGATCATCAGGTATGTTTGAATTTCCCCTCCCAGTTCATTCATTGATGCTTTAATCTGAAGGCCATGCACACAAAGCAGAAGGATGAACGCACTGCTGACATCCACACAATTTTTATGAAAGGTACATACCAAACCAATCCGGAAACGGGAATGAAGCTTGCCAGGCACTACTGCCTGGTCTGCAGGTACGTTTTCTCTCCATATCTCAACATGTAACATTCATAAAATGTCGTTCAGGAACAAAGGAACCAGCGTGAAGGCCAGCTTTTTCTCTGGGAGCATGTCAACCCTTTGTACCCATATCGCAAGGTATGCCACCCTTTTTCTTTATCGATTGCAATACCCTTCTAACCGTTTGAAGGAACGAGGACCACTTCAAAATATACAAAGCCCAATGCGCTAAACAGAATATCGCAATGAACAATCGGGCCATCCCTGTCGGGAACTCACTACTTTATGGGTAGCGAGACTCGACGATGGCGCAGAGTTGAAGGTGACTGATCCAAAGGAGCAGCAAGGAGACGTTGAGGAGGAAGAGACAGAAGGCGAGGAGAGGTGGGACGGAGTAGACTGTAGAAGACGAGGGGCGAGCTGCTGACGATGAGGGAGCTTTGAAAGGCTCCAGTGTGGGGGATTGACAAGAGAACAGTCTAAGGACTGTTCACCTAAATTCGTAGGTCTTATATACTAATACAGGGTGGTCTGTGTGCAGTTTAGGGTAGGTACAATTACAGGTAACGGGGGACTGCGCAGTCGATGTGCAGTAACTGCGGATTACATGATACATCTTGATTAGGGTCTAGCCCTAATAAGTCGCGTCTTCGTTGATCGAGTCGCGTCGCGTGTTCATTGATTGTTTAGTGGACGCATCTTGTTGATCGTTCCCACGATCTGCCATGTGTTGATCAACGGGTTAGATGCGCGTCCAAAGCGCGTCTTGTCATGTGACATTGTTGATGACCAGTTCCTTGATAGGTCATGTGTTATCTTCCCAGGGTCACGGGGTCGTAGGTTCCCAGGGTCACGTGCTGATAAGTCACGTGATGTATGAGTGGCGAAGGGGTCACGTGATGAGTCACGTGTAGGGTCATGTGATATGTTCCCACGGTCACGTGGTCTTGGAGTTATGGGTTTGTAGCTGAGACTGGGGGGCGCGAGTACCGCTCGCGACAGTATCCCCTCTTTAGGATCTCCTTGCGCCTGCAAGGCTCGTATGCGTATCCCCTCTTTAGGGCGATTACGGGCGTGGAATTCGGCGACTAGTTCTTTGGCATGTGTTAGTTCTCCAGCTGGGATCCATGAGTTGTCTGCGTCTGTGTAGCCTTTCCAGTGGACGAAGTACTGTGTGCTCTTGCGATTTCGTGTGGGACATACTGCGAGGACTTTGTCGATTTCGTAATGTCCTTCTTCTCCTCCAACAATTTCTGGAGGGGGTCACTCAAAATTGGGTCCATGTGCTTGTGTTTCGTGGTAGGGTTTCAGCAATGAGTTGTGGAATATGGGGTGAACCCTCATGGTCTCGGGTAATTGCAATTTGCAATTCGTGGGTGAAGCCCATATGACCTTGAAAGGTCCATATTGTCATGGAGCGAGTTTCGCTTTGGGGTGTGTTGTTTGTAAGTTGGTGGCTTCCAAGAGTACTAGGTCGTCTTTGTGGAACGTGTAGGATAGTTCTTCAGGTCCTCCGCTTCGCATTTCTTTAGCCGCGATCATGAGTGCTGCAGTGACTTCTTTGCGTATTTGCTCTAGGTATTGGATGCAGTCATCCACGCTTTGTAGTCTGGTCTGTAGTTGCAAGGGTGGTTTAAAGGTTGGCTGAAAGCCATACCAGACTTCGAAGGGTGATCTATGGGTGCTGCGGTGCGGTCGTGCGTTGTGTGCGAATTCGATAATGGGGAGGAGTGTGGTCCAATTGTCTTGTTGGAAGTTTCCACAGATACAAAGGTATTGCTCGATGACTTGGTTAACTTGTTCTAACTCACCGTCAGTTTGAGGGTGAAACGCAGTGGACAATTTCTGTTTGATTCCGAGCTTTCTCCAGAGTTCTTGTGTTACTTGTGCAGCAAATTGTGGTCCTCGATCAGAGATGATCGCCTTGGGGATGCCTGTTCTTTTCCAGACGTTGTCTACTAGTAGTTGGCTCATTTGCTCAGCCGTGATGGTTTTATGACAGGGGGATAGAATGATGGCTTTGCTGTGACGGTCAATGACTGTGAGGATGCTGTCATATCCTTGTGATACTGGGAGGTCTACGATGAAATCCATGGTGATTGTTTCCCATATCCCTTCAGGGATCTCGTTGGGCTTGATTGGTACTTTGGTTGGTGGCTGTATCTTTGTAGTTTGGCATGTGGCACATCCTCGTATATAGGCTTTAACAAATTCGGTAATGCCTGGCCACCAATATTCATGTGATATTAGTTCAATAGTTTTCCATTGTCCTGGGTGTCCCATTAGATTGTCATGGAATTGCTGGGTAACTCTTCATTTGAGTTCTTCATCCTTTGTCTTGGGAATGTATATTAATCCTTTGTAAAGGATTAGGCCATCTTTGTAGTTCCATTCTTGTAATCCTTTGTTTACTTGTCTTGGGCCACTAGTGAGGATATCTTTGAGTTTCTGGCCTGTCAATGTGTCTGTCTTTATGGCCTCTTGTATAGCTTCCTTGAGCTCTTCGTTGATCCCCGTAGGGATTGCCATGTTATGTAGTGCCCGTATATGGAATTGCTCTGGCTTGAGTAGGAATTTTTCCGGTGTGAGCAAAATTGTTTCTGCATTCTCGGATGCTATCCCCTCTTTATAATCTGGACGCCTGGACAGCGCATCTGCCTTGTTAATTTTGCCAGGCTTGGGGATGATAACGTAGTCAAAAGTGCCGAGGAATAGGGACCACCGCGCTTGGCGACGTGTGAGTGTTTGTTTCGTGGTGAAGTACTTGAGGTTCGCGTGGTCCGAAAATATCTTTGTCTGGTGGGCACTGCCTTGTAGGTAATGGCGGAAATGCTTGAGAGCATGAATGATAGCCAGGAGTTCTTTGTCGTGTATTTCGTAGTTGCGTTCGGCTGGCTGGAGGGACTTGGAGTAAAAAGCGACTGGGTGCAACCGTCCTAACGCGTCGTCTTGTTCTAGAATTGAGCCCGTGGAATAGTCGCTAGCATCGGTAATCAGGGTGAATGGTTTGTTGTAGTCCGGTAGGATTAAGACCGGTGCGGAGGTGAGTGCGTGCTGTAACGCAGTAAATGCGGTTTCTTGTAAATGGGTCCATGCCCATGGTGTATCCTTCTTTGTAAGGTCGAAGAGAGGTCGTGCCAATGTGGAGTAATCTTGCACGAAACGACGGTAAAAGTTGCAAAATCCGAGAAATTGCTGGATGTTCTTGACTGTCTTTGGTTTAGGCCAGTCTTGCACTGCCTTGAGTTTCACGGGGTCCATGCGTAGTTCACCTTCGGATATGATAAGTCCTAGGTATTCAACCGAAGTTTGGTTGAAGGAGCATTTGGCGGGTCGAAGGTAAAGGTCCAACTTGAGTAAAAGCTGGAAAACTTGGTGTGTCCAATAGACGAGTTCCGTGATTGTGGTTGCATAGATAAGGATGTCGTTGAGATAGATGACTACGTGTCCTCCTTTGATTAATGGACCAAATTCGATGTCCATGAAGGTCTGAAATGTCGCGGGTGCATTGCATAGTCCGAAGGTCATGACTGTGGATTCGTATAATCCCATGGGTGTTTTGAAGGCCGTTTTCCATTCATCGCCTTCACGTACTCGGATATTGTTATATCCCCATCGTACGTCTAACTTGGTGAAGAATCGCGCTCCCAATAATTTGTCGACGAGTTCGGGGATCAGTGGGATTGGAGCCGCATTCTTAACAGTAATCGCATTCAGTGGGCGATAGTCTTGTACTGGTCGTAGTTTGCCATCCTTCTTGTCGATGAAGAAGAAGGAGCATGCGTGGGGTGCTTCGGATCGACGGAGTGTGCCTCTTTTTAGGCCATCTTCGATGTATTCTTTGAGGGCGACTTTCTCGATAGGTGTAAGACGATAAACTGTGGTTTTCTTCATTTCCATGCCTGGGATGAGGTCTATCTTGTGATCCCATGGCTGGTGCTTGGGTAGTCGCTGTGCTTCTTCATCTGAGAAGACTTTGTCGTATCGATGGAATTCGGGGGGTATTTTGACATTCTTTGGTTGTTCCGCCTTGGCTAGAGTAGTTGACACTGTAGTTCTTCCGACTACCGGTTCAGGATAGTTAAGTGCATGCCAATTTGCACACATGTAAGACACCGTGGGTGAGACCACCGGTTCTGCGTGGATAGGAGCGTGCCGTGACGCTGTTGTGGAGGGCATCGTGGATGTAACCACCGATCCAATACGTGGGGAAGCGTGCCGTGACGCTGTCTTGGGAGGCACTGTGGGCGTAACCACCGGTCCATGTCTTGGGGAAGCGTTCTGTGACGCTGTCTTGGGAGGCACTGTGGGCGTAACCACCGGTCCATGTCTTCGTGTAATTGACACTGTGGGCGAAACCACCGGTTCGTGTTTAGCCATATTGCGCTGCGACGCAACTATGCTTGTCTTGGATGGTGATATCGTGGGCGAAACCACCGATTCACTTATCATGTCATTGTATTCTCTGTGTAGATGGGCCATAATGCATTGTGTGGGATCTATGCCCTGGTAAGTGGATTTGAGGAGATCATCGTAGTGGGCTTCCAATTCTTCTGTGGGAAGGAGCTGTGCGAGTTCTGACGTTTCGTCCGGACGACTCGGGTAACAAGAGGTGGGGCAACGGTCGAGACGTAGTTGGTTCTTTGCCCAGTCTATCTGGGGGTTGTGTGCCCTGAACCAGTCGGTTCCTAGGAGTATGTCATGCCGTCCGATGTTGGTTACGGCCATTTCTGTAGCTTCGGTGTGTTCTTCGCCCATCTCCATTC
>Ga0307510_10007839_pt1 | contig 12731 bp, 14 predicted proteins | sample 12_EM_MG_FD_207224 | JGI IMG/M metagenome (GOLD analysis project Ga0307510, IMG submission 207224) | Populus trichocarpa ectomycorrhiza microbial communities from riparian zone in the Pacific Northwest, United States - 12_EM | ecosystem: Host-associated > Plants > Roots > Unclassified | place... | reverse complement strand
CGTGGAACCGTAAGCACCTCCCCACCCCAATCCATCAGGCATTCTGCTAAGCCTTTCCCGTCTCAGGTGTATTGTTGGCTCTCCCAAGATCGCTTCGATCTTTAAGGAAACAAGTCGAAACCTAAATGTAATTATTAGCGAATAACGTGAAGTGTGATTCTCGGCATCCGCGGCCCCACGCACATTTGTGACATATTTTCAGGAATATTCTGCAGGATGTCTGCCTCCAGGCTGTCGTCCATGGCATCTAGTATGTCGTCCTCGCCGAGTCTAACACGAAGGAACCTAGTGATGTCGCCTCTGGTGGGGCAAACAGAGACACTGGTCACTTGTCCAGGAAGACGCTTCTCGATCTCGGCCTGAATATAGGGCCTTCCCGTCGCGAATATTCGAGTGCCCGTGGACTTCTCGAGAATTTGTTTGATGGAATCGAGGATTCTGGCCCGTTGCACTCGACCGCATTCATCTAGAGCGTCAAGACATATAAATGTAGGCTGGTAGGACGTAACGAGCTGTAGCATCTTCACGATATCAACGAGTTGCGGTCTGCATCCACCGATGGTCGTTTTCTGCTGCCGAAAGGCCCGCAATATTTCTTCGGGAACCGTTTTCATTCCGCTAACTATCTGCTTTAGCAAGGAACCCAGCACATTTGTTGCGGACTGCTCCTTCTGGGCCGCGAAGTCCAAGTAAAAACATGAAACGGCAGCGTTTTGTCCACTAGCCTGATCGCACAGTCTGTCCACTACTAGTGAACTGTCATCGCGGGGTGTTAGCACGGGCTTACTTTCCCCCCTCCCCAGCGAATAAGTTTTGTCACCTGATAAATGTCTTTCCGACCCCCGGATCTCCATAACAAAATAGAACCGCACTTTCGCATTCAATTTCCTTACCCAATCCGCTCCATCTCCTGAATTCCTCGGTTTCTATGAGCCATTCTCCGACATCGTTGACACGGCGCTCTCGAATTTCCCAATGCCGTACACCGGGATCCAGGGGTGATAACCAAGTTAGGAGTTGGGGGAGATCGTCCTTAATGGTGTCGCTGTTCCCCTCATCAGGAGTGTTCCATCTATTTGAAAAGCTAGTGCTATCATTGATGGTATATTGAGACATTTTGCACTCTTTAATGCTTGCACTGTAGAAAAGGAGGGGGAGTTAGGGAGTAAAGTTGGTTGATGCTATTCCTCGGGGGAGAGGGAGGAAGGTGGGGTCCAGTTAAAGAAAAGCGGGGTCTTCTAGTATTAAAGCAGCGTAAATTTAGCAGGTCCACCCACTCTTTTGTGCCAAAAATTCTAATTAAGCTACCCGAATGGTGTAAAATTGGTGCCATTATTCTGACTAAATTACTTTATCGGTGCTATGATGACGCGTCGGATGCAAGCTTCTAAGTTCTAACCGGCCGCTTAGGTCTCCTACTACCGGTAGTGCAATACTATCGTACTCGCCATCCACGACAAGATCTTAAGTACTCGGGTGTGTCCATAAAAATCGGAAAGATCAACATCCTTGTCATGCGATGTTGGTGAGCAGAAAGCAGGAAAAGTTGGAAAACTCCCCTGGTGATCAGAAGCCCAAGAACCTGCAGTATGTTAGAAAGAAAAGGGCATGTATTGGGGGAAAAATCCTGTGAAAGAAATTTAATATAAGAAATCTATCCTAGCAATACCAATGACAGAACCTTTCAATCATAGAACATACCTTACCCTCCTCTTTTCTTGCTATCCACACTTTTGCCCCTTGGTTCACCGTGTATTGGTCTTCTGTCTCCCATCTGTTAACCAAGTTCAACATACCTTGTTTAGAATGTCTAGTTACATTGAATTACATAGTTGAGCTTTCTAGACAACTTTATCTCCTGATCCCTCTAAACCCTGTTTTGCCACCCTTAGTTTCCGATTTTTAAGGACACTCCCGAGTACCGGCGGGACAATAGGCCCTGTAAGATCTATTACTGTACCTACTCCAGCCCCACTAAACGACACTGCAAAGCCATTTCCTCGTGGATCAACAAGTTGAAACGCCATCGGCAACTATTCTCCTCGGCCGCAAGTCAAGGTGTCACGCCCCCCCGTTGCCGGGGGCTGTCCCACTGCACACATGGCAATTCCGGTTGCCAGTGAAAAATCCCGATTTCCCTCACTAAAGGACAAGTATCCCCGGCAAGCAGCACGCGCCTCACATCAGGCGAGCCATGGTGGGCAGTTAAGAAATTGTAGTTTAACAGTTTTCACAATAATTATTTTCCAATTATTCTGTTGAAAGCCACCGGCGATCACTCCCTACAAGGACAAGTTTCCTTTGTACCTTTCCTATCTTTGTTTGTCTGTTATTACTAGTTTCATTTGCCAGTAGTTATCAATCATGAGGAGGAACGAACATATATGGGTTCGCACATATGGCCGGAAACCATCGGAGGGCAATGCAAAGGATGGATTGGAATACTGAGCGGAAGGGAGACCGAATCTCCTTTGTGTGTGCCAATGCCCGGAAGGATTTCCGCGAGCGGAGAACTTTGGAAAGCTCATTGTATTGTATATATAAGCCCACTGTTCTGTTGTAGATAGAACAAGAAAGAGAGATACGTATTTGATCAATATATACTCGTTTCCTCCTTGCCTCATTGTCCTTCTTCATCTCCCACGTCCATCTTTTCTCGATCCCTATCTCATAATAAAATATTCCACCTTGAGGCGCGCACTTGTATCCCATACAGATATTCTTTAGTCTAACAGGCAAGAAGTACCGAAGTATTTGGGCACCAACCCCGTACTAGTCTTTGCCCATTGCAAAAGTTCCCGGAAATGTGGAGGCTAGGTTGTGGACTTTTTAGTATGCGTTATATAAGCTACACTTAAGTTTTCCCCAAACCAAAATCCTCGTTTCTAGGAATTTTTGCAATGCGCAAGTACCAATACGGGTATCAGATTACGCTGCACAAATTACAACCTTACTGACACCGCCCCGCACAAAAGAAATCACCATTCATCCCACTGATGCTTTATCTCTTGAATCCACCAGTAGGCAGAACGATACGATGATGTGGGCTCTTTGGTTCTCTATTGCAGCCTCGACGGGGGCATCCCTTTTGAAATTAGGTATCATTCAACAATCGCCCGTACCAAAATAGAAAGAGTCAGTATTGCGCTTCTTGCGAACTTTTTCACTCCAGGATTGGAAATGGGAAAGAAGTCTATTATTGTTTGGTAGCCTCCAGAAACTGGACCTTGGATGTACATTCTATTGAAAATTCACAAAGGTTCCATATGTCGGACATGGTTGGAACATGGGTGTCTTATGGTGGAGGTGAATTTTTTTAGAGGATAGTTTGGGACGGGAGTTGTGTATCAGAGGAGTGACAGTGTGTATGATCTATGATAGGAGACAGACGATGTAGGAAGGTTTGGGGTGGTTTAGGGATTGAAACTAGGGAGAACCGGAGATTAGAGATTAGGGTTGCTAAGGGTTCAAAAGGATCAGTGTCACAATATGAAGATCGGGAAACCGGAGAAGGTGTCGGGACTGTAAAGGGCCGCCGGAGGCAAGGGAAATTGTGCAAGAGGCAAAAACTAGACTTGGAGATTCAGGGAAAGCGTTTAGACGAACTTCGAAGAGGCTGTCTAGGAAATGCGGGAGGTCATGGAAAGGAAGAAGATATTTTCTGTAAAACCAAGTTAATGTATATAAGTTATGGGACACCTCCGACGGCGTAGAAAGAACAGGGGCCCCAAGTCACTCTTTACCAACATAGCCTATTTTTAAGACTCTCGCCGATCTTGCGATGATGATTGCTATAGCGGTGGGTAGTTGGTGTTGGAAGCCTTTGATGCTGCTCGGTATGCTCAGCCTATCATCCGCGCGCAGTTTATCTCTTTGTCGTTCGAAAAAAGCCTTCGGATATGCGCTTGGGATCGGCGCAGTGCCGGAGGGAATACGACTCTGAAAGGGTCGGATAAACGAAGGGTCAGATGTGCGGAAACTATGGAGAGCGGAAATTCTTCGAGATGTTTGTTTTCCCTTCGTCAGTAGCGCGGGGGTCCGCGGAAGAGATAGGGGACATACATGGAAGAGAATTAACCTGTATCGCGATCGATAGAAGGATGGGAGGAAAGCTCTGCTGCCTTTGTATATACACCTGCCTTTACCGTTAGCTAGTTTAATTAGTTGAGCGTGAGGGTGTGGGCGAGCAGTTGAATGAAAAGTTCCCCACTCTAAGTCGTGCTTTGGCGATCTAAGCCTTTTGTGATGCTTTACTCTTGGCGTTTCATTTCGTTATGCCGCCGCCGTTTTGTCGTTCAGCCATTGCCATGTAAATGTTGGCCGGGTAATCCTAGCATCTACTGCTCAAGGTCCGGCAAGAGGTTATGAAACAGTTAATTGAGGTTGACCAGCTAAATATATCCCTGTTTGTTCCGGTTAACCGTTCCCCACCCTTATACCCGAGAGAATAGCTCTCTCCCATTCACGCCACAGTGTATCCACGGGGGCCCTAATTACGCGACCGACTCAACTCCACATAGCTAGTTCATCACAGCCAAAACATACACTACATTGATAGACTAGGCTATTGAGCTCTGGTTTCTTCTGTATTCTAGCCTGGAGCATCCCTGAGAGGAAAAACACGGTTAGTGGTGCGCCACTTACTTACTTTTATCGATTTTATTATTATTTTTATCCATATTATTATTATTATTTCATATTCTCTTGAGTCGAGATACATGCTTTGCAACGCTGGGTACCCACCCTCGGTCGCGTAATTATGACCCCCGTGGATATCTCTTAGAGAGTTTTCTGGGGTTATTTTTCATTGCTCCGATATATTCGCAAGATGTGTGAGGCCTATAAGCGACATAAAAGCCCTAACCTATCTGCTAGCCCCCCCCACACCCTCAGTACTGAGGGCGATAGGCGGGGCAGCTAGTCTGTACCCATTAATTGCAATACGGTACTATTCATTAAGCCTCATCGTCTTTATATAGTTCACAATCCTTTCAAAAATCCTTGCCTTATTGCACGCCGCTCATCTATATATACAAAAAAAACACCCTAAGTTATATATGGTTTGTCTTTCAGGCAGGGGAGGGAGTGGGAGGAAGAGAAAAGCAAGGAAAAATAACCTCACAAGATGAAGGAAAAGGCAAAGGCTAGAATATATAGCTAGAGGAAATCTAAGTGAGATAGGATGGAAACTGCAAACTATGAACTGAACCTTACTGCAATGGTAGAGCCATATTGTCCCGCCAGCCAGACATCTGTCCTTCGTAAACGGTAACCCATAAACCCCCCCCAACTGAGTTAGACAGGAGCTGCAGACCGGTGTGATGGCATATACGTGAATCCCCATGTCATAGGATTTGCTTCGCGCACGAAGGGTGAGGTCTAGCTTCCATGCGCGGCCTAGGACGAAAAGGGAAGGAACGGAGTTTTCTAGGCCTCAAGCGGCGCTGTGGATACCCGCTTCATAAGGCTGTAGCAGCGCTACCACCTCCGAATGGCCCTTGCTAGCTGCCAACATGAGCGGTGTCCGGCCACGATTATCCGGCTTGTTGGGGTTGACCTCTTCTCGCGCGAGTAGTGCTTTCACCAATGGCTCACATCCATCCTCAGCAGCATACAAGAGCGGTGTTCTCCCTTCACGGTCTGTCTTGTCGGGGTTGACCTCTTCACGCCCGAGTAGGATTTCCACCACCGCCTTGTCCCGGCCCAACATTGCATAAGAAAGCGGTGTTCGGCCGTGATTGTCTGGCTTATCAGGATTGACCTCTTCTCGCTCGAGAAGTATTTTTGCCACTTCCTCAGCTACACCACGGTGTCTGCCCCCGACTGCGTACGAAAGGGGTGTTCGACCGTGATTGTCAGGCTCATCGGGGTTGACCTCTTCCCGCCCAAGGAGTATATTTACCACTCCCTCACGTGCAACCTCAGCAGCATACGAAAGCGGCGTTCGGCCGTCACGACATGGCTCGTCGGGGCTGACCTCATCTCGCTCGAGTAGTATTTTCACCACTCCCTCGGACCCACTTCTAGCAGCATAGGAGAGCGGTGTTCGGCCGTTGTGACTTGGTTCGGCGGCGTTCACCTCTGGCTGCGCGAGTAGTATTTTTGCCACTCGCTCGGATCTGAACTCAGCAGCATACGAAAGTGGCGTTCGGCCGTCATCATCTTGTATGCCGGGGTTAACTGCTTCTAGCCCAAGCAATATCTTCATCACTCCCTCGGACCCAGACTGCACAGCACACGAGAGCGGTGTTCTGCCGCCATAACTTCGCTCGTCGGGGTAGACCTCTGGCTGCGCGAGTAGTATTTTTACCACTCCTTCGGATCCACACTGAGCAGCATACGAGAGAGGTGTTCGGCCGTTATAACATGGCCTGGCGGCGTTGACCTCTTGCCGCGCGAGTAGTATGTCTACCACTCCCTCGTGTCCACCCTTGATAGCAGCCAGCAGCGGTGTTCGGCCGTCCTGATCCAGCTTGTCGGGGTCGACCTCTTGCCGTGCGAGTAGAATTTTCACTATATCCTCATGTCCCCTCGAGGCGGCACACCAGAGCGGCGTCTTGCCATCCTCATCTCCCTTGTCGGGGTTGACCTCTACCTGCCCGAGCAGTATCGTCACCACTCTCCTATGCCCAGCCCCAACGGCCCACAATAGCGGCGTCCCACCAGCGCTACTTTCCCGGTCGGGGTTGACCCCTTCCTGCCGGAGTAATGCCTTCACCACTTCCTCAGATCCCCCCCGAGCAGCATAAAAGAGCGGAGTTATGTCGGAGGCATCTGCCCTGTCGGGGTTGACCTCTTCCCGCTGGAGTAATACCTTTACCACCCCCTCAGATCCACACTCAGCGGCATACGAGAGTGGCGTTCGGCCTTCGAGACATGGCTTGTCGGGATCGACCTCTTCCCGCATGAGCAATACCTTTACTACTTCCTCAGATCCATACTCTGCGGCATACGAGAGCGGCGTTCGGTTTTTATAAGATGGTTTGTCGGGCTTGGGCCCTTCCCTTCTGAGTAGTAATTTTACCAGTGCCTCATTTCCACCCTGAGCAGCGTGCGAGAGCGGTGTTCGGCCGCCCTTATCCACCATGTGGGGGTTGATCTTTTCTTGCCTGAGTAGTATCTCCGTCGCTCCCCCATGCCCATTTAGAGTAGCCCATGCTAGCGGTGTGCGCCCCAAACAATCTCTTTGGTTGATGTAACAACATCCCATCTCTATTAAAGCAATTATGAGCTCAACAATTCCGAAGAAGGATGCGCAGTGAAGTCCACCGAAAATGTTACGGGATTTCGTGCTTGAGAACCGGACGGATGCCCCAGCTGCTTGTGCTAAAAGGTAGCGGGCCGATATATGGCTATCGTATTCCCGGAGTAGCTCCACCGCAAGTGACTTGATGGAATTCGAGGTTTGCCTTTTTGCATGGACTCCCCAGTATCGCGAAGAATATTTTAGAAAGGGTTCGTCTAAGGACCCATGACTGAAATCGGCTGAAAGGGTCTTGACTTGTTCGGAATTCAGATAGGTCAAGCAGATCTCGGCCATTGTCGAGTGAGGTGCGTTGAACAGATCGGGACGGGCCGAAAGATAATCTTGCAGAGTAAAGTTGATTAGTCGCACAGTTGATGTCTCCTTATCCACAGTGATAAGACCTTGGCAGCAGCTCATCAATGTCAATATTGAAGGGGCGTTGCCGGCGTTGAAGTCGTTGGAGCCTAGCTCGACTGCTAGGGCTTGGCAGAGCTCATCAACCCTTAGTGGCCGTTCCGCATGGCTTACCCACATGAGAGCTTCTATACCGAGTTTCGATCTACCTCCATCTAGCCCCCTTATCCTTTCTACCGTGGAACCGTAAGCACCTCCCCACCCTAACCCATCAGGCATTCTGGTAAGCCTTTCTCGTCTCAGGTGTATTGTTGGTTCTCGCAAGATCGCTTCGATCTTTAAGGAAACAAGTCGAAACCTAAATGTAATTATTAGCGAATAACGTGAAGTGTGATTCTCGGCATCCTCGACACCACGCACATTTGTGACATATTTTTCGGAATCTTCTGCAGGATGTCTGCCTCTAGACTGTCGTCCATGGCATCTAGTATGTCGTCCTCTCCGAGTCTAACACGAAGGAACCTAGTGATGTCACCCCGGGTGGGACAAACAGAGACACTTGTCACTTGTCCAGGAAGACGCTTCTCGATCTCGGCCTGAATATAGGGCCTTCCCGTCGCGAATATTCGAGTGCCCGGGGACTTCTCGAGAATTTGTTTGATGGAATCGAGGATTCTGGCCCGTTCCACTCGACCGCATTCATCTAGAGCGTCAAGACATATAAATGTAGGTTGGTAGGATGTGACGAGCTGTAGCATTTTTACGATATCAACGAGTTGCGGTCTGCGTCCACCGATGGTCGTTTTCTGCTGTCGAAAGGCCCGCAATATTTCTCCGGGAACCCTTTCCATTCCGCTAACTATCTGTTTTAACAAGGAACCGAGTACATTTGTTGCCGACTGCTCCTTTCGGGCCGCGAAGTCCAGGTAAAAACCTGAAACGGAAGCGTTTTGTCCACCAGTCTGATCGCACAGTCTGTCCACTACTAGCGAACTGTCATCGCGGGGTGTTAGCACGGGTTCACTTTCCCCCTCCCCAGCGAATAAGTTTTGTTACTTGATAAATGTCTTTCCGACCCCCGGATCTCCATAACAAAATAGAACCGCACTTTCGCATTCAATTTCCTTATCCAATCCGCTCCATCTCCTGAATTCCTCAGTCTCCATGAGCCATTCTCCGACATCGTTGACACGACGTTCTTGGATCTCCCAATGCCGTAAGCCGGGATCCAGGGGTGATAACCAGGTCAGGAGTCGGGGGTGATCGTCGCTAACGGTGTCGCCGTTCCACTCACTGGGAATGTTCCTTCTATGTGAAAAACTGGTGCTATCATTGATGGTATATTGAGACATTTTGCACTCTTTAATGCTTGCACTGTAGAAAAGGAGGGTGAGTTAGGGAGTAAGCATGGTTGATGCTATTCATCGAGGGAGAGGAGGAAAGGTGGGGTCTAGTTAAATAAGAGAGGGGCCTTCAGGTATTAAAGCAGCGTAGCAGGTCCACCCACTCCTTTGTGCCAAAGGAAATTCTAATTAAGCTGCCTGAATGGCGTAAAATTGGTGATATTCTTCTGACTAAATTACTCTATCGGTGCTATGATGAGGCATCAGATACAAGCTTCAAAGTCCTAACCGATTGCATGAGTCTCCTACTGCCGGCAGTGTTCCCAAATCGCTAGGTAGGCTAGGCTAGATGAAAGCCTGGCCCAGCTTGCAGAAATTCACTAGGATCTAGCCTGGCCCAAGACGGCAGGCTTTGACAGTCCTAAGCCGGGCCCGCCAATAGGACATATAGCCTTAGAACATGCAACCTGAAAGCCTGGCCTAGCCTATATAGTTCTGGCCTAGCCTGGACTATATACCCTAGCCTGACCTACAAGTCCTGAGCAAGCCTAGCCTATATAGACTGGACAGGCCCGGCCCGGTTTATGATGCTAATCTTCCTGCTTATTTTGGTTGATAAAAACAGTTTACTGGCTTTTCACGCAGTTGGAACAAATTATGTCAGTGGAGGATGTCTTCATCTCAATTCTGTCTTCATTCCTACCTGGAAAATAGGCCACCCTAAATATATAAATTAGCAAACTTCTATATTATGTCTCACTCCTCGGTCAGAATTAGTTCGCTTACAATAACCTCTACACTACTTTGGCTCCTCTGATCTAACCACACCACATCTCTTTTCTTCTCTTCCCTTCGCTTCTTGTGACCTCTTCCCACATTTTGTGCTCAGGCTCGGCGTGGGCATCCTATTTGCTATGAGGTGTCTCCCAGCAATCCCCCGTACTAGAATCGGAAGAGTCAGTATTGCGATTCTTGGGAACTTTTTTACTCGAGGGGTTTTAAATGGGGGGGGAGGTCTGTTATTGTTTGGCAGCCTCCAGTAACTGGACCTCGGATGTTCATTCTGTTGAAAATTCCCGAAAGTTCCATATCCCGGGTCTGGCTGGAACATGGGAGCCTTATGGTGGAGAAAGGTTTTGGGACAGGATATTTTTGGTACACGGGAGTTGTATATCAGAAGAGTGACAGTCCTAATGATCTAGGAGAAGTACGATGCAGGAAGTGTTGGGATGGTTTAGGAATTGGTACTAGGGAAGGAAAAGGTTAGAGATTAAGGTGGGTAAGGGTTCAAAAGGATCAGTGTCACAAGATGAAGATCGGGAAAGCGGAGGAGATGTTAGGACTGTAGAGAACCGCCGGAGACAAGGCAAATTGTGTAAGAGGTAGAAACCAGACTTGAAGATTGGGGAAAGCGTTTAGAAGAAGTTTGAAGAAGTTATCTAGGAAGAGCAGAAGATTATAAGAAGGGAGAAGAGGGTGTATGTACAGTCGGGGAAGAAGATATTTTCTGTGAAACCAAGTTTGTGTATATACAAGGCACCTCCGACGACGTAGAAAGAACATGGGCCCCAAGCCACTCTCCGCCAACCCAGCCTATTTTTCAGGCTTTCCCGCCGATCTCGCGGCGTTGATTGCTAGTGTGATGGGCAGTTGGTGTTGGAAGTATTCGATGCCGCTCAGCGTGCTCAGCCTATCGCCCGCTCACAGCCTATCCCTTTATCGTTCAAACAAAGCCCTCGGATATGCGGTTGGGATCGATGCAAGAGCCGGATGCGCGAAGCGAAGGCTCGGATGCGCGGAAGCTATGGAAAGAAATTCTGTGAGATGTTTGTTTTTCCTTTGCTGGCACGGGAGTCCGCGGAAGACAAAAGGGGGGCAAACATGGAAGAGAATTGATTCGTGTCGCGATCGATAGAAGGATGGGAGGAAAGCTTTGTTGCCTTTGTATATACACCTGGTTTTACCGTTAGCTAGTTTAGTTAGTTGAGCGTGAGCTTATGAGCGAGCAGTTGGATGAGAAGTTCCCCCACTCTAAGTTGTGCTTTGACGATCTAAACCTTTTGTGTTGCTTTCTCTTGGCGTTTGGATTCGTTTTGCCGCCGCCCTTTCGTCGTTCAGCCCTCGCCATTTAAAAGTTGGCAGGATTAACCCGGCTCCCACCCCAGAGAATACGGTAGTTTCTCACGCAATGCAAGCCAGACCAGTGTAACACTGCGCCACAGTGTATTGTGCTTAGACAAAATTAACCGAATATTAGCGGAGAAGAAAAGATTCGGTTATGACAGCACCCCACCAACCCTAGCATGCTGATAACCAAAATAAAAAAATAAAAAAGATTATTTGGCCGAACTGCAGAGAATTAGAGATCTAGTATCTTAAACAAAGAGAGGTTGACATGGTGGCTTGGTTTTGGTCAGTTCAATAAATTTTATTCTAACTAAAAAGAGCCTTGCCAATCCAGGCTTTGTCACCCACGGCATTACTGTACATTCCCGAGGTACGCCAGCTCAACCCGCAAGCTAAAGCAATTTCTCTAGATGGGGTTGAATCACAGGGTGCTGGGGAGTATTTGGTTGCAATGCATCTTTTGTGTTCAGTTAATTTTGCCCGCGCACAATATTCTTCTATATAAAAATAACACCCTATATATAGTTTGTCTATCAAGCTCCGTCTCCACTACTTTCCGGACCCCGCTTTTCGCCTTCCTATTTAGGAAGGTGTTAACGGGGTAAAACACCACAAAAATCTCTCGATCCTACCCGGCCACTGAACTTGGAGCTTCATAAGTGTGCTGGGATGGTCCTCTCGTGGGGTAGAACGCCATGGCTAGCATCCTACTGCTATCCTCTGCACTACTGGCATTATTCTATCTTTCAGTCTGTTGTCAAACACACAAGACCGACTGAATACACAAGCACCAATGTCACCTTGACACCAGTCCTTGACGAGTATGCTGGGAAACACAAGGGCTAGCACCATACTGCTCCGGGCTGGCACCCTACTGCTACCGGCTGGCATCCTACTGCTTTATTTACACCAACCGCTGGCACCCTGCTGCTGTTACACAAATATACCGACTCCAGCATCAGTGCTGAGCTGCAATAACGACGACCCATCAACGATAAGAATAGCCGTTCCACCACCCTGAGGACCCGGTGCTTGCTGTTGATGTTTACCCTAGCAGTATGATAGGGAATACAATTAAAAGGTCATGAGCTGGGAGGCTGATGACGATGCAGGGAACTCCAGTTATGGAGAATTTTCACTTTGATGTTATACCTTATGGTATTATTAGTCTGTTTATGATTTTATCTCTTTTGTTTTTGTTTTGATTTGGGTTTTTATTTGCCATGGGATATTTCCCGAATGCAGCGGTTGAGCCCTAGGAAGTGCTAGTCATGTACCTAAAATCATACCACGGAATTAACAAAAAATAAATATATAGTTTGTCTATCACTCAGGGAAGGGGGTGGGAGGAGGAGGAAAAAAAAGGAACAAAACATTACAAGATAAAATAAATGGCCGAGGCAAGAATATACAGCTAGAAGAAATTTAAGTGCGATAGGAAACTGCAAACTATGAACTGAACCTTACTACAATGGCAGAACTATTCTATCCTGCTAGCCAGACTACTGCAGTTCGTAAACAGAAACCCATAAATTGTTGAAATTCTTTGTATATTTCCTATGTATATTCAACACACTATGGTGTATTCTTCTACTTAGTTGGTGTTTCGGCTCCGCCTGTCCACCGCTTACATTACTACAGCTAAGATATATATTATGGTG
>Ga0307510_10007837_pt1 | contig 12732 bp, 17 predicted proteins | sample 12_EM_MG_FD_207224 | JGI IMG/M metagenome (GOLD analysis project Ga0307510, IMG submission 207224) | Populus trichocarpa ectomycorrhiza microbial communities from riparian zone in the Pacific Northwest, United States - 12_EM | ecosystem: Host-associated > Plants > Roots > Unclassified | place... | reverse complement strand
TTTGGCTCGTGCTGTATACGCGCGCGCGGACCTGTAAGGATGCCTCCCGTGACACAGGCGCGGTGGTCTGATTTTTTACAGGGTGCTGCTTGATGACGTCTTGGCTGCCGTAGATTCGCAGGTTGCTTGGCAAGTGTTTGGTGTGTCACCTGTCTAGTTTGTACAGTGCCGGACAGCAAAAGTCGACAAGTTTCCTAGTGCTGGAACCAGAACTTTTTCAGAAAAATAGAGTTCAGAATTGTGATCAGGGGGGCTGAAAATGTCCAAAAACACCCTTTATGGGCTTTCCTGTGTATTTTTTGGGGTGGCCAACTATTGGGGTCAGGGTTTCAACATAATAAGGTAGGGCTCATTTAGTTTCAATGAATGTCATGTGATAAACTGACAAAATGTGTGACTTTCACAATTTTTTGAATAACTTTCCAAAAACCACATTTATGAGAAAATGGCTGTGCTTAAAGCTGCATAATTACCACTAAGTTATTTAAGTGCAGGGAATTTTTAATATATGTAGTTTTGGAGGAGTTATTCAAAAAGTTTCAAGCAAGTGTGCAAGATGATCTTAGATCTGCTTTAAAATTTGAGTTCCGATAGCATGACATGGTGTGGCAGATCAGACTGGATGTCATAGATTAGATAGTACAGTAAAGTACTCTGCACGCTCCAGTGACTCATGCACTCTTTTGTCATCAGCAGCCCATTGTTGTTGATCACCCATTCAATGAAGCCATTTTTGTATTACAGTGGTCTTTCTCTCTCTCTCATTTGTAACTGGTAGCTACTCTACCTAGATGTGTCTGTGTTCTGCATTCCCTTGCACTCACCCCCCAATAAACCCTTCTTGCAAAGTTGAACGCTGTCTTGAATTGCTAGATGGGTTGTTGGAAGTGAACTTTTTTGACCTGGGCAACAAACCTGCCAAGCTACAACCTATACAACCTCTCAAAGAAGAAGAAAACTGAGCATTCAGCTTCAGAAGGTGGTGAAGACAAGGAAAACATACCTGAACATGCTGAAGGCTTCAGTGCTCTGTTTAACTTGCCATTCCTGTTGCTGCCTATACATCAACAACCCAGAGAAATTTCCCAGGCTAGTATGGGATGGTCACCCAGAAAGGAGCTCAAGGGGACTGAGACACCAGCAGGAAATCAAATGCTGGCACTGGCAGTGAGTAATCTATCAAACAGATAGAGTCAGAACATTATCCCATACCTGGTTCCAGCAATTCATGGATCTTCAAGCCACAAAGGCTTGGATTGTAACCTGTGAGGAAGTACTTGATAAGGAAGATGAATATTGATCCCAAAGAGCAGCAGGTTTCCTCCCAGTGGATGGAGAGGCTATCTTGGAAGAGATTGAGATGGCAAACAAACTGGAGACTGCAGAGATGGACCCGTTTGTGGGCCTATATCAGATAGACCTGGCCACGGATTTGGATGATGCATATACGGATAATGAATCAGACACAGATGCAGATGAACCCAAAGGAGAGCGCGGACTTGGAGGGCAGCATGGTGATGGGTATTGCCACCAACCACCTACCGTCCCAGATGCGTGGCTTGCTCATGAGGACTGACAAGATTCTTACATCCGCGAAGACAGAAACAGAATAAAAATAAGACTGAAAACAAGCTATGCAAGGCGCCATTGGATCCTATCATCCAAGACCAGTTGGAAGACATTTGGAGCTTCCTCTGGCGGTATTGTGACTTTGACACCGATGGAAAACCCAGAAATCTATTGGCAGGGTCCTGGATACAGGCTTCAGTTGATGTTGCAGGCTCTAGTATGAAGAAGTCTTGGCAAGCGTGAAACTTGTGGGCATCAGCATGAGCATATGTTCAAACCCAAGAACTCCCAATACACAATTATGGAAAACAAGAACCCCGCATTGAAAATGAAGAGCTTTCCAGTAAGATTCAGGTGTATCTTCAAAGTGTTGGTAAATATGCTTGTGCTCAAGATGTTGTCAAGTTCACCAAGGACGATGGTATGCAGAAGCAATATGGCTTAACAAAGCCGATCTCCTTGGCAACAGCAAAGCATTGGATGGGCCAAATGGAGTTTCGCTGGATGAAAGAGCCAAAGGGGCAGTACCAGGACAGCCATGAATGTGAAGATGTGGTGGAATACTGTCAAAAAAGTTTCTTGCCTACTTGGACAGAGTTCGAAGAATGGATGCATGACTGGACTGATGATAACATTTATCTCAAGATTGATGAGCTCCCTAACTTGATGCCAGACATCAAGAATGTAGTTGCATGGTTCTACAACGAGTCCACCTTCTATGCCCATGACTGCCGACGATCAACACTGGGTGCATGTGTTGGAGGGTGCCAAGCCTCAGCCAAAAGGTGAGGGCATCTTGCTGATGGTGGCCCACTTCGTCTCTGTGGATTATGGGTACCTTCAATTACCTGATGGTACTGAAACTGCTTATGTCTTGTTCAAGGCTGGTAAAGGGTGGGATGGGTACTATACCAATGAGCGCATTATTCAGCATGCCAAAAAAGTGATTGGAATTCTTCAAAAGTGCTACTGTTAAGGGCCAAGGACCCTAAGGTGTGATGTGCATGGGTTTGTAAAGCTGTGGCGGGACTTGTACTTCAAGGGATCGCAGGTAGCGAACGCTAGCCCTTGGATGCACTGGTATGATGGGTCTGCACACGTGCAAGACACTAGTGGTGATAGTGAAAGATGAAGAGGAGAGTCTCAACGACGTTCGAGACGACTTAGAAGGGATGTGGATGAAAACTGAAGTCGCTGTGGAAGCTACAACACTTGGGATTAAACCAAGTCAGGCTTAAGGCCCAACTCTAGGAAAACACGAGGGTTTATATACATGTGAGGAGGCTGTATGACTCAGGCCTAATACGACAAGTACTTGTACTAGTAACGAGTCATAGTTCAAAAGATGGAGTCATATACTGCGGAACTGACTCACACATGAATGTAACAAGAAAGGAGTCAGTATGAGTCGCAAAATGAGGCTATGAAGAAAGTATAGTAAGCAGGCCAAGATTCTGGAAGCGAAGCTTTTAGGTAAGCGAATAGAAACAAGTCAGGGGTAAGGATAAGGTCAGGTGAGGTCAGGTGAGGGAGTATCAGGTGATATGCGGGTGACTTGGGAACAGGTGATGCAGGACAGGTGACTTTGAAGATCAGGTGACTGGGATGGCATGTGACTGGTCATGTGGTTGGTAGTTGGACCCTAACAGCGCCACATTACGTACAGAGTCACGCCCCCAAAAAGGAGTGAACCCAGTAGTTTGGTTTGTGCTTGGACAGCTGTCAAAACTTCGTACTCAGACAAATATAACGATCTTGGAATAGTTAGTGTAAGCAAAACAAACATAAAGGTGGGAACTGGTAATGTAAGCAAGTCAAATATAACAATATTGGAATAAGTAATGTAAGCAAAACAAACATAAGGCACGTCTCCCCTGGGAACGGGTAATGTAAGCAAGTCAAACGGCCCACAACGTTACTTGGGGGAGCCCCAGGGTTAAATCCGAGCATGTGGGCGCATTCCCAGGCATTAATTCAACCCGGAAAATAGATTTGGCAGTCACCCCTGCATATCCGGGCCCTGGGCCAGCAGCGGAAGGAGGCGCGAAAGCATGCCCGGATGAAGCAGCGGAAAAAGACACGAATGTGTCTCCAGGTGCTGTGCTCAAGGGCGGGAATGCGAATGGGACCGCTGTGGATGGGCTCCCGCAAGTGGAATAACACGCAGCGGAGCCCGCCACTGCAGCAGAAGGAGACGCGAACGCATGCCCAGGTGAAGTGGTGGAAAGAGGCGCGAACGCAAGTCCAGGCGCTGCGCTTGGGGGCGGAAATGCGAATGGGACCGCTGTGGAAGGGTTCCCACAAGTGGAATAACACACAGCGGAGCCCGCCACCGCAGCGGAAGGGGACGCGCGTGCGGGGGCAAGCACAGGGCGGGAACTGCGCATTGCGGTGCCAGGCTGTTCTGCGTTCCTCAATGAAATATTGACTTGAACAATATTTCATGTCGTGTCTGCGCCACCCGCCCCTACAATTGGACCGTTGAAGGTTGTGTATATTATTTATGTCAGAAAAAAAATGTAGCAAAAATGCTATCTGTCAAACTAGCTGTTAGCTGCATAAATTAACCCTCTAAAACGCACTAAAATTGTATTAAAAAAAGCGTTGATTGTTTTTCCACTGCACACTGAGTGGAAAAGAAACCACATAAATACAGGAGAAATAATGTTCTATTTCTAATTACCCCCAGCGGTTCCAGTCCAAATTCCAGTCCAAATTCCAGTCCAATATGTCGCTTTTGCCCCGTTATCGTCTTTCTCCAACCTCGCGCAAGCACATGCTAGCAACCAGACCGAGTGCCCCACCCTTGACACTGTGCCTGGACATGCGCGTTGCCACCCTGGATGAGCTGGGGCCGGTGCCGGATGTATTGGAGACCCACACAGAGACATTACGTGGAAGCACCCCGGACAATGCCAAGTCTCATGTGATTGGGAGCTTCAATTGGGATCGGGAGGAGGGCGATTTTAACCATGAATGGGCTAGTTTAGCCAAGTTTGACAGATGGCGCTGGGAGGAGGAACACGTTTACTCCATCGAGTTCATTGCATCTAGAACCCATGCCGGGCGGAAACATTGGAGCCGGCACCAGCTCTTTGTTTGCAGGCACGAGCGATCTGGGGGATATGTGAAGCAGGATCCCAGAAGGGAGAACAAGATCGGGACCAGGAAATCTGGTTGCTGATGTGAGATCCTTATCAAACAGTATCCCCACACATCAATTGTTTTGGGACGCTACGTAGCCGAGCACAATCATGAAGTCGGCTTTGCCAATATCGCTTACCTTCACTTGTCCAGCACTGCCCGGGAGCAAATCAAGGCAATGCTTATGCAAAAAGTTGAGTGTCATGCGATCATGAGTTTGCCTTGCCAAGTCCAAAAATGTTTAGCCGCTGATCTAATACATTTTGCAGGTACACGCGATTCATGCAGATGTGCCTGATGGCACTTGTGATCAATTGATTGCACTTGAGGAAGTGAACCGCATTGCTCAAGCCCTTGAAAATGATAATATCAGGTTGCATCCAGATGATGCTATCTCAACAAAGCTTTTAATTGAGGAGCTATCTGGTAAAGGCACCCTCACATTTTACAAAAATAAGCAAGATCGCGCTCCGATCGATTTAAGATTGCCAGAAGATGCATTTGTCCTGTGCATCCAAACAGATTTCCAATTGGACACTTTCCAGCGCCTTGGAAATGGCTTTATTGGGATTGATGCAACTCACAACATTACCCAATATCAAGATCTTCTGCTATTCATGATCATTGCTAGGGATAATTGGGGACATGGTAAATAATATTTCATTTTCATTAATCAGGGGCACTCTGACATTCCTAAATATAGGCGTTCCTGTTGCCTGGATGCTGACGTCAAGCATGACAACACATGTGATCAAATTCTTTGTCAAATGGGTCAGGGACGCAAGTCCGTCAGTCTGGCCCGGGGTAATAATGACCGATTGCGATCAAGCGCAGATAGCTGCACTTGAAATTGTCTACCCACAGAGCCGGATATTTCTCTGCACGTGGCACGTGCTACACGCGATGCGAAGCCATTTCATAACAAGTCAGTTCCAGGGACTGTGGGACAAGATCAAGGCCTGGGTGAATGAGGAAGATCTTGCAAAGTTTTTCCAAATCTGGGATGAGATTTCAAGCGATCCATTGGTACCTCAAAGCGTTGTTGAGTACCTTGCAACAGAGTGGTTGCAGGTGTCCCATAGGTGGTCTAAGGTTGCAAGAAGAAATCGTTCTATATTTGAGGAAGGGAATACTAACATGCTGATCAAAGCGTATGTGTTTTATCTCCTTGGGAGCGATAACAAAATTAACCGATCGTTTAGATACCATCACATATTAAAGTCCCACTACCTTGGCGGGAAGCGCAACCAGCACGTCGATCACGTCATGCGTACGCTTGTGGAGAATTTCCTGCCGGACTTTAAGTTCACGCACTTATGGCAGCTCGCCAGGATCAAAGGCCCAAATCTTGAGGCCTCGCGTTGCCTACAAATCGAGGCGGCCGCCAGGAACATGTCCCTGGATTCAATTCATCACCTTGGCGGCACCAAATTTAATGTTGCCTCTCAATCTCGTCCAGGGCATCACTATCTGATCGATCTTAGCGCATCCACTTGTGTTTGCGAAGACTTTTCAAGGATCTGGTTCTGCAAGCACATTGCTGCTATCCATGAGCATTTCCCTCCACTCACTTCAAAGAGGAGCAGCCACTCCAAGATCCCGGAATGTGTGTGCGTTCCAGCTCCAGCTCCAGCTCAGCCCCAAGGCCCCCAACGCGCCTCTGAACCAGAAGAGATCGAGAGTGTCGATATCCTGCTAAAGGACATCAACGCGTTATGTCAGCAATTGAGTACTTTGAGCGATTGCTCAACCCCAGATCTCAAGGCCCTCAAACATATCAAATACAGCCTCAAGGGAGTGATCGCCTTGGCAAACGGATCCCGGCCCTTACCCGAAAAAGATATATTCAATCCAAACCAGAAGACCTGGGCTGAAACAGCCCAACGCATGGGCACCAGGAAACCCCCAAAGCGGAAACATGGTCCAGCCGATGAAAACAACGCAGAACGGTGTATCAGTGCTGCTAAAGGCAAGTGTGCCCGCAAGTACACTGATCCGTATGCTGGGGGCGAGAGATCGGGCAAGCATGCCAAGCCAGATGCGGTCTCTGCCGCTGCAAATGAACGCGCCCGCGCTGCCATGCCTGCTGTGCCTATGTATGCCCCCCCTCATGCCTGCCCTGTGCTTGCCCCTGCACGCATGTCCCCTTCCGCTGTGGCGGCAGGCTCCGCTGCGTGTTATTCCACTCGCGGGAACCCTTCCGCAGTGGTCCCATTCACATTTCCGCCCCCAAGCGCAGCACCTGGACTCGCGTTCGCGCCTCTTTCTGCCACTTTGCCTGGGCATGCATTTGTGTCTCCTTCCACTGCAGTGGCAGGCTCTGCTGCATGTTATTCCACTTGCGGGAGCCTGTCCACAGCGGTCCCGTTCGCATTCCCGCCTGTTAAGGGCCAAGGACCCTAAGGTGCGACGTGCATGGGTTTGTATAATGGCGGCGGGACTTGTACTTCAAGGGATCGCAGGTAGCGAACACTGGCCCTTGGATGCACTGGTATGATGGGTCTGCACGTGTGCAAGACACTAGTGGTGATAATGAAAGATGTAGAGAAGAGTCTCGACGATGTTCGAGATGACTTAGAAGGAATGCGGGCGAAAACTGAAAGTGTGGTGGAAGCTACAACACTTGGGATTAAACCAAGTCAGGCTTAAGGCCCAACTCTAGGATATAAGGTCAACTTATATACATGTGGGCAGCTGCCATGACTCAAGCCTAATACTACTAGTACCCGTACTAGTAAGGAGTCATCGTACAAAGTATGGAGTCATTCTGAGTCGAACTGACTCACGCGTGAGTCCTAGGATATGTGCTACTAGGTTGGAGTCAGTATGAGTCATGTGCATAGCCAAAGAGAATCACATGATAGGTAAGCAGTCAGGTGGTAAGGTCATGTGATGGAAAGGGGGTGGGAACAGGTCACGTGATGAGAAAGTATTAGTAAACAGTGAAAAATGAAATTTGGAGTCTCAAGAACATAACACCGCCCTTGAGTGCAGCGTCTGGAGACGCATTCGCGTCTTTTTCTGCTGCTTCGTCCGGGCATGCTTTCGCGCCTCCTTCCACTGCTGGCCCAGGGCCCGGATATGCAGGGGTGACTGCCAAATCTATTTTCCGGGTTGAATTAATGCCCGGGAATGCGCCCACATGCTTGGATTTAACCCCAGGGCTCCCCCAAGTAACATTGCGGGCCGTTTGACTTGCTTACATTACCCGTTCCCAGGGGAGACGTGCCTTATGTTTGTTTTGCTTACATTACTTATTCCAATATTGTTATATTTGACTTGCTTACATTACCGGTTCCCACCTTTATGTTTGTTTTGCTTACACTAACTATTCCAAGATCGTTATATTTGTCTGAGTACGAAGTTTTGACAGCTGTCCAAGTGCAAACCAAACTACTGGGTTCGCTCCTTTTTGGGGGCGTGACTCTGTATGTAATGTGGCGCTGTTAGGGTCCAACTGTGGTTGGTCATGTGATCGAGGTGGATGGGTGGTTGGTCACATGATGGGAAAAGCTTAGTAAGCAGGTGGAAAATGAAAAATGCACCCTGCGTAAGCCCAAGAACGTAACATGACGCCCTTCCTAGAAAGTCACTACCATGTGACTTCAGGAGTACGGTCCGGAGTGCCAATGAGCATATCATTGCCAATGTCTTCCCATGTGGCAGCTAGTATGTCGTATGTGCGAAGTGTCGGGCTGCTATGTCCATCGATCCACATGGCATTCAGTGTTTCGTATCCACTGTTGCGTGTGCAAAACATCCCATAGTTGGTGTGTGTCTCTGGTACTGAGCAAGTCATACCAGTGCAATTGCGATGGGGGGTGGGGCAATCCTTATGAGCGTGAAGAGGGGAGTAGCATCTCCTGCAGAAGACCCAGAGTGGGCAATCCTCCTTCAGGTGGTCTGGTATCTTGTTGTGACATTTGAGACAGTAGGGGTAAGAGACATGTGCGCGTTTGCGCGGAGTAGGGAGTGAAGGGGAGGTGGCTTGTTTATGCAACTGGGGGGTGGGTAACGGGTCTTCGTCTGGGTATCATAGCTCCATGAGTGCTTCAGCTATCTCTAATGGTGAGGGCGTTGTCGTCAAGGGGATACCTGGGGAATGCGTTACTGAAATGCTCAAGTGGGTAGGGATTGGGGATGGTGGTATCTGTGGGAGGTTGCCGGTGTTCGCGGGTGGATGTGACAGTTCTGATGTGGATGAAGTCGCATTTGACGATGCAGTGGGTGTTGACAAAGGTGGGCTTGCTTGTTCCTGCTCTGATAAAGGTGGAACAGTGGGATATGGTGTTACCAGATTGGTAAACATGGGTGAGTATAGTGAAGTTGCCAGATTGCTCGACATAGTTAATGGCGCTGGGGGGGAATAGACGTGGGGTGAATAACATTCAGCGGTGGTAGGTGCAGCGGTAGTCTTGACAGAAGTGGGAGTGCTCCAGAGAGTGTTCTAATGTGGCATGAACCCTAGTATAGATGATCAGTAGTCCTGTATCCTTGTTTCTAGGTCCTGAGTCTGGCACAAATTTGTGGAATTTGTAGGGGTTGGGGTAGATAGACGGGTCTCTGAAGAGGGAACAGAAGAAGTAGAAGGAGGGCTGGGGTTGGCTGTAGTTGATGACTGGTTTGCGGGGCATGATGGAGATATTGTCGCGAGCGGTACTTGTGCCCCCCAGTCTCAGCTACAAACCCGTAACTCCAAGACCACGTGACCGTGGGAACATATCACATGACCCTACACGTGACTCATCACGTGACCCCTTCGCCACTCGTACATCACGTGACTTATCAGCACGTGACCCTGGGAACCTACAACCCCGTGACCCTGGGAAGAGAACACATGACCTATCAAGGAACTGGTCATCAACAATGTCACATGACAAGACGCACTTTGGACGCGCGTCTAACCCGTTGATCAACACATGGCAGATTGTGGGAACAATCAACAAGACGCGTCCACTAAACAATCAATGAACACACGACGCGACTCAATCAACGAAGACGCAACTCATTAGGGCTAGACCCTAATCGAGATGTATTATATAATCCGCAGTTGCTGTGCATTGACTGCGCAGTCCCCCGTTACCTGTAAACTTACCTACCCTAAACTGCGCACAGACCACCCTGTATTAGTATATAAGACCTACGAATTTAGGTGAACAGTCCTTAGACTGTTCTCTTGTCATCCCCCACACTGGAGCCTTTCAAAGCTCCCTCGTCGCCAGCAGCAACCCGCCCGTCGTCCCCCATCGTCTACCTGCTCCCGCCTCTTCTCGTCTTCTGCCTCTTCCTCGTCAACATCTCCTTGCTGCTCCTTTGGATCAGCCACCTTCAACTCCATTCCCTCGTCGAGTCTCGCTACCAATAAAGTAGTGAGTTCCCGACATTAGAACAGTCTCCTTAGTTGAAGCTGACTGTTTGGAAGTGTCCTCACCTTCCCTCTCCGTCGCCTCTTGGTCCGACTTGAACGCCGTCTACCAGGAGAACTCCGCCGCCGCCCTTGAGGTCGTCAATAACGTCCTCAACAGTCCCCATAACATGTGGAATTACCCAAGCCCCGGAAGCCCTCGTCTCCAGTATCCCCCCATCTCCCGCGCATCGTCCCCTGTCGTCCCCTGGTTGCCCACTGTTGCCTCCAGCCCCGAGTTTATCGTCCCCGACTTCCCCTTCCTCGTACCCACTGGCCCCAGCCCCTACGACAGCTATATCCCTCAGTCCCCCCAGTATTCCACATCGTCCGCCAGCGCCGGCATTACCCTCGTCGACCCCGACACCCTTGAGCCCACCCCCGTTGATCCCAACCCATACGTCGTCTGCTCCCCATCCCCACTTACTCCCGCACCCACCCCCGTTCTTGTTTGTCTTAAGTGGCAAATTTTCGTGAAGAAATCTTAAGACAAACTTACTCGAGAATCGCCAATCTCCAGGAACAAGTCCAACTTACCTATTGGAGCGAACATCACTTGGTTCCTCAAGATCTCTTAGACATCCTCCCCTTTGGTTGACTCTTCAGCGCTCAACGCTTCTATCATTACATTGATTTTCAACTTGTCGATCTTCTTAGTGCAGCAAGACGTTGCACTACATATTGGCAACTCTCTGGCGCTCACAACTTCAACCAATCCCCAGCCACTCAGATCTCTTTGTTCTACGACGAAACCTTCCTCTGGCACTACTTCGTCCCATCACATAGGCCAGAGATTGTCACGCAGATCCAAGCCGGACACAGAATTAGATTTCTATCTAGATTTTTCGTGTCGGAAACCAAAGTTGAAGTGGAATTTAACGAAATTCGACTCCAGACAAACCCAAGCGGAGAATTCACTCCAGATAATTTGTACCAAATCGTCTACAGCGACGAACAGATCCTCACGTATCATTGGAACAACCACGTCTGGAACACAAACCTTCTCACCCCACCTACCACTCTTATCGATCCCTCTTCCTACTACACCCTCCCCATCACACAACCAAACACCCAGGGAAGAGACGCCGAATACCTGGAACGTTTCCAGCGTATCCTCTTGGAACCAGATCTTCTCTCGCTCGATTCATCCTATCACAACAGCGTGGACAGTACTCTACCCCCCACTTTGGTTGGTACCCCTCAATCCAGTCCCCCAAGCACACCTGAGTCGGTATATCGGCGTGCCCGAGAGATCACCTTTTCGAACGACCACCCGGATCTTTGTTTCTGCGGAATCGACCTTTGTCGTTGCGATAGCCGTTACCCCGGAACTCCCCCCACCCCACTTGGAATCCACCTCTGGGACCCCCGATTCTTCAGAGCAGGACCTATAGAAGGTCTCCATTACAACCGACAACCTGGCCAGTCCACATAGCCGGAGAAATCACTCAGCCCCAGCCCAGGAACGAGGACGCTTCATACCCTCCAACGAAAGAGGAAGACCAAGACTGCGCCGTACCCAGAACTTCGTCGACAGACGACCCCAGCACGTTCCATCGCCCCAAGTTTATAGAGAACCCACCCCACCCCCAAATCCTTTCATGGTACCAGTAGCACACCACATCCAAGAAGTCCTACACGGACCATATAACGTGTTACCAAGAACTGAACAACCACTACCCCCTACTCCCCATAGTCATCACACCAGTGTCTCAGGAAATTCAGATCTAGTCGGAGCCACATCACAGATCTACCTACCGGAAGTTATCTATCTCGGCATCACTGCTCCTACAAGAAATCGCACAGAGCTCCACATCTTCAAACAACATTGTTTGTTCCTCCTACAGAATCGTACTGAGAAACATATTTGCCACCCCTTGACAGAGTTACAGACTATCACTCTGCATATCGGGGCCTTTAATAAGTTCTTTTGGAAATACCGTACTTCGATCACAATCAACGGTATTCTAGAAGATTATAGAGGCATTACCCATCATAGTGATACTAGAACTCCCTGTCTGGTAAAAGTGTGTACGATTTTCTACAGTTGGGATAACCCCAGTTATACAGTCACCCTTGCATGAGCTCTTGGGAGAACGTCCTTAATAACTTCCCACCCGAACACCGACTAGAACTTACAGAAGAAGAACAGGCATATATCCCAGTCTACGCCACTGACGCCTTTGCCGCAGATTATAAAGAGACTAGGTGTCTCTTTGCCCGTTTTCTTACACCAGAAATTTGGTGTGAAGGAGTAGAGACCCCCTGGAAATACACAGCGAATAACGAAGCACTCGTTACACGCAAGTTCCGCTTCCTTATCCTCCACCTCGACGAAGTCGACGATTTTGACTTCATACAACGCACTGCTACCTTTCACGGTAAACAAATCAAGTGGGATACCCTATACTCCGAGTGGAAATACCTCAACAACCGGAAGGTACATTTCCAAAGCCCTAGTACTTCTGAAGCAGAAGATACCCAACCCCGGATCCCTGAAGAAATCAAGAAAGCCGATAGCTTTATCACAGCAGGATCCGATCACGACTCGGACTCCGACAAAGAATCCACCCACAGTAAATCATCCACAGACGAGGACACACTCAACGTTAGCA
>Ga0307510_10007836_pt1 | contig 12734 bp, 12 predicted proteins | sample 12_EM_MG_FD_207224 | JGI IMG/M metagenome (GOLD analysis project Ga0307510, IMG submission 207224) | Populus trichocarpa ectomycorrhiza microbial communities from riparian zone in the Pacific Northwest, United States - 12_EM | ecosystem: Host-associated > Plants > Roots > Unclassified | place... | reverse complement strand
CTGTCGATGAACCCATTCGCTCTCGACGTTCAGCGGTTCGCGGCTGGTGGTCAGCACATGCAGCCGGGCGCACGTTCTCAGCAAGTCGTCCGCGAGCCGGGCGACGCCGTCGATCAGGTGCTCGCAATTGTCGAACACGAGCAGCGTCTGCCGCTCCCGCAGGAAGTCCTGCAAGGCGGGATGGGCATCCTCGGACGGCGCCGAGATGGTGAGCATCGCGAGCAGGGCCGACAGCATGGCCTGGGGCTCCGTCAGCGGCGACAGGTCGACGAAGAAGATGCCGTGCTCGAACGACCCCAGCGCCGCCTCGGCGACGGCCAGTGCCACCGTGGTCTTGCCGATGCCGCCCGGGCCGACGATGGACACGAGCCGGCGTCGCATGATCTGCACCCCGAGTGCGTCGATGACCTCGTCGCGCCCGATCGCACGCGTCAGCCGCGTCGGGAGGTTGTGACGGGCCCGTGGCTCGTCGGGCGAGGTCGCCGGGCGCATCGCGTGCCGCCACGTCACGGGCGCGACGAAGCTGTAGCCGCGCCCGACGACGTTGACGATGTAGCGCTCGCCGCGCTGACCTTCACCGAGCACCTTGCGCAACGCGGCCACCTGCACGCGCAGGCTCGTTTCCTCGACGACGGTGGCAGGCCAGACCTTGGCGACCAGTTCGTCGCGGCTCAGCACGTCGCCGGCGCGTTCCACCAACGCGCACAGCAGCGCCATGGCCCGGCCGCCCAGGCGCATCGGTGCCTCGCCGTCGAGCAACAGTTGCTGGGCGGGTGCGAGCGTGAAGGGTCCGAAGGTGGCTGAGCTTTGCGGGACGGCCGTGTTCATGTCGTTGATGCGGTGCTCGGTCGGAGCATCACAGGCCCCTGCACGTCACTGCGATGGTACGGGCTCGCGCGCGGCGTTCGCGACCGACCTGCCTTATCGATACAGCCAACCCGCCACGAGCCGCACATAGCGCGGCATCACCAGGTAGGTCATCAGGCCGACGACGAGCGCGGTCACGATCAGGTGTTCGACGAGCCGTTGATCCAGCACGGGCACGCCCGCCAGCAGCGGACGCAGCAGCCACGGCACCAGCAGCGTGAGCGGGTAGATGACCGACAGCGTGATCAGGAACTGCTTGTACGGACGCGCGCGCTTCTGCACGGCTGCGGTCGGTGCGAACCAGAACTCGAGGCCGGTCACCGTGCCCAGCGTCTCGGCATGGTCCAGCAGCGGCGCGACCTCGGCCACGAGTTCGCGCCGCGCCGCCGATTGGAACCAGTCCTCGGCGTGCTGCAGGCTGTCGAAGCGCACCGTCACGGTGTATACTTTCGCCCCGGCGACGGGGCGGATCACGTTGACGCCGCGGTGTCCAGGGAAGCGGGCCGCGACCGGGATGATCTTCGCCAGCCACTGTTCGTACCGGGGGTGGTTGTCGGGTTCAAGTTGGTGCTGGACGACCAGCGTCACCATGTCGGGATGCGGCAACTTGTGCGAGGCGATCGCGGACAGGCTCGCCGATCGCAACCCGGGGTCGCGATCGTCGGCGTGGTCAGACATCGCGTGAGGCCTGCCTCAGTTCGCCGAGAACCGCCGCCAGCAGCAGGCCGCCGACGATGCTGGTGTGTTCTTGCGCGAACGCCTTCTCGATGAATCCAGCGGGGCCGCTCAGGGCCCAGAACGGATGGGCCAGCGGGATCGTCGCGAGCGTGAACGACGCGAGCGCGCCTGCGCCCAGCCAGGCCCAGCGGCCACCGAACACGATCAGCGCCGAACCCCCGAGCTGAACGGCGATGGTCGCGGCCGCGAACAGCGCGGCGGGATGCAGGCCGAAGTGCGCCATCTCGCCTTGCACGGCGCCGAAGTCCCAGAGCTTCGCGACGCCGCTCCACCAGAACATGAAGGTCAGGGCCAGCGCGCTGAAGTGGAACACGGCGCGCGATCGCAGCAACGACTGAATGAAGGATGGCATCGCGACGCTCAGAACGCCCAGCAGGCACAGCCCATCGCGCCCCAGAAGCCTGGTTGGTCGGTGTCGCCGACAGCGCCTGAATAGGCCTTGGCGTGCGCGTGCCCGTGAATGCCGCAGGCTCGGGCGCAGCCGCAGCCGACCGCTGCCAGCGCGTGCTGCGCCAGCGGGCTGCCATCGGCGCGGCGCTGGTGCCCACCGAAGCGCCGCACCGGCGACCAGTCGGGCATCGCAGGCACCAGCGGTGGCGACAGGTCGCCGAACGGCCCGGCCCCGTGCACCACCTTGCCGCCCAGAATCGTCAGGACCGATTCGATGTCGGCGATCTCGTCCTCGGGCACGCTGAAGTAGTCCGCCGACAGCACGGCCAGGTCGGCGAGCTGGCCGACCTTGATCTGCCCCTTCTTGCCCTCTTCGTTCGAGAACCAGGTGTTGCGCTCGGTCCAGAGGCGCAAGGCCGTGTCGCGGTCCAGGCAGTTCGCCTGCGGGTACAGGCTCAGACCGCCGACGGTCTTGCCCGTCACCAGCCAGGCGAGCGACACCCAGGGGTTGTACGACGCGACGCGGGTGGCGTCGGTGCCGGCGCCGACGGGCACGCCCGCCGCGAGCATCTTGGTCACTGGCGGCGTGCGCTCGGCCGCTTTCGCGCCGTAGCGCTCGACGAAGGTCTCACCCTGGAAGCTCATGCGGTGCTGCACCGCGATGCCGCCGCCGAGTGCCGCGATGCGATCGATGTTGCGGTCAGAGACCGTCTCGGCGTGGTCGAAGAACCAGTGCAGGCCATCGAAGGGCTGATCGCGCGCCACCTTCTCGAACACGTCGAGGGCGCGCGTGATCGTCTCGTCGTAGGTCGCGTGCAGACGCCAGGGCCAGCGGTTCTGCACCAGCGTGCGCACGACGCTTTCGAGTTGCCCGTCCATCTCGGGCGGCAACTCGGGACGCAGCTCGCTGAAGTCTTCGAAATCGGCGGCCGAGAACACCAGCATCTCGCCGGCACCATTGTGTCGGAAGGTGTTGCTGCCATCGCCCGGCGAGACCATCCCGCCCCATTGCTTGAAGTCCTCGAGCTCCAGCCCGGGGCGCTGCGTGAACAGGTTGTAGGCGATGCGCAGCGTGAGCTCGCCGTCGTCGTCGAGTTGGCGGATGATCTCGTAGTCGTCGGGATAATTTTGAAAGCCGCCGCCGGCGTCGATCACGCCGGTCACGCCCAGTCGGTTCATCTCGCGCATGAAGTGCCGCGTCGAGTTGAGCTGGTACTCGGGCGGCAGCTTCGGGCCTTTGGCGAGGGTCGCGTAGAGGATCATCGCGTTCGGCTTCGCGAGCAGCAGCCCGGTCGGGTGGCCTTGCTTGTCGCGCTGGATCTCGCCGCCCGGCGGGTTGGGCGTGTCGCGGGTGTAGCCCGCTGCACGCAACGCGGCCTGGTTCAGCAACGCGCGGTCGTAGAGGTGCAGGATGAACACGGGCGTGTCGGGCGCGACGGCGTTCAGCTCGTCGAGGGTCGGCAAGCGCTTTTCGGCGAACTGGTGCTTCGAGAAGCCACCCACGACCCGCACCCATTGCGGCGGCGGCGTGACGGCGACCTGCTGCTTCAGCATCGCCATCGCATCGGCGAGCGAGCGCACGCCGTCCCAGCGCAGCTCGAGGTTGTAGTTCAACCCGCCGCGGATGATGTGCATGTGGCTGTCGATCAGCCCAGGCACGACACGGCGACCCTGCACGTCGATGACCTGGGTGTGCGCGTCGGCGTCGACCATCAAGGCCGCGACATCGCCGACCGCGTGGAACCGGCAGTCTCGGATCGCCACGGCCTCGGGGTTCGGGTTGGCGCGGTCCAGCGTGCTGAACCTTCCATTCACCAAAATCAGGTCGGCGGGCATGGGCGTTCTCGGTCGTCCGGGAAGGATTTCAGGCGGGTTCAGCCGCGGTGTCGGTGCCTGTCGGGGACCGTCTCGTCGGACGTTGGCAGACGTGCAGGCAGGCCGGTGATCTTCGGCACGCATTCGACGGCGACCCACGCCGCGCTGATCCCCTGCCCGTCCATCAGGCGCTTGGCCATCGGCACGACCTGCTCGCCGATCAGCATGCCGAGCAACCCGACCAGCGCGATGGCAGGCGGTGCGGGCGAACGCACGTCGAGCAGGCCATAGATGATTCCCACCAGCACACCGACCGCAACGGAAACGAGATAGATCTTCACAGCGCGCTCCTCGAGGCTCCCCTCAGTCAGCCTCCCTCGCTCGCATGCGCACCCAGCGCCCATTTCGAGAATCGGACCTGGATGCCGTACGGCGAATGCGCCCGCAGGATGTCCATCACGCCTTCATAGGTCTCGCCGCGCGCCCAGTCCTGCTGCAGCTCGAACGCGACCTGCAGCGATGTCATCGGCACCGCGCCCGCCTGCACGAGCCGTTGCACAGCGCGCTCATGGGCCTCGGGCGTCACGTCGCCACACGCATCGGTGGGCACGTGGACCTCGTAGCCGGCCTTCAGCAGATCCAGCGTCGGGAACATCACGCAGGCCTCGGTCCACAGGCCGGCAAGAACGATGCGCTTGCGGCCGGTGGCCGTCACGGCCTGGCGGAAGTGGTGGTCGAGCCACGCGTTGATGGAGGTTCTGTCGATCACCTCGGCGTTCGGAAAGAGGTCGGTCACCTCCGGCATGAACGGGCCTGCGAACGAATCCTTCGCCACCGTCGACAACACGACGGGCAGCTTGAACAGCTTCGCCGCCTTGGCCAGCACCTGCACGTTGTGCATCACGCTCAACCGGTCGTGGCTCTCGACACCCTGGTACATCGCCGGCTGGTAGTCGATCAGCACCAGCGCGGTGTCCCGCGGCGTGATGAATTCGGTCTTGCTCATGAACGTTCCTGGAGTGGATGGGCAGTCACAGTGTCGAACGCGGCGCTGCCGCTCGCATCCACCGGTCAGGCCACCGGCACCGCCAACGACGGGGACAATCAGCGCTCAGCCATCCGGGAGGGGCGCGCGAGCGCGATCGAACGGATGCTCGGCCCGTCGTTCAGAACCACACCGGAGAAACCCATGCTCAAAGCTCTTGCCGCCCTCGTGCTGGCGCTCGTCACCACCACGCCGGCGCTCGCGCAGGTCAAACCATTTCCGTCCAGCTTCCGGCAACAGGAGATCCAGACGGATGGCGCCACCATTCACGTGCGGGTCGGCGGCTCGGGGCCGGCGGTCGTCCTGTTGCACGGCTTCGGCGACACCGGCGACATGTGGTCGCCACTCGCGGCCGTCCTCGCCAAGGACCACACGGTCGTTGTCCCCGACCTGCGCGGGATGGGCTTGTCGTCCCACCCCGTGGGCGGCTACGACAAGATGACACAGGCGGGCGATGTCCGCGCCATCCTGGCGCAGCTCGGCATCGACCGCTCCGACGTCGTGGGCCACGACATCGGCACGATGGTGGCCTTCGCCTACGCGGCGCGCTACCCCGACAAGACCACGCGACTGATCGTGATGGATGCACCTGTCCCGGGTGTCCCACCATGGGAGCAGATCGTTCGCTCGCCGGCCCTGTGGCACTTCTCCTTCGGTGGCCCGGATGCCGAGCGGCTGGTGAAGGGCCGGGAGCGCATCTACCTCGATCGCTTCTGGAACGAGTTCGCCGGCGACGCCACGAAGATCGATGAGGCGACGCGCGCCCACTACACGAAGTTCTATGCCAAACCGGGCGCGATGCGTTCGGCCTTCGCCCAGTTCCTGTCGATCCCGAAGGATGCCGAGGACAACCTCAAGGCGATCTCGACCAAGCTCACGATGCCGGTCCTGGCCATCGGTGGCGCGAAGTCCTTTGGCGCCAACGAAGCCGCGGTCATGCGCAACGCTGCAACCAACGTGACGGAGTTGGTGATCCCCGACGCCGGGCATTGGCTGATGGAGGAGCAGCCTGCTGCGACGATCAGCGCGGTGCGGGAGTTCCTCGGCCGTTGACCGAGCGCTGCGCGATCCCACGCAACGCGTTGACGACGGGCAGGCGGGACTGCCGAGGCAATCAAAGCGGCGGATTGACCCACTCGCCCTTCACCGCTGAAGTGCCGGCCTGCCTCTCACTGGACCCGATCTAACACCTGACTTCGCATGAGTCATACCGCCCCGCAAGTCGACTCGCAAAGGAGATCCAGAGGAGCGACCACACCCGTGAGGCCAAACGCCGGACCTCAACGTCCCATCGTGTCGTCACCAGATGTTCGGCGCATTGCGAACTTGCAATTCCTGCGGATGCAGCAGGCGTACGCACCCACGGGCCGATTCGGCTGCGGCATTGACCGGGACAAGCTTCGAGGTGAACGACTGCAGTCGAACGCCGCGTACTGGTGCTGCCGACCCGATGCTGAAATCGCATATGTGCGATTGGTCGCCGGGAAGCCGCCGCCCAAGCACTCGACGTCGTCATTGCAAGCCGGCGGTGTTCTCGCCGCTGCGTGGAAACGATGACGAGTTGCGCGTCAATCAGGTCTGAACGCGAGTCCCGAGTTCGACCACACGGTGGTGGGGGAGCCGAAGGCCGGCGCGGCGTCCTTCACCAATTGCGCGTCCTCGCCGAAAACGCCCCCCGAGTCACCTTGTCATCCGCCTGACATCTTCCTCGGCTATACGTCTTGGTTTGCCTGCGTTTCGAATGGCCGCCCCACCCGCCTTCGTCGTTGCGGCGCCCAACACAGCAAGACGTCGACAAGTGCATGGATTTGATGGAAGGTAGGCGAGCCTCGGTCGCCAACAACAGCGTGCGGCTGCTCTCCGTGGCCTGGTCGCAGGTGCCCGAGAGTGCCGCCTATGGGCTGCTGGCGCTGGCGCCGCTGGGCGCCGGGATGAGTTCAAGGGCCATGGGCCTGGCCCTGCTCGGTGCAGTGGTGGCCAACCTCGTCGCGGCGTTCGCCGGCGCCGGACGACTCGTCACCGCGCCGCGCGCGGCACTGTCCCTCCTCACGGCCGGTCTCGTGACGGCATTGGTGACCTACCGCGGCCAGTCGGGACCGCTGCCGGAAGCCGTGATCCTCGGCCTGGTGGCGCTGAGCGTGGCGGCGGCCGGCGGGCTGCAGATGATCCTCGGCGCGCTGCGCATCGGCAGCATCGTCAAGTACACGCCGCACCCCGTGCGCGGCGGCCTGATGAGCGCCGTGGGCGTGCTGCTCGTGCTGGGTGCGTTGCCTGCGGCCTTGGGCGCCGGCTTCGGCCACCGCCTCGAGGACGCGCTGGCCCACCCCGCGCCGGGAGCGTTGCTGGTGGCTGGCATCTCCATGGTCGTGACGCTTGTCGCCGCCCGTGGTCGCCCTCCGCTGCCGCCGGTCCTGCTGGGCCTGTTGGCCGGCGCAGTCCTGCAGGCGACATTGCATGCGTTCAGCCTGCCGGTCGGTCCACTGGTGGGCGTGCCGGTGCTGAGCTGGCCCTGGTTCATGCAACTGCCTGACGCGCCCTGGCTGATCGACCTGCCGTCGCAGCAGGCGCTGTGGGTGCCGATGGCCGTGTTCGCCGCCACCGTCGCCGCACTGGGCGCGCTGGACACCTTGCTGGCCACTTCGGTGGTCGACGGCCGATTGCGCCGTCCACGCGACGCCAACCGCGAGCTGCGCGCCCAGGGTCTGGCGAATGTGCTGGCAGGCCTGGCCGGCGGCCTGCCCAATTCACCATCGGTACAGCGATCGCTTGCATTGGTCGAGGCCGCGCCCGAGACCCGCCGCAGCGTGCCGGTCTATGCCGTGGCGATCCTGGGCCTGCTGGTGCTGGTACCGCAAGTGCTGGGCTGGCTGCCAGTCAGCGCCATCGGCGGCGTGCTGGTATTGCAGGGTGCGCAGACCATCGACCCGTGGTTGTGGCGCACGCCGACCCTGCTGCGCCGCAGCGGATCGGGCGTGCTGGTCTACGACCCGGCACAGCGCCGCCTGTTGCTCGACAACTGGGTCGTGGCGCTGACCGTCGTCGCCATCAGCATCGTGCTGGGCCTGGCCGCGGCGGTGGCAGTCGGCGCAGCGCTCGCGGTACTGCTCTTCGTGCGCGCCAACATGCGGCAGGTCGTCCGCAGCCAGCACACGGGCACGCAGCGGCGGTCGATGAAAATCCGGCCGCCCCAGGCCGCGGAAGTCCTTCTGCAACACGGCGCCGCCATCGTCCTCATGGAACTGCAGGGCGCGCTCTTCTTCGGCACCGTCGACACCGTGCGCGCGAGCCTGGAGCAACTCCCGACGTCCGTGAACACGGTCGTGCTGGACCTCTTTCTCGTCGGCGAGATCGATGCCACCGGCGCGCGCATCCTGCTCGAAGTGGCCGAAGACTGGGCGCGGCACGGGCGGCATCTGGTGGCGGCCGAGTGGGCCGAGAACGACCCGCGACGACGCATCGTCGACGCCATCGCACGCTCGGCCGGCCTGCCGCCGCTGGTCTTCGCCAGCGACGTCGACCAGGCACTGGAGGCCGCCGAGGAGCGCGTGCTCGCCGGCACATCGATGCCGACCGCTGCGCCCCAGGCGATCGAGTTGGGACACACCTTGCTGGCCAAGGGCCTGGATGAGTCCGAGTTGTTGCTCCTGCGCGCCGAGCTGCAGACCGAGCATGTCGCCACCGGCGCGCTCTTGTTCCGCCAGGGCGATCCGGCGGATGCCTTCTACCTGACCGTGCAGGGCGATGTCGGTATCCGCTTGCCAGGCAGCCAGCGCCGCCTGGTGTCGTTCGCCCCGGGCACCATGGTCGGCGAGATGGCGGCGCTGGAACGCGGCCTTCGCTCGGCCGATGCCGTGGCCGAGACGCCGCTGACGGTGCTGCGGCTGTCGGCCGATGCGCTCGAGCGCTTGCGCCACGAGCAGCCGGTGCTGGCGGCGAAGCTGCTCAACAACATCGCGCTCCATCTGGCCAGCCGGCTGCGCGAACTGACACAGGACCTGTCGACCTGGGTCGCCCGCACCGGCCTGCCGTCCATTCCGCCCGCGTTGGGGCCGGTGTCTGCCAACAGCGACGACCCCGGCGAGGTGCTCTGAGCACGAGGACACCGCGACCGCGCGAGGCGGCTCAGACGCCACGAGTGCACCGTGTGTCGATCCGAACGGCCCTCAGCGCTGTCACATTCTTGACTCAAGATCGCGAGGGCCGACGCCCGCAGCAAGGCCATCAAGCCCTTCCCGAATCGATTGCCCCGCGCCCATGCCACCGTACACGACACGCTCACCGACCGTCTCTCGCCGACACCTCATCCTGGGCGCTGCAAGTGCCGCTCTCGCCGCACCGACCATGTCGACAGGCGCGCAAACCGTCGTGACGCCTCGCGCCGCCGGCGAGCCGATCCGGCTGGCACAACTGTTGGACACGTCACAGGACCAGCAGGAGGTGTCGCGCGACTACTCGACCGGCGTGACGCTGGCCGTCAACGACTTCAACCGGACCAGCCGCAAGCGCATCCAGCTCGTCCCCTTCCAATGCGATGGCGCCGCGGGCTCGCTGAAGACAGTGATGGCGTCCATCCGCAAGGACGTGTCGCTGTGCGGCCTGATGGGCACGGCGGGAGAACGCATCGCGCTCGACAGCATCCCGGCGGCACGCACCGAAGGGCTGTCCATCGCGCACCTGGCACCGTGGATGTCCGACACCCGCTTCGACACCGACCGCGACGTGGTGGCCGTCTTCGCTTCGCGAGAAGCGCAAGTTCGATTCGCATTGAAGAGCCTGGACTCCCTGGGCATCGCGGACATCGGCATCGTCTACCCGAGCCCGCAAGAGCATGCGACGCTTCACGTCGGCGTCGAGGCCGCGGCCCGGCAGCTCAAGCTCAGGCCCGTCGCCTACGTGCCCCAGGGCAGCGACGACGCGACCACGCTGGCGAGCCGGCTGCCCGGCAATTCGCCTGTGCTCCTGCTGTTCCTGGGCGGCACCATCGAGCTCTCGCTGTTCGTCCAGGGCCTGTCGGCGCGCAAGCTGCAGAAATACGTCGTCAGCCTGGCAGACATCGACGTCGGCACCCTGGTGCAAATGGGGACCGGGCGAGCCGTCCCGCTGATCCTCACGCAAGTCGTTCCCAATCCGCAGAGCAGCACCTTGCCGTCGGTTCGCGACTACCGCGCGTCGCTCAAGGCCCAGTTCGACGAGAAGCCCTCGCAGATCAGCCTCGCGGGCTACCTGGCGGGCCGCTATGTGTTCCCGATCGTGGCGCGCATGGAGCGGCCCGCGACGCGCGAGAACGTCCTGGTGGAGTTCGAGCGCCGCCCGAGCGAAGACATCGGCGGATTCCAGATCGGCTTCACCGCGACACAGCGCCGCGGCAGTTCGTTCGTGACTCAGACCATCCTGACTGGCGACGGGAGGCAGGTCGGTTAGAGGGGCAGGTTCGCCGACGACTCCCGGCGATGTGACCGACGCGTCAGTGCAACAAGACGATCAGACCTTGCTGCCAGCATTGCGATGTTTATCGACATGGCTCGGCAACACCCGCTTCACGCGGTCGGTTGTCGCCTCGCGGCTAGACGCTGGCCAGGCCCCACAGTTGAGCCCTTGTTCGCGACGCCGGCGCCCAAGGCACAGAAGGGGCGCCTTCAGCCCGGCAACCAATGGCGACCCGCGGTTTTGCGCGTCGCTGTTCTGGCCGTTGTTCGCGCGTCGCGCATCGGTCTCGCGGTCTGCGCCATTGAATTGCCGGATGAAAGCCGTCCCAGACTAAGGCCGCGATTTGACAGCACCGTGAAAACATCCGACGGTGAACGACCGTCTGGCTGTCGATAGCCGCGGCGAACGGAACGCTGCTCCCCGCTAGCGCTTCGAAGTCGCCGTCTTGGCGGCGGCCTCGGGCGCGGTGCCTTTGGGGCGCCCCGTCTTCAGGCTCAGAACGGCATTGAGCGCGGCCACGAAGGGCTTGTCGCTCATCGCGGTCAGCACGACGATGCCGGCACGCAGCACTTCGCTCTTCTTCGACGGCCGCGCGAGCGTCGCGGCCCTGAGCTTCAAGGCCTCGAGCACGGCGTATTCCGACTTCGGGATGGTGAAGCTGTCTCGCACCAGCTTGGTCTTGGCGGCGCTCGGAGCCGCCGGCAACCCCGTTGCCTGCGTTCGAGCCTTCTTGGGCACCGCCGGCGCCTGTGCGGGCACTTCGAGGATCGCGGGCTTGTCCTTGCTGGGCTCTCCTCGGTGCGGTGTTTGGCGCCGCACCAGCCGTGCAACGAATGAAACGCGGCAAGACGTCGGGCCGATACACCTGGACGCCATCCTCCGGTCATGGTTTCGCGAAGACCGCGAAGGCCGGTAGGTTTTCTTGGAGACAGCCATGTACACACGTCCGACCGAGCCCCACTACACACCGTCGTCGGTGGGCGCGTTGATGGACCCGGGGTTCCTGCGCAGTGCAGTGATCGATGCTCAGGGCGAGCACCGCGTAAAGAGCCAAGCGTCGACGCTGCGCCTGCGCCTGCAAGAGGCCATGCACGCCGTCGCCACCGCGCTGCGGCGGCACTGACGCCCGTTCGCGTCGCGAAACGCTATCGCAGCCGTTCGAAGGTCAGGCGGCGGATCAGTCCGCCGAGCCCGCCTTCACTGCGTTGCTCCTCGATGATCTTGACCAGGCCTTGAGAAGCCATCGCCTTCATCTCGCGCGCCGATGCATCGTAGACGTAGGGGTTCTCCAGCGAGGTGCCGACGCTGGGCAGTTCGCTCAGGGCACCGGGTTCCGAATCGAGGTACGCACTTTGGGCCAGGGTTTGCATCGCAATCTCCGCGCTGGGCGCCGCCGGGCGCCGGGGTGGTGATGCTGCGAAGGGAACTGCCGGGTTGCCGCCAGGGTGGATCGCTTCGAGCGCGTGGCCGATCTGATGGGGATTCGGGTGCCGGCTGCACGCAGTCTAGCGTGCTGAGCAGTTTCAGCGTCGGTCGCCGCGATGCGCTGTTGTGAGGACCTGAAACACCGGCAGCGCAGACAGATCGTGCCTGACCATGCCGTCCGGACACCACAGATCGAAACCCATCGTGTCGCGATCCAGTTCGAGCAGGCCGATGCCGACAAGCTTTTCTCCGACGCGGGGCTGCATCGCATCGGGCAGCACAAAGCCGGATGACGGCATCCACACGTGCCGCACGCCCGCGTCCACGACATCGAGGTACTGGTGCGTGTGGCCCGACACCACCAGGCGCAGAGTCCGCTTCAGAGGTCCCTCCAGCAGTCGGGCGCGTGCCGGCGCTGGGACGTAGCGTCCGCGGTCCTTCGGATCGTCGGGCCTCACGCGGGCCAGCGGCCGGTGCAGCAGCAGCGCGGTGCGGGTGTCGGACCCAGCGGTCCCCGCCAACGCCTCTGTCCATTGCCACTGCGCGTCCTCCTGGGGTGTCCGCGTCCCCAGCAACTGTGCGTTGATGCCGAGCACTTGCCACCCCGGGAGCGTCATGCACCAACGGTCCACCCCGAAGGCCTCCTGGCAGGCGGACAGCAACTCCTCGTTCAACGGCGCTTCGCCCGAACCATCCCCCATGTCGTGGTTTCCCGGGACGCAGCGCATCGGCGTTGGCCAGCGTCGCACCAGATCCGCCGCGAAGTTCAAGTCGTCGGGATGCGCCTGGCCGTCCAGCGTGATGTCGCCGAGGTGCACGGTCACATCGGGCGCCAGGCGTTGGACCGCACGGCGCGCGGCATGCCAGTTCGCCACGCACTCCGGCGAGCGAGAGGACAAATGGCTGTCCGCAATGAGGGCGATGCGCATGAGCCTGCCTTGTGCCGGCCAAAGGGCCGGCAACGTCACCAGACTCGCAGCGCTCGATGACAGCGCGATGAAACAAGGAAGCTCACGCAGCGCTCGTC
>Ga0307510_10007835_pt1 | contig 12734 bp, 10 predicted proteins | sample 12_EM_MG_FD_207224 | JGI IMG/M metagenome (GOLD analysis project Ga0307510, IMG submission 207224) | Populus trichocarpa ectomycorrhiza microbial communities from riparian zone in the Pacific Northwest, United States - 12_EM | ecosystem: Host-associated > Plants > Roots > Unclassified | place... | reverse complement strand
TATTTTTCTAAACAAAAATTATAATAAATTATTCACTATTCGTTATCTCTCCAATGTTTAAATCATTTTCTTTTTTCATGGAAAACAAATAAAATAAAACAAGGACTAACTACAGCATTATACCAGTAATATCCATGTTTCTGGTTCTATGATAGATTGTAAAAGCATTGTTCTTTGTTTCAAATGATTTTCCAGAAATTAAGTAAACAAGTCAAGGTGTTTTTTTTTAACATAATTACATGTGAAACAGTGGCCAAAAATCACCTACGAAAAGAGGCCCTTGACTACAAATAATGAAACAGAGAATCCCAACGAAGGCAGGCTATTGTATTCCTGTTTCCCCCCTAATCTGTCCCGAGTTGGAACCGGCGGTCCGGTATTATATTCACCGGAGTCCTGAGATTTTTAATTAGTGAATGGGTATGGACGATGATCACTATTCTAGGACCAGTTCCAATATTCAGGTGATAAATCTGGACCATGCCCTGTACTTTCCCCGTAATAGCAGATGCCTAGCTTGGCAAGATTTGTTGTTTTCGCCTGCCATTTTGGTCTCCAACAGTGTCAATGGGTAGCATTCTTTCGTGCATCACGATATCTTGCATCAGGATAAGGCTGTACCTGCACCTATACCTAAATGGCACGACGTGTTTAGCCATCCAAAGTCAAGCAGAGAAGGCTAGAAGTGAGTAAATACTAAATAACTCATTTTGATACAGCACACTGAACACGGTGTCGAGGTGCAGAACTCCCCCATCTCGGCTGGTAATTCATTAGTTCAGGCCATGGGGAAGCATTTGGTAAAAGTAAAAATAAGGATTTGAATTCCCGCTAGATACATAGTGGGAAACTGATCTTCTATCCTATACCGTTGTTCTTTCACTAGTTACACTGCATTTTTTGGATCCCCACGTAATAATACATCTCACCTTCCCACTGAATTGTCAAGCTTTAAGAGTGGGTGACTGTACAGTGAACAGGGAAGCGTGGAAAATCAATAGATGCTTCATGTAATTTACACAAGCTTCCACCTGATATACAAAGCCAGGAATATGTATTTGTATCCTGCCACAGATGCTATCAACTTTTTCCACCTCGAGTAACTATATACCACCCCCTCTCTAGATCATAAAATGTCTTCAACTGGTGCTTCCCCCACTTCGATATAGGCCATGCAACAAATATCAATACTATGGCTATGCCAATTAGAGAGAGTAGTGTTAGCGGGTCATCACTAATAATAGTCACAATCCAGTCAGAGTGCTCTTCCATATCCAAGGCAGCATTGGTATACAAGATGAAAGCTCCCGATGCCCAATCAAGTGGGATATTACCAACCTGATTAGCAAATCCAATTCTGCACAGTAAAACCGCCAGTCAAAAGAATTTCAACTATGGGGATAATGATAACAATAAACAATTGGGATGTGAACAAGTGTATGCAACATATGCTCAAAGAGTGAAAAGCAATCTGAAACATAAGCAGTTTAATTCCTGGACTAATTTAATAATTCAGCAATTGAAGAAGCATATAATTCTTATTCGTAGAAAACACTCCTTGCACGTGGTGGGTGAGAAATTTACCTTTGGTCATCAATTGCAATTCCAAGGCTGTCATGAAGTAGGGCAACGATATATGCTGCAGAGAAACAATAGAGTGCTAGATCTTCATCCTTGAATGATTGGTGTTTCTTTTTCAACCTTGACCAATCCTCTCCACAAAACTGTTCTCCAGCTATCATGAGATTCAAAAGAAATGCCCTTTGATCCAGTCCAAAGAACTAATCAATCAAAGAGGACAAAACACATAAGAAAGGGATTTGGAAACGTATAACCAGAGCATAATATAAACATGCTGGATATGGTTGCAACCAAAATCAGAACATGATAGGTAACTGTAATTGTTGTTTCTCCTACATGGAACACAAAATACTAAGAAACAGTAAGCTGCAACATAAAAAAAAAAGCAAGAAGAAGAGGGGAGGTTGTAAAACCTTTGATGTATGGAAGAAATTTTCTGTGGCCAAGAACTTCCCCTGAAGCTTAGGTACAAATATTGATCCTATGTGGCAATGCTGATAGGAGCATCTCTCTGCATCCAGATAATAAAGAAACTAAAAGGACATAAAATTATGACAAAATATCATGCTACGATTCTTCTGAAAGAATTTCAAACCTTTTCCCTTTTGTAACAGTGTTAGGGCAGCTGATCTGCACTCAGAGAAGTTGCCCCTAGAATGAAGAGTGGATACAAATCTGTTCTTTTCAGTCAAAGAACCTGGAGAGAGCTTCCAAGACTCCACAACATGTGAGTATCCCTTGGGAGTACAAGGGTCCTTAAATATTCCCTTCTCAAGAGATTCAGCAGCTGCTTTATTGGGGAAAAGCAAGAATTTATGTCAAGACATCCCATTTCTAAAACCAATAATGATAGAATGAACTGGTGCATATTGGTCAATACAAACCAATCAAAGATCCTATGATTACAATCAAACAACAGATAAAGACAGTAACTTTAACAATCATTATGCATGACCCAATGAGAGAAAAATATCATATAGCCTGCACCAACGATGACCCTCTACTCCAAGCCCAAGAACTTCAAGGAAGAAGAGAAATTATACCCCAACTTTGTGCAGTTGCAACAACAGTAAAGAACTTAATCCACAACATTCAAACTTATAATTGTATTTAAATCCTTACATATATATAAAAGCACCAAGTCTACCAAAACATTTGAAAGGGGTACACCATCAGTATTTTATGTTTAATTTGTCATTTAGTCATTATGTTACTTAAATATAATAATAAGAAATTCTAAAAGAAATCAAACTCTCCATCCCGCCTCCCGTAACGTCCCTCCAACTTTTTATTCTTAATTTACATCACTGGCCTAAAGAATATAAACATGCACATTAATCATAGATATATAGACATTTGTTCTTATTGCTGTTCCCTTTAATTGGCATGTAAATATTAGACTAACAGAGCACATTGAAAGATAAAATATATAACAACGAAATTTACCATGAAATAGAATAAATATAGCTGTGTTCAGATTTTACTTTTAAATTGATTCTCAAATACTAAAAAAAATAATCTTAGATTGCATTTAATTCAGATTTAAGCGCTTAAAAAAATACAAGGCACGACATACTTACCCAAATGATGGTCACCTGAGACAAGTGATTCCCTCAATGCTTCAAATGCAGCAATCTGCATAATTAAAAAGTTACAAGCTACCAATACTTATTTTTTTCTTAGCATCCAAGAAGAGATCAATAACCAAACTTCAAAGATCTAGCAATGAAGATATATGCAGTTAAAAGCAGTCAGCTGAGATGCAAAAAGTTTTATAAGAGTTTCACATATTAAAATCGATGCAGTTGACACAATGATAAAGATTAAAATACTGCCCACGCAGACACACTTTCATCTAGCTTAATATGCTAGGAATTTTTATTTAAGCTCTTTTTTAGTTTTTCCCTGTTTTCTAGTTGAGTGTTTTTCCATTATTTAACAAACCTTTACCGAAGAAAAAATGGCATTGGGCTTTAATCCTACATGATCCCACATTCTAGCATTCATCTCATTGTTGCAGCACTGTAATCCAGCCTAGAGTACTCCATGAGAAAACTATTCAAGCAAATGAATTAACAAATTTTGGGGCTCACTCTTCCTTTATCCAAAAAAGAACAAAAAAAGGCAAATTTGACAATGGTGGAATATTCAAATTCATGCCAAAAGGCACAAAACCAATAACATTTATATGCAAGTATAAATATCACCCATCCAAGCTATGAAAAATAAAAACCAAATATGTTGATAATCTTGAAAAGCATCACAGCACAAGCAAGAAATACGATAAGAGAAGTCTCAAATGAAGACTGCTATTCTAGAGAAAGATTACCTGTCCCAAATGAAGAAAGCTATGGCTATAGATATTGTAAGAAATATTACCGAACTTAATAGTTCGTGAGAACTCAGGAGGCACTGGCTCTGTTGAAACAAAAGTCACCTGCAACAGCAGCATCAAACAGTAAGCATAGATAACAATTTTGCATTACTTAAAGCATGAAAGAAGATAGCAAATTCAAGCAATATTAACTTCTTAAAAACAATTATTTTCTATAGACCATTAGCAACCAACCAACATGAGGAACAAAAGAAAAGATCCCCTAAATCTAGAAATACAACAAATAACAAGGAGACGTGTTCATACCAAGTGACTCTTAGCACATTTCAAATTTTCATCACCACAATAGAAGGGGTCCTAACATATTCTAAACACTTTGCCCTTGAATGGTCATTCTCCACATTTTCAAGTTAAATTCTCATTACCGACCATCCTACTGCCATATATTCACAAATTTTCAATGGCACAATATAACACAAAAAAAAAATTAAATTTGAGTGATAAAATAAAACCTGAGCAGAAGCTCCACCAAGTTCAATAATCCCACTAGTTTCCAAAGGATCGCCACCAAGAGCACCCAATGCATAATTCGCAACAACCCAAGCGTACAACCCCTCGTCCGACCCTATCGAAAAAACCGCACAATCACGACCAATGTCAATCCTCTAAGACAATTACCAATAACAAAATATAACTACAAATAATACCAGTAATAACAGAAGCCCAACTGTCCTGAAACTTAAATCCAGACTTCCTCAAAACCCGTCTACACACATTCAAGATCTGATCTTGAACCTCCAAATCAAGCAACCGCACTCCGGCAGTTGCCATTAACCTAACCTCGGTCTCTCCCCACAATTCTCTAGGCACTCTCCCTTTCCCAAACTCCACCAATTCCTCCACCGACCCACCTGCCCCTTCCGGATCCTCCGCATACGCCGATAACCCTGGATTCACCTTCAATGCCCCTTCTTCAAAATCAAACACAGCTTTCCCTCCACTCCCAATTCGGTACCCGAATACATGAATCCGGGTACCCGTACTCCCTCCGTCGATTATGATACCGTATTTTTTAGAAAACGATTTCGTTTTCGATTTAAAGAGATAATAACAAGATAAGAGAACGATTAGGGTTATGATAGTAATTAGTTTGGATTTGATGGATCGGGTATGGAGTTTGATTGTAGGATCCATCTTGTGCTGGTCGGTCTGGTCGGTGGAATTGGAACCGACCCGGTTGCGGACATGAGGGCGTCGCATCAAATAGAAGGAATTGGCATGTGAAGTGAATGCGAGCAATTTAGGGTTTTGAATGGATAAGAGAGAAGAGAGGGCTAACAAAGAGTGAGTGCCCCCCTCTCTCTCTGAAATTCCGATTTGGGTCTGTGTTTCGGGCACTCAGGCGGTGGTGGTGGTATTTGACGCCGATGGCGAGACGCGCTAACGGGAGTTTTTTTAAAAGGGAGGGTAAAAGGTGTTTGCGGTTCGGTTTACCTTACAAGGTCTTTTGGGTTCGGATTGTTGACCGGCCTGAACCTTTTTTAAAAAAAAAATTAAAAAAAAAAAAAAGGTATTCTCAAATATTGTTTACAAAGTTTAATTTAAGATATTGTTATGTAGAAAGGTTATAAGAAGTGAAACTTTAATTATTAGTTTATATTCATTGTATTTTTATTATTTTTATTTTAATAATGAGTTAAAAACATTTTTGTATATTTATCAACGGATAAAAAGAAATAAAAGAAGTTTATTTAATCAAACCATTTTACCAAGAATTCCTTTAACTCAATAAAATAACAAAACCCCCCCTATTTTCAAAGAACCTACGCTACCTGCTGGAGAAGACACCTGAGATTCCTTGGCTTCAGACTGATTGTTTATGGTCCTACGTACGTACAGATCTAGGCCGTAATTCCTTGTTACAGTTTCTGCTGACGAGACGCCCTTCAAAAAGAAACTGCATGAAGTTCTATAAATTATTTTAATATATTTCCAGATAAAAATCACATGCGCCTCCGAGATACCAAACAGATTATTTCTAATCGTATTTTAAGTTTCCAGACAGCTTGTAAATGCTACGCTGTTACCTGGTGTGGACAGAAAGGGCAAATAGACAAAACCAATGCACGAGGCACATCAAGGGACAGAGGAGACCGATTTTTCATGCAAGGTAGGAAGCTAAAGGCCATATAGCCTGTTGTTCAATATACTTTCCCTTCCTGATCAAAACTTGTCTAGCAGGCCAGTGTTTTCTTGTTTGGTTTTTGCCCACCATTGATTTATTGTTAAGTTTATCGGCTATTATACTCTTTTCTGCATTTTTTCCCTGTATATCCTATTCTTTTTTATCCAAATGTTAGGTAACACACAAAAGGTTTGTGACCAACCATCTCAGAAGCAATCGATTTGAATCCTTTTCTTTGAGGGGATAAAACTGGACATATCCATTGTCTCTTGCAGCCCCATTAAATCACTTTGGCAACCAAGTTTTGTTAGCGTTTTCCAGTTGAAGCTGAAGCTGAAGCTGAAGCAGTTCTACTTGTCAGCAATGAAATGATCGCTTCGCTTCATCAATTAATAGAGGATGTAGTAAACTCAGATCTCCACCGTTTCATCGTTTCAAATCTTCCAGTGCACTGATCTAGACCTCCAATAATGGAGTCTATTTACCTTTTCTTCAGTCAAACAAGATGGTCACGATCTTTATTGCGTAAAAGCGGCTTTAGAATTAGTAGGGTCCATTTTATAACTTTTGTCCAGTTGAATTAATTTAATAATGTCATGGTCATATTTATTTGGAGGTGGACAATATTGTTAAAGCCACTCTGCCATGTCCCTGTTATGGCTCATCTGATTCAGATGTATAAATAGATTAATTGGATCAAAAAAGAGTATGATCATGATCTATCAAGGAATTGCAGTGTGGCTATGTATTCTGTCTTTGATCCATTTATAGTTCATAAGTTTCGCAGATATAGATGACGAGTGAGATTTGTGACTTCAACACTCTCTTTTTGTGTGCTCTTGGCTATTTCACGGCCACAATACGAGGGATGCCACAAATAATTTTCTTCTAATGATCTTATCTGGTGGAAGTAAAGTGAAAGAATGAAGCTGCTTTCTTCTTCTTCTTTATTTTATGTTAATAATAAGAATCTAGGGTCTTAACATCCAATTTAACCATGCAAATGGTCAGGGTTATTTTACCAAGTCATCTCAGGAGGTAGAGAAAATTCAGCTGCAAAATGTTAATGCAGCTGAAAACCGATTGTGCCTGCTAGTAAGAGAGAAAAAGAATAGAAAAAAAAAAAAAAAAAACTTCACAGTCTCACAATATTTCAATGTTCTTCTTCACGCGTTCCTGAACCTGTTTAACAGTGGAGATTGGTAGAGGGTGGATTCTCACTTAGATAGTAATTTAAACTTCCAAATGCCTGTAAATATTGTTATGCATTGACAAGTCTTGTCATTAGAAGAATAAAAAAAAACGCTTAGTTTCCTTTTTCTCTGTCTAGAAATGGTAAAATACTGAAGGCTAATGAGATATTAGTCTCGTGATGAAGGGCTTAAGCCTCTGCTCTGGTAATACTGTATATTTGAATCTCCCCACGCCATCGAAAGAACGAAATGATAGCCAAAATGGTAACGGAAACTTTGCTGTTCTAGTTAATTTCTTTGACCTGTATATTTTTTCTTTTAGTTTCTTACGATTCCAATGGATTTTCCCTATCAATGTTTACAAATCACGAGAAGGAAGTGATAAATCTTATGCTGAAAAGGAAAGCAGTATCGCAATGCTCAGGATGCAACACATGTGTAAATATAGTTGATGTTACTAATTTCACTTTGCAATGAAATTTGATATTTTTTTTCTCTCTTTTAAGAATTTGCTGGGTGAAAAAAAAAGGATTTGTTTTCCCAAATGTCAGATAGGAATCAAAGTTACAAGGGGCAAAAATAGCAATAACGCGTATCAAAGATTCTGTGTTTATAAAAGTAGTTTGCTTATAATTAATGGAGTATCAGAACATATGCAACTCAGTGAACTCACAACGATGTTGAGAGTGGAGGAGGGCTAATCTATTTGTTGGTGCTCAAATTTTCTTTTAATTCTTTTAAACTCTTGGTGGAATCATCCTTGTTTTCTTCTCTTTCTGTCCTTTTCTTTTCAATCGATTGTCCTTTTATATAGGGCATTGTCTTTTATTTATTTATTTTTCCTACAAAAGCTAAGCAATATGATTTGGTTCGACTCCACCCGATCAACCTTTGTGATAAAGAATGGTTTTTGTTACAAAATGCAGTTAAATTCTTGCTGCTACAACAGATCACTTCACAATCTTTGTAGCTACTCTAATTACCTTGGAAATTATTATAGCAGCAATGTTCTCACAAAATAAGTTGCTATGCATGTAAAATGCATGAACATAAAGCATAGAGACTCACGTTTCCATTGCTGAAGAAACCTTAAAGAGGAGGCACAGTGGTGAGCGACATGTGAGTGGTCTAGCTTTTGGAAGGTGTATAGTAATTGTCACAAAATGCCGTGGAGAGAATGGCTATCTACTCATCCTCACTTTCTCTTATTCTAAACAAAGTAATCTGATTAGTATTAAATAATGAAGAAAGAAACTGCCACTGATGAATGACACAAGTAAATCCCTCTTCATGTATAAATATGTGCCAATATTTGAAGTAGTGGACAGCAAAAGATGGAGTGCCAAAAAGTTAACGAGGTGGAGAGGCAAAACCAGCTCCCACAACCTGAGGTGCCAAACAGGGGCACCACCTTCCTTGGAACTTGTTTTAATGGGCTCAATGCTTTATCAGGTCTCGATTTCCTCTTTCCCTCTTTTTGCCGTAACAAAACCAATCTTAAGATATGTAGACAGGGAACTTCCTATGTATATCAGTAGCTAAACCAATTTTAAGAAATGTAGACAGGAACTTTCCTATGTATAATATCAGTAACATTTTACCTGTGTTTTATTTATTACGTTCTTCTGCTCTTCTTTAGGGAATTCAAAAAACAATCATTTTCAATATCATGATAATTGTTTTGGACCACCATTTTTCTTCCTCGCTTTTTTTGGAATACATGGTTCTGGTCCGATTATTTACTTTTTTTCCCCAGCTAAACATAGGACTTGTTGAGGTAATCAGGACAGTGCTTCGACTCATGGAAATATTAAAGGTGAGCTGAAGTATGACCGAGAATGATAACAATTAATTACTGCCCTGTTTTGCAGGTGTTGGGATACTCTCAATTCCCTATGCGCTTTCTCAAGGAGGATGGCTGAGCTTAATACTGCTTTTTCTAGTGGCAGTACTCTGTTGGTATACAGGATTACTTCTAAGACGTTGTATGGATTCGGACCCACTCATCAGAAGTTATCCTGATATAGGAGAGCGAGCTTTTGGATACAAAGGAAGAACTCTAGTATCCATCTTCATGTATCTTGAGCTATACTTAGTAGCTGTTGAATTTCTGATACTAGAAGGTGACAATTTAGACAGGTTGTTTCCAAACACAGGTGTCAAATTTGCTAGACTATACATTGGAGGTAAAACAGCCTTTGTTCTGCTCACTGCGCTTGTAATCCTGCCAACGACATGGTTAAAGAGTCTAGGCATGCTGGCCTATGTCTCTGCTGGTGGGGTTATGGCTTCTGTTCTTTTGGTTGGTTGTGTTTTGTGGGTTGGTGCAGTTGATGGTGTGGGGTTCCATGAAAATGGTGTGCTTTTGAATGGGGGAGGATTACCTACTACTTTAAGCTTGTTCACCTTTTGTTACTGTGGTCATGCAGTTTTCCCCACGTTGTGCAATTCCATGAAAGACAGAAGCCAATTCTCCAAGGTAGGAAGCTACGTGGAAACTGAATCTTCTTATAATTGGCTCTCTGTTAATGCAACTATGCTAATGATGATATCTTTTCAGTTCAAAATTATACGAGTTTTGTGTGCTTATGACCTTTCTCTTCTGCATTCTCTCCTTCGCAGGTTTTACTTATCTGCTTTGTTACAAGCACCATCACTTATGGATCAATGGCAGTTCTAGGCTACCTCATGTATGGAGAATATTTGAAATCTCAGGTGACCTTAAATCTTCCAATCAGAAAAATTGGTTCAAAAATAGCAATATATACCACTCTAATCAATCCCCTGACCAAATATGCGGTCATTACTGCTCCAATTGCTACAGCTATTGAGGACACATTGGTTTTCCGCAACAGCAGATATCTCAGTATCCTCATCAGAACTGTGATTGTGATCAGCACGGTCGTTGTGGCACTAACAATTCCCTTTTTTGGATACGTGATGGCTTTTATTGGTGCGTTTTTGAGTGTCACTGTCTCCATGTTGTTACCCTGCTTGTGCTACCTTAGGATTGACAAATCTGCTAGAAGATTTGGGTTAGAGTTGGTGTTAATTGTGGGAATATTGATAGTCGGGTCTTTTGTGGGTATAATAGGTACATATACTTCTATCAAACAAATTGTAAAACATCTCTGAATAAAGATGGTGCCATTAAGCTTACTGACAATAAGATAAACAATTCGTAGGCGCAACTTTTGCCTTGTACGAAGATCATGCAAGTCGAATGCAATGCAATATGGGGTTGAAATCTCTGCCAGAGCCCAGAGCAAAATAAAGAAAAATCCAATTCTGCCTTTTAAGGTCCAATCATATTTTCCTCTTCAAGGTACACGTCGGATTTCCATGAGACTGCATTTTCTATTCCTTTCTCAAGAGCTGGTTTTAAAAATAAATAAAATAAGAAATAAATCTGACACTGATAGAAATAACGTCAATCTTCCTTTTCAATTAATTTTCCCAACAGCTAATGACACAGCATTTTCTATTATTTCTCAGTGACCTTCAATTCTTCAAACAAAACGAACCCGCCAGATGCCATAATTTCTCTTTTACAGTGACATGTCTAAAATGATGATCCTCATTCCCCTGTGATAATGACCGAGGCATTTCAGTAGAGACGAGTCACACCACCAGCCCATATACTGGTTGAAATGGCAGAAAGTTGTGTGAGTGAAAAATAAACCAAATGGCATACATGCCGGCATTAGGCAATTAGAAAGATCAAATTCATTATGCAGATAAATTTTGCCTTGTATTCCATTGATGGTGAAGCTACAAGTATATGCAGATAAATATTTATCCTGTCAAATCCATGTACTAAAAAAATCCTATTACATACTGCTATCCTGAACTGAAACTTGTCTACAGTATCCGTGTTTAAGAATCTACTAGATGGTAAATCAAGAGACTCAATGTAGGTTGGAGGCACTTTTAGCTTCTTTCATTGTTTGATAACATGCCATAAGAGAGTAACTTCGACATTTTTAGTCTTCAACAGCCATGCAGTTTGATGATTGCATTAAGTTAGCCTGCTTCAAATCATTCTAGGTTTTAACAACATGGAAGCATGTGCAAATCACTTCGCAAAATGTCAATAGTTCCATTTTCAAGTTAACTTGGAATATCATATGCCCATTCCGACCCTCAAACACTAATCGAAGTACAGCATGGCCTTAATGTTTTCATTTCCATAGAAAGAACATTACACTGCTAGTAAGATACAACTTCAGGGAATACATAATAAAATATTTTAGGCAACATCCTGTACAAAATAACAGATTGAAAATGGTACCCATGAATGTCAATACTTAAACACAAAGGGTTTTGTCGAACATGTTCCCAAAGGGTAATTGGAATAATTTAATTTCCATACCCGATGATATTTTACAGAAGCCATTCTTACATGGTTATGGAAATAGATCCATTAGTTATATAAGTGAATTTTTCCAAGTATATCAATTAACGTGTGCCCTTGGGTCACATATTAGAAAAACTGAAATATAAACTTCTCAACTACTATAATGATAGAAATGCTCTTAAATATGTATTCATTAAACCTCAACCTGTCCTTCAAAATGACAAGTCTTTCGCATGAACCAGCACACCTCAGACAACTTCTCCGTATGTGTTGTTATTGCATTCATTTTTGCCTAATTGGTGACCTGAGATGATTCAAAAGTGCAGTTCTCTTAGAAGCAAAAGCATAATGATGAAAAAAGAAAAAGAAAAAGAAAAAGAAAAAGAAAAGGTGACCAAAAAAGTTTAGAAACTCTTAAGAGTAAATATAAAGATCATCACATCATGACCAAAGTAAACACTCACCCACTTGGAAGCTGTCTTCTTCTCCAAATATTGCTGCAATGGTCCTAAACCTTCGGTCGTCTGGTAGAAATGCCAAAGCGAACATTACATTTATCATCAAGATACAAAAATATTCAGACAAATGGATACATATCCAACTCTAGGATAGATTGTACAAGTCTGAAGTGAATGACAAAAACTGTTAATTCAAGCATGTATATATACCAACTTGCACTGAAAACATAGATACACTTTAGTACAAACACATCTTTCCTGTATTCTTTATATTGCTTTCAAGTAAATTTTACCTTCGGAGGTTTGACAATCAGAATGCCCATGCCTGCTGTCCTGAAGTGCCTTTTGAACTACTAAATTGCTTTTAGATCGAGCTAGGCTCCGTATATGGGTCAAACGTACAATTCTTTTATGTAAATCCACACTTGATTTCTTTTCTGTCCCTTCTTGCACCTGTGAATGATTTTTGGACCGCGCTTGATGTCGAATTTGAGTCAGCCGTGTTCTTCCTTGCAATTGCCCAAGTGTAGAATCCCCAATACTTTGCTGCGCTAATATATTACTTTTTGATCGTGCTAGACGTCGAATTTGACTTAAACGGAGAGTTTTACCTTCACATCGGAAT
>Ga0307510_10007834_pt1 | contig 12735 bp, 11 predicted proteins | sample 12_EM_MG_FD_207224 | JGI IMG/M metagenome (GOLD analysis project Ga0307510, IMG submission 207224) | Populus trichocarpa ectomycorrhiza microbial communities from riparian zone in the Pacific Northwest, United States - 12_EM | ecosystem: Host-associated > Plants > Roots > Unclassified | place... | reverse complement strand
CTTCGCTGATGACCCCGGTCACCGAGGCCGGCACCTACGCCTCCTGGATCTCGCCGCCCAAGGTCGGCATCGACAACAAGCCCGGCGATTTCGAGTACGTGAAGATCGAGACGTGAGTCTAGGGCATCATATCGTTGTTTTGAATCGAAACGCCTGGATGAGTTGATCGGTGTTGTCATGAGCGAAGATGTCTTTCCGAGCCCCGCCTTGCGCCCGCTACGCCTTAAATTCGGCGAGCAGATAATCGCTGGCTTTGAGAGTCCGGGCACCGACCGACCGATCTTGCTCATCCACGGCAATTCGTCCTCGTCCCGTATCTGGCAGAAGCAGCTGCAGGGGCCACTCGGCGCCAAATATCGGCTGATCGCGATCGATCTGCCGGGCCATGGTGCTTCCCTGCCTGCCGCCAATCCGGAGCAGGACTATTCAGGTCCAGGCTATTCTGCCTGCGTCGCTGCCGCCGCCCGCGAACTCGGCCTGAAGGGTGCTGTGATCGTGGGTTGGAGCCTTGGTGGGCATGCCGTGCTCAATGCTGCCGCGTCGTTGCCGATGGCGGAAGGACTGATGATTTTTGGCACGCCACCTCTCAGCAAGATGCCGGACGGATTTTCCGGCTTTAAGGGATTGTCGGCAACCGCCTTCACCCCGGCTCCAAGCGATGCGGAGATCGAGGAGTGGCTCAAGTCGGCGTTCGCACCGGGCTATGCACCGATTCCGTCCTTTGCTGCCGCGGATTTTCGTAACACCGATGGCAACGCACGGGGGTATCTCGGAGCGAGCGTGCAAGCCGGCCGCTTCGCGGACGAGGTCGAGATCGTGCGTAATCTCAAAATCCCGCTCGCGATCGTGCAGGGCGCCGAAGAGCAGATCGTCGATCTCGGCTATCTGCAGCGGCTGCCCGCGCCGACCCTCTGGCGCGGCCAGGTCCAGGTGATCGAAGGCGCCGGCCACGCCGCGCAGTGGGAGAAGGCCGAATCCTTCGACAAGATCGTCGACGAATTCGCGTCGAGCCTTTGAACGCCGCAAAGCTGTCTTGGAACGTCGCAAAGCAGTCATGCCCGGGGCTGGTCCCGCGCGTCGCTTCGTGACAAGAGAGAAGACGGCAGCGATCAGCAACGACCCGCCGAGGCCTGCACGCCACTGCTATCCAGTACAGCCGCTGTTGGTCGCGGCATTCGTATTAGTCTAGCCCTTACCCCGCGATCTCCAGCCCCGCATTGGCGTACACCACCCCGCCATCGACGGCGATCGTGTTGCCGATCACGTAGTCGCCGGCGCGCGAGGCGAGATAGATTGCAATTCCCGCCATATCCTCGTCGGTTCCGACACGCCGCGCCGGGATGATCTTTGCGAGGTCGTCGGCGTGATCGCGTGCGGCCTTGTTCATGTCGGACTTGAAGGCGCCCGGTGCGATCGCGGTGACGTTGATATTGTCCTTGACCAGTTTGGTCGCCATCCGCCGGGTCAGATGGATCACCGCGGCCTTGCTCGCGGCATAGGAATAGGTCTCGCCGGGATTGACGAAGATGCCGTCGATCGAGGCGATGTTGATGACCTTGGCCGGGCGTTCGTGGGAAGCGGCCGCGCGCAGCGGTTTCGCCAGCGCCTTGGTCAGGAAGAACAGCGCCTTGACGTTGAGATCCATCACCTTGTCCCAGCCGCTTTCCGGAAACTCGTCGAACTCCGCGCCCCAGGCCGCCCCCGCATTGTTGACGAGGATGTCGAGCTTCGGCTCCAGCTTGATGATTTCGCCGGCAAGCTTCTCGCAGCCGGCGACGGTCGAAATATCGATCGGCAGCGCGATGCATTCGCCGTCATAGGCGGCCGAGAGTTCTTTCGCGGTCGCCTCGCAGGGCCCAGCCTTACGCGCCGTGATGTAAACCTTCGCCGCCCCCTGCGCCAGAAAACCCGCCGCGATCATCTTGCCGATGCCGCGCGACCCGCCCGTCACCAACGCGACGCGGCCTTTGAGTGAAAACAGATCCTTGAACATGCGTTTCTCCCGTTTGCTCTTGCCAGCGGTTTTGGGCGCGGCAACCGAACGAGTCAAGGAAGCACCTCTTCCTCTCGTGGCAGAGGGTGCATAGGCGGCCCGAGCCGCCTATCGGTACCTTCTCGCAAGGGGAGAAGGGGAGAAAGGTCTACTTCGCAGCACGAGCTTCTGCCCATTGCTTTCATCATATCTCGGCCACACGCCCGGTGTGCTATGCTCTCGCTTGCGCGCGACAGACGCGTTTTGAAAAAACGAACAGCGAGAGGAAAGCCCATGGAACTTGGCTATTTCGCGATGCCCTCACATCCGCCGGAATGCGGATTGAAAGAGGGACACGACTGGGACTTGCAGGTACTGCGATGGCTGGATGACCTCGGCTATCAGGAGGCCTGGATCGGCGAACATCACACCGCGCCGTGGGAGCCGCATCCGGCGCCCGATCTGATCCTGGCGCAGGCGTTTTTGCAGACCAAGAACATCCGCCTCGGCCCCGGCGGCTTCCTGCTGCCCTATCACCATCCGGCGGAACTCGCGAACCGCGTCGCCATGCTCGATCACCTCTCCGGCGGCCGGCTGAATTTCGGCGTCGCGGCCTCGGGCCTGCCGAGCGACTGGGCCATGTTCAACGTCGACGGCATGTCCGGCCAGAACCGCGACATGACGCGCGAGGCGCTGGAGATCATCCTGAAGATGTGGACCGAGGATGCGCCGTGGACGCACAAAGGCAAATTCTGGACGGTGTCCAAGCCCGACACCATGTTCGATTTCCTCAAACCCCACATCAAGCCGTTGCAGGCGCCGCATCCGCCGATCGGCGTTGCCGGCCTCTCCAAGGGATCGGACACGCTGAAACTCGCGGGCGAGCGCGGCTACATTCCGATGAGCCTCAACCTCAACCCGGCCTATGTCGGCAGCCACTGGGAATCCGTCGAGATTGGTGCGGCCAAGACCGGGCGCAAGCCGAACCGGCAGGACTGGCGGCTGGTGCGCGAAGTGTTCGTCGCCGACACCGACGATGAAGCGTGGAAGCTGTCCGTCGGCGACATGATGGGCCGGATGATGGGCGAGTATTTTTTACCTCTGCTCGGGCATTTCGGTTTCAAGGACTATCTGAAGCACGTCCCCGAGGTGCCTGACAGCGACGTCACCGTCGACTATTGCGCGCGGCGCAACTGGATCGTCGGCTCGCCCGCGACCGTCACCGACAAGATCGAAAAGATCTACCACGAGGTCGGCGGCTTCGGCACGCTGCTGGTGTTCGGCTTCGACTACAAGCACAAGCCGGAGGCGTGGCACAATTCGCTGCGGCTTTTGAAGCAGGAGGTGATGCCGCGGCTGAAGCATCTCAACGCGGACCTCACCCGCGCGGCATAGCTACTCTTCTCTCTATCTCTTTGTGGGAGAGGGTGGATTGGCGACCCGCAGCGGCGACGATACAGGTGAGGGGTTCTCTTCGCGGATAGGGACCCCTCATCGGCCTCATGCTACGCCGCGTCGATGCGCCTAAAACCGTTCCACATCGCGGTGGCGGCACCCGAGGTCAGCACCGGGATGATGCGCTCGTCCTGGTAGTTGCCGTTGAGCGAGACCCGCTGCAGCGCGGTCAGGTGATCAGCGCTTTCCGCAAACAGCATGCCCGGCCGCGTCGTCACCGCGGTCTTGAAACCGGCCGCGCGCGCGAGCGCGAATTCGCGCGGGCCGGCGGCGGCCTTGTCGCCATAGGGATACGCCAGATGAGCGACCGGCCGTTGCAGCGCCGCCTCGATGCGGGCGCGGCTGGTCTCGATCTCGAAACTGGCTGCCGCCTCGGATTGCTTCGCCAGATTGCAATGCGTAATGGTATGGGCGCCGATCGTCACCAGGGGATCGTCCGCAAACGCCTTCAACTCGTCCCAGGACATGCAGAGGTCGCGCGCGATCGCGGCCTCGTCGACGTCATGCCGCGTGCATAGCTCAGAGAGTTCGCGCTGCAAGTCGTGTTCGCCGGGAAGTGCACGCAACCAATCGTGCAAGCGGCCGAAGGCGGCCTGCTTGGCCGCCGGCGTCGATGTATCGAAGGAGGTCAACGCGCCGCCGACCGGGGCTTCGATCGCGGAAGCCTTGGCGATCACTCTTTCCAGCGCGACCCACCACAGCCGGCCGCTGCCTTCGGCAAAATCGCTGGCCACATAGACGGTGAGAGGTGCGTCGAATTCACGCATCACGGGCAATGCGAAATCGCGGTTGTCGCGATAGCCGTCGTCGAGGGTGAAGCAGGCGAAGCGCCGCGCGAAATTGCGACTGGAGAGTCGCGCATGCGCCTCGTCCATGCTGACGAGATCGATGTCGAGCGCACGCAGATGCGCCAGCATCGCGCGCAGGAATTCCGGCTCGACCTCGAGATGATGATTGGGCTGGAACTGATCGTCTCGGCTCGGACGCACATGGTGCAGCATGAAAATGGCGCCGACGCCTGCGAAGATTGGTCGCAGCAGATAATGCGCACCGGAGAAGTAAAGCGCTTCCAGTCCGGCGCGGATAACGGTGTTACGGAGCATTTTCATCAAGGGACGGCCGGCCGGTTGGAGTACGTCCCGAAATTAGCCGCAGACCGCTGAAGAAACGGTTAGCCGTGCAAATATCCGAGAGCCCTTACGCTTCTGTGTCATTTCGGGTTTGACAGCCCCGCAAGGGTTTGTTTTCTCTCTGTTCCCGGACTTTTAGGACTTCGAATGCAGGGACTTTTCAGGTGGAGTAGCAAGTGGTGGCCGGGCGTGATTCCTTTGGTCATCTTTTGGGCTATTGCGGCCTGGACCAGTACCGAACCGCTGGAAGCCGACCTGGCGCAGCGTTCGACCACAGCCCTGAAGGATACTGTCCTCGACAAAAGGCGAATAGTGGTCGCGGGCCGTGATGTGACGTTTGCGGCCGACGCATTCTCGGAAGACGGCAGGCTTAGCGCGGTAGCCTCCGTCGAAGCCGTGCCGGGCGTGCGGCTGGTCAACGATGAAACCCGCCTCGTTCCCGAAGCCAAGCCGTTCGTCTGGTCGGCTGAGCGCGATGTGGTTCGGGTGACGCTGGGCGGCTCTTCGCCGCTGCCGTCGAGCAAGGCCAAGTTGATCGAGGCGGCGCGCGCCGGTCTCGGCGGCGTCGAAGTCGCCGACCGGATGAATCTGTCGCGCGGCGCGCCGCAACGCTTCGACAGTGCCGCGCTGCTGTTGCTCGACCAGATCGGCAAATTGAAGGACGGCAAGATCACGCTGACCGACAACAAGGTCGCGCTGTCAGGCATGGCGCGCGAGCTCGGCGGTCGGGAGGCGATCGCCGCCGCGCTGAAAAATCTCCCGGAGGGTTTTTCGGTCGCGGCCAACGACGTCAAGGCACCGCCCTATATCTTCCAGGCCTACAAGGACCCGGTCGCGGTGACGCTGACGCTGACCGGCTACGTGCCCGACAACAATGTCCACGCGGCGCTGGTGGCGGCGGCGGCGCGCAAATTCTTCAGCGAAAAGGTCGTCGATAACCTCAAGGCGAGCGTCGGTGCGCCCTCGGGATTTGCCGCCGCTGTGGTGCCGGCGCTCGGCGCGCTGTCGCGGCTCTCGACCGGGACGCTCGTGGTGACCGACCGCGAGGTAAAATTGTCGGGCGATGCGCTCTATGAGGCCGCCGCCGGCCAGATCCGCGCCGGCCTCGGCAAGGATTTTCCGCAAGGGTGGCAGTTCAAGCCTGAAATCTCGGTCAAACCGGCCGCGGCGCCGGTCGATTCCACCGTCTGTCAGCAGCTGTTTGCGGAACTACTCGGCAAGGCACGGATCCGGTTCGAATCCGGCAAGGCCGAAATCGTTGCGGATTCCGCAGGCCTGCTCGACCGCCTGACCGAGACGGCGCTGCGCTGCCCGAACGCCAATATCGAAGTCGCCGGACATACCGATACCGACGGCGAGGAAGCCGCCAACCAGGCGCTTTCCGAGAAGCGCGCGCAGGCGGTCACCGACTACCTGGTACGGGCGGGATTGCCCGCGAGCCGCTTCATGCCGATCGGCTATGGCAGCGCCCAGCCCGTTGCCGGCAATGATTCAGACGAAGGCAAGGCGCAGAATCGCCGCATCGATTTCGTGGTGAGGCAGTAAATGGCTTATCTGGCGACATTCTACTGGGGCTGGCTGTTGGCGTCGGCCTTGCTCGGTCTGGCGATGGGCTGGATCTCCGTGGTCCAGCACGGCGAGGGCGTATCGAAGATCACCAAGCGGTGGCTGGCCGCGCTGGCGGTCGTGCTGGTGGCCGCGGCGCTGTCACGCATCGTGCCCGGACGGTTCGGCTATTGGCTCGACCTCGGCCTGATCATGTTCGCGCTCTATCTCGTTGGTTGCGCGATCGGATCATGGCTGCGCGACTGGGTGGTCTCGCGCAGTGCGCCGGCGCCGTGAGATTTTGCCAGAGATTTTGTCATGACGCTGTTGGCTCATTACCAGATGTTCGGCCGCTACAATGCCTGGGCCAATGGGCGGCTCTACGACGCGGCGGCACGGCTGGGCCACGAACAATATCGCGCCGACCGTGGCGCCTTTTTCAAATCGGTCCACGGCACGCTCAATCATCTCCTGGCGACCGATCGGATCTGGATGCAGCGCTTCACCGGCACGGGCACCGCGCCGGACCGGGTGGATGCGATCCTGTTCGAGACGCTGGACCAGCTCCGCCCCGCGCGCGAGGCCGAGGACCGGCGCATCGTCGATTTCGTCGACAGCTTGGACGATGCCCGGATTGCCGGCATCATCAGGTACCGCCGGGTCTCGACGCCGGAAGTCTTCGAGCAGCCCCTGGCGCTCGCTTTGGCGCATTGGTTCAATCACCAGACCCACCACCGCGGCCAGGTCCACGCGCTATTGACCGGTCTGGTCGGCCAGGCGCCGGAGCTCGATTTGCTGTTCTACCAGCGGCTTTCGGCGAAACCCGGCGCCGGATGACGGCCCGCGCCCCCGGTTTCACACGGGTGTGACCGGGCCGGCCAATATGTCAGAATCCGGCTTGGCTTTACGGAGAATGCAGCAAAACTGTGCACCCACTGTCATCAATGCCCCCTAATATGTTGAAGAAGCGCGTTTTATTGTCGTTAGGCGAATTCCACTCGGGGCCAAAACGCGCTACCACAGCGGTCAGGGAGCAGCGTAGCGTTGGCGGGGTCCGCTCGGCAGCCGTCGTCGCAGGATCGCAATTCGAGGTCTAGATGCTGGAAGCAATACGCAGGGCGATTTCGTTTCTGCGCCAGAAGCAAATCCTGCATAAGCTCGGGGTTGTGATCAGTATCACGGTCATCGGGATCGCGTGTTACGTGCTCTATCACATGCTCCGGGGCATCGACACCAACGAGGTGATCGAGGCCATCAAGAGCACCGAGCCGCGCCAGATCGTGCTGGCGGCCATCTTCGTGACGGCAGGCTATTTCACGCTCACCTTCTACGATCTGTTCGCGGTCCGCGCGATCGGCCATGCCGAGATTCCTTACCGCGTCACGGCGCTTGCCGCCTTCACCTCCTATTCGATCGGCCACAATGTCGGCGCCAGCGTCTTCACCGGCGGCGCAGTGCGCTACCGGATTTATTCGGCCTGGGGCCTGAACGCGATCGATGTCGCCAAGATCTGCTTCCTCGCAGGATTGACCTTCTGGCTCGGCAATGCCGCGGTGCTCGGGCTCGGCATCGCCTATCACCCGGAAGCCGCGGCCTCGATCGATCAGCTGCCGGCCTGGTTCAACCGCGCCGCGGCGTTCGTGATCATCGCGGGATTGGTGGCCTATGTGGTCTGGGTCTGGACCCAGCCGCGCGGGGTCGGTCGCGGGCCGTGGACCGTGACGCTGCCGGGCGGCCCGCTGACGCTGTTGCAGATTGCGATCGGCATCGTCGATCTCGGGTTCTGCGCGCTGGCGATGTATGTGCTGGTGCCGGACGAGCCCAATCTCGGCTTTGTCGTGGTCGCGGTGATCTTCGTTTCGGCGACGCTGCTCGGTTTCGCCAGCCATTCGCCCGGCGGGCTCGGCGTGTTCGATGCCGCGATGCTGGTCGGCCTCTGGCAGATGGACCGCGAGGACCTGCTCGGCGGGATGCTGCTGTTCCGGGTGCTCTATTATATTGCGCCTTTCATCATATCTGTAATCTTGCTGACGTTTCGGGAGGTTATCCTCGGTGCGCGACTCAAGCGCCTGCGCCAATTGACGCCTGGTCCCGACGCCGAGCCGAGACGTGAGGCGGTCTATGTGCGCGAACGTGGAGACACCGGCGCCTGAGGACGCGGCCCCAACGCGCTTTCGCGCGTGAAAAAACAGCGATGGGAAGAAGGCCGGCGCGATGGCAATAGACGATTCCTCCTCTTCCTCCTTCTTTGCCCCGTGGCCGGACCGGCTGCGGCATTCGGCAATTATCCTGCTGGCCGCGGGCCTCGTGCTTTCCGTGCTGGTTGCGCTCGGCGAACTGGCACTGGCGCGGGCAGCTGCGGCCTTCATCTGTATCGCCGCCGCAGCCCTGGTGCCGTGGCGGCTGCATGATGCAGCCACCTCGCGCGAGGACGTCCGCGGCGTCAATCCGGTCGAGGCCGCCGCCGTCAGCGCGGTCGTCGCCGGAATGCCCGATCCGGCCGTGCTGCTCGACCGCGCCGGCCGCGTCATCCATCTCAATGCCGCAGCTGCCCAGCTAGCGCCCGCGTTGCGCAGGAATGAACTCGCCCAGTTCGCGCTGCGCTCGCCCGAGATCATCACCGCGTTGCGCGAGGCGATCGCGACCACCGAGCCGCGCCGCGCCACCTATCTCGACCATGTTCCGGTCGACCGCTGGATGGAACTGATCATCACGCCGGTGCCGGTGCCGACGCTGTTCGGCGGCACCGACAAATGCATGCTGATGACATTCCACGACCTGACGCCGCTGCGCCGGGTCGAGGAGATGCGCGCCGATTTCGTCGCCAATGCCAGCCACGAATTGCGCACGCCGCTCGCCGCGTTGTCGGGCTTCATCGATACGCTGCAGGGGCCGGCCAGGGACGACGTCAAGGCGCGCGAGCGCTTTCTCGGCATCATGCACGCGCAGGCGACCCGGATGGCGCGCCTGATCGACGATCTGCTGTCGCTGTCGCGGGTCGAATTGTCGGCGCATGTCCGCCCCGATACGTCGGTGGACATCGTGCCGATCATCCGGCAGGTCGCCGACGGGCTGGAACCGTTGGCGCATGAGCGCCAGGTCGCCATCGAGATCGATCTGCCGGAACTGCCGGTGACGATTGCGGGCGACCGCGAGGAGTTGCTGCGGCTGTTCGAGAACCTGATCGAGAACGCGCTCAAATATGGCGCGTCCGGGGCCAAGGTCATCGTCTCGCTGGTGCAGGCGAGTTCCGCCGAGGGAGCGCCGGAAGTCCGCGTCCTGGTCCGCGATTTCGGCCCCGGGATTGCGCCGGAACACCTGCCGCGGCTCACCGAACGCTTCTACCGGGTCGATGTCGGCGACAGCCGGGCGCAGGGTGGAACCGGGCTCGGATTATCCTTGGTGAAACATATTCTTAACCGTCATCGCGGCCGGCTTCTGATCGAAAGCGTGCCGAAAAACGGCGCTACTTTTACCGCCTGTTTTCCCCAGGCCAAACCCCCGGCGTCGGTCTAAATCCAAGCGATTTCAATCGCTTGGATGTGTCATCCAACTGTCATCGAACCTTCGTAAAAGCAGCATCGACCGCTCCTACACGGATGCGGCGTGAGCGCGATCGGGCGCATCGGCGCTTCGCTCACCAGATGGAGACCAGCCATGAATTTCATCAAGACAATCGTCGCAGCCGGCATGGTCGCCGCTTCGACGTCGGCATTCGCCGCTGACATCACCGGCGCAGGCGCCACCTTCCCGTTCCCGGTCTATTCGAAATGGGCCGATGCCTACAAAAAGGAGACCGGCAACGGTCTGAACTATCAGTCGATCGGCTCGGGTGCCGGCATCAAGCAGATCCAGGCCAAGACCGTCACCTTCGGCGCCACCGACGCGCCGCTGAAGTTCGAGACGCTCGAAAAGGATGGCCTGATCCAGTGGCCGATGGTGATGGGCGCGATCGTCCCGGTCGTGAACCTCGAAGGCGTCAAGTCGGGCGAACTGGTGCTGTCGGGCGAAGTGCTCGGCGACATCTATCTCGGCAAGATCAAGAAGTGGGATGATGCCGCGATTGCCAAGCTCAATCCGAAGCTGAAGCTGCCGGCCGACGCCATCACCGTGGTTCGCCGCTCCGACGGTTCGGGCACCACCTTCAACTTCACCGACTATCTCTCGAAGTCGAATGCCGATTGGAAAGCCAAGGTGGGTTCCGGCACCGCGGTCGAATGGCCGGCAGGCGTTGGCGCCAAGGGCAATGAAGGCGTTGCCGGCAACATCGGCCAGACCAAGAACGCGATCGGTTATGTCGAATACGCCTATGCCAAGCAGAACAAGCTGACCTATGCCGCGATGATCAACAAGGCCGGCAAGACCGTGCAGCCGACGGTTGCCGCGTTCCAGGCCGCCGCCTCCAACGCCGACTGGGCCAAGGCGCCCGGCTATTACGTGATCCTGACCGACCAGCCCGGCGAAGCCTCCTGGCCGATCACCGCTGCAACATTCATCCTGATGCACAAGGATGCGACCGACAAGGCGGCGTCCCAGGAAGCCATCAAGTTCTTCAAATGGTCGTTCGAGAAGGGCGGCAAGATGGCCGAAGAACTCGACTACATTCCGATGCCGGAACCGGTCGTCAAGCTGATCGAAAAGACCTGGTCTTCCGAGATCAAGAGCTGAGCCGGGTTCGGGCTTAGCGACAACAGTAAGCGTTCTCCATCTCTACCCAACCCGGGTCTCCCGGGTTGGGCCTTCTCCCCCGAACGGAGGGAGTTTGAATGTGCGGCAGGCCTGCCTGGAAAAGTCGGGTGTAAAACCCGCGCCGCGGATTCCGCTTGGTTGGGCTATAGAGTACAGGGGATTAGCGTGGCAGACATGGCGGTTCAGAGCGACGTGATGGAAGCTGAAGCTGCTGCCGGACCTTACGATCGCGCCAGGGCTCTCAGCGCTTTCAAGTTCGGCGACGTCGCCTTCTACTGGCTGACCCGCGCCTGCGCGATTTCGGTGCTGCTCATTCTCGGCGGCATCATCATTTCGCTGATCATCGGCGCGCTTCCGGCGATCAGGGAGTACGGGTTTTCCTTCCTGTTCACCTCGCGCTGGGCGCCGTCCGCCGATCCGCCGGTGCTGGGCGCGCTCGGCCCGATCTACGGCACGCTGATCACGTCCGTGATCGCGATGATGATCGCGATCCCGGTCGGCCTCGGCATCGCAATATTCCTGACCGAAATCTGCCCGCTGTGGCTGCGCCGGCCGATTGGCCTGGCGGTCGAGCTGCTCGCCGGCATTCCCTCGATCATTTACGGCATGTGGGGCTTCTTCGTGCTCGGGCCGTTTCTGGCCAACACCTTCCAGCCGTTCATGATCAGGATATTCGAGGGCGTGCCGATTCTCGGCACCATCTTCGAAGGACCGCCGTCCTATCTCAGCCTGTTCAACGCCGCCCTGATCCTGGCGATCATGGTGCTGCCGTTCATCACCTCGATCTCGGTCGACGTCTTCAAGACGGTGCCGCCGGTGCTCAAGGAAGCCGCCTACGGCGTCGGCTGCACCACCTGGGAAGTGGTCCGCAACGTCGTCATTCCCTACACCCGCGTCGGCGTGATCGGCGGCATCATGCTCGCGCTCGGCCGCGCGCTCGGCGAGACCATGGCGGTCACCTTCATCATCGGCAATTCGTTCCGCATCTCGGGCTCGATCTTCGCGCCGGGCACCACGATCTCGGCGGCGATCGCTAGCGAATTCGCCGAGAGCGACGGCCTGCACCAGTCGGGTTTGATCCTGCTCGGCCTGTTGCTGTTCGTGCTCACCTTCTTCGTGCTGTCGGCGGCGCGGCTGATGCTGATGCGGCTGGAAAAGAAGGCGGGGAACTAGGCCATGAACGCGATCTACGCCTCCCGCCGCCGCTTCGACATCATCATCCGCGGCCTGTGCGTCGGGGCCGCGCTGTTCGGCGTCACCTGGCTCGCGCTGATTTTGTTTACGCTGTTCTACAACGGCCTTGCCGGCATCAACCTTGCCATCTTCGCCCAGGATACGCCGCCGCCCGGATCGACCGAGGGCGGCCTGCGCAATGCCATCATCGGCTCCATCATCATGACCGTGATCGGGGTCGGCATCGGCGCGCCGCTCGGCCTGTTCGCCGGAACCTACCTCGCCGAATACGGCAAGCATGACCGGCTCACCTCGATCATCCGCTTCATCAACGACATCCTGTTGAGCGCCCCGTCGATCATCATCGGCCTGTTCATCTACGGCGCCATCGTGGTGCCGATGGGCGGCTTCTCGGCCTTCGCCGGCTGTCTCGCGCTCGCCGTGATCGTCATTCCCGTGGTGGTCCGCACCACCGAGGACATGCTGGGCCTGGTGCCCAACCCCTTGCGTGAGGCGGCCTCAGCGCTCGGCCTGCCGCGCTCGCTGGTGATCAAGCGGATCGCCTACCGCGCCGCGCGATCTGGCCTCATCACCGGCGTGCTGCTGGCCACCGCCCGCGTCGCCGGCGAGACCGCGCCGCTGTTGTTCACCGCATTGTCGAACCAGTTCTTCAGCCTCAACCTGACCAAGACGATGGCGAACCTGCCGGTCACCATCAACAATTTCGTCCAGAGCCCCTACGTCTACTGGAAGCAATTGGCTTGGAGCGGG
>Ga0307510_10007833_pt1 | contig 12736 bp, 9 predicted proteins | sample 12_EM_MG_FD_207224 | JGI IMG/M metagenome (GOLD analysis project Ga0307510, IMG submission 207224) | Populus trichocarpa ectomycorrhiza microbial communities from riparian zone in the Pacific Northwest, United States - 12_EM | ecosystem: Host-associated > Plants > Roots > Unclassified | place... | reverse complement strand
ACGCTTACGCAAACGGTTCATCTGATGATTTACATAAGAACATGCTAATAACGCAGGAATTGGTGCAAACTCTTTATTAGCCCCTCTGTCTGAAAGAATAATAATATTTGTACCTCTTTCTACTGCTTTTGTTATTTGGACAATAATTGCATCCAAAGCATTTTCCAAACCGTTCATACCCTCTAATTTAGGATATAAAATTCCGAAAGTTTCTGCTTTAAAATTATCAATAGAAATACTTCTGATTTTTTCTAAATCACCATTAGAAATAACCGGGTTCTGAATTCTTAATTTTCGACATTGTTTACTGGTAATATCAAAAATATTACGATCCTGACCTAAATTCAAAGCAATATCAGTAACAATTTCTTCACGGATTCCATCCAAAGGCGGATTGGTAACCTGCGCAAATAATTGTTTGAAGTAATTCGGAATTAACTGAGGCCTGTCTGATAATACCGCAAGAGGTGTATCTGTTCCCATTGAACCCAAAGCCTCTTTACCGGTTTGAGCCATTGGGGTAATCACATCCTGAATATCCTCTAATGTATAGTTGAATAAACGCTCTCTTGTAGGCAGGTCGATAGTTTCTATCGGACAAACTTCAGATGTTGAAGGAACATCTCTTAAATGCAGTCTGTATTGATCCAACCATTCCTGGTAAGGTCTTTCAGAAACAATTTTACTTTTAATTTCCTCATCATTAATGATGCGTCCATTGTTCATATCAACCAGGAACATTTTCCCCGGCTCCAATCTGCCATGGCTTTCTACATCTTCGGCTGCAACATCTACAACTCCAATTTCGGATGCCATAATTAATTTACCGCTTTTGGTAACAGTATATCTTGAAGGTCTTAGTCCGTTACGGTCTAATAAAGCACCTACATAATCACCATCTGAAAAAGGTACAGAAGCAGGACCATCCCATGGCTCCATGATACAAGCATTATATTCATAGAATGCTTTTCTTTCAGGAGACATTGTTTTGTGTTTTTCCCAGGCTTCAGGAATCATCATCATCATTACTTCAGGCAATGATCTTCCGGTATGCGTTAATAATTCCACAACCATATCCATAGAAGCAGAATCTGATTTACCCGGTAAAATAATTGGAAATAATTTATCAATTTGTGGTCCGAAAACCTCACTTTTCATAATTTCTTCACGAACACGCATTCTGCTCACGTTACCACGCAAAGTATTAATCTCCCCATTTTGACACATGTATCTAAATGGCTGAGCTAATTCCCAGGTAGGCATTGTATTAGTAGAGAAACGCTGGTGTACTAATGCAAGACGAGTAACCAAATCCGTTTGTTGTAAATCGGTATAATACGGACCAATATCTTCAGGCATAATAATACCTTTATATATTATGGTCGTAGTAGATAAACTTGGAACGTAAAAATAAGAGCTTTGCGATATTTTTGAGCTTCTGATAATATGCTCCGTAATTTTACGTGCAGCATATAATTTTGCTTTAAATACAGCATCCTCAATAGCTTCTTTTTTTCCAATAAAAAGTTGCTCGATTTTTGGCTCTGATGCTAATGCAATTTCACCTAATTGAGAAGAATCAACTGGCACCTCTCTCCATCCTAAAACAGAAAGTCCTTGTGCTTTGACTTCTTTTTCAAAAATATCTTTACAATAATCGTATTGATTTGTAATTTTTGGCAAAAACACCATTCCAACAGCATATTCACGTGAAGCAGGCAATTCAAAACCAGACACCCTCTTGAAGTACTCGTGAGGAATATCTATTAAAAGTCCAGCTCCATCTCCTGTTTTACCATCAGCACTCACCCCACCCCTGTGTTCCAGTTTAACCAGGATTTCAAGAGCGTCATGAATAATTTGGTTTGTCTTTTCTCCTTTAAGATTGCAGATAAAACCAGCTCCGCAGTTTTCGTGCTCGAATTCTGGCAAATAAAGGCCTTGTTCTTTTAGTTTCATTCTTGATATTTTTTTTTTACAAAAATAAAGATTTCGTTAAACATAATGTATTGAAATTATAATTTCGCTTACACTTTTATAGGAATATTAGAAAAACGGTTCTTAAATGATAATAATTTTACAGAATGCATTGTGAATTGTCAAAATGATAATCTGTTTTAAATTATATTAAGAAAAATCAACAACAAGTGCCAGAAATACATTGCTTTTATGTTAAATCTAAAACGATATAGGGTCTTTAAATTAACATTTAAAACATATTTGTTTAACCTTATATTCACTTTAAAATAAAATTATTTAACAATCCGGACCTGGTTTATTATTAATTAAAAAAGATTTTACTTTTAAGTTGAATTTTGCTACTTTTGTCGCACTTTTATTCTGAACTAAATTCAGAACCAGACAAATTCTATATTATGAACATACACGAATATCAAGGAAAAGAAATTTTAGCGAGTTACGGAGTACGCATTCAACGCGGAATTGTAGCTAATAATGCGGTTGAAGCTGTTGCTGCTGCAAAACAATTAACTGCCGAAACCGGTACAGGATGGCATGTAATAAAAGCACAAATTCACGCAGGTGGACGTGGAAAAGGTGGTGGAGTTAAGCTGGCTAAAAACTTGCAGCAAGTTGAAGAAATTGCTGGACAAATCATCGGAATGCAATTGATTACTCCTCAAACTTCTGCTGAAGGTAAAAAAGTAAACAAAGTTTTAGTAGCTGAAGATGTTTACTATCCTGGTGAAAGTGAAACTTCTGAATTTTATGTTTCTGTTTTATTGAATAGAGCTACAGGTCGTAACATGATTATGTATTCTACTGAAGGTGGAATGGATATTGAAGAAGTTGCTGAACACACTCCTCATTTAATTTTTACTGAAGAAGTTGATCCCTCTGTTGGATTACAAGGTTTTCAGGCAAGAAGAATTGCCTTTAATTTAGGTCTTTCTGGAAATGCTTTCAAGGAAATGGTAAAATTCATCGATTCATTATACAATGCTTACATTGGTTCTGATGCTTCTATGTTTGAAATCAACCCTGTTTTGAAAACTTCTGACAACAAAATTATGGCTGTTGATGCTAAAGTAAATATCGATGATAATGCTTTATACAGACAAGCTAAATATGCCGAAATGCGCGATATCCGTGAGGAGAACCCAATCGAAGTAGAAGCTAAAGAAGTAGGTTTAAATTATGTAGATCTTGACGGTACTGTTGGATGCATGGTGAATGGAGCCGGTCTTGCAATGGCAACTATGGATTTAATTAAATATGCTGGTTTTGAGCCTGCTAACTTCCTTGACGTTGGTGGAACTGCTGATGCAAAACGTGTTGAAACTGCTTTCCGTATTATCTTAAAAGATCCTAACGTAAAAGCAATTTTAATTAATATTTTTGGTGGAATCGTTCGTTGTGACCGTGTGGCGCAAGGAGTTGTTGATGCTTACAAAAATATGGGTGATGCTATTAAAGTACCAATTATCGTTCGTTTGCAAGGAACAAATGCTGAAATTGCAAAAGAATTAATTGACAACTCTGGTATGCCAATTTTATCAGCTGTTCAATTTCAGGAAGCTGCAGATCAGGTTAAAGCTGCATTATCTTAATCAAATAAGATTTCAATTATATAGAAAATCCCTCCAATTGGAGGGATTTTTTTGTGGTTATGTCAAAAAATAACATGTTAATGTTTTTATAGACAATGTATATCGCATGCAAAATCGTAGAGACGCACAGCAGTGCGTCTAACGTCTCGTGAAATTCACAATGGTAACGTTGCGTAGACGCACTGCTGTGCGTCTCTACAATAACCCTTTGGCAATAAAAAAATCCCTTAGATTGTTTCGAAGGGATTATTAAATTATGATATCGTAATATCTATTATTTTTTATTCTTACCGTTTTTGTAAACCACTTTTTCTACTACCTGTACTTTAGGTGCCGTTTTCGTGTTGTTTTTCTTGAAAGGTTTTTTAGCCGCTCCGGGTTTTGAAGGTTTCTGATCACCTCTTGCTCTTTCTGAATCTTTTGGGCTGGCTTTAAATTCAGGTCTTTCTTTTGAAGTTTCTTTCTTCGGAATTTCTGCTTTATGCTTCGCTAAAACATCATTTGGATTTTTTGGATTTTCTTTTGTTCCTCTTAAATGAATCACCAATCCGTTTAAGAAGTTACGCAAAACCTGATCCCCGCACTCCATGTAATTCTCATGATCTTCGGCTCTGAAAAAAGCACCTAATTCTGATTTTGTAATTCTAAAATCTACTAATTCTAAAATTTCAACTATTTGGTCATCACGGAGCATTAAAGCCACGCGAAGTTTTTTTAAGATATCGTTATTCGTCATCGTTTAATTTTTTACAAAGGTACATTTTTTTAAAAGGAATGTTAGAACAAAATCACTCCTGTTCCGTTTCCATCAGCATAAAATGTTTTACCATTTTTAATGATAACACCGCTCGCAATATCTTCGGCTAATAATAATGCTCCGTCCATATCTACATAATCCAATTCGGGCAATAAATGTGCAATGGTCGAAATCCCAACTGTAGATTCCGTCATGCAGCCTACCATTGTTTTTAAACCTAGCTTTTTAGCTTCGGCAATCATTCTTCTGCCTGGCGTTATTCCGCCGCATTTCATTAGTTTTATATTTACGCCATGAAAATGATTATAACATCTGGCAACATCCTCTTCCGTAATGCAACTTTCATCAGCTATAATGGGCAAAACCGAATTTTTAAAAACTTCACACTGTCCTTCCCAATCATTTGCTTTTAAAGGCTGTTCTATAAATTCTACACCTAATTTTTTCAAGATTATAGCATTCGATAAAGTTTCATCAACCGTCCAGGCACAATTGGCATCAACCCTAAAAATCGCATCGCTGTGTTTTCGTAATTCAGTTACAATTGCAATATCATCAGGAGTTCCGAGCTTAATTTTGTAAATTGGCCACGGAAGTTCCTTCATTTTATCAATCATATTTTCAATACTGTCAATCCCAATCGTATAATTGGTTAATGGATTATGCGTAATATCATAATTCCATAATTCGTGTAATTTTTTACCTTTTTTTCGAGCATATAAATCGTTATACGCGTTGTCTAAAGCGCATAAAGCAAAAGAATTTTCGACAAGTAACGGATTTATTTTTGACCAGAATTCCTCAGGCGTTTCATCAGAAGCTGCTTCTACAATATCACGGATTCTCTCAATGTCATTCTGCAAAATTTCACCGGTAATATTATAATACGGATTTGAAGTTGCTTCCCCGAAACCAGAAAATCCATTGTCTTGTAATTCGACTATAAGGGAAGGCTGAAAATCGATTGATTTTCTTGAAATCCTAAAAGTGTGTTTTAATTTTAGATTATAGGTTCTTAAGATTAATTTCATATGTGCGAATTTTTTATTTTTTATAGGTCACATATGGTATCGCCTTTTACTCATTGGAGCTTAATTACACTAACTTGTTGTTAATGCGATTTCATAAACAGACACTTTTCAAATTATTTTCAGTTAGAGTTTGATAATTTTAATACTTCAGACATAGCTTTAGCCTTTAGCAAGCATTCTTCATACTCTTTTTCCGGAACAGACTGAGCGGTAATAGCACTTCCAACAGAAAACGAAATATACTTATTTTCCTGATTGTACAAAATACTTCTGATGACTACATTAAAATCAAAATCACCTTCGGGTGTAAAATAACCAACAGCTCCACTATACAAACCACGTTTGGTTTCTTCCATATTTTCAATAATTTTCATTACTGAAATTTTTGGAGCCCCTGTCATACTTCCCATTGGGAAAGTGGTCTTTAAAACATCAACAGGAGAATATTGAGAATCTAATTTTGATGTAATCGTAGAAATCATCTGATGCACCTGCAAAAACGAATAAATCTTGCAAAGTTCCACAACTTCTACAGATCCTTTTTGTGCTGTGTGTGATAAATCATTCCGAACTAAATCGGTAATCATGATATTTTCGGCCCTTTCTTTTGCATCCAATTCCAGATTTTGTTTCGATTTTTCATCTTCATTTACATCTGAAAATCGTTTTGAAGTCCCTTTTATAGGTTGAGAAATAATTTTATCCCCAACCTTTTTCAAATAACGTTCCGGTGAAGCTGAAAGCAAAAAGTGTTTATTGTTTTTAAAGAAAACTGAAAATGGCGCTTTTGAAATTTCATTTAATTTCTGAAACTTTTCCAGCGGGTTAATTATGGCATTTTCAGCAAAAAATTCCATACAAAAATTAGCTTCATACATATCACCTGCGTGAATATGCTCAAGGATTTTTGTTACTTTTTGCAGATATAATTCTTTTGAAATCCGTTGTTGGACCTTGACTTCGCTCAATGTAATAAATGGCTCAGAATAGCTTTGAATAATTTCTTCAAAATCATCTTCGATCTCATCATCACAAAGCAATAAATAGTACATTTCAAGTTGATTCCCTTTCAATGCAAGTATTTTTTTTGGCTGAAAGAAAAACAAATCGGGAAAATGCAAACCATCAAAATTTGATGATTTTAAAGGCTCTACGTCATTTTTTAAGTCATAAGATAAATAACCAAAAAGCCAGTCTTTTGTCGTTTGCTGATATTGCTTTAAATCCTCAAAAGCATTATGAAAATCAGTCTTTAAAGATGTAAAAGCATCAACAGCCATCATACAATCGAAGCTGGAATATTTTTGTGGATAGGAATTACTATCCAAAAAAACAACCTCGCGAAATTGTTGTGACCAACTTAAAAGTTGCTGCTTAAACTGCTCTGGATCCGGAATGTGCTTATGAATGGAAACTCTCAAAAATGAATCAATTTTAGACTTCAAAATTACGACAAAAAAATTCCTTCAATAAAGTAATCTTAAAAAAATATTGGCACACTTTTTAGTATATCGAATTAACACTTATTCTTAAAACTTTTCCTGCCTGTTTGATTAAAAAATTACTCACGAAAAAATAGCACAGATTGAATTAGAGTTCATTATAAAAATCAGTAGAAATCTTTTTAATCTGTAGCAAAACTAAAATCAGTCTGATGAGCAGACGATCAATTATTTATTAATCAAATTTTATAACCTTTATGAAAACAATTGCAAAATTAGGCTTGACTACCCTGGTAATCATCGCCTTATTATTTTCCTGTAAAAAAGCAGACTATGCTTCTTCCGAAGAAACTGCAGATTACAAAACTTCAGCAGACAGCACTCCAGTATCATCATCAGCTGCCGTAGAAAAAAAAGACAGTAAGCAGAAATTTATCCGGACTGCCGATATTAAATTTAAGGTTAAAAACGTCGTCAAGTCAACTTATGCAATTGAAAATGCCACTCAAAAATTTGGAGGCTTTGTTACTTATACCAATCTGCAAAGCAACATTCATGATCAGATTAAAACTAAAATCAGTCAGGACAGCACCTTAGAAACGACAAAATATACCGTTGAAAACAATATTACGATTCGGGTACCCAACACACAGCTTGATACAATAATTAAAACTATTGCCAAACAAATCGATTTCCTTGATTTCAGAGTAATCAAAGCAGATGATGTTTCATTAAAATTATTATCGAATCAGCTTTCTCAAAAAAGAAGTACCAATACCGAGAAAAGAGTTGAAAAAGCAATTGATGAGAAAGACAAAAAAATAAATGATATTATGGAAGCCGAAAATACTTTGGCAAACCGGAAAGAAGCAAATGATAATCGCACAATCGATAATCTGTCTTTACAGGATCAGATTAACTTTAGCACAGTAACATTACAACTTTACCAAAACGAAACTATCAGACAGGAAATAATGCCAAGCGAAAAAAACAGCGATGCTTACAAACCAAATTTAGGCATTCAAGTTCTAGATTCATTAAAAAATGGCTGGTATATTCTTGAGTCAATCTTTGTATTTATAATTAATCTTTGGCCTTTTATTTTGATTGGTTTTGGCGGATTTTTTCTTTATAAAAAATACATTAAGAAATAAGAAGGGATAAGAAATTAGCAATTTCATAAGAAAAAAATCGTTATATTTGATATAGGATTAAACTTATCCTAAAAACAGGACTAGTTTGATTATAAAATTCTCAATAAAATGGCTTTTAAAATTGAATTTCATTTTGTCGAAGAATCAGATTATAATATTTCCAGCACATAATTTAATTTTTTAACCTATTAAAAATCCTAAATATTATGAAAATTGCTACTATTATTATCCGTACTTTAATTGGCCTTTTACTCCTTTTTGCTTCTATCAGCTATTTTTTTAATCTAATGCCTGCTGAACCAATCACAAATGATAACTTTAAAGCTTTCAACATGGGGTTAGTTGCTTCTACTTATTTATTCCCATTAGCAAAATCAATAGAATTAATTTGCGGCTTAGCCTTTGTTAGCGGGCGTTATGTAACTCTTGCCAATATTTTAATTCTTCCTATTACCGTTAACATTTTGTTTATTAATTATTTTATGTCTCCGGAAAAATTGCCTATTGCAGCCTTATTATTCTTAGCAAATTTATTTCTAATATACAGATACTGGGATAACTACAGAAGTGTTTTCAGACCATAAACATTTTTCATCTTAAATTAGTAAACCCGACAGATTTTAAAAGTCTGTCGGGTTTGTTATTTAAAATTTACTGCAACATATTTTTAGACAATAAAAAAAACGTCAAAATATAAATCCTGATGGTTTTAAAAAATATGATTTACGTAAATTATACGTGCAATGCTCTGTTATCTGTAGCGGCTAAAGCTGCTTCTTTTACTGCTTCAGCAAAAGTTGGATGTGCGTGGCTCATTCTTGAAATATCCTCAGCAGAAGCTTTAAATTCCATTGCAGTAACTGCTTCAGCAATTAAATCTGCTGTACGGGCTCCAATCATGTGAACACCTAAAACCTCATCAGTTTTAGCATCAGCAATGATTTTTACGAATCCGTCTAAATCTCCGCTCGCTCTTGCACGACCTAGAGCTTTGAAAGGAAAACTTCCCACTTTATATTCGGTTCCTGAAGCTTTTACCTGCTCTTCAGTTTGTCCAACTGCAGCTACTTCAGGCCAGGTATAAACTACACCAGGAATTAAGTTATAATCGATATGTGGTTTTTGACCTGCTAAGATTTCAGCAACCATAGTTCCTTCTTCCTCTGCTTTATGTGCCAACATTGCTCCACGAACAACATCTCCAATTGCGTAAATATTTGGAACATTAGTTTGTAAATGATCGTTTACCTCAACTTGTCCTCTGTCTGAAATTTTCACTCCGGCCTTGTCAGCGTTTAATCCGTCTGTGTATGGACGACGACCAACAGAAACTAATGAATAATCTCCTTCTAAAGTAATAGTTTCCCCTTTTGCATTTTCAGCCTGAACAACAACAGCATCACCGTTTCTTTCTACTGATTTTACTTTGTGGGAAACGTAGAATTTCATTCCTTGTTTTTTCAATACTTTAGTCAATTCTTTAGACAAAGAAGCATCCATTCCAGGAATAATTCTGTCCATGAATTCCACTACAGAAACCTGAGCTCCTAAACGTAAATAAACTTGTCCTAATTCAATTCCGATAACGCCGCCACCAATAATAACCAGGTGTTTTGGAACTTCTTTTAAAGCCAAAGCTTCAGTCGAAGTAATGATTCTTTCTTTATCAATTTTGATGAATGGTAAAGAAGATGGTTTTGAACCTGTTGCGATTACCGTATATTTTGCTTCGATAGTTTCAGATGTTCCGTCAGCTTTGGCAACTGCAATGTGCGTTGCATCTGCGAAAGAACCTAAACCATTGAAAACAGTAATTTTATTTTTATCCATCAGGTAGTTGATTCCACCTACGGTTTGATCGACAACTGCTTGCTTACGCGCGATCATTTTCTCTAAATTGATTTTTACATCTCCGGAAACTTCAATTCCATGATCTGCAAAATGAGCAATTTCTGCATAATGATGAGAAGAAGACAATAATGCTTTTGAAGGAATACAACCTACGTTAAGGCAAGTACCTCCTAAAGAATTATACTTTTCTACTATTGCTGTTTTGAAACCTAATTGTGCGCAACGAATTGCTGAAACATATCCTCCGGGACCTGAACCTATAATGACTACGTCAAATGAACTCATAGCTTTTCTATTTTATTTTTAGCGGTACAAAATTAAGGAATTAAGTTTTGTTTAAAGTTTAAAGTTTAAGGTTTTTTGTTATGATTTCCTTAATTATTAAAAACAAAGTGATTCTTTTTTGATTTTTGATTAATGAAATTGATTTTCTAAAAACTTATAAATTGGTTACTGAAAATTCTAAAATGTAAAGCAAGAAATTTGACAAGTTTTAAGCTGATTTTTTATTTCTAAAAAACTCCAAAACCCATAGTGTTTTAGACGCACTGCAGTGCGTCTCTATGGTAAACTCCTGAACCTTTGCAACTAAAACTTAGAACCTCAGCAACTCAGAACCTTGGTAACTTTAAAAAACAACCGTCGAACTCTTCACTTCACTAATCATAAAGGTGCTTTGTGTACTCCCGATGTGCTGTAACGTAGTGAGTTTGGTTACCAAAAATTCCCTGTATGCTTCCATGTCTTTTACTAATACTTTTAAAATGTAATCATAATCACCGCTTACATGGTGACATTCTAAAACTTCATTGAGCTGTATAACTTCGCTTTCGAATTTAGTCAGGAATTCTTTCGTGTGTTGAATTAATTTTAAATGACAGAAAACGACAAACCCTTTTTCAATTTTAGATTTATCGACTAAAGCTACATAGTTTTTGATGATTCCTTCACGCTCTAACTTTTTGATACGCTCGTAAACGGCCGTCACTGAAAGATTGAGTTTTAGAGATAATTCTTTGGTTGTCTTTTTACAATCAGTTTGTAATAAAACCAATAGTTTTTTATCAGTGGCGTCTAAAGTCATTTTTGTGTCATTGCGAGGAATGAAGCACTCGAGTGCAGCGAACTGAGCATAAGCTAATCTCATCCTCAAGGTTTGTATTTTATTTTTTATTGAAATGAAAAAAAATCTATTTATTCAGGTTTTTCAAAACAAATTTAGACAAATAATCTTTAATAAATTATTTTAATAGTTTTAAAATCTAATTATAGACATAATGATTGATTAATTTTCTAATAAACTGTTATTTTGAATAGGATTTATTTTGAAAATGAATGCCTAGCCCTGATGGAAGCGGCATCCTTTTCCTGGTTTCTTTAACCAGGAAAAGATATAGCGGACAGCAGGAATCAGCTCCTTAAACAATGTCAATTTCAAAAATCAATTGCAATCACGAAGTCAAAAAACAATAATACTAACCTTGAGGATGAGATTGCTTAATTCCTCGCAATGATATAAAAATGAAAAATTTTAACCCTGCAGACAACATTCAGGATTTGCAATACTTTGGTGAATTTGGAGGCGTGAATCCTTCGATTTCTGATTCTTCGACTTATACTTTTCTTTCGGCCAAAACTATGTTTGATACTTTTGAAGGAAATATGGAAGGCTGTTATTTGTATTCGCGCCATTCGTCGCCGAGTAATTTGTATTTGGATCAGGCTTTGGCAGCGATGGAAGGAACAGAAACGGCGAATGTTTCGGCTTCCGGAATGGGAGCGATTACGCCTACTCTATTGCAGTTGTGCGGTGCCGGAGATCATATTGTTTCAAGCAGAACTATTTATGGCGGAACTTATGCTTTCCTTAAAAATTTCACACCTCGTTTTGGCATCGAAACGACTTTTGTGGACATCACAAAACTAGATATTGTTGAAGCTGCAATTACATCAAAAACCAAAGTTTTGTATTGCGAAACCGTGAGTAATCCATTATTGGAAGTGGCTGATATTTACGGTTTGGCACAAATTGCTAAAAAGCACAATCTGAAATTGGTTGTTGATAATACGTTTTCGCCTTTGTCAGTTTCTCCGGCTAAATTAGGTGCTGATATCGTGATTCATAGTTTAACAAAATACATTAACGGAAGCAGCGATACGGTTGGCGGTGTGACTTGTGGGTCTAAAGAATTTATTAATTCCTTAAAAAATGTAAACAACGGAGCGAGCATGCTTTTGGGACCAACAATGGATAGTTTGCGTTCTGCAAGTGTAATGAAAAATCTCAGAACACTTCATATCCGAATTAAACAACATAGTCATAATGCACATTTTTTAGCTGATCAATTTGAAGCTGATGGTTTAAAAACAGTTTATCCCGGATTAAAAAGTCATCCGAGTCATGAGTTGTACAAAACGATGATTAATCCGGAATATGGTTTTGGAGGAATGATGACAATTGACGTTGGCACTTTGGCGAAAGCCAATGAATTAATGGAGTTGATGCAGGCGCGAAATTTAGGATATCTGGCGGTAAGTTTAGGATTTTACAAAACATTGTTTAGCGCACCGGGAACTTCGACTTCTAGTGAAATTCCGCTGGAAGAGCAAGCTGAAATGGGATTGACAGATGGCTTGATTCGTTTTTCGATTGGGTTGGATAATGATATTCAGCGTACTTATGAGATGATGAAGGAATGTATGGTGGAACTTGGGGTTTTGTAATTTTATTTCACGGAGATTCTGCGGAGGTTTTTCACAGAGATTCACTAAGTTTTTTGTGAAGAGCTTAAAGTTTTTTCACGCAGATTTAGCAGATTACGCAGATTTAATTCTTTTAAAATCTAAAAAGATCAGCTTAATCAGCTAAATCTGCGTGAAACAAAAAAAATCTTAATCCTTTAATCAGTAGCAAAATAATAAAGCCGTTCTG
>Ga0307510_10007832_pt1 | contig 12736 bp, 16 predicted proteins | sample 12_EM_MG_FD_207224 | JGI IMG/M metagenome (GOLD analysis project Ga0307510, IMG submission 207224) | Populus trichocarpa ectomycorrhiza microbial communities from riparian zone in the Pacific Northwest, United States - 12_EM | ecosystem: Host-associated > Plants > Roots > Unclassified | place... | reverse complement strand
GCACAATTTGACCGGCTTGGTTTTCAGCTCGATTTGAGCCGAAAACAAGCCGGTCAAATTGTGCCTGAACGGCCTGTCAGATCTCTAAGTCGTCTTAAGTGACCCCCCGGCTCTTGACCTAATCCATTCACATCTTTATTTTCATAATTTTAGCTATTTTATTTAATTTGTTATCGCCAATTTTCGAAAAGGTCCAGCTTAGCTGCCAGCAACACTACTCTTGAGTGACAAGACAATAGCCCCTCTCTCTGGAGAGACAAAACTTCCGGGCCTCCTCACATGCCTCCATGAGTTATTGGGCTGACAGAAGGGCCTATGAATAAATTCACATATTGGATGCAAACAACTCACTATCGTTGGTCGGGTAGTGCGTTTAGATCCAACTGGGATCGGTCTGTCATCTGCTTCATCCACATCCGAGACCAAGATAAATTCCAGGTTCGCAATCAAGGAGGGATTGGACTATAACAAATATGAGTGATGGTCAATGGGCATGCAAGTTGATGACTTACTATGTGGCCAGGATTTGTTGGAATTGTACTGACATCACAGCCATCCTCTCCATCCTCATGCTCAGCCCAGAGAGTCTCAGCTATTTCGAAGTCTTTGTACTCAATGACAATGGCCAGTTCTATCTGATCTGTCTTGAATGTATGCTTTTTAGAATTGCCGCGCGCCTGAAAAAATGAAGTTCAATACGGCATCACTGTAAATTTTGTGAAAATCTGTGCACCTTGAAAAAGTAACCCCATATGGCATCTCTATTTTTGACTGGACACGTAAGGTCCTTCCCAGCGATTGCGGCATAAACTTTGAAGCCTTGCAAAGTGGTGTCCTCAAGCCAGATCTTGTGCCCTCTGGACCAAGTGAGCCACTTGCTCTGCAACAAGTTGTAGCACATTTGATGGAGTGCGTCTCCTCCAATATGCACGTCGATTTCATCAAGTCCTTCAAAGCAATCCTATGATATGTGATTGAGTAAATAACCTGAAACCATGATTTAATGGGACACATAAGCCAATTTTTGAGACGATGCCACTTTTTTCTGGCTTCACCATGCCCATAAATACCAGTATCGCAATATCTTGTTTTACATTCTCAGTGGCAGCAGCAGACCTAGTGGCAGGAGTGGGCCCAACAGACCTAATAGCGGGAGCGGGCCCAACATCAGACGCTTCGGCGGGTTTGCCTGTCTGTTTTTGAGATGGGTTCCCATATACCTTCCCAGATGCTGCCTTGCTTCCAGATGCTGCCTTGCTTGCCCAGCATTTGAACTTGTCTGGAAAATTTGTGTGGTTCTGGGTATAGCCATTAGCTTCAGGCCAGGGGGGAGCCAGAGCACGAGGACTTGAATTGTATGTGTGCCCACGAGATGTGATGTTCCGGCGAGCAGTGGATGAACCAGCAACCTGAGGACCGACAGCATGAATCTTTGTGCAATGACCTACGAATCCCAATCGCTATTTAGTTAACCGCCAGCAAAGAAATAGAAGGCATACCTTTTCCCTTCTGGGCAGATGCGACATTCTTTCTAATGTCATCGGTATTGTCTTGATGTACTTGAACTATGTCGTCTAATGGAAATGTATCAGTGAATATTCATTAGTATCAAATATCCCATCCGTACCTCAAACATATATGGAACTCTTGCTACGGTAATGCTTGGCACACGGCCCACAAAACCACTGAATGCTGTCAGTAGCAGAGTTTCGGCTGTTCTCAATCTGTTTCCACTTTGCCTTTTCCTCGTCAGTGCAGCTGCCGTAGGTCTGTGTGCAAGTGTTGCATCCACAAATTCGAGTCTCTACAGACCCTGTGAAGGAGGCAATGAGCGAGGGGGGGGGATCCATCTTGAGGTCGAGGACACTGCGTTGAACACAACATATATATGATAGCGGATGCCTGGGCCATTGCCTAGCCCTGCAACAATCTCTCTAAGCAGCTGCTGGTGGCAGGCGAGGACTTACAACCATTCATCCACAAGGCTAATCGACGGGAATGAGGGTCCAACAGCGAAGGGAGCGGAAATGAATAGGGGGCCTTCCCATGAAGCAGGCGGTGTCTGACACAAGTGGAGCGGAGTAGGGGGGACACTAGAGTGGTGGTGAAGCTGTATCCGGCATGTGGGTAGCCATACAGACAGAGCTGTGTGTCACAAGCTGGGTGATGTCTATTGTATTCCAAGTCCTAACACAAGCGGAGTGGAGTGATGTCTATTGTATTCCAAGTCCTAATTTGTGAGGCACCGCATGAGCTGAACTGGTGTGTCGCCAACCATTTCCAACACGGACTGTAGATCCAGGGTCACTTCAACAGCTGCAATGCATGAATGTGATTACCATAAACGGACTAACAACTGCTATAGATAACGTAGCACTGGGGATGCGAACAAGCCATGAGTGTAAGAGTGTGTTCGAACCTCAAATAGTTCCAGTGTGGCGTATGTTGTATTGCATGTTCAATCACAATGTGTTCAATCACAACGCCCTTTTTCCACTACCTGTTCGGACATGACGCACAACACACCGTTTCCAGTATGCTAACGCCTTTGCTACCCCGAATGCCAAACCAATACAAACCATGTTGTGAGTTGCTCCTCAAGATTTTCATGGCCTGTAAACCTCATAGAACACCATGTAGCACCCATCGAGCTTCTTGAAGGGCATATTCATCAACTTCACTTGCAGAGTGTTCCGATACCGAAGATGCTCCCTCTGCTCTCCAAATACTACAACACAGAGGCTTATGGTCTGGGGTGCATTCTTTTTATCTCCCTCCTCTCTTCGCCCTTTTCAACACACATCTTAGGTTGTCAAAATTGAAGAGATACGTGAAGACGCTTGGCCTTACAAGTGCCCATGCACAGGGCCATACATTCAATACCATCGCAGGACCGATTGCTGAACTCAGGGATATGTACCCAAGTGCAGGCGCAGTTGAGCTGCACACAAACTTATTGAATAAGTTTGATATGCATGTTTCCAAGTAAGTGACTATACTGCCTGCTTCCATCTGACAGATCTTGACTCGAACGTGCAAACCTAGGGAGCTCATACGGAAGTATCTCAAGCTCACTGAACCTGATATGGCGAGCTAGCGACTTGGAAAACGCTTTGTCTGCTGTACTTTCTACGCAGCTGGGGTCAACCACTTCTGGGCAATGGACCAGCATGATAAGTGGTTGCGATTCAGGCTCCATTGGCATGGTTGTATAGAAGGGTTCACTGGCAAGATTATCTGGCTGACCGTCTGGTGGAACAACTCAAATCCGAAGTATGTCTGTGGACAATATCTCAAAGTGGTCAAGCAATTTGGTGTGTTTTTCATCGCATTCCTTGTAGTTGTAGAACTATCTAATGGATACATACTAGGTGCGCCATGCGTCACACAGAGCAACTGGGGCACTGAGAACTTCAACGTAGCATATGCACACACACACATCCGGCATTCCCTTGACCCAACGCTTGTGGGCTCAATCCAACACCAGTGGAAACATGGCCACACAAACATCAAACCAGAACAGATGTGGTTGCGGTTCCATAAAACGTGGGTCCCAGGGTTTGAAAGACTCCTGGACAAGGGCATCCAGCGACAATGGTACAACGTCATTAACATAACTGATAGGTGTGTCACTGTGTTACATGTCGTCGACACATGTTTATGCGTTTATGCATTATACTGCCTTGAAATAGGTTTGTGTTTCATTGGCTGGCCATCCCTTGGCTCCAGCGGGAGGTGGATTCGTATGTGTATGGCCACAACACCACACGCAGAAGGGCATGCCATTGGAAGGTGTTACCCTCAGGTGTTCCGGATGTCATGTTTGAAAACCCAGAAAGCGTCGATGCTCTTGATTTCAAGGTAAGTCTACATGTTAATGAAGAGTTGAGTTTGTAATTATGAAAACTATGTAGATCGTTGTTCCAGATGCTCTGATCGAGGAAGCCGAATCTCAATGGGCCCCACCCACTGACCCTATCTTTCAACTTGTGCCTGTGGAATGCGAGGAACATATCTCATCAGTCTATGTCAAGCTTGGGAGTCCAAGAGTCAACTTCTATTCCTTCTGGGACGTTTACAATCAACTCTGTGATGCGGTTGAATCAGATCTCCTGGCATGCACAACCATAGGTACTTCCACACGTTGTGGGGAGAGCGTGTCTGAGGATGAGGACGAGCAGCTGCTGCTAAGTGATCTTCATCCCTGTGTATTTGGTGAAAATGGAGTCCCAGCTGGCCAGCTCAGTGGTGAAGCCAGTGAAGGATCGGGATCAGGTACGGCCACTTTAGTTCCTTCTCCCTTCTATGCTGACTCATGTCCACCCAGAAGTCGATTTTCAAGTCACATACACAGATGATGAGGGTGATGAAATCTACTAGTGCCAGTGCCACCTTTTCCCCTGTTTCCCTTCATCGCCGTCATGCAACGATGTCATTCCCCTTCGCTTTCCTGTCTTCCCCCCCCCCCTTTCTTGCCTTACAAGTAGAATACTTGTACAACACATTTGGCCTCGTATAAAGTCCGCATTCTGCTCGCCCGCCCACTTGACAGAAAACCAAACCAAGCCTGTTCGTCTTCCTGGTCACGCTATTGCCTTGCTGCAAGAGCTCTTACATCCATGCATTCTCGGATTCTTGGCATCGTGGTCCATTTCCCTCCACACATTCTCAGGTTCTTGGCATCGTGGCTTGTGGCCTCCTGGTTTTGCATTTTCCTTCACTATTGTTCTTGACTCCCTCTCTGCATTGAGTCCGCAAGAGCTCTTACATCCGTTTCACTCCACACGTTCTCAGATTCTTGGCATTGTGCCCTCCCGGTCTTGCATTTTCCTCTCGCTATTGTTCTCGATTCCCTCTCCACAAGAGCTCTTACATCCATTTCCCTCCATGCATTCTTGGATTCCTCTTGCTATTGTTCTCGACTCTCTTGCCACAAGAGTTATTACATCCGTTTCCCTCCGCGCGTTTTGGATAGTTGGGATCGTGGCCTCCCTCTGTCAGTCAAAAAGGCACACTGTGATGTTGGAGTGTGTGCCCCTCATCGTGCCCCCATCATCACCACCGCCCCTCAGGCCTCCACAGGCTTGTCTCCCTTTGCCTTCTCATAGATCTCATGTGCCACTGCAACATGCTTCTTTTCGGGAAGTTCTTTTGAGCTCATGCCAACTTTTTCTTTTCAATTTGTATAGTAAGTCATTCGTCTTGCTGGTATCGTGTTTGCTCTTGCATGTATTTCTTGACTCTATTGCGACCACCTATGTTACAAAACCAAAGTCATTTACATTATGTAATATACAGTTCACAACAACAATAAATAATCATACTGGCGGTGACTTGGGTCCTTACATCTGTCATCGGTCGGGAATTGGTCGGATTGTCGGAGTTGAGTGCAAAACGAGCATAACCATAATGGTTGCACTACAATTCCATCAATCGACTAAATGGAGATACGGTGATTGTGCTGTATGGGTCGACATACAGTAAGGCGGGCTAGAAGTTGCAACAGATGAAACAGTTGACTTGCCGATGGGGTTACCTCGACCAGAAATTAGGGTTAGGTGTCATATAATCCGGCTTGCCTTATACTGTTGCCAGAGTTGACCCAACTCAGACTTGCAAACTCAACTCAGCTCTGGTGCCAGTGGGAAGAGTTTAACGGAGTCAACTCTGGTTGTTACCGCATTTGGTTCGCCATGACTGTCGGGTTTGAAGCCACACTAAACCAAACAGCAGTGTGTTGGTGATGTCATTCTTCTTTTTTTTTTTTTAGCCCGAGCACTCGCCGTTGGAAGACAATTAGATTACGGCACTCTATCAAACCTTGAAACCTGATTGGTGGATGTTCCCGGGCTGCACCTGCCAACTCCCGCAGTTGAAACTCCCGGAGCACGGCGTTGGCCAGAGCTCAACTCAGCTCAGCTCAGCTCAACTCTCTAGCAACACTATCCCGCTGAGATTCGTCGGCAGAGTAGACTTGAGTTTGGAGTGAGTGGGACCAAAATGATTCCAACCTGCCGTTATCGATGATCGATTGCGCCGCCCCACCGTGTTCTATTTGCAGCCCGTCCATCAAATTGCATCAAACGTCAAACGTTCAAGAATACCTCACACATGGACCTTACGCCCAGTTCCATTCCAATTGGTAATTACTAAGCACATCAGACGAGTTAGGAATATTGAAGTGGTATGGTGGGTAAAGTATTGTACCCCGGTCTCTTGTCGTTCGATTCTTTATAAACGACCCATATTAGATCTCATCAAGAGAGCCCCGAAACTCATCAGCTATTATGTCTGGGCGCATCATTGATGTCCGGCTAGACGTCTCTGGCGGTGGAGTCGACATCCATGACGAGATCGTCAAGGGTCTCTCCCGACCGGTGGGCCAGAAGGCCCTTTCGGTGCTTTTGCTCTACGACGAGGAGGGTCTTCACATCTACGACGAGATTACCACTCGTTCCGAGGAATACTACCCTTTTCGTGCCGAAGAAAACCTTCTGAAGAACCATGGATATGACATTGTCCAAATCATGCAAGGCCAACACGAATATAGGGACCACCGTCCCACCGGGGGTGTCGTGATTGAGCTTGGTGCTGGGTAGGTATATCAACCCCCAGAACGATTCATCCCTGTCTTCCGCTCCCTCTCGGTACTCCCGCCTATCTTACGCATTGGTGACTGTGCCATTGTGAAGTGAGCTCGATTGGAGTGCCCTTGGCATTGGCGTGGTCTTGTTCATTAGCCACATGCGCCCTCCGATGGAAATAAGGTGTGGATCAGAGAGCACCATTCCCAGTTTTCTACTTCCGTTCCTTTTGTAGACCTCTGATCCAGACTACCCTCTCATATCAAACAGTGCCTTGCGCAAGACTCAGCATATTCTTTCGGCGCTGTCAAAGATCACGCCTTCACCGACATCTCCTGCGCCGATTACCTACTACGCGTTGGACTTGGAGAAACGTGAGCTGGAGCGCACCCTTGAAGAACTTGCAGCGTCACCCATTGGGCGAGAGATGGAGGGTAAGGTCGACACACGTGGGCTCTGGGGTACATACGAGGGCGGGATCAAGTTCGTAAAAGAAGGGGGGCTGCGAAATCACGGGTTGGTGGCATGGGCGTCCCATGAACAGGCCGGTCCGCTTAATGGCGATGATGTAAGCGAAACCCCTGATTTGGAAACTCTCGTGCACGTCCTATTCCTTGGTTCCTCAATCGGAAACGTTCCTGCCGGCGAGGACGCCACACTTCTCAGGTCGCTTCCTCTTCGCGCTGGTAAAGGGGACACGTTACTCCTTGGGCTCGATCAAACGTCTGATCCTACAAAGATTGAACGGGCGTACAACGATAGAACAGGCCTCTCGCGGCGCTTTATCCTCAACGGGCTCAAACATGCCGGCCGGGTAATGGGAGATGAATCTCTGTTTGCCTCAGATAAATGGGAGTACGTCAGCCGTTACAATGCGCAGGAACGTAAGTTTACGTTCCCTGCTCGCGGAATCGTTTTCCGTGAAAGTGGCCGAGTCCTGTCATTGAATGCTGTCACATTCTGTTTTTACTTTTTAGGCAGACGAGACGCGTTCTACCGGTCCTGCGCCACGCAGACTGTGCTCGACCCGCAGTCACAGGTCGAGTTTGCCTTCGTTGAAGACGAGCTTGTGTACATTGAATCATCTCGCAAGGCGAGTTTTCGTCGTTCCATTGCCATGATAAGCAGACTGACAAATGCTGATTGGGTGCAGTACAGCGAGGGCGATGCTTATCGCCTGTTTTCGGACGCTAATCTGCGCCCATTAAGGCGCTGGAAGGACCCCGATTCGGGCTATTGTCTTTGGCTCCTCGAGCGCCCGCCTTTCAACTTTAAATTGCTGCGTTCTCCGGCCACAACAATATCTAATACGCCATTTGGCGTGCCTGTATTGCAAGAGTTCCAAGAAATGTGGGCAGCATGGGATTTCATCACAAGGAAGATGCTCCCAGACTCTATGCTGTTTGAAAAACTGATCGATTTGAGGCACATTTGTTTGTTCTACGTTGGTCATATCCCGGCATTCCTAGACATTCATCTGTCTAACCTCTTGGGTGAACCACACACCGAGCCGGAATATTTCAAAGTTCGTCTTTTTTATATCTCCCTTGTGACATTCTCACATACCATAGCATATGTTCGAACGTGGTATTGACCCGAGTGTGGACGACCCCACAGTGTGTAACCACGTGAGCAGGCATACATATGATCGGTTTTGTATTCATATACGCGACAACAGCCACACTCGAAAGTTCCCGAGAGGAACGAGGACTGGCCATCGTACTCGACCGTCCTCGACTTCCAGAAGCGTGTTCGGGCTCGCTTGTCAGACCTCTACGTTGAATTGGAGTCCGGTCGTCGCCCGCTGACGCGCAAGGTGGCCCGTGTACTCTTCATGACACTCGAACATGAATCCTGGCACACTGAGGTCCGGAATACTTTAATCTGTCCCTTCAAACAACGTATTAATAGAAACCATAGACGTTATTATATATGCTTATTCAACGTGCGGGGACTGGCACAATCCCGCCATCTGTAGGAGGCTTTGCCACTCCTTGTTGGGAATCACTCGCCGAGGTCTGGGATGCTGCCCCGCTTCCTCGCAGCGCTACCATAACACTTGGCCCCGCTACCGTTGAGCTTGGCCACGACGATTTCGAGGCTGACGATGCATCCCTCGATGTGAAGGACCATGAGTTTGGGTGGGATAATGAGCACCCGCGACGCGAGATCGATGTGGGCGAATTCCGCATTGAATGGCATCCCATCACCAACGGTCAATTCTATGAATACTGGAAATCGGCTGAAGGGAAGGTCCTGATGCCGAAGCTATGGATAGTACAAGATGGTCAAGTTATGGTAAGTAAATTTAGTTGTGCGCGTGTAATATTTTGCTCGGTTGTTGAGACCACCTGGGACTGTCCAGGTCCGCACTCTTTTCGGACCAGTTTCGATGAAGATCGCCCACCTCTGGCCCGTCACCGCTGATTATGATAGTCTCTCCACATACGCGATCGCTCGAGGAGGGCGCCTGCCAACGGAGGCTGAGCTCCGGCTCTTCTATGACAAATTTGAGTGCGGTTATGAAGAAGGACGGAACGTCGGGTTTCGCAACTGGCATCCTGTGCCGTGAGTACTTTCCGTCCTCCGGTCTGTACCACAGAACTCTGACGTATGTCTTCGGCTCTACAGTGCAACAATGGGCATAGGAGACGGGGGGAGGGGGCACAATGGCGGCGTGTGGGAATGGACGTCGACGGTATTTGACAAACACGAGGACTTTAAGCCTTCTACGCTTTATCCTGGATTTTCAGCAGACTTTTTCGACAATCTTCATAATGTCGTGGTACGTGACATTCTTTCTATGGTGTTTTTTTTTAGCCATGCGCACTCACGAGAGTCAACTCAAAGATTGGTGGGTCCTACGCCACGACTCCCCGTCAAGCAGGACGACGCACACTGCGTAACTTTTTCCAGCGCAATTATCCCTACGCATGGAACGGCGGTCGAGTTGTGTATGATGTGGCTGAGTAAACCATGACTTGCATGGGCGTGGTCTCGAGGAAGGATTAAGGCGACAGAAGAAAGTGCCAGAAAGTGCCAAAGTGTTTTTATATGGACCTTGTGCTCCTGATGTCTTGTTAAAAGCGAGTCTAGAGAGGCAGGGCCGTCATGGTTGTTATTGACGATTTGCCAACCAGAAGCGAATTTTTAATGACCCCCAGTTTTCGTATCTACTCCCACCCTCCTGGAAGTCCTGAGTGTCTGCGCGGCTTGACGAACACTCCCCCATTCGACTACGGCAGCTTCATTTTCGGGGAAGCCCTCAGCGAGCCGTTCTCTTATTGTGACGTCGCGCATGGTGTGCATAGGCCCTCAAAAGCCTGGACCTCGCCTCAGTCTGGAAGGACGTTTTACTGTATAGACCTGATTAGGCCTCTGTCGTATCTTTCCTTGCTTTGTTTTCGTCCTAGATTGTCCGCTCTCCATTTTCCAGCTTCCTATTTCACCTTAGACTTTTTACCATGGAGCGTCCCCGCACCCTCATCACCCTCATTGTCTACGCGCTCGCCGTCGGCCCGTCGCGCGCGTTGATACAACTAACTGAGTAAAAGTTATTTTCTTTGAACACCGTCTTCGTCGCCGCGCAGGTCTGTCGCCGGCAGGATCTCCTTCACATCCGTTCTCTCTCTTTTTCCCCCACTACTTACCCCGCACATAGAACGTCTGTCCCTACTGCACTCGCGTATAAAAACCCTCTCGCCTGACCTCGTCAGGGGCAGGCAATCGAAGCCCAACTTTCCCTCTCGTTCCGTTTTGCGTGTTTTCCATCCTTGCCTGACCGCCCGACGCCTCTCTCTCTACTCTCTCTTTCTTCTATCATCTCTTCGTTCTTATCGCAGCCAAAACTACACCGCAGCCCGTCAGTCATCGGAACACCGAAGAGAAATACGAAAAGGTTCTTCTGCTCTTGTTGCATGCGAAAGGATCTATGGGGAGAAACAATATACAGGGTGTAATACGGAACACAGTGTTCTAGGATTATCTTATATAACGTGCAAATACATAAAGATTTGTAAAGATCAAGGATGCTAAACGGCAGAGGGGACAACCGTCCTGCTCATGTCTTTTGGGGCTGACGCATCTGACCTGTTGTCGGGCGTTGAGGGACCGGATATGGGGTATGTATTGTACACCGCCATGCACGTCTCCTGACTCTGCTCTTGTGGGGTGGCGGGTTGAGCAAATTCCAGAGCCGAGTTGAACTCGTTCGCCGTCTCCTTGAGCCACCCACGGCCCATGGAGACCCGGAGGATGATCATTTGCGGGGAGAGGGACTGACGGAAAGGGGGGACGTAGGTTAGTCATTCGCCAAAAGGGTCATGTAAGGACTCGGACTCAACACAGAACACGCTCCAGACATAACAAAATGCATCAACGAGTGGCTCGTTCTGGGCCGCTACGATGACCAGGCCGATTCCGAGGATAGTAAAGGGTGCCGCAGACTCGATGAGCATCGTGGCAATGCTTGTGTACGTGCTAGCCAGCTCTGGGTGCTGCTCCTTCCGCATGAGTGCTCGCATCCGCAGGAGCCGGAAGCAGATCATCGAGGTGACGATGACATTCAAGCACACGCTCATCGATACCCACGGCACGATGGGGTGGATAGGCTTTCCGTGCAGATAAAATACGTGGGCACGATGCTGTATGATTCTCTCAATCACCATTATGATCACGAACACTAAGAAACCAAAAGAAAGGTCAGAAAGTACAACGATGAGCCGCTCTACCAAACGAACGACTTGAATTACGTTTGGCACACCTGAAGAAGCCAAATATATCACTACTGGAACCACGAGAATACGCCATTGTGAACCACAAATGATTGAGTATCGGTACACCTGTCCGATTCAGTCAGTCTCTTGCTCGAGTCCCCTCGGGTAGAGATGGCTTAGGTGAGACACACAAGGAGCCCGTCAGCGATAGCGTTTGCCATGGCGTTTGCCGTAAAATCCATGGCGTTGTACCACGCGCCTTCAGAGGTTCCATAAAACCCAAGCGGACCGCCAGGGTCGTTTCGGTGGCCGATCCACATGAATGAGCCCCACATTGCATCCAAGGTCACCTCGATAGTAATAAGTGCGAGCAAGATCGCACCAATGACTATGTAGAATTTTTGGCGTTTGCGGTAGTCGGAGGGACGTTGGGAGATGCAATATATGGATGCAACGAACGTGAAAACCTCCAATCCTTCCTGAGGCGTAAGATTCGAACAGATGATGTTTCAGTCATGGGTGTTCTCACCGTATAGGAATGAACGGAGAAGGGTCCCAATGTAGAGGGACTGCTCCAATGGAATATCAACGGGGATTTCAGATAAGACACTCGAGTCTGCCATCACGATGGACGAAAGTCAGTAGTGATGCGGGCCAAAATTTGCCTCGGGTACAATGGGAAGGCTAACACTGTCAGGTCGACTAACATAAACTTACAGGTATATATAGTGGGAAACCTGTTCAGAGGTATGAAGGGCACCCAGAACTCGAAACGCCACTCGATCCTTCGAAAGATAAACAAAACACTTCCGCCCAGGGGAATCTATCAACACAGCATGAGCAACACAGCAAGCGACGTGACGACGCTCTCGACATCTTGAAACCTACCATCATGTCGAATTCTCCCGCGCCCCTTCCAAACCAGAAATCATCCGTGCGGTTTTGGCTCCTTAAACGTCTTGGCGGGCCTCAAAGTACTATTTCATGCTTGCTTAAGGTTTGCTTAGGTTCGCTAGTGACATTAAGATACAATAAGACACTGAGAGGTTTCCTGATGCGCTCAGCGGCTGCAAAGCTTCGAATCAGTTTCACCCTTGTCAACTTCCTCCAAAGTGATCACATCTTACCTCATGCACAGGGTCATCCCGCCCCAACTCACCCTCGCAAGCCTGTCCTACCCAACTTCCGAACGTCATTGGTGGGACCAAGGACACCATCAAGGCCCTCCCACCCTCCACGAAAGTCCGATCCTCCCAATAGGAGAAGGCGCCCTCCCCAAACACGCGTCACACCTACTCAGCAGCAGCCAGGTCTAGGTCACTGTACTGTGGCATAGGTGGTGGGTCCATGCTAGTGAGTTCGAAGGTAAAGGAAGGTGAAGAGGACGGAGGCCGCGATCCCGGCGAGAGTCCGAAAACGCGCAAGGGGAAATCGTAA
>Ga0307510_10007830_pt1 | contig 12740 bp, 11 predicted proteins | sample 12_EM_MG_FD_207224 | JGI IMG/M metagenome (GOLD analysis project Ga0307510, IMG submission 207224) | Populus trichocarpa ectomycorrhiza microbial communities from riparian zone in the Pacific Northwest, United States - 12_EM | ecosystem: Host-associated > Plants > Roots > Unclassified | place... | reverse complement strand
CGGTTCTATATGATTTGATTTTTATAGAAGGAAACTCTCATTTCTATAATCATATCAAACCAGGTAAAATATTCTACATGATTTGATATCATTTGACCTCGTGAGACGCATTTCCCGCTGGGCTTCAAATACTCAGTACTCAGTAAGTTACTCAGACTCGGACGGGAGAACGTGATGTATTCTAAATTGAAGCAGAGAGCGACTTCGTATTGTGTCCAATGAGGTATCAACATTACCTTCGGTAACATCGTGCGCGGGTAATAACAGTGATATAAAAAGAAAGACTACAGGTCCCATACGAAATGCAATATCGTACCAATTAAGTTGAATGAAAGGGAAGGTGGGCAGCTCACAGCTGGAGGAGAAACATAAATAATAAATAACAAACCACATTCAAAAAACGAGGATGGGATTCCTAATGCTTGAAGAGGAAGGAGGATAATTCTCGAGACATCCAGAGAGAGGCCGGGAGAAAGACAGATGGGCAGACAAAGAAAAGGACCGGTCAGTACAAGGCAAGTATTATAGACATAGGTGTGAATCGCTTCAAGTTTGATCGTCTACAGCTGTTGCGGCGCTCTTCAATCACGGCAAGTGTCCAGCAGAGGAGCGTGCGCTCGAGCATGTCTTCCCAGCCGTCGTCTCGATCGAAGAAGATCGGCGACTCGGAGCACTTGGGCGTCGGCGGAGATGGTGCTGCAGGCATGGCACCTGTCTGACACGTCTGACTCGGTGGCATCGTCGGTACATCCGGCAAGGCAGGAGAGGTGATGGGTAGCATATAGCAGAGCCTCAGGGCGCTGCATGGACACATCATATCCATCGTTAGCTCGAGACACATGATTGATAAAAAAGGGAAGACTCACGCGCCCCATAAACGTAAGTTATCCGTGCGCCTGAACGTCCACCCTTTCCGACCCTTCTCCGCTTGCAACCCATCGGCCGCGGAGGCCGAAAGCGCGTCCTCAAGAGCGACTATATCGTGGATCGACTCGTCATTGATGTATCCCCATGGCTTTCTGGACTGTCTGACACCGATGTTGTAAGCGACGCAAAGCAATTGACCAGATGATAAGGCATTCAACAAGTCGGCCCGATCTGGTGATGTGGGTAGGTGGGCAGAAGGGAAGTGGGAAGGAGCGCAACGAGGACGCGTGGGTGCGCGAGAGTTCACCGTCCGAGAACGCACTGCGCTGTGCCCACCGTGGAAGGTCGTTGTCGTTCACGCTAGATCCTCCGACGTAGTCGACATGATTGCGTTCTTCTGCGAGCGCCTGAAGAGCCTCGGGCTCCTCCGTGATCGAGAGATTCTCCAGGGTGTCCAACATATCCGCAGATGCCACCCGTCGGGCAGACTCGTCGCTCCCAACAGCTTCCGTAGCCGACTCGGACGCGATGGAATCCATCTCGGGAAATGGGACGCTTGACTTGCGGACCTTCCCTCGCGCCTCCCACTCCAGCTTCTCCACGCGCTCCTTCTCGGCCGCCCACCCTAACGCGGCCCTTGGTCCCGCAAAATAGCACTTCGTCGGCGGTGTCGAGGTACTTCGCGACGGTGTCCTGCTGCTTCCCGAGCTGAGGGATCTTGAGATCCTGCTTGTAAAGCCCGTTCGTCTCATCCAATATGTGTCGCTTTCAACGTCTGACTGCCCAGGACGCACGTAGAGTCATGCACGATGAGATGATAAATGTTGTCGCCTCAATGCATCTAGGACAGCGAGATGCGTAGGTCAAGGTCGACAACCAAATGAGGATGGTAGGGAGGATACACACCGACTGGGAGATAGTTTCATCTCCACACATAGTTTCTTCAACTCGAGTACGTTGCTGCACCGCGAATTGTGATAGAAGACTGAGCTGGCAGAGTTCTTGCCTCGTTGGGTCATGGAAGCAGGGCGGGAAACAAGTCCCGGCCTTCCGAGTCCTTGGCTCGCGACCCACGCTTCGGCTTCTGCCTGTGATCCACGCGCTCTTGCTCCGATGCCCACCGACAGCGCCCTCCTGCTGCAGTTGCACGATTATGTAACCCTGTACCTACAGCCATTCGTCCCACCACATCGTGTATAGATGAACTCGTTTTTCGTCTTCCTTTATGTTACATGGGTACTCCTATAGATAGGGCGTTTTCCCTCGTCAGAAATGACGGCGGTGGATTATATAACGTATCAGGCTGCTCCGTTGTATATTAGTCGCCTAGCTGTTATCACTGAGGGGCGTGGGACCTTGTCGGCGCATCGAAGCAAATATAAAAGAGGACTCCGAGACATCAATAAAAAAAGCGTTCCCTCGAGACTTCTTCAACAGGTGCCGTGCTGCCCATCATCGCTTCACTGTCAGTATTGTCACCCAACGCGACGGACCTGATGTTTAGTTATGGTGGGTTACCTGGCACTGGCAGTTGATGCTCGAGCTGTAGCCCTGCCATGACCTTGGCCAGTTGGGTGGTGAGATAGACGAGGATGGGGTCACCATAGAGACGAGGAATGGCACCCGCCTCGAGAGACGTGGTCAGGGAGAGGCCAATGTTCTCTTCGTCCTCTTGTTCGGAGAAGGGTATGTCGTCCATGGTGGAACTTATTTGCAGATGGAGCCCGAATAAATATATGGGGGAGCAGCTTTCATGAGTAGGACGCATCAACTGCAAGGATACCAACTCATAAACCATGATCACGAACGTCCCTAAACTCTTCAACCTGGCAACCACACACGATAACCCAATCCAGTCGTCGGAGTCTTCTGCAACGGCGGATCCTTCCCAACTTAGACAAGGCCGGGCGGACATTCATGCTTGAGCTTGGTCCGAACAGCGAACGCCAACAGCACTGCCTCGGCGGCCCGCCCACAAGAATGTCGTCCTCCTTGAACCGCTCGGCCAATTCGGAGTTGCACATATTTGCGAGGGTGATGTATGTCATCCGCTTTTGCTGTAGCCACGTCATATCGGATGTGGTGTTTGAAAGGCCCCAGATCCGCCGCGCCTTGCTTGCGTGTCCGTGGAACGTCAAATGACGCGATAAAATGAAATTATGGTGTGTATGGTCGGGTCTCTGGGGATATTGGGCGGGCCGCCTGCCTCGGTTAGCTCGATTCCGTTCACAGTGCCACGACGTTAGACTGAAACCAGGGCTCTCGGCATTGTCCGTGAAGATGAGGGATGGATCTTGGCTTCCTCCTGCTAGGACGGGCGACAGACGACCGATGTCGGGTCTACAATCCGGTGAGGGTGGATAGGTAAAGACGGCGGGGTACGCTCACCAGGTGGGGCGACCACGATGTGGGGAGGAAAGTGCGGGCGGGCAGACGCTGCCGGGCACCTCGAGATGGTTTCTCATCCAATAAGAAGGGCGTGGCCACACGTTTGTAGGATCTCGCAAAGTTGTCGAGCACGTAGCAGTTCACGACCCCTTGGAGGTCGCAGGGGTAGTGGTACGGTGGCGTGGGCCCAACTATGAGGATATCGAGGGAGCGGGCGGCGTGCGGGCGGATGGGCTGGCTTTTGTGCTGCACTGGTGCAGCGGCGTGACGGAGAACGAAGATGTGATGTGAGGCGACATCTCGGGACGATAAATCAAAGTATTTGAAAATTGAGCATGGCAATGCCGCCCTGGTACGCGATCCCAAAGTTGCGAGATTGCTGTTCGTCTGCGCGTTCCATCAGCTAAAAGGTGCCTTGTCCGGCAGATACAAGTTCTACGCACCAAAGTCCCCGGAATACGGATACCGCACAATGTTACTGAACGGTGCGCTTGGGCTTCGAATTCGCTGGAGCAAACATCATCAAACCATGGTCACGTGTGATGCATGTGATGGTTCACTCCGCTGCCCCCGTCGCCAACTAGACCTAAATACAGTGACTTACATACCGTTCTTCGTGTTTTAAGTTACTTGGGCCTTTTTGTTTATGTATGTATTATAGGCCCCCAAGATCACTTTGTGTCCTTGTCGAAATACGATTTTATCTTTCCTTTGGCTCCGTTCCTGGCTCCCGCCCAACCTCTCGAAGCCTAGTGTTTTGCACGGCCCGGCTCAAAGCCCGAAAGCCCGGGCAGCCGAGCCCTAAAAGCCTGAGCCGGGCCGAGCCCTGGTGGCGGCTTTGGCCGGCCCAAGGCCCGGCTCGAGGATCCTGCAAGCCCGAGCCGAGCCCAGAAGCCCGGGCTTACACCTAAATTTTCCCTGCACTGAGAGTGTTGCTCGTTCTTCCCATGACCAGTGGCTTGATGCGTTCAGTTCTGAAAGGCCAAACAAGTGGGTGAATATCAATGCACTGTACAGCAGCATTTCGGATGCCTGCCACTGATAGGCACTCGTTGTTACTCTGATCACGAGTCGGAAGTTGTAGGGCTGCGCGCCATACTGTATATTACGGCTTTACGGCCGTACCGTATGGGTCCCGTTACCGTACCGTCGAAGACCTTAATGCACCCTCCAACGGCTGTACACGATACGGCCGTGAGCCATATTTCACTGTAGAAAACGGCCGTAAAGCAAGCCCTCAAAGTTCACGCACCTCAAATCCTTGTTCTCGACCTCGCTGCCTTTGCCTCCATCACCACTGCCCTCGTCAACGCCGCTCACACCACAGCCGCCACTGCCACCTTTGCCACCGTCATCGCCATCGCCGCCCTTGTCAACGCTGCGATCGCCATCGTCTCCCTTGTCATCGCCGTCCTTGCCAACACCGTCGCTGCCACTGCCCCTCGCGCCACCGCTGCCTTCCTCGCCAATGTCACTCTCGCCCTTGCCCTCGTCCTTGCCTTCATGCGGACCCGATTGCAATTCCAGAGCCAATGCAAGTTCCCCATAATGACCACAACAACCCCGACAACAACATCGAAGGCAAGCCGATGCGCGGCGACCACAACAACACGAACGACAGCAACGACAGCAGCGGCGACTGCAACCACACAAATGACAGCAGAGGCGTCAACGCCAGCGACGACTGCAAATTTGTGTACGGTCCAGGCGGTAACAACTTGAATATCAACACCAAGGACGGCTCAATGCGCGACATCAGTGACAGTAGCAGCAGCGGCAACGTGTCCTGTGCCGCCGACACCTCCCCCACTCATGCACACTGCACAGACGCACTCGCCTCGTCATTCGAGGTCACCGACGATGACGAGGACTTCGCTCAGCGCGCGCGCCCTCGCTGCGACAGCCACCCCTCCGCACAATACCGCACCGGCGAATTCGTCTCCGCCGACATGCCCCGCGTTACGGCTGTACCGTACTGTATACGGCCGTATTGACACCCGCCCCGTACTGTTGACCGCCTCGGTTTTTGGTTCGACTTGCCTTTGGAGTCCAGGATCTTAGTCCCAAGCTCAATCGAAGGTGGGCTGCCGCTGAGTCAAGTCATCTGCACGCCTTCCTTGGACCTTTCGACGAATAATTAAAGCCGATGCCCAAAGCACAATATAGAATACTCTTTGGGAAATCGGGAGACTCCTCACCGATGCAATCAAGCACGGCCAGCGGTGTTCAAAAGGCGGTTACTCCAGACCAGCGTCGCCTCGCCAGGAAGATCGCCAACAAAGACGGTCCTGTTGAGCTTGTCAAAGAGAGATCGTGCATAGGCGGCACGCTCTGCCTGTTCCACCTGCGCCAGTACCTTTTTCAACGTCTGCGGCATTGTTTTCGTCGTCGTTTTCACAGGTACAGGCGTAGTATATTTGAGTGGCATTTTTGGCGGGACGGCTTGAGCGGCGGCAAGCGGGGTTCAAGGTGGTCCGTCATCGTCATCATCAATGATGCCCGCCACGATGCGCGTCTTGTCAGAGTCGATTCAAATAACCAGAAACATTTGACTACGATAGTAAACCAGTGTTCGCATCCCATTCCTACACCCCCTTCCCCCTTGTAACGTCAAAGCGTGCACTGGATCTGTGGAATGCTATCAAACCCTCAAATGATTTGGCAACACAGGGGCAATCTCAGCGAGCCTGGTGGGTCACAGCGCCTTTCACACGCTGTGGGCAAGTCACACGCGACGGAGCTCGTGCTCACAGTGCGCAAGTAGAGCGAGCAGGAGGCCGCTGCGTGGCACATGGTCATGATGATGAGGGCTCCCAGGGTGTTGGTGGTAAGGACTTTTTCATTCAGACTATTGTGTAACGACACATTTAACTTAATCATTTCTTACCCTGAAGCCCGGGCTTAAGCCCGAGCCGTTGACCAAGGCCCGGCTCCAGGTTTTTGTGAGCCCGAGCCCTACCAAGCCGAGCCCAAGCCGGGGCTTTTGAGCCGAGCCGGGCCCTGCAAAACACTAGGAGTCGAAGCACAAAGCTGGAAGTTCTGGAACATCTGAGTCACTCTGCTACATTTCCTTTCCCTCCGCGTCTCACTACCTCACTTATATTTTGTCGTTTTCTTACCCTTAGGATGACTGAAATCCCCACCCTTCAAGTTCTGGGCCATCTACGACGTTCAAAATCTCCCACTCGTGCCAGACCAGAAACGCTGTTCGGCGCTGGACTACACTTGCGCCCATCCTTTTCAAGTTATCACCTGATCAATCAAACTCAATCACCTCGTGTCTACGTGCGAATACGGAACACAGCGCGCCGACCTTCGGCCTCCCCCCTGACCCTCTCAGGCTGCTCCAATCTTACTCTCATAGCCATCCGATCCCCCTCTCAGCTCAAAGACCCGATCCCTTCCCTACTTCTCATATGACTGACCAACCAGGATCGGCTCGTTTCCAAGCACTCTTAGAGTCTGCCGTGCAGGCTTATGAGAAAAAGGAGGGCGTCACATTGGCCGACTCAGAAGATTCACTCGCCATGCGACTACAGCATTGCCACTCCGTCGATGACATGGCTACCTTGTTGCAAGACCAAGCAGAGGCCATCGATGATTTCCAACAGCGCGATAGAATCTTCAGGTCGATCAAGGCAACTGTATCGATTTTGTCCCCGATTTCTTCCGTCGCCTCTGTCGCCGACAATGCCAGCTTGGTATGTCGGAAGGTGCTCATGGCCAGTTTTACATCTCTGACCGTTTTTACAGACATTACCCCCACATGCAAAGGCGATACACGTTACTCTCGGTATCCTACTGAAGGTATGTGCCTTTCGAAAATTCATATAGATACTCTCCTGACGTCCAATTGAACCAGGCGGCCAACGGCGTGATTACAAGTTGTGACGTACTCGCCGATATGCTCGAGTCAATCGAGCGCTTTGTCAACCGTCTCAGGATATATACAGAGACGTCTCACTCCATGTCTGCAGTGGACGAGATAGTGGTCAAGTTGGTGGTGGAGCTGATCTCCACGCTCGCTCTGGTGGCCAGAAAACTCAAGAAGCGACGATTACGTGAGTCATTTCTCGCCCCGCCCATGTGTTACCTTACTCAACGCGACGCAGTCAAATGGATAAAGAATTTCTTCGGGGTCAAGGACATCAACGCTACACGGCAGAAGCTCGAGCGACTGCTGCAAGAAGAGGACCTGGCTGTCGGAGCTCAGACTCTTCAGCTTGTCGACGGTGAGCGAATACCCTCGATTCGTAATCCGCCAGCTATTGAATACCCTTCTACCCCAAGACAACAAAGCAGCCCTCGGTACGTTTAACGGTTTTGTTCGCGATAACGAACTAGTTCCGTGTCTGACCGAGCGCTAGATCAAATGAAACGTCAGTTATCTCCTAACAATGGCCAAGAACGCCTGGAATCGCTAAGGTACTCTGGCAGGTGACGAGTTACTGGGTAAAATTCAAAATTGGCTCTCTCCCCCCGATCCCTGGAACAATTACAATATCGCCCGCGAATCACGGCATAGCGATACTGGTGGGTGGTTCGTTAAGGGCGACACACTCTCAGAATGGAAGGACTCTGGACCGAGTTCACTACTGTGGATTAACGGTAAACGTCAGTTACTGCCCAGTGCCCACATTGTCACGTAAAGTCTGATGGTTTTCCCCTTTCATAGTGGGCGCTGGGAAGAGCGTCCTTTGGTAAGTGAACCCCTTGATATGTTGTTCTCGAGGACTTACAGTGTCGGCTAGTTCCGCGGTCATAGAGGAAATCAAGACTATCCAGAAATCTGGGCTTGCATCCCTCGCAATGTATTACTATGATTTCAGGGAGGATAAGAAGAAGGACCTCCGTGGACTACTCTCTTCCATGCTGTTCCAACTTTGTGACCAGTCCGATGCCTACCACATTATCATTCCCACCTTCTATTCGACATACCTCAATGGTGCACAAAGCCCCAGTGACGACGAACTTATTCGTTGTTTAATCGACTTGTTGAAACTACCAGGATCACAACCACTTTATCTGATCATAGATGCCTTGGACGAATGCCCAAGCTCATCTTCTCTGTCATCCCCCCGTGAGAAGCTTCTATCACTTCTGGAGGACCTTGTCGAGGCACGGCTCCCAAACCTGCGTATATGCGTTACAAGCCGACCTGAGTTCGACATCAAGGCTATCTTAGAGCCTCTGGCATTCCGCTCTGTTTCATTACACGATGCGCGTGGACAACAGAAGGACATCAGGGATTATATCATATCGATCGTTAACACAAACAAAAGCATGCAAAACTGGAATTCGCAGCACAAGCAACTTGTGGTTGATGTCTTGACAAAAAAAGCTGATGGGATGTGAGGTATTTATATCTTATATCTTCACGGCGCTCACCGGTACCTTTGTGGTAGGTTCAGATGGGTGTATTGCCAACTCGAATACCTCGCCGACTGCCCTCCGGTGGGCATCCAACGTGCTCTGGACAAATTACCGGCGACGCTCGATGAGATATACGAACGCACCTTGCGAGAGATCAAGGACACGAACTCGGAATATGCCCGACGGCTCCTTCTATGTGTCGCAGTCGCTTACCGCCCACTCCGAGTTGAAGAATTGGCGGAAATTCTTGCATTTGATTTCGAGGGACCGATTCCGGCATTTCGCGAAGAGTGTCGCTTGCAAAACCCGGTAAAAGCCGTGCTATCCACCTGCTCCACATTACTTTCCGTTGTCAAAGTTCAGTACTCCCAAGTCGTACAATTTGCACATTTCTCGGTCAAAGAGTTCTTGACATCTACCCGCTTTGCCGAAAAACGCGACTCTATTTCCAGCCGTTACCACATTTCTATGACACCAGCTCATACTGTCATCACCCAAGCATGTCTGGGCATGCTATTTCACCTAGACCAAACCGTCACCCGAGACAGCCTAAGCCGATTTCCCCTTGTCAACTACGCTGCCGAGTACTGGTTCGAGCATGCTCGTTTTGAGGGCGTGTCACAAAACGCAGAGGAAGGGACGAAACGGCTTTTTGACTGGTCGAAACCATGTCTTTCCATCTGGCTCTGGATACATGATCCAACAGATTACTCCCGGGAGCAACGCGGAGCTGAGGGGCCATTTCCACCCTGTGGAACCCCCTTACACTATGCCGCTTTTTGCGGCCTACCTGACATTGCAAAGATCCTGGCCACCGAGTATCCAAAGGATGTGAATTCTCAGAGTTTTGATGACGGATCAACACCTTTGCATCTCACTTTGAGGAATGGACATGTGGATCTGGCACGGATGCTCGTGGGGCGCGTGTCAGCCCAGGACAAGGACGGGAGGACTCCGCTGCATTTAGCGTCCACCTACGGTCACGTGGATCTGGCACGGATACTCGTGGAGCGCGGCGCCGACGTGTCAGCCCAGGACGAGGACGGGAGGACTCCGCTGCATTCTGCGTCCACCTACGGTCATGTGGATGTGGCATGGATGCTCGTGGAGCGCGGCGCCGACATGTCAGCCCAGGCCAATCATGGGTGGACCCCGCTGCACTGGGCGTCCAGCAAGGGTCATGTGTATGTGGCGCGGATGCTCGTAGAGCGCGGAGCCAACATGTCAGCTCAGGACAAGCACGGGAGGACTCCGCTGCACTGGGCGTTGTACGAGGGTCATGTGGGTGTGGCACGGATGCTCGTGGAGCGCAGCGCCGACGTGTCGGCCCAGGCCAGAGACGGGAGGACCCCGCTGCATTCAGCGTTGTATGAGGGTCATGTGGGTGTGGCACAGATGCTCGTAGACCGCGGCGCCGACGTGTCAGCCCAGGACAAGGACGGGAGGACTCCTCTGCATTTGGCGTCCAGCAACGGTCATGTGGATCTGGCACGGATGCTCGTGGACCGCGGCGCCGATGTGTCAGCCCAGGCCAAGGATGGGAAGACTCCGCTGCACTGGGCGCTATATGAGGGTCATATAGATGTGGCACGGATGCTCATGGAGCGCGGCGCCGATGTGTCAGCCCAGGCCAAGGACGGGAGGACACCGCTGCACTGGGCGTTGTACGAGGGTCATGTGGATGTGGCACGGATGCTCGTGGAATGCGGAGCCGACATGGCAGCCCAGGACAAGGACGGGTGGACTCCACTACATTCGGCGTCCAGCAATGGTCATGTGGATGTGGCACGGATGCTCGTGGAGCGCGGTGCCGACGTGTCAGCCCAGGCCAAGGACGGGAGGACACCGCTGCACTGGGCGCTGTACGAGGGTCATGTGGATGTGGCACGGATGCTTGTGGAATGCGGCGCCGACGTGTCAGCTCAGTGTAAGGATGTGAAGATTCCACCGCATTGGGCCCCCGGCAATGGTCATGTGGATGTGGCACAGATGCTCACGGGGCGCGGCACTGATGGGCACCCCATGCCATTTGAGACTCATAGTTAAGTTAAAGGGAAAAAAGCTACCTATGCATTGTAACTTAGGGGGGTTTGAACATTCAGCCCGACATCGCCATCACTGTTGAGCAATTGGGACCCCCCTTGCATGTGGGGTCTGGGTTCTACTACTTATGGAGAGTGTGCTTAGAATATTGGAAGCTGTCTGGTCCTCTAGATACTTGTAAAGTCTCGGGCTTCCTGTGTTCATGATTAAAGCATGACGAGGACATTACTTAGGTTCTGTCTATCATTAAGATAGTGTGAGATCCACAAACAACCAAATGGCAACCTTCCATGAGAGCAAACACATTCTGCTGCTTCCACAGTTCCATTGCATGTGACAATACCCCACTTCATTTTCAGACATCACTTGGATACTCCATCACCTTACCCTGCCATTTCTTTCCATGCAGCCCACAGATGCAAAGTGCCCAATCTGAAATCATTTACATTGGCAATGGGCCAATGGCATCAGGTCAGATGCAATACTCCCAATACCTTATGAATGGCTGGGTGTAACCCTGTGCCCTGTGCCAGTGGTAATATGTAGTACATAAAACTAGGTGCATAAATAAAAGTATCAGCAAACATGCAAAAAGTAGGTAAGGTGCTTGGATGGCCCTTCCAAGGCAAGTTATGACTATACAGGGCATGGGTTGACCTATACAAGGGCTTACAAGGGGTCAACTACACTACCTCCATTTGAAACTTTTGCCCATAGCAGAAAGGTCAAGCTTGTCACATGTAAGGCAACCAGTTGCCTTGCCTTGACTGTGGGCCACTGCACTATCACATGTGAGGGTGATCGACCTCAGATCAGTTGTGGCACACATGCAGTTGGATCGATTTTACATTGATCGCATATGAATAACCTGCAATTGGTTGCATAGGACATTAATTAGACAGATACACAGATAAATTAGTAGTTACAGAGCATGTACTTAAGGGTCACCGGTCATCTCTCCTGCAAGGGAGAGAGGAGAATCTTTCTATGTAACTTCACAATAAACCCCATAGTTTAGGCTGGTTATATTGTGTGAGGTTCTTGAACGATTTCGTCTCACTCATCTCAAATCTCTTATCATCACACCACACGCTCCGGTGTGTTACATTGCAGAAGTGGTGGTCGGACTGGACATCACATAGAGTACAGCGCAAGATGTGCTAGTGATTGACATGGACAGCATGCACAATCGATTTTAGTACATACCCCCATTTTTTGCATCTGATCAGTACCCTTTTTTCTGTACTTCATTTATACCTTCAGTCTCACTCGCCACCCCGCAGTTGTTGGTCACTTGTGTGACAAACTGAGCCTTGTTTCTGCATAGTCTGCTGCTTCTCACTCACGCTCCTTCCGCTCGCGCTCGCTGCTGCATAATTCCGACTTCATTGTTTACTACAAAGCTTAGATTCAGGATCCAAAGAGTGATAGAGAGAGTAGACCCTACGAGTTAGCTAATCAAAGAGTCACTGGCTCAATGACGATGCAGACGCCGTGATGGCGATATAATTCACGGAAACCCAATGCACCCTTCAGAAAGCAAAGCTTTTCTATGGCTTCTATCAAGTATACAAAACACTAAATCCCCTTCATATCCTTTGCTGATGCTGGTGAGGTGGCCCAGTGAGCAAGTCCCCGGACACCTGGCGACCGAGAACTTCAACAGCACGCTGGACGAGTTCCGTTACCGCAATCCGCGTCTCTACCTCTGGCACCACCCCTCTTTTGACGTACCCTCCATCGCTATCGCCATCGCGCCATGACCCGCGCACGCTCGACCGCAACCCTAGTGTGGCGCGCACCGACGCTTCCGGTAATGGTACGCCAAACGTCACGCTCAGGCTGGCGCCGGGGCGAGGGAAGAAACGCCATGGCTCGCGGCGGCCTTCTGGCATGAGCTTGTGGAAGCCTATAGCCCAGTTGATCGGCGAAGGGGATTTGTGGTGGGGTGGGAGCACGCGTCGTTTTTCGTTAGCAGCTTCGTTGTACGGGAATGTTGGGGAGATGAGGACGCACCGGTGATCCACATGGGGATAATCGTGGGAATGCGGGGTGTCTCCATCAGGATG
>Ga0307510_10007829_pt1 | contig 12742 bp, 8 predicted proteins | sample 12_EM_MG_FD_207224 | JGI IMG/M metagenome (GOLD analysis project Ga0307510, IMG submission 207224) | Populus trichocarpa ectomycorrhiza microbial communities from riparian zone in the Pacific Northwest, United States - 12_EM | ecosystem: Host-associated > Plants > Roots > Unclassified | place... | reverse complement strand
CCCCCCACGGGCATCTCGCCGGCAAGCTTGACGTGCTCGGTGAGATCGACCTTGGGACGCGCTTTCTGGATCATCCTCGCCAGATGGGCGTGATAGGCGTCGTCCAGAAGCTCATCGCGCGGTACCCCGTAGATGGTGTCGTCCTGCGCATATTCCCAATGCCGCTGCCCTTGTCGCAGCGCATGCCCCATCGCCCAGAAATACTCGGCCGATGCGGTCTGCAGCTCGCGGATGCCGAGGTGTTTGAGGACGCCCAGCGTGATGGCAATGAAGATACCCTGCGCCTGCGGCGGTCCCAGACTCACGACCTCGAACTCATGGTGCGGAAACCGCAGCGGCTCCACCCAACGTGGCGGCGTCTCGGTCATGTGCTCCAACTTGATCTTCCAGCCCATTTCGTTGGCTTTCCGGACGAATGCCTCAGCCCACGGGCCGGTGATCATATAGTCCGGGCCCTGCTCGGCGACTGCCTGCAATGTTGCGGCCAGCCCCGGTGGCACGAAGACCTCGCCGACGTTCGGAAAGTAGCCGTTGGGTTGGTAGAAATCGCGCCCTTCCGGAAAGTAGGTGATGAACTTCTCGCCGAAGATGTTGACACCGTACTCAAATGTCGAGACCGGATGGCCGCGTTCGGCCCAGGTCACCGCGTCCGCACACAGCTCGGACCACGGTCGAGTGCCAAATCGGCGGTGAATCTCCTTCAGGCCCGGCATGAAGCCGGGGATGATGGCAGAAGGAGGCAGGGCAGCGTACGGCCCCGTGCCGGCCGGCACGGGTTTGAACGGAGCCAGGCCCGAGGGGAATCCTCCCAGACTATCGAGCTGGTGCACCTGCCCGGTGTTGGCTTCGTAATAGAGGAATGTAATGAGCCCGGCGTGGTTGGTCATGAAGGGCTCGACGGCAGCCTGCACCAGGCAGCCGGCGATTCCGGCGTCCGCGGCGTTACCCCCTCGCTTCAGGACATTGACCATCGTCTCGGTCACGATCGCTGAATCGGTTGTCACCGCCGCCTCGAGATTCTGCAGCGGTGTCTTCGGTCCGGGGTTGACGATATAGCGGGACAGGTCGGCGTTCATCACATTCCCTCATTGATGGCTCGCATCTGGGTAGACGCACCGACGCGCAAAGCCCTCAAGAGAATTTTGCCGGACTCGCCAACTCGCGGCTGCGCGATGGCTACTTCGAGTCGAGGTCTGTGTTGTGCAGCTCGGACGGCAGGACGCCGTAGAGGATTCTGAACGCTTTGCTGAAGCTGCCTGGATCCGCATAGCCTACCAAGGTGGCCACCATACGCACTGGCAGCCGGTCTCGCTGCAACAGGGTGCGCGCTCGCGACAACCTGACTTCCCGGTCGAGCTCACCGACAGTGACGCCAAACACGTGTTTGAATCCGACCGCCAGTTTGTTGCGGTTGATTCCGACCTGTCGTGCCAATGACGCCAGCGACGGAGCGGGTGAATTTGCGAGGACCAGGGCGCGCGCCTTCTGCAGGCACTCGATGTCACGCCGGCTCAGGCGAACGCTCGGTTCGCCCACAGTCTCACTTCGAGCACATACTCGCGCCAGAGCAAGACAGACGAGCTCGATGATCTTCGCGCGCAAGTATGTATTGCGGATCTCCGCTGGCATTGACGTATGCAGCAACGAGAGCACCGCCCCGCGCATGTCATTCGTCAACTCCCCCACGAACGTGAAGTCCACCTCATCACCGGAGCGGAAATTTCGCAGCTCCGCGGGTAGACCATCGCCGAGAAAGCGCAGCTCCCGCTCGGCGAATGAGGGGCGGCAAAGTATGCTCACAGCGTGCCAACTGTCGGCCAACAGTTCCCTCGCCAGCGGGCGCGATCGCGATGAGGCGGAAACAAAGAAACTTTCCCGGTCGAGGCGTCGGTGGACCCCCCCGGGGAGCTCTTCGTCACTCAAGCCATCGAGCCGGAAATGCAGGTAGAGCCAACTGCGAACGTCCACGCCGATTGTGCACAGGGGGGTGCCGTGAAAGTCGGTGCGGACCAGAAGCAGGTCTTCGCTGAGTGCCAGAATGTCCTGCGAACCGAGCTGGCGAATCTCTCGCAAGTGTTGAGTTGTAGCCTCAACGAGCTGCACGTCGCTCTTCGAAGGATGAGGCGAAACGAGGCCAAGCGCGGACGTTGTAGCATGGCGCTGAAGGTCCTCAATCGTGACGAGCGACATGCCAGAGGATCGATCTACGCCGTGTGACATGAGTGCATTCCCCCTCGGGCGTACAGGATGACACCCACCGAGGCAGGGTGCAACGACTGCTCGATTGGGCCAGCGTCACCCCGACATGGGCTGGCGTCACTTCTGGGGCCCGGGCGCGACGAAGCAAGCCGAGGGCGGGCTATCATCACCCCAGACACCAGTGTATGGACGACTTCCGCCAGAACCGCATAGAACCCGAGGACCGCAATGGCCGCGCGACCACAAGAGATATTCTCGGACCGCTCTCATTATGGTGTTGTCGTCGCACTGCATGCTCGGTTGCATCGTCCGCTGCGGAGGTTCTTCACTGCATATCGGCTGAGCGTCGAGGATGCCGAAGATCTTGCGCAGGAGGTCTTCCTGAGACTCACGCGGCCAGGTCAGGTTGACGGGCTGCGCGATCCGGAAGCATTCGCTTTTACACTTGCACGCAATCTTCTGCGAGACCGCGCCAGGCGTCTTCAAACGCGGTGCTCGAGCTCAGCGGTGGCCATCGATGAGTTGCATTTACCGTGCAGCAGGCCGACACCGGAGCAGACCTTCGAGCACTACGAACAACTGGCGTCAGCCGACACGGCACTCGCTTCGTTGAAGCCGAGCACGCGGGCAGCATTTCTCATGCACCGTGTCGATGGGCTCGGATACTCAGATGTGGCCGCCAGGATGGGGGTGTCGGTGAGCATGGTGGAGAAACACATCATGGTGGCGATAGCGGCGCTGCGCGAGGTGTATGTATGACAAAATCGTCGGGAACGATTTTGGACGGCGAATGCCGGCCCGAAGGGCGGGGCGCAGGGACGGCGCCTCGCAACAACGCCGTTCTTTTTGAGAACGCGAATGTTTTTGACGGCCTGCAGCCAACAGTGGCGCAGGGAATGTCCGTGTTGGTCGAAGGGAACCGGATCAGGGAAGTCTCTGACCGAGCGATCGAGGCCGAGTGCGCGGAGCGGATCGACTGCGGCGGCATGACACTCATGCCGGGCTTGATTGACTGTCACGTGCATATCTACACGGAGTCTCTCGACTTCGGTCCTCCAGAACCACCGATTACATACCGCGCGCAGTACGCGCGGAAGTTTCTACAGCACATTCTTGCGTGCGGCTTTACGTCTGTGCGGGATGTCGCTGGCGGGGACCACGGAATGGCTATGGCGCTGCGCGATGGATTTCTCCAGGGACCGCGGTTCTTCTACGGTGGGCTTTGCCTGACCCAGACCGGCGGACACGGTGATATGCGACCGATGAGCCAGGAAACCGACTACTGCAGTTGCGGGGCCGAGCGCAATGTCCTCGCCATTCACGCCGATGGCGTTGATGAATGCATCAAGGCCGCACGCGAAGAGCTCCGGAAAGGCGCCCACCACATCAAGATCATGGGTTCTGGTGGTGTCATGTCGCCGAACGATCCTCTCGATCGGTGTCAGTATTCGGAAGCCGAAATCCGAGCGATCGTGGAGGAATGCAGTCGTCACGGCGCCTATGTCTGTGCGCACTGCCACCCCGCTGAGGCGATCCGGCGCTGCGTCGAATACGGCGTGCGTTCGATCGAGCACGGGACGTTGATCGATGAAGAGACGGCGCAATTCGTGGCTCGGAAGGGAGCTTACGTGGTGCCGACGATGGCCGTCATTGCTGCACTCATGGAGGAAGGCACGAAGCTGGGAATGCCCGAAGTCTCGCGCCGGAAGCTCATCCAGGTGAGCGAGCATGCTCTCGGGGGGCTGCAGATCATGAAGCGAGCCGGCGTGAAAATGGGCTTCGGCACAGACCTTCTCGGCCATCAACACATTCGTCAGGGGACCGAGATCACGATCCGCAGCGAGGTGCTGTCGCCATTTGACATTCTCCACTCGGCCACGGCCGTGAATGCCGAGATTCTGCAGATGCAAGGCCAACTCGGCGTGATTCAGTCCGGCGCACTCGCGGATCTCATTGTGCTCGATGGCAACCCGCTCGACGATATCCAGCTTCTCGCCGCGAACGGCCGCTACCTGACACACATTATGGCGGACGGACGCTGGGTGAAGCGGCCAACTTGACCGCTGTTGAGGGCAAATGCACCCGCTGCGTCCTAGGTATAACCCTTTTGACGGAGTTGCCGATGGTCAGCCAATTGCGGGTTCAGCATCTAACATCAATCGCTCTGTTGGCAGGGATGCTCGCGAGACCAGCCGGCGCTGCGGCCGACTCTGAGGGGAGGGCAGTCGCCGCGAATGACAAAATATTGCAGGAGGTGGTCGTCACCGCGAGCAAGCGCAGTGAGAGTCTTCAGGAGGTCCCGGCAGCGGTAACCGCTCTGACCGCAGATGCCATTGAGCAGCAGGGTCTGACTCAGTTCTCCGACTACATGGCGCTGGTTCCCGGGTTGACCCAGAACAGTGGGGGCACGCCAGGACACGGCCTGGTGATACTCAGAGGATTGAGCACCGGACTACAGCAGACCGCCTCCACGGTCAGCTACCTCATCGATGATATTCCGTTCACCGCCAACGATAGCCTGGCCATCGGCAGCTTGTTGACTCCCGATCCGGATCTCACGGACATTGACAGGATTGAGATTCTGAAAGGTCCGCAAGGCACCCTCTACGGGGCGAGTGCGTTGGGAGGGCTCATCAAGATTGTCTCCAAGCGGCCCACCGCCGATGAATTCTCCGGCGAGATCCGCGGCGATCTCGCATCGGTGGCTCACGGCGGAACCGGGTACGGCGTGCGTGGGTCGCTGAATATCCCTATTGTGAATGACATCGCTGCTGTGCGCGTCTCCGCGTTCCACCGCGACGACCCCGGATTCGTTAAGAATGTTCAACTGGGCCTCTCCGATGCAAACAGAGGTGCCGTGTCCGGGGGCAAGGTCATGTTGCGCATTCAGCCGACCAGCGGCCTGGATATCGACCTGTCGGGATTGATCCAGAACCTGCATAGCAGCGGTTTTGCCACGGTCGTGGCTGATCCGCTCACACTCGCACCGGTCTACTGCAAATATTGTTACACCGACGCGGTGGGTCCGGTGTTGGATACCCAGTACAGGATCGCGGGTCTGGTCGTGAACTGGACATTACCGGCTGGTACGCTCACGAACTCACTGAGCTATGGGAAATACACGGACGTGGAGCAATTCGATTACACCCCGCAGTACGGGATTTTCAACACACTGTTCGGCCTGCCGGTCCCGGCGAATACCGCAGTGATTGGAACGCTCGCGCCTTCCATGCAGAAGATCACCGAAGAATTGCGCTTCGCTACCACGCGCCTCGGTGACTTCGAGGGGCTCGGTGGCGTCTTTTACACCCATGAGCACAATCAGTATGACGCGGTTCTCACCAACCGGGTGCCACCCAGTCTGGCACCCGTCGCACCGCCTTTCGACAACCTCATCACCTCGGACATTACACCGATCTACAAAGAGTACGCGGCGTTCGCGAACCTGACGTACTACTTGCGGTCGAATCTCGATCTCACCGTGGGCGGCCGATATACACACAACCAGCAGGAGGCTGCCACTGTCGGCAACGGTCTGCTCAACGGGGGTCCCGTTCAGCAGCAGTTCAAATCATCAGAGCATCCGACCACCTACCTCGTTACAGTGCGATATAGACCCACGGATGGGCTCGACACCTACGCGCGGCTCGCCACCGGATATCGTCCCGGCGGCCCACAGCTCACAACCGGTCCCAATATCCCAACTTCATTCAAGAGCGATAGCACCAGGAACTACGAGCTGGGTGTCAAGGGCCGGTGGCTGGAATCGCGTCTGACGGCCAACCTTGCCCTTTACTACATTGACTGGAACGACATCCAGGTCAATGAGCTGATTGGCGGCCGACAGGTCAACGGCAACGGGGGCAAGGCTCGCAGCCGGGGCGCGGAATTTGAGATCGCTTACCTCCCCATCCGTGGTTTGACAACACAACTCAATCTATCTTACAACCGTGCAACGACCGATGTCGCGGTGCCGGCGGTCGGAGCGATTCCCGGTGACACGCTGCCGTTCTCGCCCAGGATCACCGCCGCCGAGGTAACCGACTACGTGTTCCCCCTGCCCGGAAACTTCAGGGGCAATGTCGGATTCACGTATGCGTATCAAGGCAGCCGCCCGAGCTCCTGGTCCGAAGATCCTCTCAATCACAATGTCGTTCTGCCTGGCTACGGGACATTGGCGTTGCGCGCCGGAATCGCATGGGACCAATACTCCTTGCAGCTTCGGGGAGAGAACGTCACTGACAGGTACGCCTACAGTACCTCGAGCGAAGGTAACCTCTTTCCCGGCCAGGGCGTCCCGGCGATGCCCGTACTCATCACTCCCCGGACCCTGGTGTTGGAACTGACCGCAAAATTCTGAGGGCACTCATTCGGCGCTCAGCAGCTTGGCATACAGCCGCCGGCACATGACGGCTGCCCGATCCGCGCGAATGAGCTTCTCATCGGGATCCCGCATGAACGCCCGCTTGACCTTCCATTGCGCCTCAATCATCTCCTTGTCCTCCGCGACCGTCACTTCGTTCTGGTAACGCATCGCGGCGATCTCGTGTTGCCGCGTGGTGATATTCCAGCATTTCATGACGAAGTATTGAGTGTGCTCCGCATCCTTGGGAGTCAGGCAATGAAGCACTTGCGACACCGGGCCCGGCTGGATCTGTGAGCTTGCGTCGAGCCTGGGAACAGAAGAAGTAATCACGGCCGAGGGGGGCAGGTATTGTCCACCCACTTCAACATGGAGTGCGTCGCTCTCCTTCCTCAGTTTGCGACGAAAATAGACGCAATCATTGTCCTGCCAGGTTTGCATCGGCTCCGATTCATGGACCAGATTGCCCACACCCAGAATACGGTGCACGAAGTGCACATGAGTCAGGTCCATCAGGTTGTCGATGATCATCTGGAAGGGTGCATCGATCTGGAAGGCGCCGCGATAGGTCTCAAAGCCAGGCTGATCACACCACGGCCACTGCGGCACGAGTGATTCGTCCGCCTTCACCGGGTCTCCCATCCACACCCAGAGAAACCCGTGCTTCTCCACAATGCCGAATCGCTCCACCCGAAGTGCGGGCGGAACGGCCGTTTCTCCCGGTACGACTGTACACGTGCCGGTACAGTCGAACCGCATTCCGTGATACCCGCATTGGATCGTATCGTCGATGAGCTTGCCCAAGGACAGCGGAGCGTGGCGGTGTGGACAACGGTCGCTCAATGCAACAGGGCTGCCATCCAGCTTCCGAAACAGGACAACGGGCTCACCCAATAGCCAACTCTGCACAGGTTTGCGGCCCACATCGCGCGCGAGCGCGCCAACGTACCACCGGTTCCTCAAAAACATACATACCTCAGCGGCAATCGAGCTCATTCAAAAGTTGAATCTCACCGACACACCCCACTCGGCCGGGGGTGCATAGGAGGCGATCGTGGTGCCGAACGAAGCCTGCAATGACTGCGCATAGAGGCGATAGGCTTTGTCGGCGATGTTCGTTCCAAATACCGAGACTTCGTAGCGACCATCGGCTGGAATCAGGCTCAGGCGGGCATTGGCCAGGGAGTAACCACCCTGCGCCTCGCCGGGAAAGTTGGGCAGGAAGAACTCAGTCCTACCCTTGTACATGTAATCGGCCCGCAGGACGGCGGAGCCCCAGCTACCCAGATTGGCTTGATATCGCGCGCTTGCGCCGGCGGAGAACTTGGGCGCATTCGGGGGTTGTGAATCCGGACGTACGGACGTCGCGGCCCCAGGCACGATGTCGTGATATGTGATGTCTTCTCGAGTCAGAGACATCGTGAGGGTGAGCGCCTGCGTCGGGCGAAACTCCGCTTCGATCTCGCCACCGTATAGTTGCAAACCCGCAGCGTTTGCCACCTGTACGCCTATGACACCATTGGTGATGACGTTGACGTTGGCCTGGTAGTTCTGATAGTCGTAATAGAACAGACCTGCGTTGACTCTGAGCCGCCTGTCGAAATATTCGCCTTTGATGCCGGTCTCGTAATCCCACAGAGTCTCGGGACCGTACACATTGGGTGGGCTCGGATCAGCCGAGTGTCCGTTGAAGCCACCCGCACGATAACCCTTCGCGGCAAACGCGTAACCAAACACGTTATCCGAGAATTCGTAGTTCACTCCCATCTTGGGCGTAAACTGCGACCAGTTGGCGCTCTGGGTACCGAATGCTCGGACGTCGGAATCGGTGCCGAAGAAGCCGACCGAGCTGCCGAGGCGCTTGCGATCCCATGACCCGCGAACCCCCAGCACCGCTTGCCAGCGATCCACGAATTCGTAGGTGGCCTGGCCGTAGAGTGCGTAGGTGTCGGTAGCTTGGTCCAGCAACACCCGCTGCTGGATGCCAGTCTCGGCGACCGGAGTAAAATCGTTGTCTGCCGGGCCGGTGCGCACGACGCTCTGCTCGATGACGTTTCGTTGTCGCTGGGTGTTGCGCTCGTGAAAGTAGTATCCACCGACGATCCAGGTGAGGCGCTGCGCCAGCGTGGAGCCAAACAACTGCAATTCCTCGGAGATCTGTCGCTCGTTGGTCTTCGTGTCCGTGCCTTGCAGATATGGATAGGGAACCCCGGCAAAGTCGAACCCCGATTCCCCCTTCAAGTAGCGCACGGCTGTGATTGACTTGAGGGAGAAGGGTCCCAGGTTCCGTGTGGCATCCAGGGAAACGCTGGTCACTTTTGCCGTATCCGGTGTCGTGAGGCCGGAGTAACTGTTGTAAGGGTTGCTCGAAACCATCGCCGCCGAGATCAATGGCAAGCCGAGGCTTTGCAGCAAGGCGTTATATTGGGTGGAAATGGCGGTCGGCGTGAATGCTGTCAAGGTCTGGAGCGCAGGGTTCGCATCGTGCTGCATGTGGTCCGCTCTCAACACCACATCAGTGTCCTCGTCCGGCTGCCAACGCAACTGTCCGCGGAACAACTGGTCATCTCGATTGTTCCCACGCTCGCCTGTTGTCAATGAACGTGTGTAGCCGTCGTCGACGCGACTGGATGCAGTGAAACGGGCGGACAGCGCTGAAGAAAGCGGAATGTTGAAGACGCCGTCGAGATCTCGGCGTCCATAACTCCCGCCGGTTATCTCCGCCCAGCCACCATACGATTGAGTTGGTTTCTGAGTAACTACCTGCAACGCACCGCCGAGCGTGTTACGGCCGAACAGCGTGCCCTGTGGGCCACGCAGCACCTCCACTCGATCAACGTCCACGAAATCGAATACGGAGCCAATAGGCCGCGCGATATAGACCCCGTCCACGTAGATCGGAACGTCCGGTTCCTGGGTCGCGGTATAGTCAACCTGGCCAACACCGCGTACGAATATCTGGGCAGCTCCATTACCACCGACAGGCGATGCGGCTACATTGAGACTCGGAATGGTGGCCTGCAGGCCCGTGACATCCGTCACGCCCCGGGCCTGCAGCATCTCACCACTTTGCGCGGTGACTGAGACCGGAACACGCTGGAGGTTCTGCTCCAGGCGTTGCGCTGTGACTGTTACTTCCTCCAAAACGGGGGAGCCAGTCGCTTCGGCGAGCGCCGTGCCGCTCAGAAGGAGAAGGGACACGGTGGTCGGTATGTTATGCGGACGCCTAACACTCTTTGCGACAAGTGAATTCATATCTCGAGACCCCTGGTTAACCCCAGGCCCGTCGTGCGATCGCCACGACGAGCTCGAGTTTTTGTCGTTGTCTGACCTGATCGAATCCCTGAATGCCGACCTGGGAACAGAAGCCGCATTGCGGTGCAATTCCGAGGTTTTCCCTGGGATGAAAGGCGCTGGCCGCTTCGATGCGACGCAGCAGTTCGTCGGCGCTCTCGAGCTCGGCACGTTTCATGGAGGAAACCAATCCCAACAGGATGCGTTTCTCTTCGGGTACATTGCGCAGGAATTCCAGCGGTCCTGCCCGCCAGTCGTCGAATTCCATGAGGAACGTGGAGGCGTTCTTGACCCCGTGGCACACGTTTCGGACGGCGGCCTCATAGCCTCCGGCTGAGAAGTAGTGAGTGGGTGAATTGCCGCGGCAGAAATGAATGGCGAACTCGACGCCGGGCACGTCCGTGACGATGCTCAACAGATCGCTCGCCCGCTCTGCGAACTCATCGGGCGATATGCCCCGGTCGGGAAACGTAGTCCGCCGCAGCAGCGGATCGCTCGGATGAGTCAGCTCGGGCGCGTCGATCTGAATGTAATCGCACCCCACCTGGGCGAGTCGTCGGCACTCTTCGCGCAGCAGGTAAGCGGCATCGGTAAACAGGTCGAACGGGTTTGGATATACGCTGGGTGTCTCAGGCCCGATGTGGAGGAAATAGATCATCGGACTCGGCACGGTGACCTTGATGCGTCGGGTGGACTTCGCCCGCGCATAGACAAATTCCTCCACGAAACCGGACTGCTTGAGACGCAATTTCCCGGTGACGGAAACCGGGCTGCGGCGCGATTCGTCCGGGTATCCCGGCAGGCCGCGCAGCGGAATGGGCAATGCCGGCGTGCGAGTTACGCCATCGACGGCTGTTATGAGCCATTCGTGAAACGATTCCCGCCGTTGCTCACCGTCAGTGACGACCTGTAGGCCCACTGCTTCCTGCAATTGGAGGCTTTCATCGACGGCCCGGTCTTCAATCCTCTTGAATACGGCTGGCGTGATCTCTCCGCGCGCCAACGCTGATCGGGCGGTGAGCAGGAAATCCGGACGCTGTAGAGATCCCACAGTTTCGGCGTGGAGTAGTGCGCTCATGTCAGTGAGGAATCTACACAACAGCCCGAATGCAAGCGCCCCGCGTTTGGTGGGGACACGCGCCGCAAACCCCCGCCTGGCGTAGCAGGATGGTCTAAACTGCCCGCGTGAACCCTCACATTCAAACCTTGCGGATCCATCGTGAGTTTCCGGCCGAAACGGCCTGGCATGCTCATCGCGAAGCGCAGCTCTACTGCCTGTCGTGCGGAATCATGACTGTGGAGACGCGCCGCGGTTCTCTGGCTATGCCGGCGGGCCGTATGGGTTGGATTCCCGGATTGCACGAGCACCGGGCGCGCACATTCGGCGCAGCGACCGGGTGGGCCGCCTATTTTCCACAGGATCTGGCCGCCCGCCTGCCATCCGAGCCCTGTGTGTTGCAGAGCACGGAATTGGTCGAGGCGTTGGTGAGGCGCATCTCGACATGGCCGCGGGAGCGCCTGCGATCCGAGGCCTATCACCGTATCGTGGCGGTTCTCATCGATGAATTGCAGTCCAGTCCCGAAGAGTCTCTGAAGTTGCCCATGCCGGAGGACCGCCGCCTGCTTGCCGTTGCTTCGCGACTGCTGGCCGAGCCTGCCAGCCAGCAAACGCTGCCCGAGTGGGCCCGCTGGGCCGGAATCAGTCCACGCTCTCTGGTGCGCGGATTCAAGGCCGAGACGGGCCTGACCTTCGGGCGCTGGCGGGCGCTGGCTCGTATGATACGAGCTCTGCAGGAGCTGGAGGTGGGCGCACCCGTAGGCGAGGTGGCCATGCGCTCAGGGTACGAGAATACCAGCGCATTTATCTCGACGTTCAGGAGTTATTTCGGTACGACCCCGGCTGCCTACTTTCGACGTGAGGACGCTGGCTTGCCAGCCCCAGTCGCCGCGCCGCTGACACGGCCTCCGAGCGGGTGAAGATATGGAGTTTCTCGTAGAGTGTCCGTCGGTAACCTTTGACTGTCCCAACAGCGATATTCAACGCTCGCGCCATCTCCTTGCTGGAGTAACCTTCAGCAAGGAGTAGCAATATTTGCCGCTCCCGCGAGCTCAGCGTGGTCCCTTCGGTGCTGACGAGGTTACCGTCCTGGGCGTGAGCCGCCAGCTCGCGGATCTTCTGCAGGAATGCCAACTCCCGCTGCGACAGAAATGGCGGATCTTTCTGACCGAGGACCGGCGTCAGCAGACGCCAGTTCTCGTAAATGGGTCGTGCAATGTCAAACCGGGCGCTCAATCGAATGAGCTGAAACAGCGTCGTGCCTGCAGCCTTGGTGTCCCCGGCGTGATGTTGATGCAGTGCGCGCGCGATCCGACACGAAATCCCCAGAATCACGTCCTGACACTTCTGCACCAGGTGTTCGAGCTCATCCATGCGCGACGGTCCGGCAGGCTGAGCTTCCTGACTTCGCACCAACTCGTGGGACAACAATACATTCGCCAGGAGCGAGGGCGACAGTGGGCCGGCATGAGGCTCGGGTGGTTGAGCCAGAACCGAGGCGAGCGGCGCGTCCTGCAGATGCGAGCGGGCTTCCTCAATTCGTCCGGCGCGCAATAGCGCACGGACCTGCAGCATGGCGAGCGTCACATCGCTGTTATGAAGGCCGCCGATGCGGAAGATTTCACGTTTCCGGTACAGATAATCGACCGTAGCATCGGCTCCGTTGGCCTCATAACAGACGAATGCGGCCGCGGAGAAGGCTGCTTCCGCGCTGTTGATGAGCCATGCCGGACGCAGTTCGATCTGCCCGAGGTGTGTTTCGATGAGTCGCGCGGCGCTCTCCAGATCCAGGCGTTCCAGGCGAACCCGGGCCAGGACGACACCGATCA